>Ga0208234_1000007_pt1 | contig 52116 bp, 47 predicted proteins | sample LakMenEpi27Sep12_FD_150741 | JGI IMG/M metagenome (GOLD analysis project Ga0208234, IMG submission 150741) | Freshwater microbial communities from Lake Mendota, WI - 27SEP2012 deep hole epilimnion (SPAdes) | ecosystem: Environmental > Aquatic > Freshwater > Lake > Epilimnion/Euphotic zone ...
TGATTCTTAATTTTTTCACCAGCAGTAGTTAACTCATCTTGAGTTTTATCTTTAAGTACATAAAACAATAAAGATTTTACTCTAGTTAAAAAAGCACCATTTACCTCAATCTTAACAATCGCAGAGAAAGGCAGCATTCCAATTTTTTCAGACATAATAACAAATTTATACAATATGAGCACTATTCAACAAATAAATGTAGAAGAAATACAAAAAAAATTAGCAAATACTCTTAGTAAAACAGCCTGGTATAATGTATTAAACCATTTTATTACTAAAAGCGAGTTCCAAGAAATTGTAGAAAAACTTATATATGAGGTTGAGCAAGGAAAAAGATTTGTACCTAAAATTAAGAATACTCTGAATGCATTTAAAGAATGTGATCTTAGTGATCTAAAAGTAGTTATAATTGGTCAAGATCCTTATCCCTGGTTATATAAGAACCATCCTGATGGTACTGTAGCAGATGGTTTAGCTTTTAGTTGTGGTCATAGTATGAAAATACAACCATCTTTAGACTATATCTATAATGCTATGGGTAAAGAACCTGATGATAGAAACCCGGATTTAAGATATCTGGCAAATCAAGGTGTATTATTATTAAACAGTGCGTTTACTGTAGAAGTAAATAAGCCAGGTACTCACTATGATATCTGGAAACCTTTTATGAATATAGTAATTGATACAATTAATTATAATAAATCAGATATTGTTTTTATATTGCTTGGGAAAGTAGCACAACAGTTTGAAGATATGATATCTGATAAACACCTAGTACTAAAAGCATCTCATCCTGCAAGTGCTGGATACAATAAAGGTGTTTGGAACTGTGATGATGTCTTCAATAGAGCAAATAACTATTTAAAAGAAAAAGATAAAACTACAATACAATGGTAAGAGATTTTATTGACACGGTAATCTGTACTTATATACATAAGAAGTACAAAGAAAAAAACCCAGCTGTTGTAGCCAGGTTTCTTAGATCAAAATATAGTATAAATTGTTCTATTGATGTAATCAACAAAAGATACAATTTAGAAAAATGCTCTCTTGAGTCTGAAGCCAATATAAAGAGCAATAGCTAATAGAAGACCATAGAGCTCTGCTTTTAACTTTTTAATATCGGAGCTCTTATCTTTTATAATAAACTCTTGTTCTTTAATGGTACTATCTTTAAGCCGGATATCATTTTCTAATACAGACTCATAAGACTTATCTCTTAGCTTCTGTGTGATTGTATTATTCTTTACAATGGTCTGAGTTTTCTCAGGACAAAATGCTGAAACAGCGCCATTTTGAATAGTAATTCTTACATCACCTACAGTGGTATCCAAACTAACACCCTTTAAACCATCATGAATAACTGTAGTTTGCTTTACGGTATCAATAGTTGTAAGAGTATCAATACTAGTAACGGTGTCAATAATGGTATCAACAACGCAAAGCTTTCTCCTAAAGAATTCTTCTTTGGTGTTACTGATATGTTTTTCTTTGAAAGCAAGTTTAACAGGGTTACATGCTAATAGTGTGATAGTTAATAAGATTGATAATCGGTATTTCATATAGTTTAAATTTTGGTTTTACTTAATTCCTTATCTAAATCACAAATCTCTTCGTGTTTAGCAAAAGGAATAAAAAAAGGTAACTGTTTTTCAGGTAGCTCACCCTCATTGGATGCTCTCCTAAAATAGTTACCCTTGATTAGAGCTAAGTCTTTTTCTAAAGACTCAATTCTAGCTTGCTGTGAGCTTGATACCTCTAAAAGACGTTTTACATCTTGCTTCATCTCACGGAGATCAGCCCAAATCATCATCCCAAGAATTGAGACAATTGCAGGGCTGGCCCAGATTTTAATTTTGTCAATAACGTTTGTTGCCATAACTAAAAAGGGTTAGCCTTCCTCTGAGATAACCCATCTTTGGAAACCTGCAGATAGAGGAAGGCATCCCCACCTAAATTAAAACTATGAATGATAGAAGTTGTCAAAAGATATACAGATTTCTAGATAGGTTCTTGTGGATACGATGTTAGTGAGTTATATTTGTACTCCCACTATTAATATACAAACCAACTATGAAAGAAACAATAAAAAGTGAAGAAGTAGAGGAAGAAATTGCAAAATTTAAAAAGCAATTTCAGGAAAAACACGGCATTAAACTAATTGTATTATCTCCTGCAGATAATATAAATAGGCTTACAATACCGGAAACAGCTGAGATTATTAATAGACACCTGGTTAAGTATAGTGCACTGCATTATAAAGCACCGGCTAAAAAGAAATCTAGAAGAGAGGACACCGTTATTCACTCACAGGCATTCTGTAAGATCTGTAAAGATTTTAATTATGGACCTAGTGAAATAGCAAGATTTCTTGATAAAGATCATAGTACCGTTATATACTCTATAAGAAAAGCAAGTGACTTATTATCTATAAATGATAACCGGTTCTTGACTGTATATAATTCTGTTAAACGAGAGATAATAAATAAAATGTATGGAAGAGATATTCAATATTCTGATTCAGAATAAGATAACTCCTAACCAGCATTACATGTTACATTGTCTCCGGAATAAAGTACAACCTACTGCTATTAATCCATATGCAGAGGGAAGAGAACTCAAGTTTAAAGGTTTAGTAAATGATAAGTGGGAACTACTCCCAGCTGCCATTGAACTCCTTGATAAGATAGATGAGTTCTTCCATGTAAAGAAAGAAGAGACAACTAAAGTAATTGCCGGTGATGATTTTAAAGAGAACATAGTCAAGTATCTGGACCTATTCCCTAAACGTAAACTACCAAGCGGTAAACTAGCTAGATCAGACAAGAAGAATATTGAGAGTAACTTTAGATGGTTCTTTAAAACCTTTGAGTATTCTTGGGACACTGTTCTTAAAGCAACAGCTCACTATGTAGACGAGTATGAGAAGAAGAATTATCTATACATGCAGACATCACAGTACTTTATCAGTAAGACACAACCGGATAAATCCAAAATGTCAGAACTGGCAAACTATTGTGCAATGCTAATAGATGGTGTAGATATGGATGATGATGATCATTTTAAAGAAAAAGTAGTATGACAAAAGAGTTATGGATTCCTAGAAAAGATGGCTTTAAGAAAGCTTTAGAGTACATGAAGGGTAGATCTGATGGAGTTATTAAATCCATACAGACACCCTGGGCTAAATTTAATGATGCTACTACTAATGGTATTGAGTGGAACACACTTAATGTAATTGGTGGTAGACCAGGTGCTGGTAAAACTCTGATTAAAGACCAGATTATCCGGGAAGCATTTTCTCTTAACCCAGATACACAGTTTAGAGTACTAGAGTTCAGCTTTGAGATGATTATGCAGACTTCATGTCTGCGTGATTTTAGTGCAAGTTTAGGTAAGACTTATAAGTATCTGTGTAGTGCAGAGAACAATAAACTTACCAATGAAGAGTTAGCTCAATGTTATGAGTTAGCAAAACAGAAGGTGCACTATCCTATTGACACAGTTGAACAACCTTGTACTGTAAATGAGATGCGTGATATAGTAGATAAATACATCAATGAATATCAGACAAAGACAATTATTACATTGGACCACAGTATCCTATTAAAGAAAGCCCCATACCATAGAGACAAATACGAGATGTTATATGAGTTTGGTGAGATGCTTACTGAGATAAAAAGAGTGTACCCAATTACTATGATTGTTCTTAGTCAGTTAAATAGAAGTGTAGAATCACCGGAAAGAAATGAAGATGGTAAGTATGGTAACTACATACTTGACTCTGATATCTTTGGTGGTGATGCTCTATTACAGCACGCTGACTTAGTAGTAGGTCTTAACAGGCCAGCAAAACAAAAAATTAAATACTATGGACCTGATAGATATATCATTGAAGATGATAAGACTTTGGTTATGCACTTTCTTAAAGCAAGAAATGGTGATAACCGGATGTCATTCTTTAAGGCCCAATTTGAAAAGATGAGTGTAACAGAAATGGAGACACCAGCAACACAAGAAAGAAGAATTAAAACCGTATGATAAGCACAAAATCAACACAGAAACTTAGTACGGAAGAAAGAAAGAAGAGGATACAAGACTTGTATGAACACCAAATGGAAAAATTCATGCAGGAAAATGTATCTGAACCTTTATTTATTCCAAAGATGGCCTACAAACCGGCCACAAAAGATGAGAAGCACATTACATTCTTTGCCTCTGAGTTAGAGAGAGCAGAGTATTATGAGGTGCCTAAGAATGTATACACTGAATTTATTAGCAGTGAGTACATTCCTGAAGATCCCAAGCGTACATTGTACAAGTGGGTATTTAATCCACACTGGAGAACAGAGTATGATATTATTGAAGCTACAGAAAGTATTCAAGAGAGATACATGATCCCTGTTGCGGAACTTAGAATTGTGCAGCAACCTGTTGCACAAAAAGAAATTAAATTGCCACAATTGGATCTAGGTCCTACAGATGAGCCTTTTAATATGCTTACAATTAGAGATCTTGCTGCTATCATGCTGAAGAAGCCAGTTAGTAACAAGCAATGGTTAAATGAAATTATAAAATCAAAGTAATATGGCATCAAGCATCTTAGTTATCGCAGAGAGTGGTGCAGGTAAAAGCACAAGTATTGCAAACCTGGACCCACAAGAAACATTTATTATTAACGTTGCAAACAAACCACTTCCTTTTAAAGGATGGAAGTCTAAGTACAAAATCTGGAGTAGGGAAGATCCTACAGGTAACATGTACACAAGAGCAGCTTCTAAAGAAATTGAGGCCTGTCTTAAATATGTTAGTGAGAAGAGACCTGAGATCAAGAATATTGTCATTGATGATTTTCAATACATGTCAGCATTTGAGTATTTTGATAGAGCTGAAGAGAAAGGTTTTGATAAGTTTACTAGTATTGCTAAGAGTATTGCAACTATTGCAAAGCTCCCAACTACATTACGTGAAGATTTGTACATTTTCTTCTTAACCCATGCAGAAGAGTCTCAAGACTTAGAAGGTAGAAGAAAGTTTAAGGCCAAGACTATTGGAAAATTAGTAGATAACAGTTTAACTTTGGAGGGACTATACTCTATAGTTTTATTTGGTAAAGTAAAGAAAGATAAGGATGGTGGTATGCGCTACATATTTGAGACCCAGAATAATGGTGAGAATACATGCAAGTCACCAGCCGGTATGTTTGAGTCCTTTGAGATTCCCAATGATTTAGAATTTGTAAAACAAGCAATAATTAACTACGAAAATTAATAACCATGATTAGCACTAAAGACGTGCAAGCTACAAGTAGCTCGCCAAAGAAAACCCTGAGCCCCGGTGAACACACCGTGAAAATTAACTCTATTGCATTAGAGAGTGTAAGTTACAAAGCAGGTGCATACCACCTGATTCTTAATGTAGAAGGTCCTGACATGGGATCAGAATTTGAAGGATTCTTAGTAGACAAAGACAAGCCTACTGGTCCCCGTTACAAGGGTCAGATTGGTAAAGTTAAGTTTGGCTTTTATCCTTTCTCTGATGGTGAAACCAAAACTGGTATCAAAATCAGTAGAGATTTGAGTATTTTACGTGCAGTGCAGCAATTATGTATTGCCGGAAATAAACTTGAGTGGTTTGAAGAAGCAGATGGTAAGTTTGCCACCATTGAAGATTTTGTTAAAGCAGCCGGTACAATCATTTCTGATGATACCTTATTTAACATGTGTATCAATGGTAAAGAGTATGAGAAGAATGGTTATATCAACTATGATTTATTCTTACCAAAGTCTAGCAAAGAGGCCTATGCTGTAGAGTCTGCAGCTGCAAGCCCAAGTAAATTAATCTCTTACAATCCTGAGTTACATATCAAGAAAGCTAAGGTAGAAACAGTAGCATCATTTGGTGATACTAATCCTTTTACCTCTGATTCTGGTACATCTACAGGATTTGAGTTTTAAGTTTTAAAGTTTATTATATAAAAGGGGGATTATATGGTCCCCCTTTTTTATTATTGCAGTTATGATTAGCACAAAGATTCTAATTCCGGATATAAAGTCAGTACCTATTACATGGGTATTTGAGCATTATTGTAGATTAGATCAGAAGTTAACTGGTCAAGATATTAAGATAAAGTCCGTCTTTAATCCTAGTGAAAGAACTCCTAGTATGTGTATTTACTTTAAACAAGATAAAGAAAAATATTACTACAAAGATTTCTCAACGGATAATGGCGGTGATTGTATTGACTTAGTACAGAAGATGCTTGGTATAGATACCCGGTTAAATACTATGCACAAGCTTGTAAGAGATTACAATGAGTTTGTATTGCATAATAACGGTGGTTATGACTTACAAGTGTTTAAACAGTACAATAAATACAAGATTGATAGATATGAAGTTAGGCAATGGAATACACTAGATAAAGGTTACTGGGGTAAATATGGTATAGGTTCTAAAATGCTAGAACACTACAACATAAAACCTCTAAGTAGTTACAGCATGTTCAAAGAAGAGGATGGTATATATAAAGTCTTAAATATTGAAGGCTCTAATATATATGGTTACTTTAAGAAAGATGGTACACTAGTTAAAATCTATCAGCCTAAAGTTCAGAAGAAGAAATTCTTAAAAGTAAAAGATTATGTACAAGGTAGTGAGCAACTATTCGGTAATGATTTATTAGTGATTGTATCCTCTCTCAAAGATGGTATGTGTTTAAAGAAGATGTATCCCCATATAGATTTTCTGGCACCAGATTCTGAGAATACAATGATTAAGAAAGAATATCTAAACATCGTTAGTGGTAATTATAAAAGTTGCTATATACTATTTGATAATGATGATGCCGGTAATAGAGCTACAATAAAGTATTGTAATCAATTTCTTTATTTAAAACCTTTATATTTGCCTTTCTCTAAAGACATCTCTGATTCTGTAAAGGATCATGGATATCAAAAGATAAAGGAATATTTAGATAATTACTATGACAACATTTATCATACCGGGTAACACACCATCTAGTAAGAATGGTAGAGTATGGACAGGCAGATACAGTATAGCAAGTGCAGCAACAAGAAAGTGGAAACTTGCAACTGATGAACACTGGAAATCACAAGCTAAACAGTTTAGAAAAGAATCTAAAGATCTTGGTAAACCATTGTATATAGAGTTTAAGTTCTATAGAAAGAGCAGACATAAGTTTGACTTGATTAACATAGCACAAGCTGTACAAGATGCAATGGTAAACTATGATTGGATAGATGATGATAACGCTGATGAACTAGTGCCAGTATTTGCTACTTATGAGTATGATAATAAAAACCCAAGAGTTGAAATTAAAATCCTAAAGAAATGGAAGTAAAAAAGAAGATTAAGGTAATGTACGCTTTTAGTCAAGCTGCAGCTCTTTATGTAGACATTCATGGTTGGGATGCATTATTTAGTAATAAACATGAATCAATGCAGGAAGACTATGATTATGGTATTAAAGAATTTGATACCAAGAAAGAAGCAGAAGCCTATGTTAGTGGTGTAAATGATGCAAATGGTTGGACAGACCCTGTAGCAGAGATTGTGTGAAAGAATCAGATTTAAAAGAAATTAGAAAGGCTTATATATTAGCTAAAGCACTTAATGTGCAGTATCAGTTTATTAGAGAACTTGTAAATCCAGAACTTAAAAAATCTGTAAACGAGGCAAAAGCTAAGAACTCTTATGTGATCAAGATTGTAAATGATTATTTCTCTAAGAGAAATGTTACAGGCTCATTTATAGATCAGGAAGAAGAATTAGCATTTCAGTTTTTAGAGGAACTGGATAAGATTACAAAACTTTAAACCCAAACTTACTATGAGAAAAGACGAAGAACTGGCATTAGCCGGGAAAGAACTTATGCTTGAACAACCCTTCTATGGTATGTTCTTGATAGGTCTTAACAAAGAATGGAATAACAGAATTCCAACTGCTGGTGTAAGCAAACACAACATTAATTATAAGCTTGTGATTAACTCAGATTTCTGGGCTAATCTACCACATGACCACAAGAAAGGTCTATTGTGGCATGAGCTTTTACATATTGTGTTTGATCACCTTAACTTACGGGATGAGTTTGCAGACAAGAAGTTGTTTAACATAGCTGCTGACTGTGAGCTTAATCAGTATATCACTCCAAGCTGTCTTCCAGATGGTGCTATCTTACCTAGTTCATTTCCTAACTTGAGACTTGATTACAAAGCAGGTACTAGATACTATTATGATATGCTACAAAAGAATCAAGATGATGAAGATGTACAAAACATGATGGGTAATGGTGATGATATGCATCCTACATGGGAAGAGTTTGATAACCTAAGTGATTCTGAAAAGAAATTACTTAAGTCTCAAGCTGAGTATCAACTTAGAGAGGCAGCAGAAGAGTGTCTAAAAGCTAGAGGTCATTTACCTGGAGAGATCAGTGAGATTTATAAAAGAATCACTGCAGTTACTCCAAGTAAATTTAACTGGAAAGCTTATCTGAGAAGATTTGCTGGTAACTCTTACATTGTTGAGACTAAGTTATCTAGAAAGAAGATTAACAAAAGATATCCGGATGCTCCCGGAATGAAATTTAAACCCAAGAAACATATCTTGGTTGCAATAGATACATCTGGTAGTGTGAGCAATGATGAACTTATAGAGTTCTTCAATGAAATTAAACACATGCATAAAACCGGAACAGAGATTACAGTATTACAGTGTGATACAGAGATTACTAGTGTTGAGAGTTATAACCCTAAGAAGGATGTAGAAGTCAAAGGCCGTGGAGGTACTGAGTTTGATCCCGTACTAGAATATTATAACAAGAATACTAAAAGATACACATGTCTTATTTATTTAACAGATGGTGAATGTTATACAACAGTTACACCAAGAGGTAGAATGCTTTGGGTTATTTCTTCAAAAGCCCAAATCAATGAGCAACTACCCGGTCCCCAAATCCAATTAAATTAAAAACCCTAAAAACATGGCACAAGTAAAATTAAACAGCGCTGAATTAAAAGATTTCATTAAGCACGTAATTAACAACAACAGATTCATTCAAGGTCAAGGTAAAGTACCAACAGCTTTGAATGTAGTAGGTAATGCAGGTCTTGGTAAAACTACAATTGTCTCTAACCTTGCAAAAGAAGAGGGTATGCAGTTTGTAAAAATTAACCTTGCAATGATAGAAGAGTTATCAGATCTAGTAGGATTTCCAGTTAAGGAATTTCAGATTGGTAAAGATACTCCTGATGGTCTTAAGACTAAGTGGGTAACTGAGATGGAAGCTGAGCTAGCAGTTAAGGCCGGGTTTAAACTAACCGGTGCAAGGCGCACTGCTTATTGTGCACCTGAATGGATTTCTGGTAAAGGTGAGTCTGGTATCTTATTATTAGATGATTACACTCGTGCAGATCCTAGAATGATCCAAGCATGTATGGATTTGATTAACACTCAGGAGTATATCTCATGGAAGTTACCTAAAGACTGGACTATCATCCTAACTACTAACCCTGATGGTGGTGACTATCACGTAAATAGTATGGACGTAGCACAAACTACTCGCTTTATTTCTTGTGACTTAAAGTTTGATGTAGACTGTTGGGCACAGTGGGCAGAAGAAACAGCTATGGATGGCAGATGTATTAACTTCATCTTGAAGCATCCTGAAGTTGTTACTGAGTCTACTAACCCACGTGCAATTACTACATTCTTTAATGCTATCTCTAGCTTTGAGAAGTTTGAAGATAACCTACCTATGATCCAAATGATTGGTGAAGGTTCTGTTGGTGCAGACATGACTAGCTTGTTTACTTTGTTTATCAATAACAAACTGGACCAGTTGATGTCTCCTAAAGACATTATCTTACATGACAATGAGGATTATATCATAGGCACTTTGAAGTCTACAGTTGGTAGAGGTGACGATTACCGGGCAGACATTGCTAGTATTATGAGTACTAGGATTGTAAACTTTGCCTTGGCACACTTCAAAACAAATCCTATGAAGAGTGAAGTAATCAAACGTTTTGAGAAATTAGTGGTGGATGAGATATTTGCTATTGACCTTAAGTATATGATTGTAAGAAATCTTATTAATGGTAACAAGCAAAAATTTCAAAAGCTTATGTTGAACGATAAAGTTATGGAGTACACAATCCGATGAAAAATTTGTATTTAAGAATAGATGGTAATAAGTTTCAAAAGAAAGTAGGTGATACTTATTCTCCTTATGGTTTTAGTAGTAGTAACTATAAAGACTTGTTAGAGTCTCTTAAGTTAGAAAGCGTTAATATTGTAGATCCAACAATCTTTGATGGATTAAATACATCATCACAAAGTCTTGTAGCTGGTGACAAAGTATTTATAATGCCGGGGGTAACCATCCCCCGGTATAAAATACGGGAAACTGGTAAAGAGATTGGTTTTGATATAGTAAGAAATCAAAGTAAAGCAACCAAAGTAGTCTTTAACAAGAAACAGGTTATAGAGGAAATGATAGACAAAAGAAATGAGATGGGAATACCTATTAATAGTGTAAAACAAATGTTTGAAACTTATAATATTAGTGCTCCTGAACTAGATGATCCAGATATAGGTAGTTATGTTGTTGTAGACTGGTCATTACTTAGAGGACTTAATCATATCTATAATAGTGTTATATCTGGCAATACAGATGGTCTAGAAACTAATCATTTTTATACTTATCGCTTTAAAGAAGATGCTTATGAGCAACTAATCAATGACTTGCTAGCTAACACTAAAGTTATCATCTCTGATAAAGATGTAATGAAACAGTGTAATGGTTCTCAACCACTTAACTCTGAATCTTATGCAAGGTTAGTAAGTATGTTTAGTTCAAATCAAAATCAGGAAATTGGCTTGGAGTTATTATGTAACTGTGACTATGATCAGTCTATGGTATATATCTTGAAGTTGATATCTAGATTTAATCTACGTAATATGCCCGGTACAAACCATGTAAACTATAAAGCATTTAGACAGTACATGACTACACACTGGGATATTGATCCTAACTATTACAGTGGTGATATTATAGATATTGTTCGTAGATTAGCAGATGGTGGTAAACTTAAAAGAGAATACCTGTCTGAGTTTAAAGAGGATATTCTAAAGCATGTAAAAACATATGGTGAAAATAATATCTTCACTATAAGTGCAATTCAAATGAATGAAACATATAAAGAAAAAATAGTAGAATGACAGATCAAGAGTTAATAGAACAGTTTTATAAAACTAAGTATTACATTAGTTACTCAGGACTAAGCAAACTAAGGTTTAGTCCTAGATTGTTCTTCACTCATTACATCCTCCAACAAAAAGAGGAATCGGTTGGTGCACATTTGGTAGAGGGCAGGTTAATTCACTGCCTTCTACTACAACCGGATGAGTATGATAATCAATTCTATGTAGCTAAAAGTAAACTTCCTTCAGATAATCTTAAGGATATTGTAGATAAAATATTTAGAGAGCACCCTGAATGTAGTGATTTGTCTAACTTTCAAGATGAAATCTTAAACATTTTAATAGAAAAGAACCTTTACCAGACACTAAAAACGGATGAGCAAAGACTAGCCAAGGTAATTACACCAATTACTACTGACTATCTCACTGATCTTATAAATAGTATTGGTAAATCTGTAATTGATCAGAGCACATATGATAAATGCTTACGGATAGTAACTAAGTTTAAAGCTAATCCGGAAGTTAGATATCATCTAGGTCTAGACATTACAGAGTTTGATGATGTTAAATTTCATAGAGAGTTACCGGCATCTTGTGATCTAGTTGACTACAAGTTTGGTATCAAGGGTATTCTTGACAGTGTAATTGTAGATGATGTAAACAAAGTAATTAAGATAGCAGACGTTAAGACTACTAGTAAGACAATCCCTGAATTCAAAGAGAGTGTAGAGTACTACAACTATTGGATGCAGGCAGCAATGTATGTACTACTAGCTAAATGTCACTTCTTAAAACTTGATTACACTTACGAGTATTCTTTTGTGGTGGTAGACAAGTATGAGCAGATTTATTGCTTTCCTGTTTCTCAGTTAACACTTGATGACTGGAATGAAAGATTTAGAAAAGCGCTAAATGAAGCACATTATCACTATGAAAATAGAGATTATTCTCTACCTTATGAGTATATTGTAAACAAAATAATACTATGAAAAAATTACATGACAAGTACACACAGAAATCCCGGATATTCTTATACCCGGCACTAAACATTAGAAGAGGCAGTCATATCAAACCTATACAGACTTACATTGCATGGGAAGAGATTGTATCTCCTACTGATAGAAAACTTATTTGCGTTTATGATATACAAGATAATGAAGACTATCAAATCTTTGAGAGGGTTAAGTTGTTTGGTAATGATAAATTCTGTGAGTTTAGACAGACTACAGATAACAAGGGTATTTATATTTTTACATTTGATGACCGGGCTTATGACTGGGATAAATTTGTAAAGGGTAAATATTCTCAACTGTCTGATGCTGCTAAAGATGAGATTGAAAGATTCTATGGTAAAGACTCTAGTACTTATGAGTACGTGATGAGCTATCTATACCCTGAAGACTATTTTGATATCTATGCAGAGCTGTTAGGAGTCAATGTAAATATCCTAAAAGGCGTTGGAGAATTATGTGCTCCTTATAACGCTGAAAAAGAAACACTTAAAATACCTGTAGAGAATTTGGAAATGAAAGATTTAATTATTTGATTTGTGTATATGAAAGATAGTATGTTATGTATTAGTTCCGTATGGAACGGTCAGGAGAGTTTTAAGGTTATACCTTTAGTAGAAACTTGTCCTTATGTAGAAATGATTTATGATCCAGAAGCAAGCATGTTGGTTATCATCTCAAAAATTATTAAAGATGCTTACCATATGATTCCTAGAATGGATGATAAAGGTGATGTAGTATTTACTAAGAACAGAAAGAATCCAGAGAAAAGTTACGCGGAAGAGAGAAGACTGGTTGAGTCTTTCCAAGAGTATTATATACATAAGAAAGAAGAGATCTTAGATATCATTGCTAAATTTGCAATGAATCATGATACTTTTAACTTTAGTATCTTGGAAAAAGAATCAGTAGGAATCACGGGTCCAACTCAAGTATAGGGTCTTGAGGATTGCCATATAAACCAACAATTAAGGGGGATGTAATAGTCCCCCTTTTTTTTCTAAAACTATGAAAAGACATTGGGTAATGGATATAGAAACTATGTCAGATTTCTTCTGTGCTGTATTCGAGCACTATAAAGAAGAGTCTGTAACAGAGTTTGTAATATCTTTTAAAGAGAATCAGATTAAAAAGTTAGTAGATTTTATTAATGAGAATATTAAAAGTGAAGAATGGCATATTAGTTTTAATGGTCTTGACTTTGATGCACAAGTAATACAGTACATCATTGATCATGCTCAAGAACTTATTGCACTAGATTCTGCACAAATTACAGATAAACTATATAAAGTAGCGCAAGATATTATCTATAGAAAGAATAATGGCGAGTTTGCTTTGTATAGTCACAAACAATTAAAGATTAACCAGATAGATTTATTTAAACTTAATCACTGGGACAATCCGGCTAAAAGTTCTAGCCTTAAATGGTTGGAGTACACATTAGATTGGCACAATGTAGAGGAGATGCCCATACATCATAGTGATAGCATAGATACTATTGAAAAACAAGAGATGGTACTAAGCTACTGTAGAAATGATGTAAAGTTCACCAAGAAGATAATGGAGTATAGTAAATCTCAGATTGCTTTACGTGGTGTACTTACAAAAGAATATGGTATTAACCTGTACAGTGCTAGTGAGCCAAGGATATCTAAAGAGCTATTTAAGTATTTCTTATCTAAAGCTACCGGGATTAGTAGTTATGAGCTCAACGGTCTTAGAACTAACAGAACTCTTATCAAAGTAAATGATATCATTCTAGACTATGTGAAGTTTAAAACACCAGAGTTGCAGGCGCTGCTAGATAAGTTTAGAACTATTGAGTTAGACCCTAAAGAAACTAAAGGCGGGTTTGCTCATAGTGTAACTTATAAAGGTATGCAGACTGACTTTGGTCTAGGCGGTTTACATGGTGCACGTTCCGGAATCTTTGAAGCCAAGAATGGTATGATAATAATGTCATCAGATGTTGTAAGTTATTATCCTAACCTAGCTATTAAGAATAAATGGGCCCCGGCTCATCTTCCTAAAGAAGAATTCTGTGAGCAGTATGAGTGGTTCTTTACAGAGCGTAAGAAGATCCCTAAGAAAGATCCAAAGAACTACGTATACAAGATCATCTTGAACAGTACTTATGGCCTTAGCAATGATAAGAATAGCTTTCTGTATGATCCTGAGTTTACCATGCGTATCACTATTAATGGTCAGCTCAGTCTATGTATGCTTTATGAGATGATAGCAGAAGGTATACCCGGTGCTATTCCTATCATGCAAAATACAGATGGTCTAGAGATGATGATACCTGAAGAACATAAAGCAAAATATCTTGAGATATGTTCTGAATGGGAAACAATCACTCAGCTAGCACTAGAACATGACCAGTATCAGAAGATGATTATTGGGGATGTAAATAATTACATTGGTATAAATACCCACAGGGAAGCAGATCAAGAAACTCTAATTAGTCTTAAAGAAGATGAGCCCTATTATATTTATACTGATAATGGTTATTCCCCGGTAAAGTGTAAAGGTAGATTTGAGTTTCATCACTTAGCATTACATAAGAATAAATCTTTCTTAATCATCAGAAAAGCGCTCTATAATTACTTTGTATTTAATACCCCGGTAGATAAGACTATTCTGGAATCTAAAAGCATAGTTGACTTCTGTGGTGGTATAAAAGCAAAAGGTGATTGGAGATTTACAAGTAACTGCATGATTAAAGGTGTGCTCATAACAGAACCGTTACAAAAAATAGTGAGATACTATATCTCTAATAAGGGTTGTAAGATACTAAAACAACACAGAGATGGTAGAATCATACAAGTAGAATCAGGTAGATGGTTGCAGACTACATTGAATAAGTTAGATAAAAAAGATTGGGATGGTTATGATATCAACTATGATTATTATATTAACAATGCAATACGTGAAATTATGAATGTATGTCCAGAAAAGATAGCTTACCAACAACTAGAACTAAACTTATGATTAATATAGAAAAACAACCGATTCACAAGACTGAGGTCTTTATTCACAATGGTACTTACATAACTAAGGATGCATGGGAAGATGAGATAGATTTAACACCCTATCCTTTCTCATGCACACTTAGAATAGATCATCTACAACAATCTGTTACTTGTAGTGTAGTTTGGCCGCAAGTAAAACCACCTGGTACAGAAGCTATAGAAGTAGAGATTGAGAAAAAACTAAGAAAAATCTATGTCAACCCTTAATGAAAAAGAAACATTAAAGATCCAGGTGCATAATTTAAAATTAGCACTTAGAAGAAAAGAGGAACAACTTATTAAGATCAAGGAAGAACACAGTACTGAATTACAAAAGGTAAAGAAAGATTACGGAGTAAAGTTATTACATCTACGTATTACTCTCTCACCTAAAAAGGAATTAACAGATAATGTTGTACCCTTGCTTTGTAATATACTACATTCTGTAACAGGTGTATCTGCTAAAGAGATATTAAGTAAGTCCCGTAAAAGAGATTACATTATACCTAGGTATGTGATTATTCATATACTTAGATTAGAAGGTAAAACACTCCAATTTATTGGAAAAACAATTGGTAATCAGCATCACGCAACTATTATACACGCTATTAGAAATGTAGAAGACTGGCATACATATCCGGATTACTACAAGAAAGAAGTGGAAATTTATAATAAAACAAAGAAATTGTTTGAAGAAGTGAAAAACTGATTATATTTGTATTGTCTTCTGATTTTCATAGTAATCACTCAATAATGTGTACTAGGTTATGCCTGTTTCCTAGTACACAGAGTGATTAGAAAACTAAAAACCAAAACAATGAGCACATTTAAACTAAGAGGTAAAAGAATTTTACTAAATAAACCACACAAAGAAACCTTTGGAATTGAATTAACTGAAACTGCTAAAGCAGAGATGGATGCTGAACTTATGAAAAAATGGACAGCATTAGAAATATATGCTATCGGCACTGATGTAACTGAAGTTAATGTAGGAAACAAAGTATATATCCCCAGCTATACCTTACAATCTGCAGAAATTGTAGACATGCATGATCAAGGTATAAAGATTATGGTTGGGGAACAAGACATTGCCATTATTTGGTAATACTAGGTAACCACTAACCCTCTGGTAGTAGGCGTTGATCAGGATGGAAAGCTGAGATCATGTAAGTCCTGCCTAGTTTTTAATCCCAGTGTTTATTATATCTTTCCCAATAGAATTCAGGAATAGTATCTGTATAAGCCTGTACGTAATCACATTTAAATATACTAGTATTCATCTCAGTAAGAGCTATGGTGATAATATCATCATTCTCATAACCCCTATCTAATAATCTCTCTTTTATCCAAGTATAGTTATTACCAGAAAGTACTGCTGCTTCTACTAAAATAATCTTATTATATAACACAGGTAATGCAGTGCTCTCTTTCTTAAACTTTAATTCATAGTAATCTCTCTCCTCACCAGGATAAGGAACATCTACTCCAATCATATCCAACATAGTACCTCCTTCAGAAAGATGATGTGCAATATGCATAGACACTGTAGAAGAATAATCTGGGGACACATTAAGTACCACTGTATCATGGGGATCTACCCTAGGTAACCTCTTCAGCAAGCCTTGTATAAGCTCATACTCTTTTAAAAAATCTATATACATATTAATCACTAAAGGTCTTATATACTTCTAGTATAGGAGAAACTATACTGTGTCTGTGATTCTGTAATAAAGCAAAGACCTTAAATCCCTGAACATGTTCTTCTATACGTGCTAAGAAACTAAAACCAGATGTTTTCTTATCTTTAAGATCTATCTGAGCAATATCACCACAGATTACCATCTTACTTTCTTTACCCAATCTACCTAGAATAGCCTCCATCTGAGAGTGTGTAACATTCTGGGCCTCATCTACAATGATGAAACTATTTACAAACGTCCTACCTCTTACAAATGCAAAGGGTACAATCTCAATATTACCAAACTCTATTTCTTTATCTATCTTCTCTTTGTTATAGAGACCATATAGATTATGATAAATAGGCGCTAACCATGGGTCCATTTTTTCTTTAATGTCTCCGGGTAAGAATCCTATATCTTCTTTAGATACAGTAGGTCTAGTAATAATAATCTTGTCAACCTCTTTGTTAAATAACATATCAAGAGCAACTTGACAGGCTACAAGTGTTTTACCTGAGCCTGCCATACCTTTTAATACAGTTATTGGATTGTCTAGAATCAGAGACTTAGCTCTTTTCTGCTCCTCATTTAAAGTTATTTGAAACTTAATAGGATTCTTGGGCCTTCTTTTTGCTTTGAAGACCTCATCTTCATGTGAATTTGATGTCATGCTTGTTCTCCGTTGCAGCAAGGTATAGCATTTTGTTTACATACCGGGCACTGATAGTGACCATGTACAAAAATATACTCTACCCTACTATTACAAAATACACAATAATCAGAAGTTTTTATGCATGAGAGACTCTTGCACTCCTGATTGTCCGTGGTATTTGCTTCCTGGTTTTTTGTCATAAGTCTGGAGAATTTTACCAGCTACACGTTCAAACTTGATTTGACAGATCTTCATGTTTGGATAAATACGTAATGGTTTTACCACACGCATCTCTAATACTAGAGATCCCATAAATCCTGAATCAATAAATCCGGCACAGATGTGAATATCTAAACCTAGTCTACCTAGACTAGACTTACCCATAACTGTAGCACAGATATCTTCTTTTACTCCAATAGTTTCATTACATGAGTAAAGATATAATTCACCTGGCTGTAACACATAACCCTCTTCAGGAATCTCAAATTCCTCTACAGGATTAGGTTGTCTGCAGTCTAAAGTATTACCCGTATATATTTTACATTTAGGGTTTAAAGTTAAATCTACAGAGTTTGGATTTAAATACTCTTGTTTAAAAGGAGAGATAATGATCATACCTCTCTCGTGCTCCAATAAAATTTCAGAATCTGCTAATACCATACTGACAAAGATAGTAATTATTATCTACCTTGACCACGATATTTTGATTCAGGTGTAGCTTTTGGTCCAACGGATTTATGAGCCTTACCTTTTTTCTTATTTACATTTTTAGGTGCAAGGCTTTTAGCTAAACTAGTTCCGCCTTTTTTAGTTTTTGTTGCTGCCATATATATAATATACAGCATTTTTTAAGGATTGCTGCATAGTCTTGTAAAAAACCTTTTTGTTATGTGGTATACCAGATACCTCAACAAACATGGCATTCACAAACATTGTTTTAGTAGCAGTACCCATATAGGTTTTGCCATCAATAACAACTTTAGTTGTAATAATATATTGTCTCTTTAAAAACTGCAATCCTACAATATTTAGTAATTGTTCCGGCATTGCAATTGATACAATCTCTCCAGATACAATACTTCCGGAATCACATAGACTATATTTATCAGAGATTAACTCTTCTAGTGTTGCCTTAGCACCAAACTCTACAGGCCTGTCTAGTAAATACTTTACAGTAGCAGTGTTAAAAACAGTGTCAACTTTGTAGCATTGAGCACTCAGAGAAGTCATCATAATGACTAAAGCGGAAAGTATAAATAGTTTTTTCATGTTAGTAGGTTACTGCTCCAGAGTATCCCGGAGCTATTAAATATAGATTTAAAGTTCCTCCACTAGTTAAAGTAGAAGTTGAGAAGGTAGTTATTCCTGGATATGTAGTACGCACATTACCAGTAGAAGAAGAGATTGTATTGTACTCAGTAGCTGTAAATATTCTTACATCAGAGGCTAACCTCCATCTAGTAAATCTTCCTGACTTCCTAGCAGCTACATAATACTTGTCTGCAATGTTTAATCTTCCGTCATCATTAACATCAAATCTGTGATAAGATAATCCATTGACTGTAGACTTACCTAAGATAATATTAGATACTGTTTGAATATCTGTGCTAGTGTAAGCCTGAATTCTTGTAGGTACATCTACTTGTATATACCATTGCGTACTTGCAGTAGTGGTTCTAGAGAAAGCATAGTATCCTGAAGAGTTAGTATACGCTGTAGCATCTAAAGTCCAAGAAGAGGTTGTAGTAGTTATTGTCCCTACTTCAGAAGATTGATAAGAATGTGCAGATTGAGAAGGTCTTCTCCAGATAAGATATAATCCATCTCCGCCAGAGTATTCTTGCATGCGTGCAATAAACGTATAAGAAGTACCTGCGGTTAAACTCACACTGCCGTATTTGTAAGTACCTACTCCTTTACCTCCATAGTATTCAATAATACTTCCTGTGTTTACTAGCCAAAGATCTGATCCATCATCAGAAGTCATACCAAAAGAATAGGTGCCAGTTTCTGCAGGGGTAAAAGTAAAACTTACTTCTGTAGCATAGTAATCCCCACTACTAGGAACACTAGCACCTGCAGAAGTTAATGTACTATAAGTTCCAAAATTTAAAGAAGAGTTACCCGACATTGTAGTTGTTGACCACAAACTAGTGTGAGAGTAACTTGTGTTAAAACACCTATCCATTTCTGATCTCGTAGAAGGATAAGTAGAGTACTGTGTGGTAGCACCAGTTCCATTATGAGTTCTATAAACCTTTACTGTAGTAGAGTTATTTCCTGTAGTAGTTGTTGTTCTTTTATAAAGCTTCACAGGAACGTTTATAGCAGCACCTCCATTAGCACTGTACATATATCCTGAGTAAGTGAATTGTGCACTCAGTGCGTTCACAAAGAAGAATAGAACAATAACCCACCTCATATCAATAGCTTTGCTCCCATTAAGATTTGAAAGTTTAAGATATCCTGTCCTGCTACGTAAGTTCCTCCTCCTGTAATACCTAAGCCAAAAGTCTTGGTCATTTTGTAGGTAAAGTTAAAGAAAGGAATTACAATAGGCTTAGCTTCAAATAAAGACTCTGTATAATATTTAGAGTAGGGAGAATAGATTCCTGCTGCAATAATTGTAGCATCTATATTCTTAGTAAGTTTTCCCTTGTACATAAATCCACCTATAGCAATTGTAGAAATCATCTCTTCTCCAAATAATTTACCATAGGTTCCAGCTGCTCCGTAAAGTGCTGTAAAGTTTTTAACCGAGTTTACTCTTACAAACAAGAGTGTGTTTGATATTGATTTAGGCATCAGACTTAAACCATCTGAAACAACACTAATGTGTTTGTTGCCTTTTTTGTTTGCTCCTATCCAAGAACGGACACAGGAGATATTACCGATTCTAGCATTAAGCATGTAATCAGCTGAAAACCCAAGAGAAGAAGTACCATCTCCTTTTACTCTTGTAAAGGAGGCAGTACCTCTTGCATCTTGTGCTCCATCAGACTTAGTCTGAATACCAACTAAATCACCAGTTACTAATATTGCGGGCTTAGCAACTTCGGCTTTAGCTTTATTGGCTGCTTTCGCAGTACCACTAGACTGAGTCTTTTGTTGCTCAGTCTTAGTTTCTTCTACTTGTTGGTCTGTGGGTTTTTCTTCTTGTACTTGCGTTTTTTCTTCGGTTTTACCTCCGCTTCCTGAGCCGCCACCATTTCCGCTACTGTTGGAACTTCCACTACTACTTCCACTGGAACTTCCACTGGAGCCGGAGCCACTGCTTCCTCCATTACCTTCTCCGCTGCCACTACCACTTCCGGTACTGGGGTTGGATCCGGAGTTATCCCCGCTTTGATTTTCTGGTGGATTTCCTCCACTGCTGTTGCTTCCAGTTTCTCCTGACGAGCCGCTAGAAGAATTAGAATTACTAGAGCTGTTACTAGTACGATTCCGAGAATTAGTTCTGCTGTCATTATTATTTGTTTTATTGGTTGTTCCTACGTTAGTTCCTGAAGAGGTGCTAGATCCTACATCTATATTTACACTACCAACATTTGAAATAGCCCCTAAGTTCATTACATTACTTACAATGTTTAGAGTCGTATTTGTTGTGGTAGTTGTAGTAGTAGTTACTCCAACTCCTTGACAGGGTGATGTATTTTTATACTTCAAATATACACTATTTATCCAATTGTCAAATGTTCCGTCTTGTAATTCTGTATAAGAGAATGTTTTAACCTGTCCATAGTAAGCAATTACTATAGGACTAGACATGTCAGCATTAATAAATTTAAGCTCTTGTGTACAGGGATCTGTATAAGAATAGATAAAGCCCTGCCCATTTACGGACAGAGCTATTATCATAAATAGGATTAGTATCTTAGTTTTTAAATACACCTGACTTAATGAGATTTTGAATCACATTAGTGCAAGCAGTTTCAAGAGACTTACGGGTAGCTTTACCCACAGTACTTTGAGAGAATTTCATGTCATCTAAAGATTTTAAGAATGATTCACCAGTTTTTGTAGATTCACCTTCACCAGATCCAATATAGATCTGACCTGTTTTAGCATCCACAAAGCGGACCTGTAAACGGATGAAGGTAGTAACCACAACCTTTGACTTAAGGCCATCAACTTGCTCGTCTTCATCAACAGCAAAATCAGCCACAGTAACGTAAACAAAGTAGTGAGCAGGTTTAATCTTACCTTTTCCATCAATTGGCTCATCAAATACACCTTTTTTAGAGGCTTTAAATTGAGTAACCATTCTTTCTTTAATCTCTGATTTTTCTTCAGTGAATATAAATCTGTTAGTTTCATCTAAATAATCTAGTACTGACTCAGCAAAACCAAGTCCTACATTCTTTTCCTGTAAAGCAGGATACAATGAAAGAACTTTTGTCATGTCTACACTAACTACTTGTACTGTTTTCTTAATAGAATCAGTATAGGAAGAAACTGTAGAGATATCTTTACTCTCTACAACTTCCCCATCAGTTGTTGTTTTCATAGAACCGCAACCGGCTAATGTTATAACCACCAAGGCCATAAACTTATTGAACCATTTTTTCATACCTTATTTTATTTTACACCAGCCCAGACAAACTTTTCCAAAGGTAATTTTTTCGATAAAATTACAAACTAACTTGCTTACCATGGATCTTCTTCTTTAGGTTCAGGCTTAGCAGCAGGAGCAGCAGGTTGAGCAGCAGGTTTTTCAATCACACGTTCTTTAATAACTGTGTTTGTACCACCACCACTAGATTGCTTCTGTTGGTTTGTGTTGTTGTTCTGTAAGTTAATCACAACAGGTGCACCGGGTGCAGCTTGTTCTGTTTTAGCTTCTTCTTTAGACTCTTCACCACCGCCTAAGTGGGTTGCAAACCAGGCACCCCCGGCTGTAACAGCTGTAGTAACAGCACCAATAATTGCTTTCTTAGTTGCTGACATTACGCTTTCTTCTTGTTGTTCCTCAGACATAATATTATTTTTGATTTATAAGTTCTTCTACGTATTTATCTCTTTGCTCCATTAAATGCTCATTACGTTCAAGCATTCTAGTTCTTTCATCATCAGTAAGTTTAAGGATTAGAGTTTCTTTCTCATCTATCATCTTTTTGTACTCTTCCAACTGACTTTTAAAGTTCATGTTCTGGTAGTACAAAATGCCCACTAATAATATAATAGTAAAAGACTGTTCTTTCAGCTTCTCAAAAAATGTTTCACCAATAGATCCTTCTTTCATATTATTTTTCTTGCCCTAATGCTTGTATATAAGAGTCAATGATTCTAGACACGGCTTCAGGTTTTTCATCAGCTTTAAATTTAACTTTAATTTTAGCCATTCCTGAAGCAGTAGGATTAACTCCTGAGTCTACTTCAATTCCTTTTATATTGTGTTCATATCCCTTCTTCTTAAATAGTCCCAGTAAAGACTTCTTAAGACTAGATACTTCTTTCTCCTCATCCCCAAAAATTAATCTAGCTTCAAACTCTATGTCTAACTCATCTAGTCCAATAGAAGAGTGATCTGCTAGAATATAAAGAGGCACTAATAACTCCTTGTCTCCAATCATAAAGTTTGTAACTTTAGGAGTACCATCCTCATTAAAGTAATTTCGTAGAGCATTAATGTGTTGTCTTTCACTAATACTCTGAGAAACCATAGCGGCCTCTAATAGACCGCCAACTAGTTCCTCAATGTTTAATCTTGCCATACTACAAAACTACTCAAATTTTCTGATTAAGATTCTTTACTCAATGGAACCAAAGAAGGCTCTAACATTGCTGTAAGGAAGTCAGACAATTTAAGCATACCTTCTGTTGGAGGCAACTGTTCTGCGTGTACTTTTACTTCGTACTTAGCTGAGTTATCTGTTTGTCTAGTATTCTCACGGTGAGAACTTACGCTACCAGATACTTTAGCATTAAAACTCATACCCCACCATTTGCCACCTGCAGATACTTCGTAAGCTGTTTGAGAATCATTAGATTCTTTAGACATGTCTGAGGTTTTTACTTCCATAGTAAAGTTAATATCAGCAGAAGTAATTGCTAAAGAAGGCAATGGAACTAAAGGAAGCATAGGAACTTTACTGTAAACAGTTTTAAGTTCTTGGATTCCTGTATCTCCATCTGTAAATACACGTTGCATTTCTACGTCAAGTGAGCGTGCAACATTAGCATCACCTTTTTTCTCAAAAGCTACCTCAGAGATATATCTCCACGTTACTTCGTTTAATTTAGCTTGTCCTTTTGCCATTCCGACAATAGGGCTTACAATAAGGTCTTCAATAGGAAGTCCTCTGAATTGATCTGCAATTGAATCTGCCATAATTTATATATTAGTTTGTTTTATTTGGTTATTTAAATTTAACTGTACCACTGTACGATTTCTTGACACTTTCTATTTCTTTAATTGCAGAATAAAAGGAAGTTTTTATTTCTTCATTTATTGTGAAGTTAAAGATAGTGCTGCAGTGTGGACATCCTGATTTAGGATTCTTTAAGATAAACTTTAGGTCTAAGCCTAAAGGTTCTTTACACATAGGACAGGGTATAGCCATAATTAAGAGTTATTTGGGTTAGATAATGATTCTCCGTCTTCTTCATCTACCTTCTGAATTAACATTTTGTCACGGTCTTCTGAGTTAAACCAGTAGTCAACTACCTTGTTTAAGTTACCTACAAAGGCACCAAAAAGAATAAGTAACATCTCTTTCCAGTTTTCTTGGATTTCTATTCCAAAAAATACTGCAGAATTAATACCAAGGATAATAAAGAAGAACAAACCTAATACAATAGCAGTAATCTTCCAACGATTAGCCTGCATTTGTTGTAGCATGTAATAGAATCTGTTCTTAGGATCTACTACTACTGGTTCTGCTTGGTTAAGACCAAGTGCTTTTTTAATGTTCATTTGTTTACGACAATTTTAGAATGTAATACTTCATGCTCTGTTACTACAGTAAGTACATATACACCATCTGAGAGACGATCTAAATTAGCACTATACTTGTATTTACCTGCAGGCATCTTCTCTTTTAAAATAGTCTGTATGCGTCTTCCTACCTCATCAGAGATAGCTACGTCTACATCAGCATCTTGTTTGATCTGGAATTGGATCTGTACTGCTCCATCTGTAGGATTAGGGAATACGATGATAGAGTTAAGATCATTTAAAGAAACAACTCCTTTGTTAATCCTACGTACTTCAATGATACCCATAGCAGGAGTAATGTTCATATCTTTAGACTTAGCATCACCTACGTATTTAGCACCAGTCCATAAAGCTGCAGTAGCCCAAGAGTCTTGTGGCTTCTTAGCAATAAACTGAAGGGTAAATACTTGCTCTCCATCATTTAAGAGGTTTTCGTTAGTTAAGTCAGCACCTCCCCAAGATACTGTACCGTTAGAAGGGTTTAAGTAAGAAGTCCACTTCATCATCTTCTCGGTATTTTCTACTTTCTTAAACTCTAAGTAAGCAGTATCATAACGTAAATCTAATTGAAGTGCACCCAACTGCTTGCCATCTGTAAGAACTTTAACAGGAACGTTAACTAAGTTACCTTCATCTACAGTTACTTTAGGCATGTTAATCTCAATAGTTTCTGCAGGAAAATCGTAACTTACAGTCTCATCAATGATGTAACGCTTAGCATTAGCTGGGTTAGTAATCTTGATAGGAGTCAAACGGGCCATCTTAAAACCGGTAGAGTTAGCATCTCCTTTAACAGCTACGTAGTAGGTGATAGAATCACGACCATCAATAGTGTAGTTAAAGTTGTTAATAGTAGAGTAAGTAGAAGTTAAGTTAGTAGCTGATCCGTTAATTGAATTGTATTCAGCAACTGTAAAGAACATTACATCTTTCTTAGAGTTAGGCCAAGCTGAGAATCTACCTGCTAAACGTCCGTACACAGAGTATACGTCAGCAATAGTAATAGAGCCATCAGTGTTGTTTACATCCATTGTGTAGTAGTCAAATCCAGAAGGAGTGTATTGAGCTAAGATAGATTGGTTAATCTTCTGTGCATCTGCAGTAGAGAACACGTTACCAGGAGTCATTGTATCACCTTTAACTACCATACGTACATCCCAGTAAGTAGTATCTAAGAATTTACGGAATACTACAACACCACTAGAGTTAGTTGCTTTAGCTTCTACCTGAGTCCAAGATCCACTAGGAGCTTTCTTCTCTAAAGACACCCACAAGTTCTTAGCGTCAGAACCTGTAACGTTTTTAAACTTAGCAGCAAATCTTAAAACTTTTTGGTTGAAACGACCACCGTAAGAATAAACTACCAATGTAGTATCGTTACCCCAGTTAGTAGCAGCTTTGTTAGCAAATGATTTAACACCTGCAACTTTCAAAGTTTTAATAGAATCTAAAGTATTCCATGTTGAGCTTCCTGCGTGCGTGAAGGTTAAATCAAAGGTAGCTCCGTTAGAATAGTTGTAAGTAGAATTAGATCCAGTGTAAGCCAAAGTTACAGTTAAGAATCCTTGTGAGTTACTATCTACGTACTGAAGATACTGATCTGTACTAGAGATCTTCAAAGAAGGAACTACAGCAGTAAATGCAGTGTTATCGTAGAATACACGGAATTGCATACCAGTGATCTTCTCTGAAGTAGAAGTGTTATAGAAATGTAAAGGTGCTACTGTCTGCCCTGTAGTAGTAGTAGCAACTTGGTAACCAGAATCAATCACAACCCAGTGACCTGTACCTGGAGATGTGCTAGAACTTTGCGCAAACATTACTGTTGCAAACAAAGTAGTGACAAGTGAAGAGATAAATTTTTTCATTTTTTTATGTTATTTACAGCGTGTTCTATGAGCCAAGGCTCAGGATTTTCTAAGTTTTTTATAAAGCTAAGTTCATACATGTAGCAAAATGTCTCCTCTTTTTCCGGAATCATCTCTATACCTTTCTTTGCTATATAAAGATGTAAGCTTTCATGTACTAGAACTACAGCAATGTTATTTATAGAGTTTAGTTTAAGATCGGCTACAGCTATGTAGATGTGACCTTTACCATTCTCTAGTTCACAAGAAGAGTAGGGACTTATCATAAAAGATACCTGAGAACAATTTGTATCAAGCATCTTGTACTTATCTATGTCTACCTTCTTTATCAGTTGAATTGCTGAATCAACTTTTAAATCCCAACCGTCCCCAGCTTTGTCAATTTTGATTTGAGCAAAACAAGGGACGGCTAAGAATAAAAAGAGGTTAATTACTAACCCCTTCATAAATTATTTAATGTCTTTAGACTCAATAAGAGTGTAGGTAAAAGAGTTACCACCCAATGTAGCAGCTTTCTTACAGATTGCCATGAATGCATCAAAGTCAGCAGACTTCTTGAACACTTGGCAACCTTCTGACCAGTTCTCCACGTAAGTAGAATCTGCACCAGCTTTATGAATGTTAATACCGAAGATGCCTTCTTGTATCTTAGATTCATCATAAGTCATGTCTTTGTTAGCATCACGGTAAACCTTTACGTTTGCCTTTTGCTTAAGGGCCTCATACTTACCTTGGTGTAATCCTACATGGTGTGAACCACTGTATTGACCGGGCACTAAGCGTGCAACACCAGCAGCATTGTGAAATTCTTTAACACCCTTAGTTCCGGGATCAGTAGTAGCAGGCCAAATTTTAAATTTCCACTCACCGTTTTCTTTGTAAGAAAGAGTTAAGTGATCATCAAATACATTGGTTACTTTGTTACCAGTAGAAGAATTACGTACACCAATGATGTTTACATTGAAGTCACCATTCTCAAAATACTTGTAACCTTTGGCTTTCATTGCAGCCTCAATTTGTTCTCTAGTATAGCTCATAATAGTTTATAGTTTATAGTTTATAGTAAACAGTGAATTACTCCTCAGTGTTAGCTTCTGGCTTCTTCATGATTTTCTCAACAGAAGTCAAACCTAAACAACCAAATGCAAGCAATGCAACTGCATCCACTAAGGGTACAGATGGGGCAAAGTGTGCTTCAGTAAAAGAGTTAGCATACAAAGTAGCGCAAAGAGTTAAAGTGCAGACTAAGCCACACAAGCGCTTCATGGAAATGGAGCCTTTTTCATCTTTAAAAAGACCACCAATAAAGTTTAATAGTTTCATACGGTATAAATTTTTTTACCGCAGTTAATTCGGGATGCAGCCCTAGATGGTTTTTAGGGTACTACATATATAATATACAAAATTATCTTCTAATTTGGTACTCCATACCTTTCAAAGCTTTAACCGGATCAATTTGATTACCAGTAAATCCAAACAAGTATCCAAAGTCATTGAAAATTTTAGGCGCACCTTCTTTCTGCCATGAGTAAGGACCTACATCTCTTGTATAGTAGGCACGGTTATCATTAGAAAGTAAGTGAAGTAAGTTAGTACCAAAATCTTTATACTTATCTACAACGGGACCTAATGTAGGTGCTCCTCCATTGTATACTAATCCTACATATTCTTTTGGATTTAAGAAAGTAATTGTTTCTTGTCTAGTACCCATTGTTGCAACAAGTGCATGGTTTACTAACCAGCCACCAGCATTGAAGTTATCAGATAATAAATCACCACTTCTTTGGCGCATCTTTTCAAATCTTTCTTCATCATCCGGATCATAGTCAAATAAGTAAGCAATGATAAGAGCCAGTAATGTAATACTAATACCTTCAGTTACTATCTTCTTAGCAGCATATGCTTCATCATCTGTCATATACATATTACCACTAGAGGCTCTAGAAACAAAAGACTTTAAGAATCTAGCAAATGATCTGTAGTAACCTTCTGTCATATCTCCACTACGCATATTATATCTCAAAGGACTAAATCTATTTACAAACATTCTTGTAAAGAACCTTCTTAATCCTGAGAACATTCTCCATACAGCATACTTATCAAGCATTACTTTATCCATTAAAGAATAAGCACCCTGTAAGTCGTTACTCTTTTCCTGTATAGTATTACGCATTGCTTTAAACTCTGCACCACCTGGAGCATATGTTTCATCAATACCTGGTTTTAGTTTAATAATTCCCTGACCATCTTTCTCCCAAGCATCTATGTAATTGATCATATTTGTTTGGCCATTTACTGTTTGTGGTATCTTTTTAAAGATCATCATACCCGCAAACAAAGAAAGTGTACCTTCATTTTCTAACCATTTTCTTGGAGCAGTATATACACCATTTGATATACCTTTACCTGCTCCAAACATTAAACTATCTGCTAAGTCAGTACCAAAGGATCTACCAAACTCAGTACCAAAACGTTCTTGGAATCTACCTTTGATAGGATCAAAAATCTCAACTAACTGATAGTCAATACTTTTCTCACCGGGATTATAGATATTAGCAGAGATGTCTGTCATTATCTTTAAAGCTTTTGACTGTCCTTGTAAATAAGAACGCTTGTTAAGATACTTACCACCACCTGATTCAATGATCATTTGTGTAACAGCACCACCAAAGTTTTTAACTGCAGATGGTAAAATGTTAAATGCAAACATTCCAAATGAAGATTGTGACTGTAAAATATCTACAGTTTTACTTAATGTAGTAGGCTCAGATAACCAACCGGCTTTTGTTTGTCCTTTAAACTCTCTTTCAATAAGAGTATTGATTGCTTCAGCTCTTACGTTCTTACCTTTCTTTGCAACAAAAGATTTAATGTTGTTAGTTACCCAATTATAACCATTTACTTTAGAGGTATCCTTAATAGAATTCTCAGAGTTATTTACAACTTTCTGTAAAGCTTGAGCAATAGGATTTAACTCAATAAGTTTTTTCTGGTGCTCTAACGAGAACATGTATTGCAATAGAGAGTACGGTACATTTAATGATACCTGATCTATATCTAGTTTATATAATCCTTTTACAGGAATAGATGAGATCTCTTCGTCAAACATGTCAGCTCTAACTAAGTTAAACGCATCATCATAGTTGAAGCCCTGATCAAAATCATCTTGAGATGTTGTTACAGCATCTTTAACTTGCTTAACAAAAGTCTTTACTTTCTCTGCACCTCTATTTAAACTACCGCCTACTAATTCACTCTTAAGCTTTCTGAATCTTGGAATATCTAAATATAGTCTACTATACTTAGTTTTATCTTCCTGGAAAAGAAGTGTGTACTTTGTAATAACATCAAGGACATTTGCTTTATCCGGAGAATTCTTTTGTAAATCATAATAAGCTTTATTGATATAAGAATCATCCTTTGCTCCTTCTGCTACTGTTCTTGGTAACCAGTTACCACGGTTATCAACGTGCACTCCTACTTTACGCTCTACTTTACCGGTTGTTTTATTATACCCAGTTCTGTATTCTTTTTTAACAGCTCTTCTGTAAAAATCCATAGTAGGTATTCTATCTAAAGTAACTTCAGTAGTCTCACCTGTAGATGGATTTACATCGTTATACGTGTAAGTATTATAGTATTCTAGATCAGAAGGAATTGTTACATTCCAAACATATAATCTTTCATATACGCGCTCATCTTTTTTAGTCTTACTGTTGTACTTTTCTGTTTCAATGTGATTAGCAAGAAACCATTCTTTAAATTCAGGACTTGCTTTAAAGTACTTAGATAAGAATGCGGGCTTTAAGAAATTATCTGAGTTATCAGTATTAATTTCACTAACTGTAAAACCAGCAAGTTTAGCAGGATCAATAGCCTCTAAATTATTATTAAATGCAGATAAGTAATCATCAGTTGGTTCTTTAGATTGCATATCAGATAGCTGACTATATAGATTTAACAATGTCTTCTTAGTTAATCTATCTACAGCACTTGCTCCCTTTAATTTATCTAACTCTTTAAACTCTTCTTTATCATTTATAGATGCTCTTCTACTTTTAATTAACTTAGCTAGTTCTATGTATCTTTCAAACTCTAATTTACTTAGACCACTAAAGCCAGCCATGTTGTTTTTAATTTTGATGAGCTCTTTCTGTAGTTCTTTTACCCGTTTGATTCTTTCTTCAGACATTTCTGATCCAACAATTTGTCCATCAGCATTTCTAAATCCTACAGATATATCAATAAGCTCTTCCCAAAGCTCATCTTGCTTTAGTTTACTAGCTGCATCTTTTGGTAAACCATCTACTATAGCTTTAATCTTATCAAGAATAACTTTCTTTTCATCATAGAAACTTTCTTTAATAGATGTTCTTGTATTAGCTTTAACCCAATCATTAACGTTATCTTCAAACTCTTTAGAATCAGAGAGCAGACCCTGATCTAAAAGATCTTGTTTAAATTGATTTAGCTTAAACTCAAATAGACCAGTGATCTCTTTGTTTTCATAGAATTTACGAGACTCCTCTCTGTACTTTTTTTCTATCTTAGCCATCTCTAATTCATCACCAGTTTTTAATTTACCGGCTTCATCACGTAGTGAAGATAACTGACTATACTTCTTCCATAGAATCTTCTTTTGTTCAAAAGCCTCATCTTCTGTAAGATCTTCAAATACTCTTTGATCTACATCAGCAATATCAGCTAGAATGTTTTGCTTTCTTTGATATATGATAGAACCTAAGTCAGAGTCATAGATTTTTTCTTTTGTATAAAACTCCGGTACAAACTCATCATGCATATAATCACGAGAGAATTGTCTGTACTGCTTGTTTAGTAATCTTGCTTTCTCTAAGTCTCCAACTCTTTTAGCATCTTCTATATCAAACTGAAACTGACTTGTTACTTTTTCAAATGCTTTAAATGGATTAAGTAATACTAACTTAGTAATAGGTTTAGGATTACCATTTTCATCACGTACAATAACTTCTTCCTCAGATACTAATTCTTTCATTAGTTCTGTAATGTTCTTATCAGAGTAACCGGCTTGTTTTAATGCTGGTAATAACTCTCTTAAGAAATCATCTTTATTCTTCTTAGCCTTTAACTCTACATCAGTGTAGGCATTGTCTAAGAATACTGAGAAACTAGCAATAATAGGATCCGGTGAACTTGCAAATGATTCTACATAAGCAGATAAAGCATTAACATCACCACGCATTCCTGATAAGTAATCATCAACTGTAGCACGGTTTAATTTTAATCTATCCCACTCTTCTTGTACCTCTCTTATTTGTTTTGGAGTAGCATTTTTAGATCTTAACTTCTCAAGCTTATTAGTAAAGTATGTATCTACATTTTTAGATAATGGCTCAAGTTGTTCTGTTAATATTCCACCAATTCCTTTTTTATAAATCTCATTAATAAGTCTGTCAGCTTGCTCTGCTTTCTTACCCATCTTAGCAAATAAAGCAAATAATGAACTATCTGTACGTAAACCGGCATCAGTTAAACCATTAGTAGTTTCTTGAATAAATTTATTCCAGTTACGTAATAAGATGTCATAATAGAATGTTTGATTGATAACCTCTTTAGTATCACCAAGAGCTTTCATATCTGTTAACTTATCTATTATTCTATCTAATAAGACATCTGTCTGTAGAGCGCTTCTTACACTAGCTGTAATTTGTTTCTCTCTCTTATCAACTTCATCTTTAAATTTCTTAACCTTATCATCTACTGTAGTTGTTTCAGCAACACGTAAGTTATCTACTATATCTTTAAGAATAGATCTTCCTGATTCAGTTGTAATTGTGTCTACAACATCAGAATAGTTTTGATTTGTCCTAATTCTATTTAACTGTGATCTAGAGTTAGAAAAGAATCTATTAACCACTTGAATAAGTACATCAGTATTAACTTTATCTAGGTCGTTATACAGAGTTTGATTATTCTTTGCATATAGTACTAAGTCTTCCGGTGTAATAATCTCTGTTGTAAGAATAAAGTTCTCTCCAACTAACATATCAGCTAACTGATTAAGTGTAGTATCTACAGATAACTTCTCAATCTTTATACCTTTACCAAATATTTTTCTGATTAACTGCTTAATAGCAAATAACAGGTTAGAGATAAATGAATTAAATCCGGGAGTAGCAGATACTTTATTAGCTTTCTGTACAGCGGCTTGCTCTAAAGCTCTTACAAATACTTCCTGAGCAAAATTAGGGTTAGTAATATCATACTCAGGATATAGTTCAGATACAGTATTTACAAGTGTAGCGCCTTCTGGTGTACTAATAATCTGATTGTATAGATTATTAAACAACTCATAGTTGCTTAAATATAAACTTCTAACTATAGGGTGTGCATATTCATGCAGTACGTGATTTAATTTAAACCCATTCTCAATAAGATATACAGTGTCCTGATAATAAAATGCAGGCTCACCATTCCAGGGAGAAGTTGTATCTTTTGTAATCTCTGCAGCTTGTTGAGCAGAAATCATCTTATAGTTAATACCTGTCTGAGATGCTAAGTTATTAGCAAACTTAGTTGCTATCTCTTGAGCTTTTACACCCTCTTGTAACTCTACAGATGGAAACAAACTATTTAAAAAGTCTTCATCAGCAACTCTGTAATAGTCAGGACTTTCATCAGTAATATTATTTTTCTTTTTGTATTCTTCCCAGTAATGATCAATAACAAAACTTGGAGGATTAACAAATACTCTAGCTGTACCATCCCATGTAATAAAGTCAGCCATATTGGTTCTCCAATACTCGTTTAATCCTATTACTGCCTTTACAATAGATGAGGCACCGGCTCTTGTATCACCGGCAGCATTAACATAAAATGTAGTTAAACTATCTGTTGGAGATAAGAACTGTCCAACCTCTTTAGCTAAAGCTTTTTTATATGTCTTTAGTACATCATTCTGTATATCTAATCTACACTTACTCATAATTTGCAACTATTGTATGTTTCATCTTGAACTTCTGGGTATCCTGTCGGAGCATATTCTGCACCAGATGGTTTTTCATATGGATCAGTTGGTTCTGCATTCTCATCTGTATTAAAACTAGTAGTGCCATCAGCAAAAGAGAAATATCTATATCCAGCGTTTGTAAACTTAAATGCATTATCAATAAAGGGATCATAGTAAATTAAATCTACTATATCTTTTGACCTACCCATTTTAACTTTAGCTTCAAAGATTTGTTTCCAGTCTTTAAAGTAGTTATCAAATATTTCAGGATAGTTACCTTCTGCAGTACGTACAAAGAAATCAAAAGTATAAGCTACTATGTTACCTTTATCATCATACTGCTTTTTACTAGCATCATCTAATATAGGTATAACGCCTTGCACGGTTACTGTCTCTTGATTAGCTTTATGATCCTTACCAATAAATGAATTAGTCATCTCAAAGGTCGGATATTTTTTAGTAAAAGATTTATACCAATTTTGATCTTCTATAAATTCTTTTACTTTAGCTGTAAACTCATTTTGGTCTTTAATAAATATTCCCTTATGATGTAACCAACCATAGAATTCACTATAGTTTTCTTCTTTCTGAACAGTACCTAATTCTATAACTCCATCAATATCATGTATATCTTCATCTATAGCTCTATACACGGTGCCATAGTATCTTAATACCATAGAACCACTTAACTTATAACCCATATTAGGATCATTAAGCATAAAGTCTATAATTGATTTAGCTTCAGCATCTTTAGATAAAGTTTGATTGTACTTTTTTATCTCTAATTGTTTAAATGCTCCCAGATTATTTTTATCAGGAACCAATAAAGAATCACCAACTCTTTCTACACCACGTGTAAAAATATTATAATTACCCTTATAGATATCATCTACTAAATCCAGCAATCTATCTTCTAAGTCTTGCTGACTAAGCTTATCAAACTTATTTCTAAACAAAGACAAAAAGAAATCATGAATCTTATACCATAACTTCTTTAGTGCACTGGATTGTTTATCATAAGGATTATACTTAAAGCCACGCTTTTGGAAATACTCTTTATCTACATCACCATTACCTCGTTCACTTCTAACAAATGTGGTTAAGTCTCTTCCATAAAAATCTGTAAGACCCTCAGCAATAAAATCTATAATTACTTGTTTGTGTGCAGTAAAATTAAAAGTTCTATCTGCATACATATCAACAAGATACGCTGGTAAATCACTATCTTTATCTAGATTTTCTTTAGTAAAAATATCTTCTACCTCTGTAGTATCTTCTAACTTTAATCTATAAGATCTGTATAGATCTTTATACTTAGACCAGCTTTTAATATTAAACCAAAGATTATTATAGAGCTCGCTTTTCTTACCTAAGAAACTAAGCATGATGTTAGCTACTTGCTTTGGTACAATTTCTTCAGCACCATCTCTAATAGCTAAATACTTTTGTAATAAATCAAATCCAGCTAAAGGATTACCGGGAACATTATTTAATACAGCCTCAGCAACATTACCACCTTCAACTTTAATATTAAGAGCTTTTACAAAATCTAGTAATATCTTATTAGTTCCTGCAGATAATTTAGAATTAAGAGGAATAGAATTCTTTTTTCTATTTACAATATTCTTATATACAGTAGCTGGAGGATTACCCTCAAACTTATCCCAAAGATAAGTAGCCATCTTTGTACCTTGGAATGCTTCTAACCTTTGAAAGTCAGGATCTGATTTTATAGGACAGGTTGCCATTAGCCACAAATTTCTTTTAATATTTCACCAATTGTATCTTCATCATATCCCATCTCTTCTAGCATTTTAGAATTAATAGCAGATGCTGGATAAATGTTACCATCAACTAAAGTTACTTCTTTTTCTTTTACAACTTGATCCTCGGTATCTGGGGCACTATCAGCATCTTCTTCAAAGAGCTGATTGATAGGTTGCACAGAATAAATATACTCTTTAAATTCCGGATCTTCTGCAAACACAGGATTTTTATACCCAAAGTTATAGTATAACTCTTTAAATAACTCCATATAAGCTGGCTTATCAATATTAGGATCATCATTTAAGATACCATATCCTTCTTTGTTAAAGAGTAATGTTTTACCAGCCTCATATAATTCTATAAGAGTGGTAACAGTCTCCTCTACTAACTTCATATTGTTAGCAGTATCTGCAGCATTTAAGTATTTAGCTTTACCAACAAATGATTCAAAGATTGGTAATCCTATAGTAGTACCAGTTACTTTACTAGCATTACCTAAGTAAGTATCCGAAGCAATAACATTAGTTCCGGTATTATCTTTTGCTTTACTATATATACCAACTAGACCTGAGTATTTATTAATCAGTCCTATAGTACGCATCTTACCATAAGAATAAGTATATACTCTAGGAGTTAATGTTGAAGATGTACCCTCTGGTAATTTAGGAACTTCATCACCCATCTTTTCAATAGTATTATCTATTACATAGTTTTTAAACCTGTACTTAGTAATATTATTTCTAGAGTTCTGCTCACCAAACTTCTTATAGTATCTGTATAAAGCAGTATTACCCTTATTACTTTCTAATACTTTAGTGAACTTATCAATGTTTTCTTTAATGATATCTTTAAAGTTATTACTAGATAAGATAGGAACAAATGATAAGTATGACTTATTCATACCAGACTGCATGAATCCAAAGATAGATAACTTGTTAAAGAACTCAGAAATCTCTCTATTAATAATAGGGTCGGGATTCTTTTCTACATTTATATCAGATAGTTCTTCAAACTGAGTATTCAGTTCTTCTAAGAAATCGGGATCTTTTATATCACCAGTTAAACGTAAGTTTTTAATTGTTGCATTCTTAGTTCCAGTTTTAATCTGTTGAGAATCATAAACCAAGTAATCAAACAAATTATAGTCTTCATTTTCTATAGCATTCTTTACCATCTCAAACTTATCTGGGAAACTATTGGTACCAAAGAACATTGACTTCAGATTGTATACGTTATGTAAAGCATCTTGGATAAGACCTTTTTCATAGATATCATCTGAAAAAATACCTTTATCTCTAGTAGCACGTAAGTATTCTCTCTCTAAAACAAAAGCAGTGTACTGTTTTTCAGAACTAAATAAAGGTATAACATCTGTACGTTTATCAGCTGGTAACTTTGCTAAACCTGTTTCTTCATACTCAGCCTTAGAATAAGTTTTATTATTATACTCCTCACGTAACTTGGCTCTATCTAAATAGATCTTACCTTCATAGTATACAGCACTTCTTTTAAGACCTCTTACCTTTTCTACATCAATAGAATCACTTACAGCATAACCTTTGTAATCTTTTACTGTATTGATATCTACAGATCCAATACTATTCTGAATGATAAACTGAAGAAGATCATTTCTAAATAAATCTACAAATGATTCTACATCTTTATACTCTTCACGGATGATATTATAGTTGTTGTTAATTATATCAGTTAAGTAAGTATTTATGGTATCACTTGCTCTTAATGGGAAGTAATCTTTAAATACGTTTAAGATATAATCCTGTATAAAGAATGGAGCAATAGAAGATTGATTTTCCATTCTTGTTGTAATCTCTTGAGGTAATCTATTACCCTCCTCTAATTGTTCTAATTTACTTAAACGACTCTTTGCTTGGAATAAGTTACCAGACTTCTTAGTATCAACGTTGGTAGAAGAAGAAATTTCCCGCATCACTTGAGCTTGGTCCTCTACTTCTAAGAAATGTATAAAGGATAACATAGCAAGAGGACTTCTTTTCTCACCATTCTGTACAATCTTTTTAATATTCTCATTAGAGATAGCATAAACATTATAAGCTTTAGTCATAATGTCTACTGCTGCAGTTAAAGATTTTTTAGAAGCCAATGGATTCTTCATTGTATTTGCATTATACAATTGCTTAAGTAAGAAAGGATCCTTTATTTTTTTCTTTAACTCAAGTTTATGCTCAGGATCAAATAAACCATATTTGTTTATTACATACTGTTTTGCTTTAAACTTTAAGAAACCAGGACCTTTAGCACTATCTCCAGAAGCATCTAATGATTTAGTGTACATACCATTTAATACTCTGTATGCAGATATATAATCTCTAATTAAAGGTTGTGATAAGAAATAAGAAGCAGTTTCAACATCAACACCGGCTTGTAACATATACAACAATGTAGGTGTTAACTCATAGATAGCATTCATATCAAATACCCAAGAGTCTTTTTCAACATCCACCCATCCGTTCATAAGCTGAGATATTACATCTGAGATATAAACAGCTGAATCTTTAGAGTTAAGATCTGATAAAGATATTTTACCGTCCTCTGTTTTATTATGTTTAAATAGAATACGATTCTTAGCAGTTCTTGTCTTTCCTTTACTATCTAAGAAAGTATAAGTCTTATTTAAATATGCACCAACACGGTTAAGTACTACTGAGTATTTGTTTGATACAGCACCAATACCTAAAGTTAATTTACCAATGTTATTAGACTCATGCTTATATAAGTTATTCTGAGTCTCAAACATTCTTGTTGGAGAAATAACAAATTCAGAATCCTGAAACTCAGCTTTAGCTCTTGGATCATACTCTCTATTATATTTTGCTAATTCATCTGCAATTGGTTTAACAATATCTGTTTCGTTAGGAGTAATAAGCTGAACAAAGTTTTCCTTAATCTCCATTATACCAATCATAGATTTAATGATTTCATTCTCAATACCTTTTACTGTAATATCATCTGAAGTCATTTGAGCTTCTTTATTAAATACATCATCTAATAAAGTTTTATACTCAGCATCTGCAATAGTTTCTTGAGTAATATTAATACCTATATTAGGCATTAGGATACTTAACTTATCAATATCAAAGTCACCACCAGATTTAGCAACTAGTTCAGTTGGAACAATTACAATAGATCCAGCTTCTGGAGGTAAAAACTCACCAACCTCCATGTATTCAATAGAGTTAAGACCTTGTACAGGAATACGTACACCAACCATCTTAATGGTTTCTCCGTTAATTTCCTTCCATGCTGTATCTTTCAGCATTTCATTAAGTCTAGCTAATGTATTTACTGGCTGACCATCTGTATGAGTAGTAGTTAAAAGCTTTAAGAAATCACCTTGTAAAGCAATCTTTACTTGCATTGGTGTGATCTTACCATTTACTATATCATAAAAAGCAAGACCATTAGTACCATACTTTAATAGATCTTCTTTAGATGGATTACTAAACTTAGGATTCTCAAATCCGGAACTAGATACTTGTACTAACTGCTCACCTTTTACTGTAGGTCTTACAATCTTTCTTTCAATGATTGCAACAAGCTGCTTCTCAATAGCATTAGAGTTGATAATACTATCAAAGTCATACTTTAAACTACCATCCTCATTTACATCTAGAATATCCATCTGATGTTCAGGAACCTCTAAACGTATTAATTCTTTCTGAATAGCTTTAATTAAATCTTTTGGATCTCCTTTAATTAGTTTACCATCAGCACTAAATTCTAGGCCTACCTCTTTAAATAACTTCTGCTTATAGAACTTTACATAGTTATCAATAGCTTTCTCATATCGCTCTACAATTGGTTTATATTCTTTCTTAAGAGGCTTACCGTTAGCATAGAGGTTAGTCTCAATAATTGTACGTAACTGAGAAGACAATGTAACTTTACCTTTAAAGTATGGAGCAATGTCTAACTGATTCTTAAAGAAGTTTAAATTAATACCATTTATAGGATACTCACCAGAATACAATGTACGCTTTGTAGCATCAGTATACATGTTAGGAATAGTACCATCTTCTAATGTAATATTAGAGATCTTACTACCTGACTTATATAATGCATAAGATATACCTTGCTCAAGCAATTGCTTGTGGAACTGCTCTAAGTTGGTGTCCTTAATAACTGAAGGAATCAAAGGCATCAATGAAAACTTATGTAATCCGGAAACATTTAATTTCTCTGTTTTTAAAGGACCATAATAACTGGCTTTTAATACTGGGAAGAACTCAGATGCTTTTCTAGGATCTACAGAAGTAGGATCATTAATAATCTGGTTATACAAATCTTCTTGTACATCAGACCATTTATTTAAAGATCTTAAGAAGTTACGATAGAAATCAAAAGTAATCCAACCCTGACCATCACCTTCAGTAATCTTTTTATAAGGTTTTAAAATCTTTTCAGCTCTATCTTCACTTACTCCAAGACTAGTTAATAACTGTTTGTAGTGACTATAGTATACTGATTCTGGTTCTACATCATCAAGAACTGTAGTCTTAACAGCTGAATCAAATCTTAACTTTGGTAAACCTTCTTTCTCAGCATATGTATTGTTACTTGTATTATTTAAGTAATCAATGGTGTAGTTATCCAAAATACTAAACTCTCCAGTAGAAGCAATAGCTGCATTACGTTTAGGAAACTCTTCTTTGTCATGCTTAAACTGAGAAGCATCACCATAAAATAGTTGTGTCTCAAAGTTATTAAACCATGAGTTATACGTATAAACCTCATTTACTAACTCTAATTGATCTTGAGGATTAATAGCATATATATTAGTTTTATCTAACCCTTTACCAATTCTAGTTTCTTCAGCAATCTTATTTCTAATTTCAGGACTTAGTAATACACTTCCAGTAACAGCACTAATCTGAGTCCAGATCTTATAATTAGTTTTAATCTGATTATCAAAATATTTACCTGAATCTTTTTTAATAGCTTTCTCTAGTTCTTCAGAGTAAACTATATCATCTATAGAATCTGCATTATCTACTAACTCGTAAAGCTTAGCTTTAGTAGGACCAGATAATACAGAATCAAAAGCCATAATCTTAGTACCATTCTTCTTAAAACTATCTACGTTTTGTAATGAAGGAATATTTTTAATATACCAGATTCTTCCTAATTCAGCAGATAAGTAGTTTAAGATAATAGGCATTGCAGAATCATGTCCATATCTGGCTACATCCTTAATAGGTAGTATTAAATTATCTACTCCAGATTCACCGTAGTACTTATTCATACCAACACCATAAGAAGAACTTTTACTAGCGTGTCTAGGAAGCTCTGGTGTTTTACCTAAAATAATGGCATGTACATCAAACATAAACTTATCATACTTATTAAGTTTATTTGTTTTAATACCTTCAACAGTAATACCATTAAAGTCTCTACGGATACCACTTAAGTTCTCTAAACTAAGAATAACATCTTTTCTTCTATTGCCATTAGCATCAAAGAGAGAGTTAATGATATAAGAATGTTTAGCATAAGGATTATTATTAGGATGGTAAACACTTAAGTATTGAAACTCAGGATCTTGTAACATCTGATCCATAAACTCAAGTTTATTAAGACCATCAATGATCTGACTTAAAGAGTTTCTTAATGATGTTTCATACTCCATGTTACCTTCAGGATTCATGATACCAGTACTAAAATCACTAGAAGTATATCTTGCCTGCAGAGTTAAAAGTTTACTTACATATCCCGCTTGATTACCCTGCTTAGGATCCCTAAAGAACTTAATAGGGTTAGTAATTATAGTTTTATTTTCTTTAGCTTTTTCTAAAGCTTCTATTAAATAATCAAATGCAATATATGTCTCCTTGCTTTTTCTATCTACTACAGCATTCTCTAGTGCTGCTCTTAAAGTAGGATTATTATCCAAATAGAAACCTATAGCTTTTAAAAAGTCAAATACATTATACTTATTAATTGATGAAAAGTCTTCAAGTACCTTATCTATATTTAAAATAGGTGTTGAACCTTTCTTTCTAATTACATACTTAGATTTACTAACCAGGAACTTAGAATTAAAAGTATTAATAATCTTTGTTGTATCACTAGTAGCTCTCTGGATATATGTAGAAACTTTAGTTGAACTAGGTTTTCCTTCCTCTTCTTCAATAGAAGTAGAAAGCCTGTGTTCTATAATAGGAGTTACTGTTTTATTAAATGTTTGAGCAAATCCTAACCAACGTTTAAAGTTAGCATTATTAATTTGAGATTGACTTGGATCTCCCAACTTAGCAATTAACTGTGCTACTTCTGGAAAACTTTCTTGTAAGCCAATTAACTTAGTATATATCTCATCAAAACTATTTGAGTTAATTAAGGTTTTAGATATAGTACTCCAAGCTTTACCAAACTCAACAAGCTTATTAAAACCTAATCTATTCTTGATAGGTTCTCCGTTTGCTTTTACTTGGTATAAACTCTTAACCATATAAAGAGCTTGTTTAGAAGCTAACTCTTTTAATGATTTATCATTACCGGTACGGTCAAAACTATCTATACTTGGATCTGACTTATCTTCTTCTGCTTCAAGAACTTTTGCTTCAAATGCTAAGTACTTAGATTTTTGTCTATGATAAGCAATAACACCTGATTTTTCTTTACCAGAAATAACGTTATCTAATTCACCAAAGTTATTAATAGCATACTCTAAAATCCGGATATTATTTCTATCTACAGTATCAGCACCATCAGGATCATTTTCAACTCTAGCAATTGTATCAGTTAAAACATCTTGGAAGTACTGCTTAGTATTCTTGTATAAGAAATCTAATGCTCTCTTATCACTATAAATAGCTGAAACGTTTAATCCAGTAGCATTAATAATTTCAGAAAAAGCACCATCAACTGATTCATTGATTAACCTACTGTCTGATAAACTAATACTTGGTTCTTCTTCATTTAATGGATCTATACCTCTATACAAGTTACCAAACTGCATGTTCTCTACAGAGTACGCATACTCAAATAGATTACCCAATCTTAAGTTATCATATAACTCTTTTACTAATGGTACAACAGTGGGGTCTACAATATCAGTTTGACCGGTAAAGAAAGCTTTTACAATACGCCATAATTTCTGGAAGATACTCTCATTAGGTTTAACAAGAATTTTCTTACCATCAGATAATACATAACCTCTAAAGTCTTCAGCTAAGTATTCTTCTACTTGCTTATCAGTAGCATTAGCTAAATACTTAACCCCTTTTCTTACTGAGTTATATAAGCTTTGCTTTTGATCTTGTGTTAATAGTAACTGAGAGAATGCATGCCATGCTTCATGGTATAACGTAGTGTAATCTTTGTTACCGGCTTTTGTAAATAATGTAATACCACTAGAACTAAATAGTCCCAATGCATCTGAGTTAGTTAAAGCAATTGCTTCATTAACCGGAATCATTGTAGAAAGCTTTACTTTCTCACCATCTACCATAACCTCTAAAGATCCATACCAATCTTTAATCTTCTTAATCTCTTCAGGTGTAGTATTTACAGTTTTAAATCCGGCTCTTTTTAGACTATTATTAATATCATTAATAAGGTCCATATCAAATGTACCTTTAAAACCAGAGGGAGTAGTATTTACATTCTGATTCTTAATAATGGTTTTAGGTTTGGGTTTAGGTTTAGCAGTACTAGTAGATGGTTCTAAAGCAGCTAATTCTGCGTTATATTTAGCATTGATTTCTTTTACTTTATTTTTATATTCATCTGTATTTTCAATGCCGGTAGGAGTTTCTATACCTTGAAATAATAAATCACCTATTTCTTCTCCAAAAGTGCTGGCATATGCAGATAATTCTGCCAATCTTCTTCTTTCTATATCTGCTTTAGCATCTGTAGAACTTACTATAGGTTCTTGTTTCTTCTCAGTTGGATACATTTCTTCTAATGCCTCCATAGTAAATTCATACTGCAGACTGGGATTAAAAGTTTTAATAGTACCATCATTACGTAATACGGTAAATACTACAGTATTCTGTCTTACAAAATCATTATAGTTAACCTTACTCTTTGCAAACTTGCCTGAGTTATAGTTAGGTACATCTATCTTACCATCAATGTTATCCTTTGATATGTTTATATAAGCAGTAGCTAATTGCTCTGCTATAAAATCTTCATCAGCTAAATCCGGATTTTCAGAATCATATATTACATCCTTATCTGAATAGATACTTAGTAATGGTTTCTTACTAGTATTATCATAACTGATATTAAAAGTACCATCATTGATATTATAGATATTCTCTAGTATTCCAAACTTTACACTAGCTGATACTTTAGGATCTACAATAAGCTTTGCAAGATTCTTAGCTAACTCAGCAGATGTTTTATTTGGAAATATCTGTACTAGATCACCAAACTTATCTAACTTCAAATATGTTTTACCAAAGTTATCAAACTCTATATTACTAATAGTATCTGAAGTAACGTTAGTCACCTCTGTTAACTTAACAGGGGTATCAGATAATAAGTTAAAACCGGATCTACCACCAACTATGTTTAAAGGTAAAGCTAAAGTCTTATTACCTATAAAGGTCTTAATAAACTTATCTACTAACTCTACTTCTTTAGTTCTTTGATCCTCTAATTGTTTTCTTAAGACATCAGTGTCTGGAATTTCTACTCCGGCTTTAGCAGCTCTAACAATAGTTCTTTCTACAAGTTCATCTATAGGTGCAAGACTGGTTTCACCACTCTCTATAAATATAAATTCTCTTTTACCCTTATTAGTGTTAGGGGTAATGAAATCAGTTACGGGAATAATAGCACCTTCTGCTTCATCCTGACCCTCAATGTTTGTAATATAACCTCTGCTATTTACAAAGATTTTCTTATATCCATCTTTAGTAAGTGTGGCAAAAGATAACTGTGTAATTCTACTACCTCTAGATGTAATTATGTCAGTAGGAATCATATAGATCCCTTTGATCTTGGTACCGTTAGATGCGGTTATCTCTATTTGTTCAGCGCTAGTTAAATTTTGTTTACTTAATCTATCTAGAATAGAACGCATAAATGCATAAGTAGCAATCTTTTCAGGATCTGGATCTGCCTCACCTGTTAGTTCACCCTCATCATTAACCTCTTCTTCTTGACCAGTAGTAACTAGACCGGTAGTATGCTTTGCTTGGAATTCTATATCATTACTTAATTCTGTTGCTTTCTCTAATTGAGAACTAACAATACCAGCTTTCTTTCTTACTTGCTCTAGTCTTTCTGGACTTAACTCTTTTACAGCAAGGTATTTTTCTACAACAGTAACATCTTCAAAGCTATCTCTAAGATCTAAAACATCATCAGTACTAATTTGATTATCTCTAAGATGCTTACGAACATTAGGATTTTTGTTAACAATAGTAGCAACTATTCTTGGAAGTAACTGTATATAGGTTAATCCTAAACTAGGATCATTACTGGCAGCAACTACTTGCTCATAAAATTCATTAATGTAATCTTTTAAATTATAAGGTGTTTTGTTATCTGTAATTACAGATAAGTCTTTAAAAACTTTAGCATAAAACTGCTGCTGTTGTAATGCGGATAGTGAGCAATTCATATTATTAACAACCTATATTATTAAAGAAATCATTATTTACATCTTTTTCAGACTTGTTATTAGTCTGATCTTCAAGCTTTTTAGTGGCTTCCTCATTATCTAAGAAGTCATCTATATTCTGTGAGTTAGTCTCAATAATCTTTTTCTCTTCTGCTGAAGGAGAAGGAACATCTTTAGTACCAACTACTACATTGGACTCTGTATCATATAATGATTTTACCATTTTTGAGAAATCTTTCTTTAAAACTGTAATGCGCTTATTAGCATCTTTTGCCGGAGTCATACGCTCACCATACAAAGGTACTACAGTTAATTTAGTTGAAGTAACTTTCTCAACCAAACCAAACTTATTATCCCCAAATACTAATACATCTCCAACTTTAACATTCTCATACTTTACAGACTTACTCAACTCTTGTTTACGAGACTCAATTGCTTTATTAACTGCATCAATATTAGCTGGATCTTCAGCCAGTAAATCTAAATCTAGTTCTTCTAGCATAGTATCTAACTCACCAAGTGACTTGGCTTTACTAATTGTATCTAGGATTGGTTGTAATGGATTAGTAACTACTTCAGCTTCTATAACCGGTTCTTCTTCTACAGGTTCTTCTGTTTTAACAGGTTCAGCTTTAGGTGCTTCTGCCGGTTTTGCTGGAGCTTTCTTTTCATTAAATGCTTTAACATCTGCAGCATTCTCAGGATCTTTAAAGAACTTAGTAATAATTCTTCTAGCTGAAGCTGTACGTAAGAATCTATCTAAAGGTAATTCTGATTCACCATCAGCTTCTCTAGCAGAATTCTGTTGAGTTAATGCAGATCTAATTAAACCTTGTAGCTTAACTGGTAATGTATTAAACTGTTTAACTGATTGAATTAAAGGTACACCCTCTTCTTGTTGTATCTCATCTGATACAGCAGGTTGATCTTCTACCACTTCTTCTTCTGTAACTACTTCTTCTGCTGGAGCTTCCTCTGTTACTTCTTCAGTTACAATACCATCAAACTCGTTAATAATACTAAAGACAAGTAAGGATCTTGGATCAGTCTTATCAAACTCTCTATCTGAATTAAAATCTATAAATACAACATCTAGATCATTGATAATAGTTTTTACAAACTCATCATAATCTTTACTTACATCTTTAGGTAAAGAAGATAGTTTTATACCATAACCTCTATCAGCTAGATACTGAATAAAATCTCTAACCTTTACAGCATTAATAAAAGACTTTCTAGCATTTTGCATATAAGTAATTTGCTTTTCTTGTCTATATTTTTGCTGTTCTAGAAGTCTATTTACATAATCATAGAAACTCTGTGGATCATATAATGAATTCAGGTTTTCTGTAAATATATTTACATCATCTGATAATGAATAGTAATCAGTTATTATATTGTAAGCTTCTGCAGCTTCAGTTTTAGAGATAGTTGTACCTGCCTCTTGTGCTAAAGTATTAAAGTATTTAATAAAAGCATCTCTTAAAAATCTTTTATTTTTTAATTGTTCAGAATCAGATACATCTCCGGCTTTCTCAAGATTTGTTTTATATAATTCTAAAGCTTTTTTCTTAGCTTTTTTATAGTTAAGAATCTTTAAGGTTTCTTTATCTGTAGAACCAGTTAATGATTTGATTTCACTATCTAATAAATCTAACTCTTGTTCAAGATTATTAGAATTTAAAAGTGGTGTAATGTCTGAGTATGTTAATTTACCAATTGTACCAATAGCTGTAAGTTTATCAGTAAGCTCACCCATTCTTTTCTGAGCTTGCTCTCTACCATGTAAACTAAATACAGCAACCTTTCTTGCTTCTTCAAATGCTTCATGGTTTATTACTTCTTTAAGATAAGCATTTTTAGTTTCAGGATCTGATAGATTAGTTCTTCTAAATCTATTAGGATTAAAAGGATTTTTATAATCTGAGAATTCTTTATACTGTTCTTTGACTTGTTTAGCTCTTTCAATACTAACATCTAATACCTTTAAAGCATCTTCATCAGTTACATCTTCAGTTAAATCAAAAGCCTCTTTTAATTCAGAGCCTTTCATATCTTTTAGATTCTGCAGCTTTTCTATTAAGAGATCAAATTTACCAGATTTTAATGCTGTATAAATACTATTAAACCGGGCCATATCTTTTAGATCATGAAAAACTTTCTCATCAAAGTTCTTTCTAGCCTCTACCATGTCTGTACCTAATCTAACTTGCGTTAGTAGATTTTCCATATCTAAAGTTAAAACCTTCTGACCATTCTTAATAGCATCATCTAATTCAGTAACTATACTTTTAAATCTTTCTTGTTCTGCTTTATATAATTGATTATACTTTTCAGGATCATTTTTAATGTAGTTATAATATACATTAGATCCAGCTCGCTTTGATACATTAGCTAAATTACCAGCAATACCAGTAAGACCACCCATCAAAAATCCTGACGCAAATACTTCAAGACCTTGCATAGAAGCTTGTCTCTTAGTATTCTCATAGGCATCAGCCAAGTAAATCATAATACCACCAGCTTCTGGGGTATCATATAATCTATCATAATAATTCTTAGAAGCACCAGCTACAACCTCTTGAGAAATTTCCTGAATACCTTCAGATAAGTTTCTCTTAAAGTATTGGGCTCCAAAACTTAAATACTCTTTAGGTTTTAATAATTTTTTAGCTGCTTCTTTTGCAGTTAAAACTGTAGCACCTTCTGTACTAGCAATAATCTTTTCTCCAGTTAATGCTGATCTAGCAATAACATCATTTGTTGGAGCATTCAGCATTGCTGCTTTACCCTTAAATAAGTTATTAAAGGTGATAGCATTTGTAAGATATATAAGCGGTGTGTTAATAGCACTAGTGGTAAAACCAGCATCACCAGCTAAACTATATATCCGGTTCATCTCTTCCTGTTCTGGATAGTATCCATTCTCAGAAACAAACTGATTTATCTTATCATCAATAAATTCATTCTTAACAGCACCACCCTCCATAGAAGCTTCAGCAACTGTGTATCCAACTTGCTTAAGATCTAATATAAAATCACCAACACCTCTTACAGCATTAGCATAACCAATTACATTATCTCCAGCATTTACTGTATTTCTAATATTTGTTAAAGTTCTTGGTACAAGTGCTTCTGCAACACTTGTAACTCCTTGACCTATCTTGGTAGCATTTAAACCTTTAATAGAGCTATAAGCTTCCCTTGCACCATTAGCGGTAAATAACTTACGCATGTTAGCCAAGTCTTTAGCAGCTTTAACTGTCTTAGCAGAACTAGCTGCTAGAGCTGCTGGTAAAGTAGCGCCTTCGGTTAAAGCCACACTACCTGCAATTACAGCTTCAGTTAATAAATAGTCTCCAACAATACCTGCTACAAATCCAGATTGCAATAATAAATTAGAGGCAAACTGTGTAGCACCACCTTTAGTACTACCATACTCAGCCATAATCTTAGCAAACTCATCTGCAGCTACTTCATCTGTCATTGAGAAATCACCGGTAAGCATCTCACCCATTCCTCTGTAGCTAGACTTAACTACAGATAAACCCAATGCCGGTACTCCTAATAAACCTCTACCAAGATCCTCATACCAAGATCTATTTTGATTATAGATCTCATCGTTATTAGCTAAAGGATCAAAACCTAATTTATAGAAGTTATCATTATCACTATAGTATCTATTAAAGTTAGTTTTCTGATATCCGGATTGAAAAGTTTTAATTTTAGACTTTTCAAAGACAATATCAGATTCAGTAATAGGAGATCTTAAAACATCCTTAGTAATATCAAAAGGATTATTCTTATTATAATTTACTTCAAATCCTCCAGTAGGAACTGCTGGTATACTTACATCTTCATTATAAGGAACTAATGGTGCACCGGGTGGTAATGAATTCATACCATCTACAAATACCATATCTGGTCCTTGTAATGAATTAGGTATACCGGTTTCTATACCTGGAGGTGGTAAAATGTTTTCAAAATCTGCCATTATAATTATTATTCAGTAATCTGATCAAACCTACTAAGGAGATTATTAAAGTATATAGAATTCATATTATCCTGAATAAAAGGATCTATTCTTCCAGTTGCTGAATTAAATGCTGTTCCTGATGCAGAAATACTACCGTCATTATTCTGAGTAAATGTAATATCAATATTATTAATAGGATTCTTATATCTATAAGAACCACTATTATTTAAAATCATTTGCCTATCAGATGTCTCTAATCTAGCAGCAATTGGATTTGTAACTATCTCTCTTGGAATAACTGCTGTAATACCTCTAGCAATAATTTTATTATATTGATCTACGCTAATAATACCAGACTCTTTTAAAGCTTTTAATTCTTTATCAGTAGAACTAGGTCTTACAGTTAATGAATGATAATTATTATTACCTAAAGCTCTTCCTGCATAATCATATGCGATAGCTGTTTTATCTACAGCCATTTTAGAACGCAAGTTATTAAAGTAAGCTTTTAACTCAGGTGATGATTCCATATCTGCAAATACACCTTGACTCTGTGTTGTAACATCAGCAGCATTACCAGCTCCTACTTTAACTACTGGATTATTTACATCATTCATAACACCAATAAATCCAATGGTGGTTGGTGACATAAACTTCTTAGGATCTGCAACACCGGTTACATAGTTAGAAATATACTGACCATCTCCTCCTGCACCTACAGGTCTGTACCCTGCTTTATTCTGAGCTAGATTTACATATTTAGCTTTATACTCTTCAGAAATATCTGCATAGTTTTCAGCAAAATTTTCAAATGACATAGGATAACCAGAACTAGCTAATGCTTTATATGCAGAATTAACATCTCTTAATGATCCTTCTTTGCTAAACATAGCTCCTAAAATATTTGGATTAAACTCATTGCTAGCAATCATATTACTAACTACTACTTTATTATTACTTGCTACTACAGAAGAATTAGTATAAGCTAATTGCTTTCTATCATTTACAGCAATTAATAAAGGCGCCATCTTATTACTCAAGTTAGGATCAGCAGCTAGCATATTCTCTATTCTTTGCTGAATCTTATTAAGTCCACTTAAACCAATTTTACCTTGCTTAAGTGCAGTCATATTAAATCCAGCACCAGATACTGCAGACTCAATAGCACTCTGTAACTTAGGATCATTAGTATTGTAAATACTTTGTGCTAGTGCAGAAACACTTCCTGAGTATTGTTGCCAGCTAGTATTAAACTCTTGTCTATCTGCAGCAAGTGGATCACCAGAAACACCAGCTTGATAGCTTGTAGAACCTGCCATAAACTGATCTTGTGCACCGGCTGCCATTGCCATCTTCTCTCTTTCAAAGTCTTGCCTAATCTTTTCTTTCTTTGTCCAAGTAGAAAACTCTAAACTATTTTTATATCCCTCAAATCTATACTCATCAACATCTCTTTTAACAGAGTAATTTTTATAGGCTTCTGTTTCAGAAGCTTTAGCTAATTGATCAGAAATAAAACTTGTAGCTTTAGAAGCTTGAAAAGCTCTACCTAATAAATCTACATCTTGTGTTTCAACAGCTGTAGTAATCTGTTTGATTCTATCTTCTAGATTAGTAACTATTTGATCACCAGTAGCTTTTTCTTTTGCTAATGCCTGATACTGCGCTTGCTCTTTTTGAGAGAGTCTATCACCCCTGTTTATTCTAGACTCATATACGCTTAACTTACTAGATGTTTCAGATACACTTTCTTTAACATCTTCTAATCTAGACATATCATTTTCTAAAGCTACGTCAGCATTATTAATATAATACTCTTGCTTAGCAGCATTAATATCACCGTTATATTTTTGATTTGCTAATGCAGTTATATCATTCATTGATCTAACATATGCATCTTCCTGAGCATAAGCTCTAACGTTAGGATCAGCTCCTAATGCCATACTTAAATACTGCCTGATTACATTTATAGACTTTGGCCCACCAGTAGTAGTAATATTATATCCACCTTTTAGTTCTTCAACAGATATGTTTTTAAAATCATCACCAATTAACTTATGAGCCATCTTTGCAATATTTACAGCTGGCACATACTTAGGTAAAGGCATTTTATATGCTTTATCTTGAGATGCTGTTCTAAATTCCATCTGTTTATACTCTAGCGCTTGTACTCCTATCGGAGACCATTTGGCTTGTGTTTCTTCATCACCAGCAATCCTATATGCTTCTGCTTCAGTTTCACCTTGCCTTTTAGCTTTAGTAAACATGATGTCATACTGCATCTTCTTGTCATCTACAAAAGGTTGAAATACCTGTTGTGCTAATTGTACATTAGCTGGATCTGAAAGATCTAAAGTTGTAATTTGTTGAATAGCTTTCTCAGAGTTCTTCAAGAAGTTATCTCTTGCTTCTCTATTATCATCTCTTGTAAGATCAGCATATACAATACTACCGTATGCACCACTTAATTTATTAAGTGCGCTATCATACCTAGCCTGTCTTGTTGCTAAAACCGTATTAAGAAAATCAAAATTGGGTTTATAAGGCTCAGCCTTTGGTATATAATCGGTAAGACCTTGAATGTAACTAGCCATTATCTATATTATAAATATAACAAATATAAAGTTAAACTATTAAACCTCTAATATTTAAGAGCCCTTAGTTTTTCTTCTGTTAGACATTGCAGATTGTGCTGCTAAAATATTACCACGCTCATCTACATCTATATCTCCGAATATACTTTTAACCATAGCAGCCTGAACTGTAGGATTCTTAATATCAATTCCCATTTCAGTTAAGTATTTTGCTAAATCTTTACCCTTTTGTCCAGGTGGAAGTTTTTGAGCTGGTTTATAATAAGTTTTAAGAGCAGCAGGATCAACAAAGAAATTAGGATATAAACTGTTCATTTGATCTGTTATAAATCTATTTTCTAATGCAGCATTTACATAATCTACAGCCTCTCTTCTACCAGCTCTTTTAGAATTATCAAATTGCTGATTAGCAATAACAGTTTTATCATAAAAGTCATTAGCCATTAAAGCATTTCTAAAGTTTGCTTCATTGTTTATTTGCTTATTAGCTTGTTCAAACTGATTAGCTACACCAACATTTAAGTTATTATATCTACCTAACACATTAGCAGCATTAGCTAAACTCTTACCTTGTACATCAGAGAATCTTGTATTGAAAGCTTGTGGTCCTGTAAACTGCGCCAAATTTGCAGAAGCAATATTAGCCATCTCAGCATTATTAGCTAACTCCCTATTGGGATCATAGAATGTAGGCTCCATAGGTTCTGGTACAAATTGTGCCATTCTAGGATTGTATTTATTAATACTAGCTAAGTCACCAACAGCAGCTGCTGTATTTAATACATCTTGAGGATA
>Ga0208234_1000008_pt1 | contig 50495 bp, 63 predicted proteins | sample LakMenEpi27Sep12_FD_150741 | JGI IMG/M metagenome (GOLD analysis project Ga0208234, IMG submission 150741) | Freshwater microbial communities from Lake Mendota, WI - 27SEP2012 deep hole epilimnion (SPAdes) | ecosystem: Environmental > Aquatic > Freshwater > Lake > Epilimnion/Euphotic zone ...
AGCAGATCTATTAAAGCAAATAAAAAATGAGTCTTAAAATTGTATAAATAAAGGTGTCGGTCGCGATATTACCAGTATCCACCGACTCTAACACTGTAAAGGAGTGCCAGCATGTATACTTATAATATCTCTAAACGACTCTGCGAAATTCTCAACACAGAATTCGACCCAACACAATTACCTTCTGACCAAGAACTATCAATTATACCAGAAGACGCTTTAATCAATCCACATAAAGTATATTCTAATCTTGGAACTATTGCCGCTGCTGAAGTTAACACTGGAAAAAAACGACCAGAACACAGCGCAATTATGCGAAAATATTACCAAGAAGGTAAAGTAAAACCACCTACCAGTGGTCGTTATAAGATTGGACATAAACACAGTGAAGAATCAAAAAGAAAAATGGGAATAAGCGGCAGCATAGCAAGGTTAGGAAAAAAACGAGGTTCATACAATATATTAAATAGAAAAATAGAAACTTGCAAATGCGGCAGAACAATTTCTGGTGCATATAATATCAGGAAGCATCATGAAAAGTGTAATGAAGCATTATCTCGCTAACCCGAATTTAAAGAGAACTAATGTCAGTTTAAATCTCACGGAAGAACAAGTCCGTGAGTATGTTAAATGCGCAAAAGATCCAATTTACTTTATCGAAAACTATGTAAAGATTATTACTCTTGACAAAGGTTTCGTTCAGATATCTTTGTATCCATTTCAGCGTCAAGCTGTCAAAGACATTAACGACAATCGCCGTGTTATAGTAAAGGCAGGTCGTCAGGTCGGTAAGACTACGATGGTCGTTGGATATATTCTTTGGTATATTTTGTTTAACGAAGATAAGTTCGTAGCCATTCTAGCCAACAAAGCACCAACAGCTCGCGAAATTCTTAATCGCATTAAAATTGCATATGAGGCTTTACCGCTATGGCTGCAACAAGGTGTTCGCACCTGGAACAAGGGTGATATTGAACTAGAAAACAACTGCCGCGTGATGGCTACATCTACCGCTTCAAGTGCGATTCGTGGTTACTCTATCTCATTGCTATATCTTGATGAGTTCGCATTCGTTCCAAGTAACATTGCTGATGAGTTCTTCACCTCTGTATACCCAACTATCTCTTCTGGTACACAGTCGAAGATCCTAATTTCTTCAACGCCAAATGGTATGAACCATTATTATCGTATGTGGACGGAAGCCGTTGAAGGTCAAAATGGCTTTAAGCATATTGAAGCCAACTGGCGACAGGTTCCAGGGCGCGATCAAGCATGGGCAGATGACCAAAGACGCATCCTTGGCGAGGAAAAGTTCTTACAAGAAATGGAATGCGAGTTTATGGGATCGGCTGGAACCTTACTCTCCGCCGCAGCCTTAAAGTCCCTTGCATTTGTCAAGCCATTGCATACTTCTGAGAACGGCATTAAGATCTATAACCAACCACTAGAAGGTCACAACTACATCATAGTTGCAGATACCTCTAGAGGCAAGGGTTTAGACTACTCAGCCTGTGTGGTAATAGACTGCGCTATTCCATATAGAGTCGTTGCAACTTATAAAGACAATAATATCAGCCCACTAGTTTATCCATCAATTCTTAAGAAGATGGGTGACTATTACAATCAAGCCTATGCGTTAGTAGAAATAAACGACAACGGGCAACAAGTTGTAGATAGTTTGTTTGAAGACTACGAATACGAAAATATTTTATCCACCATAGATATTAAAGGAAAAATTGCCTTAACATGGGGATATGGAAACAAATCCTATCGTGGAATCCGAACAACCAAGTCTGTAAAAAGATTAGGATGCTCAATTGTTAAAAACCTTATCGAACAACAAAAATTAATCATTGAAGACTTTGATATTATTGCAGAATTGTCAACCTTTATTGCTAAAGGAACCAGTTTCGAGGCTGATGATGGTAGTCATGACGACCTAGTAATGTGCCTTGTACTTTTTTCTTGGGCAACAAATCAGTCATTTTTTGCAGATTTAACGAACACAAATCTTAAAGAGCGTTTATACCAAGAACAAATGAGACAGATTGAAGAAGATGCGTTGCCTATGCCGTTAGCTGGGCATATTGATGTAGATGGAAGAGAGTTTGATTTTGTGTCTGGTGGTTCAGCATGGAAAGTGGTCGAGCATTAAAAACCCCGATTTACTAAATAAACCGTAGAATTTCTATTCTCCCAGACAGGAGTAAACCCATGGCATTTTTAGTTTCTCCAGGAGTTAACACTTCTGAAATTGATCTTACAACATCCGTACCTGCAGTCGGAACATCAACTGGTGCAACCGTTGGCGTATTCCGCTGGGGTCCAGCTAACACCATTGTCCAAGTCACAAGCGAATCTGATTTGGCACAAAAGTTTTTTGCACCAGACGCAAATACTGCAGGTTCCTTTATGGCTGCAGCAAACTTCCTTGCATACGGCAACGACCTTCGCGTCGTTCGTGTAATTAACCCAACTGTTAGTGCAAATGCATCAAACAATGCAGTTTCAAACACAAGCCACTATGCAACGATTGCAAATGACGAAGATTACTTCAACAATCAGTATGCGGCATCAAATACAGTAGTCCAGTGGGCTGCTCGTTATCCTGGTGCTCTAGGAAATTCTCTTAAAGTTTCTGTTTGCTCTGAAGAAGCATCCTTCTCGAGCTGGGCATATGCATCATTCTTCGATGCCGCACCAAACACATCAAACTATGCCGCTGCAACAACTGGAAACGCAAACCTAAAGGACGAAGTGCATGTCATCGTAGTTGACGAAGACGGTCTCCTAACAGGAACAGCAAATACAGTTCTAGAGCGTTGGGCAAATCTATCAAAGGCAAGCGACGCTCGCGGCGATGATGGTTCAACAATCTATTATAAGGAAGTTGTATACCGTAACTCACAGTGGATTCACTGGCTAGGACATGCCTCTGGTGCAAACGCAACCAATGCATGGGGTCAGACAGTTGCTACAGTAAATGCTTCTGGTGACAAGTTCCACCAGCCAGCTGTTGCTAACTACTCGCTAGCAAATGGCGCCGATGGTTCTGTTAAGCAGAGCGATATGGTAGCTGCTGTTGATTTGTTTGATAACAAGGAAAAGATTGATATTTCTCTACTCTTCGCAGGTGACTGTGGTGTTGGAGCAAATTCCGCAATTAATCCAGTAGCAGTATCAAACGAATACCTAACAGTTGCAGCAAATCGTAAAGACTGCGTTGCGTTCGTATCACCTGCATACGCAAATGTGGTTGGCTCACAAGCCTCTGTGTCTGCAGTTGTCAGCCACCGCAATGCTCTAACCGACACATCTTACGGTGTGATGGACTCAGGTTGGAAGTATCAGTACGACAAGTACAACGATGTCTACCGTTGGGTTCCACTCAATGCTGATATTGCTGGTCTTTGCGTTCGTACAGATCTACAACGCGACCCATGGTTCTCACCAGCTGGTCTAAATCGTGGTCAGGTTCGTAATCTTGTTAAGTTGGCATTTAACCCAACTCAATCAGAGCGCGATACGCTATACAAGGCAGGTGTAAACCCAGTCGTTTCCTTCCCAGGAGAAGGTACTGTTCTTTTCGGAGACAAGACTCTACAGGGTCGCCCAAGTGCCTTTGACCGTATCAATGTTCGTCGCCTCTTTATTGTTCTTGAAAAAGCAATTTCTACAGCTGCTCGTTCAAGCCTCTTTGAGTTCAACGATGAGTTTACAAGAAGCCAGTTCGTGGCACTTGTAGAACCATTCCTCAGAGATGTTCAGGGTCGTCGTGGTATCTTTGACTTCCGCGTTGTTTGTGACGAAACAAACAATACAGCAGGAGTTATTGACCGCAATGAGTTTGTTGGCGATATCTACATCAAACCAGCAAGAAGCGTAAACTTCATCCAGTTGAACTTTGTCGCTGTTCGCAGTGGCGTAGCCTTCGACGAGATCGTTGGACGCTTCTAATAAATAGAATAGGATAAAGTCAGGAGAATACAATGGCTTTTAATGTATCTGAATTTCGTTCTCAAATGCAGTTTGATGGCGCTCGCGCTAATCTCTTTGAAGTCGAGATGAACTTTCCATTTTTTGCGCTACCAGGGAACGCAGCAAGAAAGCTGCGTTTCGTTTGTAAAACTGCTCAGATCCCAGGATCTACAGTTGGCGTAGTACCAGTACAATACTTCGGTCGCGAAGTAAAGTTTGCTGGCAACCGCACATTCGCAGATTGGACAGTAACCGTTCTAAACGATGAAGATTTCGTAGTCCGCAACGCATTCGAGCGTTGGATGAACGGAATTAATTCTCATCGCTTTAACACTCGCTCCGCTTCTGCTGCAACGCCAATTTCTTATGGTGTAGATGCCTTTGTTAAGCACTATGGCAAAACAGGCAAACTTATCAAACAATACAAGTTTATTGGCATGTTCCCAAATGACCTCGCACCAATAGATCTCGACTGGGGTAACAATGACTCTATCGAAGAATACTCAGTGACTTTTGCATATCAATGGTGGGAAGCAGCTGCCGAAAGCGTTGTTTGATCATTCGGGTTACTATTTTATCATGGAGTTAACTTATGGCAGGAATTAATCTATTTGGATTCCAAATAGTTCGTGCTGGTCAAACAGAGCAATTACAACCAGCAGTTACTGCACCAACTACAGATGATGGTGCAGTAACTGTTACTTCTGGTGGGTATTTCGGCACGTACTTGGATCTTGATGCTACATTTAAAAACGAAAACGATCTTATCACTCGTTATCGTGAAATGGCTATGCAGCCAGAACTTGAAGCAGCAATCGATGATGTCGTCAATGAGTCTGTTGTTCATGACGAAAAAGGTAAATCCGTAACAATTATTCTTGACGATCTAGATCAGCCAGACAATATTAAAGAAATGATTCGCGCAGAGTTTGATGAAGTTCTGCGTCTATTAGACTTTTCTAACAACGGTAATGATGTTTTTCGCCGTTGGTACATTGATGGAAGATTGTACTATCAAGTTCTAATTGACGAAACACAACCTAAACTTGGTATTCGCGAACTAATATATCTCGACCCTCGCAAGATTAAAAAGGTCAGAGTTATAGATAAAAAGAAAGATCCAAGAACAGGCATTGAAGTTGTTACAGGCTCTCGTGAGTTTTATATTTACAATGATAAAGCAACCACGCTAGGTCAAACCTTTGTTTCATCACCAACAGATGCAGGAGTAAAGATTGCTGCTGATGCTGTTGTAAATGTAAACTCTGGTTTAATGGACCCTAAACGCCAGATGGTACTGTCTTATCTACATAAGGCAATCAAACCACTTAACCAGCTTCGTATGGTTGAAGATGCTATCGTTATCTATCGTATCTCTCGCGCACCAGAACGCCGCGTGTTCTATATCGATGTCGGTAACATGCCGAAGATTAAATCAGAACAATATCTTCGCGATATTATGACGAAGTTCCGTAACAAGGTTGTTTATGATTCTTCAACTGGCGAAGTCAAAGACGATCGTAAGTTTATGTCAATGATGGAAGACTTTTGGATTCCACGTCGCGGTGAAGGTAAGTCAACAGAGATTACTACGCTACCAGCTGGTGAAAATCTTGGTGAACTTGCTGATGTTAAGTATTTTGAACAGAAACTTTACAAGTCATTGAATGTTCCTGTTTCAAGACTAGAATCTACTACAGGATTTACACTTGGCAGATCTACAGAAGTAACACGCGATGAATTGAAGTTTATGAAGTTTATCGAACGACTTCGTGACAAATTTTCATTAATGTTTGATGAACTTATGGAGCGTCAACTTGCATTAAAGGGCATTTGTTCGGTAGACGAATGGAACGAATTAAAGCAAAAGATACACTACGACTTCTTAAAGGATAACAATTTTGCAGAACTAAAGGCATCTGAACTATTGGCAAACAGATTGCAGGTTATGCAACAGATTGATCCATATGTTGGTGTATATTTCTCGAAGGATTGGATCCGCAAGAAAGTATTGAACATGAACGAAGAAGAGATTGAAGAAATCGCAAAACAGATTGAATTAGAAAAAGCAGAAGAACCAGAACCTATTGAGGTTGGTGCTGCACCTGGTGTTGCTGAACCACAACCAACAGCAGCACCTCAAGCAAATGATATTAATCAAATGTTTAAATCACAACTAACTAAATAATTGGAGATATTATGGATACCGTAGAATTAGTAAATTTAGCAATTGCTGGCGATAAAGATGCTCTAGAAACAGCATTTAATAACGCTATGGCTGCTAAAGTTACAGACGCTTTAGAAATTAAAAAAGTAGAACTCGCATCTAACCTATTAGGCAAAGAAGAAACCGATGAAACTACAGACGCTACGATCGAAGCTGACGGAACAGATGGATCAACAGACATCCAGCATGAACCAACAGCAGAAGAATCAGCAGACACAGAACAGAACTAACGCACAGCGTATTGCTCAGTTAGTTAGAGCTGGTTTGATGCGAACCAGTGAGTTGCCTGCACTCAAACTTGCAATGGCGCGTCACGCTAAAGTTGGTGATGTTGCAAAACTACCAAAAAATCAACGCGATGTATTAAATCGTTACTATCAATCTACAGCATCAGCAGCTCTTGGTTCTCAGCAATCAACAACTGCTGTTCGCCGTAATATTATGAATGGTTACGAAATTTCCCGCGACGATTATATTAGCGAAGCAACATTCAGCGATCCTCCTATGATGCTCATATTAAAGCGTCAAGGAATTAGAATTTTCCCTGACGGTAAGCGTGTTGCATTGTATAAGAACGAAAAGCTCGGGTTGTCATTTACAGTACCATATTCTTCAACTGGACCAGAACAAGAATTGACTAGCGTTTCTGAAGAAGTTGAAGATGTAATGGAAAGCCTTGATCAAGTTGCAAAATATGCTCAAGAAGAATCACCAAAGCAAACAGCTCGTCATATGAAATTTGATGATGGCTCTAAACTTAAAGTCAGTCATGGTGCAGCAAAAGCCATTCATATGGTCCATGGTGCATTAAACGACGAAAATAAAAAGAAGTTTGCTGAGATGCTTACGACGCCAAAGGGATTTGAAAAGGCAGCACACTTTTCCTTGAGTAAAGTAAACTTTTCGATTGGTGGTAAATGAGCAGCATCTTCTCAGCCATCAAAAATATTATTGTTGAGGCGGTAAAACGCAATCGTAATGTTGTGCGCATGGGTCGCACAAAACTTGTTCGTGCTCGTGTGCGTACAGTTAAAGGTAAGGTTACAGTGCAACGCAGAAAGAAGTTTTCTGCTGTAAAGGGTTATACAATTCGTGGTGGTAAAGTTACTCGTATGACTTCAGCTGAAAGACTAAAAAGAAGAATTTCGCAGCGTAAGGGTAAGATTAAGCGTAAAGCAAAAGCAGCAAGAGCATTAATCAAAAGAAAAAGATCAATGCGTCGTAGACAATCACTAGGATTAAAATAAATGAAACTAATCACAGAAACAATCGAATCAGTAAAGTTAATCACCGAAGAAAAGAACGGTGTGAAGACTCTTTACATTTCAGGTCCATTTCTTGTTGCAGAAACTAAGAATCGCAACGGTCGTGTGTACAAAACTGACACTCTTATGAAAGAGGTCAATCGTTACAACGAAGAGTATGTAACCAAGAACCGCGCATTCGGCGAATTGGGTCATCCAGATTCACCATCAATCAATCTAGACCGAGTATCACACTTAATCACTTCTTTAAAGCAAGAAGGTAATCAGTGGATCGGTAAGGCTAAAATTCTTGAAACACCAATGGGTAAGATCGCCAAGTCCCTTATGGAAGGCGGTGCAACTCTTGGTGTATCATCACGTGGCATGGGTTCACTTAAAGAAGTGAACGGTGTTAATGTGGTACAAGACGATTATTATCTAGCCACAGCGGCAGATATCGTAGCGGATCCGTCCGCACCAGGGGCTTTCGTTCAAGGTATTATGGAAAATAAAGAGTGGGTGTGGGATAACGGTAAGGTCAAAGAAATTGATGTTAACGCATATTATGAACAAATTAAGAACGCAAAGCAAAAACAAATTGACGAAATCTCATTGAAGATCTTTGAGAATTTTGTGTCAAAACTTTAAAATTTATAAATATATTTACTTCTTTAGGAGTTAACTAAAATGACAAAGTCTCTATCAGAATCTGCTGCTGAAATTCTCAAAGCATCACTTGCATCAGCAGGTAAGGAACCAGCCGCAAAACTTCCAAGCGCGGAAGAAGACCTCGGTGGCGAAACAAACGAAGTGCCAGACGGTGGCGATGTTGGCAAAAAGGCAGCAGCTAGTGTAAAGCAAGCAGCCAAGCCAGGACAAAGCGGCGCACCATCTGAGCCAATTAAGAAAATGGCTACAGAAGAAACAGAAGAAGTCCTTGACGAAAAGAAGGACTATGAAGAAGAAAACGACGAAGATGAAGAAGAGAAAGAAATTTCTGAGGCAGAACTAGCAGAAGCCAAGAAAAAAATGAGAATGGACATGGTCGCCAAGCACAAAGGCTCAATGGCTGAAGATGTCAATGCTCTTTTCAATGGTGAATCACTTTCTGAAGAGTTCCGCGTCAAAGCAACAACTATCTTCGAAGCAGCTGTTCAGTCTCGCGTAGAAAAGATCGTTGAGGATGTTATTGCCGACAACGAATCAATTCTTGAAGAAGCAGTTGAAGGAATCAAGGCAGAGCTTGGAACACAAGTTGATGAGTATCTCAACTATGTTGTCGAGCGATGGATGGAAGATAACGCAGTAGCAATTGAGTCTGGTTTGCGTTCAGAACTAACTGAAGACTTCATCAACGGTCTAAAGAATCTATTCGCAGAGCACTATATCGATCTTCCAGACGAGAAGCTCGAAGTTGCTGAATCACTTGCAGAAAGAGTTGTTGAGTTGGAAGAAGCGTCAGCTGCTCGCGATGAGCAGTTCGTTGCTCTTTCAAAGGAACTCAACGAAGCCAAGAAAAACGAAGCAATTCGCAAGATTTGTGAAGGTCTAACCGAAGTACAAGTCGGCAAAATGAAATCGCTCGCAGAGGGCGTGGAGTTCACCACAGAGGGTGAGTTTAATAATAAGCTCGCAGTTATTCGCGAGAACTACTTCCCAACAAAGAAAATCGTGAGTGAGGTAAAGGTTTCTGAAGAGACGTCTACAGAACAACCTGAAGTAGTTGCTAATGGTATTATGAGTCATTATGTTAAGGCAATTTCCAAATCACTACCAAAGTGATATTTTTAACTTGAACGGAGAAATCTATCATGTATCTTAACGAAACACATGCAAAGAAGTGGGCTCCTGTTCTTGATCACCCAGAACTCCCAAAGATCAGCGATCCATACAAGCGCGCTGTTACTGCCCTAGTTCTCGAGAACCAAGAAAAAGCCCTATACGAAGAAGCTGCCAATATGGGTCGCTTGTTTGAAGCAACGCCAATTAACGTCGCTCCAACATCACCATCTTCAGGCAACATCCAAGGCTTCGACCCAATCCTAATCGGATTAGTTCGTCGCGCACTTCCAAACCTTATGGCTTATGATATCTGTGGCGTGCAGCCAATGACAGGTCCAACAGGACTTATCTTCGCAATGCGCAGCAGATATTCAGCCCCAGATGGTGCAGAAGCATTCTACAACGAAGCCAACACAGTATTCGCAGGAACAAACGGCAATGGTACAGTTGCAAACGCAATTGTCAACCTCAGCCAAAACGTCGCTGCAATGACAATGGCTAACACTGGTACTGGCGATACTACAGCAAACTTCGAACCGAAAGTCATGGCAAACATGGCATTCTCAATCGAAAGAGTGTCTGTAACAGCCAAGACACGTGGTCTACAGGCTTCCTACACAATGGAACTTGCACAAGACCTCAAGGCAATTCACGGTCTCGACGCAGAAACAGAATTGACAAACATTTTGTCAACTGAAATTCTTGCTGAAATCAACCGCGAAGTTGTCCGTACAGTCTACGCAACAGCCAATGTTGGTATCCTAGGCGCATCTTCAGCTGTCTTCAATCTATCAAGCAACACTGATACATCAGGTCGCTGGCAGGTTGAGAAGTACAAGAGCCTCCTATTCGCAATCGAGCGCGCAAGCAACAAGATCGCGAAGGATACACGTCGTGGTAAGGGCAATATGCTCATCGTTTCAACCGATGTTGCTTCAGCTCTTGCAATGACAGGTCTTCTTGACTACAACTCAGCACTATCAAACAACACCAACCTAGCTGTTGACGATACAGGCAATACCTTCGCAGGTACCCTATTCGGACGCATCAAGGTATATGTTGATCCATATTCTGTAAGTGCAAGTGATTATGTTGTGGTTGGATATAAGGGATCGTCACCATATGACGCTGGTCTCTTCTACTGCCCATACGTCCCACTACAGATGGTTCGTGCTATTGACCCTGACAACTACCAACCAAAGGTTGGATTCAAGACTCGCTACGGCATGGTCTCAAATCCATTCGCAGGTGGTGGAAACGCAGGACTTAACGGTGCATTGACGACAGATACAAATGTCTACTACCGCAAGTTCGCTGTGTTGAATGTCAACCAGTAATATTATTGCCAATTTATAAAAATAATAAGGCAAGTGATACGGGGGGAGCAGCAATGCTCCCCCTTTTTTTATGCACTAAATAAGTAATCCTTCGGGGGATTCATATGACAGTACTAAACCGCAATCCAATTAACACAGATTTATTGCAAAGTACAAAGTTTCAGGTAAACTTTGCAAGACTACCTGGCGTCACATACTTTTGTAATAGTGCTAATCTGCCAGGATTGTCATTAACTGAAATTCCTATGCCAACGCCATTCGTAGATTTGTATCTGCCTGGAGAAAAGGCAATCTACGACACATTTAACATTACATTTTTAGTCGATGAAGACTTGCGCGCATGGACAGAACTACATGATTGGATTAGGGGCGCGACATTCCCAACAAACTTCGAAGAGTATATTAATCTTGCAAGAACACAACCAAATGCAAATATTCGAAGCGCATACAATCGTCCACCAGTATATTCTGATGCCGCGCTAACAATCTATACAAACAAAAACAATGCAAATTTTAGAGTTAAGATGGTTGATGTTTTCCCAACAACAGTTGGCAGTTTGATGTTTTCTTCGGCTGATAGCGCTGAAAATATTATTACAGCAGATGCAACCTTTAGATTCTCTTACTATAACTATGAGAGAATTTGAGTAGTCCTTTCATCTACTACATAGTCTATTATATTCCATTGTAATTACAGTGTCAAATATTGTTGGGGTTGCTTTTATTGCAGGCTTATAGTACAATATATGATCCTAACACTTATGCCTTTATACTATGGAAACACCACCTCTTGAAGAAATAATGCGACAGTGGGAAAAAGACAGTAATGTCGATTCGACTGAGCCTGGTAAAGAAATTCTTCGCATCCCACTTTTGCACAACAAGTATAACAAATACTTGTCATTACACACGCTATCTGCGCGCAAGTGTTCCTTTGAATTTGATAAAACCAAAAAACTCAAATGGATGTATTACAATGGCAAACTCGACCAAGAAGAACTTGATAAACTTGGCTGGGAACCATTTCGTTTTACTCTCAAGTCGGACATTGCTGTGTATATTGATGGCGACGATGACCTGAACAAAATTAAGCGCAAGAAATCTTATCATGAAGAAACAGCAAAGTATTGCGAAAATGTCATGAAAGAATTGAACGCTAGGACATATCAACTGCGTGCATTTATGGACTGGGAAAAGTTCATTCAGGGTGCTCGTTGATGTGTGATGTGAAGGTTGAAAAATTCAATAACATCTATGCACAAGTTAATGCTGATGATGGCATCTTGCAAGAGATGTCAGAATTTTTTACCTTCTCAACGCCAGGTTATCAATTTTCACCTGCGTTTAAAAATAAATACTGGGATGGAAAGATTCGACTTTTGAATCTAAAGACCAAACAAATCTATCTTGGTCTAGTTCCGTATATCAAAAAGTTTTGCAAGGACAGCAACTACACCTGCGAGTATATCGATGAAGAAAAGGATGTTTACCCTGTTGACACGAAAAATTTGGCAAGTGCTTTATCACTTCCAATGGAGCCGCGAGATTATCAGTTGCTCGCTTCTAGCGTCGGACTTACGAAGCGGCGAACTGTACTCATTTCGCCCACGGCATCTGGAAAATCGTTAATCATCTATATGGTGATTCGCCACCTGTTGAACACAGGTAAGAAGCGCGGATTACTCATTGTTCCTACGATTAACCTCGTCACTCAGATGCATAGTGACTTCAAGAACTACTCATCTATCAATGGATGGGATGTAGAAAAGTATTGCCAAAAGATTTATGGTGGTGAAAGTAAAATCCCTGATAGTGATTTGATTATCTCTACATGGCAGTCGATCTATGACATGCCGAAGAAATACTTTGCGCAGTTTGATTTCATCATCGGTGACGAAGCGCATACCTTTAAAGCCAAATCTCTTACATCTATCATGACCAAGTTAATTAACTGTGATGTGCGTATTGGCACAACAGGTACACTTGATGATAGTAAAGTAAACAAGTTAGTCCTTGAAGGATTGTTTGGTCCGACATTTAAAGTTATTTCTACCAAAGAACTCATTGAACGCAAACAATTAGCCAATTTCAGTATCAAGTGTATTGTATTGAAGTATCCTGAGATTGTATGCAAGACTGTTAAGGGATTTACTTATCAGGATGAAATGGCTTTTCTGGTTCAACACGAAGGTCGTAATAGATTCATTACTGATCTTGCATTAAATCTTAAAGGCAATAGTCTCGTTTTATTTACTTATGTTGAGAAACACGGTAAAATACTATACGACTGGATAACTGAAAAAGCAAATGGAAGAAAGGTATTCTTTATTCATGGTGGGGTTGAAGCAGAAGATCGCGAAGCAGTAAGACATATTACTGAACAAGAAAACGATGCGATCATTGTAGCAAGTTACGGAACATTTTCGACTGGTGTAAACATTCGCAACCTACATAATATAATATTTTCCTCACCAACAAAAAGTAAGATTCGAGCATTACAGTCTATCGGTCGTGTGTTGCGTTTAGGTGAAAACAAAGATGCTGCTACGCTATACGATATCGCTGACGATCTGCGTTATGGTCCTTATACAAACTTCACATTGAAGCATTACGAGGAACGAGTGAAGATCTATAGTGAAGAAAAATTTCCTTTCGCAACTAACAATGTAAGGATAACCTAATGCCAAACCAAAAAAAATTAAAGTTTGTCCGTTTTAGATCTATTCCTGATGATATTATTGGGTATGTTACCCATAAAGATGATTGTATTGTGATTGAAATGCCGCTCAGGGTTGATGTTGAAACTATCTTTGAAGAAAATCGACAACTGCTTTTAATGAACGAATATTTACCGCAGTCTATACTTGACATTCAGGAAGTAGAGTTTTATAATGATGAGGTGCTATTAATAGCGCCAGTGAAACAAGAATTCGTTGAGCAGTACGAATATGTTGCAGATTTCTTCTATAGCAATAAGCACAAATTAAGTATTCCGCAAAAGAAAGAATCGAATTCAAAGAATGCAACTCAAATGGATGAAAAAGTTGAGAAGGTTGTTTCTATTCTTGAAGCAATGGCAAACAAAAAGGATAAACCAGTACACTAATTATGGCTAAGAATCACTACATCAATAATAAAGACTTCCTCAAAGAGATGACGAAGTATCGCATATCAATTCGTAAGGCTAAGAGGTTGGGTTTACCAAAACCGCAAATCCCAAGATATGTCGCTGAATGCTTTATGAAGATTGCTGAGAATCTTTCACATAAGCCAAACTTCTTGTCGTATACTTTTAGAGACGAAATGGTTGCCGATGCAATTGAAAACTGCGTGATGTATGTTGACAATTTTGACCCCGCGAAATCTAGCAACCCATTTGCTTATTTCACACAAATAACTTATTATGCATTCTTACGTCGTATCCAAAAAGAGAAGAAGCAACTATATGTCAAATACAAATCAACTGAAACTGCTGGAATACTCGATGAGTTCGAACTCAATGAAAATGAGGATGGAACTTTCCGCCAATTCGAACTGTATGAAAACATTTCCGAATTCATACAAAATTACGAAAACGCTCGGAAAGAAAAGAAAGCCAAGAAAGCCGCAGGAATAGAAAAGTTTGTTGATGAGGATGTAGTTAAGTGAGTAAGATAGCAATACTTGGGGATACTCATTTTGGGATGAGAGGCGATAGCATTGCCTTTCATAATCATTATCGTGAGTTTTATAGTAAACATTTTTTTCCGTATTTGGTGCAACATGGAATTAGGACCATATTTCAATTGGGTGACTTATTTGATCGTCGGAAGTATATTTCTTTTCAATCTCTTGCTCTTAGCCGCAAGTATTTTTTTGATGAGATATATCGGCTTGATCTAGAACTGCATACTCTTCTAGGCAATCATGACATCACATTTAAAAATACTTTGGAGATTAATTCCCCAGAGTTATTGCTTCAAGATTATACAAATGTGTATGTTTACAATGAACCATGTTCATGGAACGGTATCGATATTATTCCTTGGATCTGTAAAGATAACGAGAAACAAATCCTAGAGTTTATTCAAAACAGCAACAATGATGTTTGCTTTGGTCATTTCGAACTTGCTGGATTTGAGATGGATCGTGGCAATATTTGTCATGAAGGCATGGATCCTGTAACATTGAACAAATATGATCTTGTTCTTTCAGGACACTTTCATCATAAGAGTAACAATGGAAGTATTGTATATGTTGGCACTCCAGGTGAAATGACTTGGTCAGATTTTAACGACGAGCGTGGATTCCATATCTACGACACTGAGACTCGTCAGTTAGAGTTTATAAAGAACCCATTACAAATGTTCTACAAGATTCAGTATAACGATGATGAATTGTTTTACAATGATTTGGTAAATGCAGACTATTCTCATCTCACGAATAAGTATGTTAAGATTGTAGTTGAAAAACGCAATAACTCATTTTTGTTTGACACTCTATTGGATACACTTACGAAAGTAAATCCACTAGAGGTTTCAGTCGTTGAGGATTTTTCACATCTTAATGAAAATGTAGAAGTTGATGTTGACCAAGCAGAAGATACAATATCAATTTTAAACAAGTATGTTGATGGTTTGACTTTACCTGTAGAATCAGATAAGATTAAGACTGTACTGCGCGATGTATACAACGAAGCCGTTTCTATGGAGACGCTGTGATTTTATTTAAAAGTGTTAGATATCGAAATTTCCTTTCTACGGGAAATGTCTTTACTGAGATTCCTCTGAATGAAAACGCCACGACGCTAATCGTTGGTGAAAACGGTGCTGGAAAGTCGACTTTCTTGGACGCCATCACATTCTCATTGTTTGGCAAGCCATTCCGCAATATTAACAAACCTCAACTCATCAACTCAGTCAACGAAAAAGATTGCGTTGTTGAAGTTGAGTTTGATATTGGCAAGAAGTCATATAAAGTCATTCGTGGCATCAAACCAAATGTATTTGAGATCTATTGCGATGGCGATCTTTTAAATCAAGACGCCAAGGCAAAAGATTATCAGGACCATCTTGAAAAGATTATTCTCAAGATGAACTACAAGTCATTCACGCAAATTGTTATTCTCGGATCGACTAACTTTACTCCGTTCATGCAGTTGTCAGCATCTGATCGCCGCACTGTGATTGAAGATCTATTAGACATTCAGATCTTTTCTGCAATGAATGTGATTGTTAAGAGTAAGATTCATACTCTGAAAGACGAAGCAGCGCAACTCAAGATTCAAATTGATAATACTAAAGATAAAATTGAACTACACAAGAAACATCTTGACGAACTCAAGAAAAATACAAAAGAAATCGTAGACGCAAAGAAACAAGAAGTGACTGAGAACACGGAATCGCTTTCAGCACTTGAAGTCGAAGCAACTGATAAAGAAACTCAAATTGAGAATCTATTAACTGAAGTGTCAGATGATGATTCAACCAGTAAGAAGTTTACGAAACTAAATCAACTTGAAGCCAAGATTGAAGGGAATATCCAGAAACTCGAGAAAGATATCGAGTTCTATTCTGTAAATTCAACTTGCCCAACCTGCGACCAAGACATTAATAACAAAGAAGAAAAAGTGCATACCTGTAATAGTAAAATTACAGAACTTACTGAAGGTCTAAGCAAACTAAAGGTGGAGAGTGATGCTGTTCTACAACGAATCCAAAGTATCAAGGCAACTCAAAAAGAACTCAAGACTCTTGAACAAGATCTTGTGCGCATCAATACTTCTCGCAAGCAGGTTCGAAACTACATTGCGAAACTTGAAAAAGAGATTGATGACATAGAAAGCAAACCAGCCATGAGCGATGAGTTTAAGGCTCAGTCAAAAGAGTTATTAAACGCATTACAAACATATATCGAAAAAAGAAAAGAAGTATCTGAACAAACACAAAATTATGATATTGTCGCGCAGCTGCTTAAAGATGGCGGGATTAAGTCGAAAATCATTAAGCAATATGTTCCAGTCATAAACAAACTGGTTAATAAGTATTTGGCTGCGATGGACTTCTTTGTCAATTTTAATATTGACGAAGAATTCAAGGAGACCATCAAGTCTCGTCACCGAGATGATTTCAGTTATGAAAACTTCTCAGAGGGTGAGAAGAAGCGTATTGATCTAGCACTGTTGTTTACCTGGAGGTCGGTCGCCAAGTTAAAGAACAGTGTCAATACAAATCTTCTTATCTTCGACGAGGTCTTTGATGGTTCTCTTGACATTAACGGTACTGAAGAATTTATGAAGTTGATAAATATGTTTGTAGATAATACAAACATTTTTGTGATTACTCACAAGACTGATCAGATGATTGATAAGTTTAAACACACGATACGATTTGGTAAAGTGAAGAATTTTTCACAGATGGTGTAACTATGAGTAGAATTTTAAAATATAGAGATGGCATGTTGGTTGAATATGAAATCCTCAAGTTAGTAGATTTCTATGACTCAATTTTAAGGCAGCCAACAATCCCTTTTGATTTTGCTACTCGAAAAGATGCAGAGTATATCGCATACTCATTAGTAGAAACCATGGGACATTATGGTGGGTTAGGATTGTCCGCCAATCAAGTTGGACTAAAAGATAGAGTCTGTGTTGTTAACATGGGCGAAAAGGCATGGGTGATGTTTAATCCGCAAATTTTAGAAACTTCTGGTAAGATTGCAGATTTTCAAGAAGGTTGTCTTTCTTATCCAGGATTGTATGTGAAGTGCAATCGCCTAGACCATATCAATGTTCGCTTTCAAGCAGTTGGTGGTCAATTTGTAGAACATGAGTTTGATGGATTGACTGCAGTTTGTGTTCAACATGAAATTGATCACCTAGACGGTATTGTATACACCAATCGCATCAGCCCAATTCATCTAGAAAACGCCAAGAGAAAGGTTAAAACCAATCTGAAAAAGATGGCAAAAGTAAGGGTGGCGTAAGTTATTGATTTCATTATAGTTTTTTCCCTTTACTTTTCAGCTATTTTAAGGGATAATGGCTATATGAAAACGAATTTACAGGCTTCTAAGTCTATCCTCGCCAAACTCTTGGCGAGCGAGAATATCACGGTCTCGCACCAAAATGTCAAGACCGCATACTTCGACCTCAAAAATCGTACGATGATTCTTCCTGTTTGGAAGGACATGGACGGCGACTTGTATGACTTGCTGACGGGTCACGAAGTCGGTCATGCTCTGAATACACCTGAGCGTGGCTGGCACGATGCTGTGAAGGAAGGCGACAGCAAGAAGTTCAAAGATTTCTTGAATGTCGTTGAAGATGCACGCATTGAGAAACTTGTCAAGCGCAAGTTCCCTGGACTTTCCAAGTCCTTTGCTCGTGCTTATGCTTCTCTTTATGAGCGCGACTTCTTCGGTATCAAGAAGGTCAGAGACCTTAACAAACTTAATCTGATTGACCGCATCAACCTGCGGTTCAAGATGGGCACGCATGTCATTGTTTCATTCAATGACTTTGAACGCGACATCGTCCGAGAGATTGAGGCTGCTGAGACCTGGGACCAGGTCTATGATATTGCTCGCCGTGTGTATGATTACACCAAGCAAAATGAGCAAGACAAGATTCAAAATCTTCAAGATCTTCAAGAGCAGATGCGCCAAGAAAATCCAGAAGATTCTGGTGACTTCGATGACATCGATGACAATTCTGACTTTGAAGATGACATCGACGGTAACGATGGTGATGACTCTGACTCTGACCTAGACGAAGAGTCAGACGGTACTGATGCTGAAGATTCGCAGAATCAAACTGAGTCTGAAGACGAAGACGATGCTAGCAGCGATCAATACAGTCCTGGCGAAGGCGCTGAAGAAGAACAAGAAGATGAAGATGAGCCGCAGTCTGTAACTGATCGCAATTTCCGTCAGCGTGAGCAGGAATTGGTCAACGAGACTGGCAAGATCTTCATGTATGAATTGCCTGATGCTGTTCTTGAGAATATTATTCTTCCGAACACGGAAGTTGTGAATGATCTTGAGCGATTCTTCCGTGTGCAAGTGCTTGATAAGAATCTCCCTTACGGCAAAAATAATATCTCTTATGACACTGTTGTTCAGAAGTGTGTGCGCAAGTTTAACACCAACAACAAGAAAGTCATCATGCATATTCTGAAAGAATTCGAGATGCGCAAGAAAGCCAACGAGTATGCTCGAACGCAGACTGCTCGCACTGGTGAGTTGAACATGAATGTGCTGCACAAGTACAAGTTTAGTAATGACTTGTTCCGCAAGATCACTGTCGTGCCGAAGGGTAAGAATCATGGCTTTGTCATGTTTGTTGATATGTCTGGTTCGATGGCTGATATTCTTCGCAACACGATTGAGCAGATGCTTGTGCTTGCGTCCTTCTGTAAACTTGCCAAGGTTCCGTTTGAAGTTTATGGCTTCAGTGACGCCACCGCAGGTTATGAAAACAAGAAGTTGCGCAATATGCTGAGCAAAAGTCGTTTTGTCTCGAATCGTGCTGTTGACATGTCGATGCAGACGACTTGCTTTCACCTCAAGCATCTGATTGGCTCTTCTTTGTCGCCTGTTCAGTATCGTCGTGCGTTCAATGCGATGTGCGTTGTTGCCAATGAGTATGGTCGCCACTATGATTACTGGAACAACAGCCCTAGCACTGAAGACAAAGATCATGGCATGTGGAAGTACGATTGGTACGAGTCTGGTTTTAGTTTGAATGGAACTCCGTTCCAAGAAACTCTGCTTGCTTCTCGTGAAATCATCACCAAGTTTCAAAATGCACATCAACTTGATGTTTGCAATGTTGTGTATCTGACTGATGGTGACGGTGGCAGCAATCTATCGTTTCCGACGTGCGACGATTCTTCTTTGTATGATATTCGTCGTCAATCTGTTGTCTATCTGATTGATAAAAAGACCAAGAAGAAAGTCAAGGTGGAAAATAGTTATAACATGCAGTCTGCGCTCACGGAACTTGTTACCGATGTCACTGGCTGTAAGCATATCGGTTTCTTTGTTGGCAACAAGAAAGCCATTCAGCGTGATATGAAACATCTTGTCAACGATAAGTCTCCCGCTGAACAAGATGCTGCCAAGAAAACTTTCCGCGAGCATAATTACTTTGCTGTTGATCGTCTTGGTTATGACAATTATTTCTATGTTGCTCTTCCGAGTAGCAACATTGTTGACGAAGAACTTGCTATCACCAGCAATATGAACAAGAACAAGATGGCTCGTGAGTTCTCCAAGAACCTGGGAAGCAAGAAGAGCAATCGCCTCCTGCTCACGAAACTCGCCGAAGAATTGGCGGTTGCGTAAGTTATTGATTTATATAAAGAAAATACCGCTTTACTTTATAGTCGATTCGAGCGATAATGGTTGTATGGTAAATTATATTTGTTATGGAGTTTGATGTGAGAAAGTCTAATTATGATCTGAAAGGCAAGATGGATGTTCTTGAGAAGTTGCATGCGCACTTCGACAAGGATGTAATCTCGCTGAAGGAACTCAACGAGTATTGCCTCAACAAGAAGAACGGGATTCCAAATTTCCCATACTTCATCCTGCGTGAGCGCAAGGTTGGTCGCGGTCTGTTTAATATCGCACCGAGTGCTGCCAGCGCGATCGCTGCTCCGAAACAGACTGCTGAAGTCCCTGCGGTTGCTGCCGCGATGGTCGCGCAGGTTGTGAATATTGCCAGCCGTCGTGCCACAAATCTCACTGAGTCGTTTGTGCCTGACCGCAACGAGACGTATGTTCCGTTCGGATTCTACAACGACATGCGCGACATCATCAAGTCGCGAATCTTCTATCCCATTTACATCACTGGCTTGTCAGGTAACGGCAAGACATTCATGATTGAGCAGGTTTGTGCTGCGCTCAAGCGTGAGTTGATCCGAGTCAATATCACGAAGCGCACCGATGAGTCTGACCTCATTGGTTCCTATGAACTTGTCGATGGCAACACGATTCGCCGCGAAGGTCCTGTGATTACAGCGATGCGTCGTGGTGCTGTTCTTCTTCTTGACGAGTGTGACCTCGGCACCGAGGATATCCTGTGCTTGCAGCCGATTCTTGAGGGCAAGCCATATTTCGACAAGAAGACTGGTGAAGTTGTCCATCCCGCCGCTGGCTTCAATGTGATTGCGACTGCGAACACGAAGGGCAAGGGCAGCGACGATGGTCGGTTCATCGGTACAAACTTGCTCAACGAAGCATTCCTCGAGCGTTTCGCCATCACGGTCGAGCAGGAATATCCTCCTGCTGCCACTGAGCGCAAGATTCTTGAGAAGAATTTCGCTGTTCTTGGCATCACTGACACGATTTTCATTGACCGTCTTATCACTTGGGCTGAAGTCATCCGCAAGAGTTTCTCGGATGGTGCAGTTGATGAAGTTATCTCGACTCGTCGTCTTGTTCATATCAGCAAGGCATTCTCTATCTTCAACAATCGTTTGAAGGCAATCGAGATGTGCTTGAACCGATTCGATACTGATACCAAGACTGCGTTCTTGGATCTGTACACGAAGGTTGATGCGGAGGCAACTCCTGCTCCTGCTGTTGTGGATTGGAATGATATAACGATTGAGCATAACCAATCGACTTTGTCTACTCGATTCTCATACAAGGGTGAGTCTGTGGAATTCTCAGCAAAGGAAATGCATGAGTTCTATACACAGGGTCTCACAGAGGAAGCCATCAGGGCTCGAGTTCTTGACACTCTTGTCAAGATTGTTGCTGCGAAGGGAGTGAAGTAATGGAACTGCAAGAAAAGGTGAATGTGTTTCTTGACAAACTTCGCGAGTCTGGTGCAATCAATATGTTTGGTGCTGCTCCTTATGTCTCTGATGCTTTTGGTGTCAGCAGGAATGAGGCTAAAGATCTTGTGAAGAATTGGATGCAAACTTTTGCTGAGAGGCATCCACAATAGTTTACTTTTGCCATTTGTTGTAGTATAATAAATGGTATATCGCAAGGAAAGCCCCAATCTTGCGGTATTATTGAAGGGGTATTTTTGTTAAGGTGATTATATGTCTAATGCTCTTGAATCTTTTGTTAGTTATCTTGCTCGCGGCAACACCGTGACATCGCGACAGGTTCGTGCGATGTTTAAGGTTGACAATGCTGCTGACCTTGCGTATCGTGCGCGTAATGAGGGTATCTCGGTTTACACGAACCGTACGACTCTCAGCGACGGCACCAAGACTCTGTCGTATCGCCTCGGCAATCCTTCTGCGCAGTTCGAGAAGTATCTCGAGCGCGGTCAGATTGCTCGTGCGCGCAAGACGCTTTATCGCGACGCCATCAGCGTTCCGATGAATGCCTAATTGTTTAGGCTAAACCGTTCTGGTTTCTGTGGGGGCAGTTCTTGCCCCCACAGTTTTTTGACATTGCAACTTGCTGGATATATAATATCATGAGCAGGAGAAACTTATGACAAAAATTATTATCGCGCAATCTAAAATTGACTGTGAGCATTTGCTAGGACAATTCCTAGATGAATCTCATTTTGATACTGTTATCAATGAAGACACTGATTGCTTTCTGCATAGTGAAGATGAAAGCAATATTGCATTTAAGTTTCGTAAAAACTATTTCAGCAAGCAAGAGCAAGATGCTGCATATACTGGATTGCGTGAAGCAGCAACAGCAACTCAAAATCGTGGGCTTGCGGCAGGACCGAAAGGCGAAAAGTGTGGTGGTCGCGAGTGGGTAAATGAATTTCAATTGCGCGTTCTAGATTTCTTCAAGAAACAGACAGAATATTCTGTCATCAAAATTAATATTGCCGAAGAAGTTGCTGCCTTACGCGAACGATACGCATCCGAAGATTCTTCACGCGGTCTAGTGTGGTTGAGCGCAAAGGTCAAAGAAGATAATTTTGATTTTGAAACTTGGCTTAAGAAAGTTATCAAAATGTCAATCAAAGAGCGCAAGGAAGAAGCACATGGCGTTGAAGAAACATACATCTCCGATACGACATATGCTAATGTCGTCAATTCAGGTATTGCTGGATGGTTTGATCGTTATCCTCGGATTCCTTACGGTCGTGCTACTTCTTATACACAAAATCATTACGACAAGTTTCAGATGGGTTTTCCGTTTCTTCAAACGCTAGACAAGGGATTCAGGGAACTGTTACCCACAAAACATGCCGCTCAACGCGCAGCGGCTGATAAAATTGATCCAGCATTCCTGGTTCCAGGAACTGTGTTTACTACAGTTACAGTAAACAAGACATTCCGAACAGCAGCGCATCGCGATGCTGGTGACTTTACTGAAGGTTTGAGTAATCTTCTTGTTCTATCTAACAATGGCAATTACTCAGGTGGATATCTCGTTCTACCTGAAGTTCGTATCGCAATTAATGTTCGACCAGGCGACTTGTTGCTCGTAAATAACCATGAGTACATTCATGGTAATACGCCAATCGAACTCTTAGATGAGAATGCAGAGCGCATAAGTCTTGTGTGTTATTTGCGCGAAAAGATGCTTGAACTTGGAAGCAAAGAGTATGAAGATCATCGATTTAATTATGTTGAGTGCCGTAGAAAAAACAAAGAGCACCCACTCCAACGCAGATTATGGAACGGAATCAGCCCAGGAATGTGGGATGAACAAGAATGGTATGATTACCTTGAGAAAAATGGTGGGAGAGAAATGGTTGCCAAATACCACCCAGAAGCGTATAATAAAGCATCTACCCTAGAAGATTTGTTTGGATAATTTATGAAAATACTAACTGTTGTTCATGATTTTAATAACTTCGGTGGAATCATATCTCACACCGAGCAATTGATTGCTGGATTTAAAGATCTTGGTCACGAGACCAAATTTGTATATCTACGCAGCACTAAATCTGGTGGCAAGTTTGCTGAGGATTATGACAAAGAAGGCTATGACATCGGTGTTGGAACTGGACTTCCAGTCCATCAAGGAAAAGGTTGGCGCGGCGAGTATCTGTCATTCATCAATGACGAAGATGTAAATCGTTTTGTAAAACTTGCTAACTCATATGACATTGTTGTTTGGCAGTCAATTTTTGGATTTAAGTGCCAGGATTCTGAGAAAAAGCAATCATGGTTGAAGATGTTTACGGAAGTAAACGCGAAGCATGTCATCATTGTACATGATGGTAATCTTCGTAAGAACTATCCTTGGATTCATCATCTTCGTAAGCATATTGCTGGTCTCGCATGCGTGCATCCGAGCGCATACAACCAAGCTGGTGTTATGGAAATTCCGCGCAAATTAATCTTGAATCCACAAGAAATCAATACAGTAACACCAACACCATTTAACAATCGTAAAAATGAGATCTTCTCTCTTCAAACCTTTAAGCGATGGAAGCGTGTTGATGATTTGGTCGCCGCAGTCCCTTATATCAATGGTAAGGTAATTGTTGCTGGTGATGGCATTGAGCGTGCGTACATGGCTTCGAAGGATAAGTGTAAGCCAGAATATTATTGCACAGTTGACCGTGACCCACAAGCAACTTCCGATAGAATCAACAAACCTATTTGGGCAAACGCACTAAACAATGGTATGGATTATATTGGATTTGTGTCAGAGCAAAAGCGTGATGAGATCTTAGATGGAGTGAAATTTTTGTTAGATCCATCATGGTCTAGAACTTATGGTGAACATTTCAATCGTGTAGTTGTTGACGCTATGCGACGCGGTGTTGTTCCCATTGCTCGTAACCTTGGAATTTCTGACAATGAAGAGGGTAACGGCTTCTTCAAACCAGGAGTCAACTACTTGATGATTCCATGGAATGCCACTCCCAAACAGTTTGGGGATCTGATTAACAATTGGCTAAACATGAGTGAGGCTGAGTATAATAAGATCGTTGATACCAACTTCAAAATGATTCAACAATTTGATCGCAAGAATATTGCTAACGAATACATTGAACTTGCAAATGGAGTTGCTAGCACTGAAACTGGCAAGTATGATAGCAATTTAGATAACACGGTTGATGCAGTTTGGTGTGATCATTTTGGTTTTGATGAAAAACTTAATGCATCTTCAACGCTAGATGCTATGTTTGGTTAACTATATAATATGTTGATTTGAATTTTTTACTCTGGAGTTAATATGCAATTAGAAGTAAAAGTAGAAGAGTTACGAAAGAATAAACTTTTCGTAGCAACACCAATGTATGGTGGTATGTCGCATGGTATGTTTGTAAAGTCTTGTCTAGACCTTCAAACTGTTTGTGCTCAATATGGTATCGAAGTGCGTTATTCATTCATCTTTAATGAATCGCTAATCACTAGAGCGCGCAATTATCTCGTAGATGAATTTCTTCGCGCAGAAGATTTCACGCATCTATTGTTCTTAGATGCTGATATTCATTTCGATCCACGAGATGTGATTGCACTCCTTGCTCTCGACAAGGATGTTATCGGTGGACCATATCCAAAGAAGTCCATTAAGTGGAACTCTATAAAAGAAGCAGTAAAGAAGAACCCAGATATCGATGCTGGTGAATTGGAAAAGGTTGCTGGCGACTTCGTGTTCAATCCTGCACCTGGCACTGAGAAGTTCTCAGTTGCTGAGCCAATTGAAGTTCTTGAGATTGGCACTGGCTTTATGATGGTGAAGCGTCATGTGTTCGACAAGTTCCGTGATGCCTATCCTCAACTTCGTTACAAGCCAGACCATGCTGGTCAAGCAAACTTCGACGGTTCGCGTTACATCCATGCATACTTTGATACAGTGATTGATAGCAAGGAAAACGGTGGCTTCGGTTCAGATCGTTACTTGTCTGAAGACTACATGTTCTGCCAGTGGTGGCGTCGTTTGGGTGGTGAGATTTGGCTCTGCCCTTGGATGCGTACACATCATATCGGCACCTATGCATTTACTGGTGATATGCCAGCCGTTGCTAATTATGTTGGAACACTTTAATATTTTATGATTGTTGGATTGGTCGGTCAAATTGGAGCAGGTAAAGGTACAGTTGCAGATCTTTTGGTAGATCGTCATGATTTCTTCAAAGAGAGTTTTGCAAATAGCGTCAAAGATGCCTGTGCCTCGATCTTCGGTTGGAATCGTGCCATGCTTGAGGGTGATACTTTAGAATCCCGAGCATGGCGCGAACAACCAGATGTATGGTGGTCAGAAAAACTCGGTCGTGAGTTCTCACCAAGATTAGCACTCCAGTTAATGGGCACAGAGGCAGGTCGTGATGTATTTCATCCTGACCTCTGGGTTCATACTGTGTTGCGTCGCTGCGAACAGGCTCCTTACAATAACTATGTGATTGCTGATGTTCGTTTTCCAAACGAGATTAATGCAATCGTAAAGTCTGGTGGTAAGGTTGTTCGTGTTCGTCGTGGTGAAGATCCAGAATGGTTTGCGCTTGCTCGTGAGTGCAATATCTATAACAAACAAGAAATAATGCGCAATGCATATCCAGAAGTTCATTATTCAGAATGGGCTTGGGTTGGTTTACATTATGATATTGTGATGGATAATAATTGTTCGTTAGATGAGTTGACCGTGAGGGTTGACAAGTTGGTTGATTCGTTATATAATAATCGTGTTGAAGCAAATGAGGTCGTTAATTATGAAACTTTCTGAAGATACAGTGCAAGTCCTGAAGAACTTCTCAGGCATTAATCAAAGTCTCCAGTTTAAGGCTGGCAAAACTTTGAAGACAATTTCCCCACTCAAAACAATTTTCGTCGAAGCAACCGTTGGTGAAGACTTCCCGAAAGAGTTTGCGTTGTATGATCTAAACAAACTCTTGGCAAAGGTTTCCTTGTATAAGGATGCTGACTTGGCGTTTGATGATGATAAGATTAACATCAGCGCAAACAAGAAGTCAGATTACATCAAGTATTGTTCGTCAAAGGTTATTGTAACTCCACCCGAAAAGCCAATCACATTTGGTGAGCCTGATTGTTCATTCAGTCTTTCGCAAGAAGATCTTGACTGGATGCGCAAGAGTGCTGGCATCTCTGGTTCGCCGAACTTTGTGTTTGAGAGCGACGGTTCTACTATTCACTTCATTGCTACAGATGTGAAGGATGATTCTGCTGACCAGTCCAAGGTTGAGATTGGAACAGTCGAGAATGGTAAGGAATTCAAGGTTGTAATGAAAGTCGAAAACTTCAAGTTGCTTGAAGGTTCGTATGATGTTGCGATTGCTAAGAAAGGTCTTGCTCGATTCAAGCATAAGACCGTTGATATCACTTACTACATTGCAATCGAAGCCGCAAGTTCGACATTCGGAGAATAATCATGGCACTTGATAAAGCAAAGGTTCTGGGATGCCTTCAGGAAATCTCAAACTCTCTGACTCGCATTGAAGCAGAGCGCGATCTTATCAAAGAGATCCTTGAGAAAATGCAAGACGAATGTGAGATTCCAAAGAAGTTGAGTCGTAAACTGGCGAAAGTTTACCACAAGCGCAACTATGAGGAAGAAGTTGCCGAGCAGAGTGACTTTCAGACTATCTATGAGAATGTGGCTAAATAAAAACTTGGGGTGCAACTGTTCTTGTTGACAGCACAATCCGCCAGACTGCCGCTGTGAGGGTTCACCTCCTCCACCCCATCTTCTCTTTTTATAAACATGAAATCATACAAATCTAATTATTCTGGTGTTGGAGCAAATCCCAACAACTCATTGTCTAGAGATATTAATCGTGGTGTTTGGAAAGCAAATTCTTCGATGCCACCACTAGAGTTAGTTTGTAGGTGGAGATCAGAGTATAATGAATCTGATTTGCAATATATTATGCTTTTTAAAGATTTCAAGAGAATAAAAAATCGCTATCGAAAAAGAGGCAAAGATGTTTCGGTAGAAAAGATTGCTGAAATTTGGAAGAAAGAACGAACTCAAAAGTGATTCGGAGACTATATTATGAATGAAGCGTTGTGGGTTGAAAAATACCGTCCTCATACTATTGCCGATTGTATTCTTCCTGATGAATACAAGAGCACTTTCCAATCTTATGTTGACCGCAAAGAGATTCCCCATCTCTTGCTTTGCGGCACTCCAGGAACAGGTAAGACTACCGTTGCTCGTGCACTATGTGACGAGATCGGTTGTGACTATCTTATGATTAACGGCTCGGATGAATCAGGCATTGACACTTTCCGAGTCAAGATTAAGAACTATGCAAGTGCGATGTCTCTTGGTGGTGGTAAGAAAGTTATCATTATCGATGAAGCAGATTATCTGAACCCAAACTCAACTCAGCCAGCCATGCGTGCTGCGATGGAAGAGTTTGCGCATAACTGCACTTTCATCATGACTTGCAATTTCAAGAATCGTATCATTGAACCGTTGCATAGTCGATGTGCTGTGATTGAATTTAAATTGCGTAAGGAAGATAAGCCAAAGATGGCGATGGCGTTTATGAAACGCGCATCAGAGATTTTGACTGGTGAGAAGATTCCATTTGATAAGGCAGTGCTGGCTGAAGTTGTAAAGAAGCACTTCCCAGATTATCGTCGTGTTCTAAACGAACTGCAGCGTTACTCTGTCAGCGGTAAGATTGATTCTGGCATTCTTACCAGCATTGCTGATGTTTCAATCAATGAATTGGTCACTTCTTTGAAAGATCAAAACTTTAGCGCAATGCGTAAGTGGGTTGCTGATTTTGGTAGCGATGACCCTGCAAAGATCTATCGTAAGATCTATGATAGTCTTTATGATATTATGGATAAATCCACGATTCCGAATGCTGTCTTGATTCTCGCCAAGTATCAATATCAGGCAGCATTTGTTGCCGACCAGGAACTGAACCTCACCGCATGTCTTACCGAGATGATGGTGGAGACGAAGTTTTTGTAAATCTTTTTTTATGAGCGTCAGAAATTTTTTTCTTGTGTTCTTCAGAAAGAGTAAAACCTTTGCGCGTTACCTTTCCTTTATTGGCTGCAGAAATTTTTTGTTTCCTTTCTTCAGAGGCAGGTTTATTTTTTCGTCCTAAATTTGGATTGCCTTTTTCTGAGTATCTTTTTTTCTGTGATTCAGACATTGCTGTTTTATGAGCCTGACTAAATTTGCGATTTTTATTAGAAACCCCAATAGGAGCATAAGCGATTGTTTTATTGATATAGAGTGGGTTTATATGTACTTGCAAAGAAAAGTGTAATACTTTTTCTTTTAGATATGCTTCTTCTCTAGTAGAGTGAAAACTTATGATTGTTGTCTGGAACAAACTTGGATTATTGGCGATTTCCTCTTTGAAGATTTGCCCATATTCTTTTGACACCACTGAGCCACGATACCCATCCAGTACGGATTTGGTGTCCTTTGAGCCAATGTAAAATGGTGGAAGTTTCGAACCGCGATAAACGGTCAAATAGGTACAATAAATATTCATGCTGGATCTCCTATACAGTTCTAGAGTAGGTGGATGCTCTAACATCGCGACCTACACCTATTTATACATTATGGAGTTTTGAGATGGCGGATCTTTTCAAAGAAGTTATTCCTGCAATATTGCAGACTAAAGAACCATTTATGCTAACAGAGCAAGACGAGAAATCGTATTCTGCATTTATGGTGAATCGAGCACTTTCGTATCACAGAGATACAGTATTGTGGGCGAATGAAATGAATCAACACCCAAATTTAGATAAAAAACTACAAGCAGACTTTTTACTAAATACGATTAGAGCCCAAAAGCGTCCATACAGTAAATGGCACAAAAAGGCTCAAAGCAGTGATTTGAATGTCGTAAAAGAATATTATGGCTACTCCGATGCGAAAGCAGAAGAAGCATTAAAGATTCTGTCCGACGACCAAATCACCGCTATGAAAAAACAATTATATAAGGGTGATTGACCATGGTCGAAAAATTAGTAGAAGTCACATTAGAAAAGCAAGACGACTTCCTCAAGGTCCGCGAAACTCTAACGCGCATCGGTGTCGCTGCAAAGAACGACAACATTCTTTACCAGTCTTGCCATATCCTCCATAAACAAGGAAAGTATTACATCGTCCACTTCAAGGAACTCTTTGAATTAGACGGTAAGCCATCCAATATGTCAGACAATGACATTCAGCGTCGTAATACGATTGCGAATCTAATGGCTGAATGGGGTTTAGTGAAACTCGTAAATGCAGATAAGACAAAGGATAACGTCGCACCATTAAGCCAGATCAAGATTCTTCCATTCAAAGAGAAGAATGAGTGGCAATTGGTTTCCAAATATACAATCGGGAAGAAAAAGAAGGAAGGTTAATTTATGCTAACTGTGAATGTGTATCGACTTCGTGATGATCTTGAACTTCCAACATACGGCACGACTCTCGCAAATTGTTTTGATTTGTCATTTCAGCCAACTGACACACATGTCACTGGTTACGACAAGTACAACAATCCAATCAGTCAATTAATCAATAACTTCAAGGAAATCTCGATCTATCCTGGTGATAGATTGCTTATTCCTACTGGATTAATCTTTAAGATTGAACAGCGCGTTACAATTGAAACATTCGCAGACATTACAAAACACGATGAAGAACTTCCATTGCAGAACTATAGCATCCGTCTTCATCCGCGTTCAGGTTTGTCGCTGAAGCGTGGTTTGGTGTTAGCAAACTCTGAAGGCATCGTTGATGTTGACTATCAACAGCAAGTGTTTGTTCTTCTAACAAACATCTCTTCTATTGGTCAGACTATTAAGGCTGGCGAGCGAATCGCACAGGCTGAAGTTACTTGCAATGAACAAGTTGAATTTGTTGTTCTTGCAAATGCACCAGAAAAACATTCAGAGCGTAATGGTGGATTTGGTTCAACTGGTGTATAAATTATGATTCGTGATGAATTGTCATGGGATGAGTTGTTCATCCTTCAGGCTGCTTTGATCTCACAAAAAAGCAAAGACCCATCAACCAAAGTCGGCTGTGTGATTGTCAATGATGACAATGTTATACTCAGCACAGGCTTCAATGGTTTCCCGAGAGGCATTGAAGAAGATTGGGCTGATCGTTGGAAGCGCCCAGAAAAATATCACTGGGTTGAACATGCTGAACGCAATGCAATCTTCAACGCCGCACGTGTTGGTGTTTCACTCAACAACTCTCGTGCTTATCTAAACTTTGAACCGAAGCCATGCGCCGAATGCACACGCGCATTGATTCAAGCAGGTATCAAGGAAGTCATCGGTCCGAATCGACCATTCACAGGTAAGGGTGCTGGCAAGCATTACTCGATCGATCACGCCGAAGTAATGTTGCGCGAGGCAGGAGTCCGTGTGCGCCGATTTGACCTTCCCCCCGAGTTATTACCGCCTCTATAATAGGACCGCTGCAATAGGATTGCAGGAGGTCTGGTGAGACTTGCGCAAGTCATTGATTCTATTAGAGTTTTTTTCCTTTACAATTTTAGGGAAATAAGCGATAATATATGTATGAAATGTGAAAACACTGTGAAGATTGGTGACGTCGTCAAGAGTCTTGACTTCGTTGGTATCAACGACTGCTTTTATGTCGGTCTCGTGACCGAAATCCTCAACGACGGTCGATTCCGCGCCAAGGCAATCAAGCGTGTGTGGAAGGGCGAGGCTGATAAGCGTCCTCTTGCTGACGAGTTCTTCGCTCCGCTTCCTGGTCATGATTTCTTCGACGACATGGCTGAATGGAAGAATGCTGCTCCTCGCATCCAGGTGGTTGCCTAGTAAGAACATATGAAAATGACTAAAATTGTATACAATGCTTGTTATGGTGGGTTTGGTCTGTCGAATAGGGCTGTGAGGCGTTATTGTGAGATCAAAGGTATCGCTGAAGAAACTATCTATCACCGAGATATCGAACGAACTGACCCTGTGTTGGTGCAGGTCGTGGAGGAACTCGGGGATAAGGCTAACGGTGATTGTGCGGAGTTGCGTATTGCAGAATTGTCTGCTGGCACTCTATATCGCATCGATGAGTATGATGGACTAGAGCAAGTGTGTACGCAGGATGATTATGCATGGAGTGTAGCGTAATATGAAAAAGCAAACTGAAACTCTGTTGAGTGAGGCGATTGACCTTGTGAATGGTGCCGATCATGTTCTTGCGAACACTCTTTCGCAACTTGATTTGAGCGCCAAGAACTGTTACGATCTTGCTGAGAAACTTGAACGCGCTCGCAACCTTCTTTTGGTTGTCGGCGATCGCAAGTATCAGGCTGAGTTGAATCAAGTTCCTATGTCTACCGAAGGAGTACCGTTCTAATGGCTCGTGTTAAAGATCTGTTTCATGACATCATCGAGATGTATTTCTATGATGGCATGAAGGAGGCTGAGATCGCAACGTCTCTTGGTATCTCATTGCTACAGGTTCATGAGGCAATCGGATTCTATGAGCAAACAAACGAGAGGTTGGTGACAGACGCTGATGAGGTTGTTTCTTACGATGACCTTATGCATGATCCCATTGAAGGTAAATACAACTCGGAGCAATGATATGATTGACATGTCTAAGATTGTTGAACATGCACGCGCTCTTGAGGAGATGGGTTGCTCCGTTGTTGTCTTCACCCCAGAAGAGTTGCGCGGCGCAAACCCTCATCATGTTGCATCTCGTTTGATTGAATTGGGATGGGAAGTGATTGATGATATCGCTGGTCCCGAGAACGAGATTGAAGAAGATTGGAACTGGGGCATCAAGTGATTGATCCGCACTGGTTCCATGTTTTTTTCTATCTTTGTGGATTAATTTCAGGTATAATAATTTGTGTTCCCGCCAAACGAAAGGGTAAATATTATCATGACTAATGTATATCGTCATTCTGTTCTTGCTCCAAAAGAGCGAGTGCAATTTGACCCTCGCAATCGCAAACATATGGTTGATTTTGCGAGGTTTGTCAAGTATAATACTTGGAAGGATGGATGTTCTTATTTCTTGGAAGATCCGTTTACAGATATTCCGACAATGATTCGTTGCAAAATTGCTGATTACACTTTGTCTAAACTTGTGGAGAAAGTCTAATGGATGTTGTATTGCTTTCGTTGACAGTCATTCTTCTTTCGTTGACTTCAGTATCAGTGCTTGTCGTGTCTTATCACCTTATGCAGATTCGGAAAAATCTCCAAGATGCTATGAAGATTTGCGAAGATGCAGTCCGTTCTCTGCGTAGTGGAGGTCCGTGATGTCTAATGGCAACTTCGAAGTGCTGCCTCGTGGCACAACTACAGAACTGCAGTTTTTGCGACAACTAGCCAAGGATATCGTTGAATGTTATCCCAAGCATGGCACACACTTTACCATTGAGGAAGTGAAGCGTCTTGCGGCAAGGGTTGAGGGATTTTATAATGCTCATGTAGAGAAGTATCCTGTATGATGATTTATTGCGCTGCTCGATTCAAACCGAAGAAGAAGCGTAAGTCAAAGGGTGTAGTTGCGACCAAGTATCGCAAGTCGACAGCCATTCTTGGTTATGAGAAACTGCCGAGTCTCTCTTATGGTCCGCGAGTTGGTGCTGGTGATGCTCGCAACATTCAGTCGCTGAAGTCTGATAAGATCTTCACTGAGAAGAAAGAAAGTCTGATGTACACTGGCACTTTGGTGAAGGGTATTGCTACAATGCATAAGAGCAACGCTGTTCCAGTGATTGACGAGGAGCAGATGAAAGACATTTCCCGTATGAGGAGAGGTTGACATTGAAAGTTTCAATCGGAAAATACCCTAAGAAAGACGGTAAACAGAAAGTCTCTGTTCGCATTGATCCATGGGACACATGGAACATGGACGCAACTCTTGCGCTCATCATCCATCCCATGCTCAAGCAGTTGAAGAAAACAACTCATGGCGCACCGTATGTTGATGATGAGGATGTTCCTGAGCATCTTCGCACTTCTGCAGCCAAGCCAAAGAAGAATGATTGGGATGTTGACAGCAACCACTTCAAGCGTTGGGACTGGGTGCTCAGCGAGATGATTTGGGCATTCGGCGAAGAAGTCAAAAACAAAGAACCCTATTTCTGGATTGAGAAGCCCAAGTGGAACAAAGACGGCATAGTAAAAGACGGCAAACTAGACAAAGAGAAGAGGGATAAATACCTCGGAAGGAAGAAGAACGCATTCCGCCTTTTTGGAAAATATTATGAGAATCTTTGGGATTAAAAATGATAAACAATCTGGACTACTGTTCTTTACAAGAACAGTTTAAAAGATCCGAACCATTCCATCATGTAGTTATTGACAATTTTTTCGATGATAAGACTGCCGCTGAGATAGCGAGCAGTTTTCCAGCACACAATGATTCTGTGTGGACTGTTTCTTATGACAATGCTGTAGAAAAGAAGAAAGCCTGTTCGCACTGGGATAAATTTCCTGCGCCGATTTACTCATCATTGTTCTTTCTTTGTAGTCATAAGTTTGCTGGTGTTCTAAGTCACATTACACAAAACTCAAACATCATCCCAGACTACGGTCTTCATGGCGGTGGAATGCATTCTCATAGCCGAGATGGCAAACTAAACATCCATAAAGATTATTCGCTACATCCTAAAATGCCATTGATGCGAAACTATAATCTTATCATGTACATGACACCAGACTGGAATCCTGAGTGGGGTGGTGGTCTAGAATTTTGGAGTCATGATGAAGAAACGCAGCAACCTAAAGAATGCATCACTAAAATTGAGAATAAGTTTAATCGCGCTGTGTTATTCGACACCACGCAAAACTCTTGGCATGGTTTACCCGAAGAATTAACATGCCCAGAAAACATAGCGCGAAGAAGTCTGGCTACATACTATTTGAATCCCATAAATAGTAAAGCGGAATCAAGAAAGCGTGCATTATATGCTCCCTATGGAGATCAAAAAAACGATCCAAGTGTTCTACAATTTTGTAAAGAGAGAAGTTTATGAAAGTATCTGTTATTACCGCAACAACTGGCGGCGTCAGACTTGCTGATTGCATTGATTCTGTACGCAATCAAACCTATAAAAACATTGAACATTATGTTATTGTTGATGGTTCTGATAGATGGGAACAAACCTCTGAAATTCTCAATGCGATGGAATTTCCTAACGGCAATAATGAGTTCGTCATTGTTCTGCCGCACGCAACTGGACTAAATCGATTCAATGGTCACCGTATCTATGGTGGCTTTAGTTTCCTGACCAACGGTGACTATATTGCATGGCTAGATGATGATAATGAGTTTACGCCAAATCATATCGAAAGCCTTGTTAAGATTACACAAGAAAAACAACTAGACTGGGCATATTCGCTGCGCCAGATTGTTGATAGCAAGGGCGAGTTTATCTGCAACGACGATTGCGAAAACTTGGGTAAATACAAGTCCGTTCTTAACGACCACTTTGTCGATGTGAGTTGTTTCTTTGTTCGTCGTGAACTTGCGGTGAACATTGCTCCGATCTGGCATCGTCAGGCGCGACCACCCAATGGTGTGATGGAAGTTGATCGCGCATTGACTGCTGTTCTGATGCATGAACAGAATAAGTTAAAGTTTGACTCCAACAACGATTATACGGTAAAATATAGAGTAGGAAGCACAGGAATATCTGTGCAAGCTGACTTCTTTATCAACGGTAACGCTGAGATGCTCAAGCGTTATGCTGGAAAACTTCCCTGGAAACAATAATGCGTTTTGTAATTTGTCATGTTCGTAATGAGGAATATCTTTTAAATTGGTGGCTTCAACACCATAAAGATAAGTTTGATCATGGGGTTATCGTAGACTATCATTCTACTGATGGTTCTATGGATCTTGTTAGAAAGATTACACCCAAGTGGCAAATCATAAAATCGGTAAACAAAGATTTCAACGCAATCACCTGCGATAATGAGATCATGAATATCGAACGCAGCATTCAACAACAGTATCCGTATGCTTGGATGATTACTCTAAATGTCACCGAGTTTCTTATTGGTAATACTCGCAGATTATTGCATGCCTTCAAGTCACAGAAACCTGTTCGCATGCAAAAACTTATTCCATGCGATGTGATGATTGACACAGAACAGCAAAAGTTTACCGAACCAGATCCTAGTGTATCTCTTGTAACACAAAGAACATTTGGTATGCCTTGCGATTATAGCGAAGATACTGTTTATAATGCATATGCTGGTGCTAGAGATTTTCAAGCAATTGAAGATAATGTTATGTATGACAATCGTAAGATGCGAAGCATGCATAACTTTGCACTAAACTATTTCGACACTTCAGTCTGGCGAGCAGGTAGACATTACTGGGGAACACCAGCCGAAGACTTCCGTATTTTGTGGTATGGGTATTCACCATTTACAGAAGATCTTCTTCAGCGTAAACTTGCAATTCAAACTCAAATTCCTGAGGCTGATAAGGCAGTTGGTAACGGTGGACAGCACCTGCTAAATAGAGATACAGCGATTGCTCGTTACGAATGGCATCGCCAGTTCGGTATTGATTTGCGTGATCAAATTATAATGCTAGAGAATAGATTATGAAAATTTTACTGTTAGGTGGAAAGGGTTATATCGGTTCTCGATTACACCCATATCTTGTTTGGCGCGACTACGATGTAACTTGCTACGACCTTTGTTGGTTTGGCAATTCAACGATGATGCCATTTGTTCGCAAAGACTTCAATAATCTAAGCATAGAAGAACTAACGAAATATGATGCTGTCATATTGTTAGCAGCACATTCTTCGGTTAAGATGTGCGTCGATGATTACATGTCATCGTTTAACAATAACATCAGAAATTTTGTCAATCTAGTGCATAAAATTGAATTGATACCGAAGCCAATTAAACTAATCTATGCTAGTTCCTCGTCTATCTATGGAAACACTGGCGATCGAATAGCCACCGAGGAACAAAAAGAATTTATTTGCGTAAATAACTATGACCTTACGAAATATGCAATAGATCAATACATGCTTAATAATAATCCGATTGAGCCATGGTATGGGCTTAGATTCGGCACTGTTAATGGATTTTCACGCAATTTCCGCAGTGAACTGATGCTTAATTCTATGTCGATGTCAGCAATAGAGAATGATGTGATACGCATGTCTAACTCACATATTCATCGTGCTATTCTTGGATTATCAGACTTGCTAGAATCAATTGACGCTATTCTACAGAAAGGCAACAGCAAAAATTCTGGCGTCTATAATATCAATTCCTTTAATAGCACTGTATCTAATTTAGCAGAAGAAGTTGCTGCTATAACTGATGTAAAAATAATTGATGAGGGTAAAGTCGGCAATCCTTATGACTTTATGATATCGAATAAAAAATTCAGCGATACCTTTGACTTTAAATTTAAGTCTACCGTGCAGTCGATTGTACAAGAAATCAAAACACAATATGGCAATGTGACATTTACAAACAGAGATAAGAGTGTGCGATATGAGTAATTATGAGATAATCGAAGAGTGTTATGCATGCGGCTCTAGCGCATTACATAAATTTTGTTCTCTGGGTTCTCAGCCTTTGGCTAATAATCTTAAGGATACACCCGAGCAAGATGATGAATTGTATCCACTAGAAGTAAATGTTTGTATGGAATGCTATCACTCTCAGTTGACAGTATCTGTTGATAGAGAAGCGTTGTACAAGCATTATCTTTATGTCAGCGGAACATCGAACACTTTAGTTAAAGAATTTGATCAGGTTGCCTCTCAAATTCATTCAGAAAATCCTGGAGACAATAAACGAATTCTTGATATTGCTTGTAATGATGGCACATTCTTAAAGTCATTCAGACCATATAAGTGGGAACTGCATGGTATTGATCCAGCCGAAAACATTGTTTCTAAGATCAATGAGCCAGATCTAAATCTTACTTGCGATTTTTTCCCATCAGTAAAGGTTAAAGGTGCATATGATGTTATCACTTGCTTTAATGTGGTGGCACATATCCAAAATCCTTTAGCATTCCTAACAGATTGTAAGAGGCTGTTGCAACCAGATGGCACTCTGTACATACAGACCTCACAGAAAAATATGATTGTAAATGGTGAGTTCGATACAATTTATCACGAACACCATTCGTTCTTTACAATCAACTCTATGAATGAGTTGTGTAAACGCGCAAGGCTTTCCCTGGTGGATGTTGAATATCGTCCAGTGCACGGAACAAGTTATCTGTTTAAGATTAAGCACAATGCAACGGATAATTCAGAGGAACGAATTAATCAATTATTGCAAGATGAGTCTGCTTTGGTTGACGCAGAAACATATGAAGAATTTAATGATAAAGTGTTGAACAATAAAACTCGATTAACCCAATTAATTGATGAATCATCATTGCCTGTTGTTGGCTATGGAGCAGCCGCAAAGGGTGTGGTGATGAGCAATTATGTTCAACGCAAACTAAAATATATCGTCGACGAAAATCCGATGAAGATCGGTAAGATTATCGGCGGTGTTAATATTCCTATCGTTGCACCAGAAACATTAATCAACGAACCTGGCGATTTAATGATTATTGTTTATGCGTGGAATTTCTTTGATGAGATTCATTCTAAGATCAAAAAACTTAGACCAAATAACAACGATATAATCGTTTCGTCAATGCAATAAATCAAAGGATATGTTATGAAAGCCTGTATCGCATCATATTTTATGCCGAACATTAATCCTAAAACTGTGGAATTACAAAGAGCAGTTGTTAAGAAGTTTAATCCTTTAAACCTTCAGCATATAGCCATTAAGGGGGAAATCCCGCATGGTTTGTTTATGGATTATATTTGGACATTAAATGGTCAATCAGTTTCTACCTTTAAAGATGAAAATGTTTCAAAACAATTAGACTTTGATGTCGTGTTGTTTCTAGACATTGATTGTTTGCCAGTCCACCCAAATGCAATAGAAACATATATTTCGGCGGCATCAAATGGTGCGTTAATTGGTAATGCGCAGCGTTCAGGGCATATTGAAAACAACAATCATTTGTTTGCTGCACCTTCAGCGTTAGCATTAAGCGCAGCAAATTTTGATAAGATGGGTCGACCATCAGCAATGGAAACTAGTCGCGGTGATGTTGCCGAAGAGTATACCTATGCTGCTGAGGCTAATAATATTGCAGTTGACTTTGTCATGCCATTAAGGTATGATAGGAATGTATATCGATATGATTGGGAAACTGACCGTAGACCTTATTGGACTCTAGAAAATGGCAATCCAAACTATGGTCTTGGTACAACATACGGTAAAGAAAACGATCTATTCTGGCATAACTTCCAAATCAGAGTAGAAGGTCAGCAAGAACAATTTTGGAAGAAATGTGAGGAATTATTAAATGGCTAATCGTAGTGACTTTTATAACGCTAAACTTCCACGACAATACAAGAGAATGCTTGCAATGGCTGAAGCATATGGTTGGGTTAAAGACTCACATGAGCGTGGTGATTTTAAACGATCGATGATTGCTGCTCATGCAAACCATGTTGCTTTCAAGATCAAGCGTCAGTCTATGGATAATGCTAACAGCAGTGAAGAATAATGCATTCTTTATCAGAACTCCGTGACTTGCTAGTATCTAAACAGATACAGATACTAGATTATAATGGTTGGCAACTTAGAGTCGGTGATGACACGTGGGTTATGATACACGATGTTCTTTATTTAAATGGTGAAAAACAAAACCATAAGCAAAAAGGTTTATTTGACAAATACAAGAAGGTGAATACAAATGACAATCAAAGCACTCAAGCTCGTAAATGGCGAGGAATTAATTGCGGCAATCGAAGAGGAGAGTGACACTCACATCACTTTCACTGACCCAGTTGCTTGCGTTCTCCAGCGCGGTAAAGATGGTGCCCCAGTTCTTGGCTTTATGCCATGGATGCAAGCAAGCAATCCTCCGTTTACAATCAACAAGAATCATATTCTTGTTATCTCAGAGGTTGCGGATGAAGTGAAAAACGGGTATAATCAAATCTTCGGGGCAGGAATCGTTGTTCCCCCAAGGCAGTTAATTACAGGTTAAAGCGTGTCTAATTTTTATACTAATGTCAGCGTCTCTGGTCGATTTATTCTTCTGAGAGGCGTTGAAAATGATAAGAGGGTCAGACGGAAGGTTGAATTCCGTCCGACCTTTTTTCTTTCCAGTCAAGAGAAGTCTGAGTACAAAACTCTTGATGGTGATTATGTCAAACCAATACAGCCTGGAACAATTCCAGAGTGTCGTGAATTCTTAGAGAGGTACAAGGGTGTCGACAATTTTCCTGTTTTTGGGAATAATCGCTATGAGTATGCTTATATTGCTGATGAGTATCCTGACGATATTCTTTGGGATGTCAGTAAAATACTTATTGCCTATCTTGATATCGAAGTTGGATCCGAGAACGGATTTCCTGAACCAAGAGATGCAAACGAAGCAATCACAGCAATCAGTATCAAAGTCAAAGATAATTATTTTGTGTTTGGTTGTGGCGATTATGTCAAGCATCGTGACGACGTGCACTATGCAAAATGCCGCGATGAGTCAGATCTCATACGAAGATTCCTTGACCTATGGAGCCGATGGCATCCAGATGTAGTCACTGGTTGGAATGTCGAGCAATTCGATATTCCATATCTTGCTAATCGCATCATCAAAGTTCTTGGTGAGGATGAAGCCAAGAAACTCTCGCCGTGGAATCGTATCAGTAAACGCGAAACGACGATGATGAATCGTCCAGTAGAGTTCTATGATATTTCTGGAGTTGCTATTCTAGATTACATCCAACTCTATCGCAAGTTTACATATTCGCAGCAAGAGTCATATCGTCTTGATAACATTGCTCATGTTGAATTGGGTGAGAAGAAATTAGATTATTCTGAGTTCGAAACTCTACATCAACTCTACAAACACGACTATCAGAAGTTCATTGAGTATAACATCAAGGATGTCGAACTTGTTGAGAAACTCGAAGACAAGATGAAGTTGATTGAGTTGGCGTTGACTCTTGCTTATGATAACAAGGTCAACTACGATGATGTGTTCACGCAGGTTCGTATGTGGGACGCGATTATCTACAACTATCTTCTACGAAAGAAGATTGTGATTCCTCAACTTTCTCATAGCACAAAGAGTTCGCAATACGAAGGCGCATATGTAAAAGATCCCATTTGTGGTATGCATGAATGGGTTGCGTCGTTTGACTTGAACAGTCTGTATCCGCACTTGATTATGCAGTATAACATCTCGATGGAAACACTCGTCGAGCCAAAATTATACAATGACAATATGCGTGGGTTTATCAGCAACTGTAATGTCAGCGTTAACTCTTTGCTAAATCAAGAAGTTGATACAAGCATCCTAAAAGATCTTGGTGTTACCGTAACGCCGAATGGTCAGCTGTTCCGTACTCAAGAGCAGGGTGTTCTGCCTGAGATTATGGATAGCATGTACAAAGATCGTACACGCTATAAGAAGTTGGCAATCGAAGCCAAGAAGAAGATCGAAACTGTTCTTGAAGATAAGAATCAAGTGGCTTATCTTGAGAAACAAGTTGCTCGATACAATAACCTGCAGTTGGCAAAGAAGGTTACTCTAAACTCTGCTTACGGTGCACTTGGTAATCAATACTTCCGCTTCTTTGATACTCGTATCGCCGAAGGCATTACAACGGCAGGTCAGTTGTCTATTCGTTGGATTGAAAAGAAGATTAATCAATACATGAATAATCTGCTCAAAACTGATGATGTAGATTATGTCATCGCTTCTGATACTGACTCGATTTATTTGAACATGGGTCCGCTGGTCAAGAAACTTTACCCAGATACTTCTGATACCAAGAAAGTTATTAAGTTTATGGATAAGGTTTGCGATGATAAGATCCAGCCGTTCATTGATGCGTCGTATGAAGAATTGAAAGAATATGTCAATGCGTTTCAACAGCGCATGGAAATGAAGCGTGAGTCATTGGCTGACAAGGCAATCTGGGTCGCTAAGAAAAACTATATTCTCAATGTCTACAATAGCGAAGGTGTGGCGTATGCCAAACCGAAACTCAAGATGATGGGCATCTCAGCGATTCGTTCGTCTACTCCATCTGCTTGTCGCGCAAAGATTAAAGAAGCAATCAATATTGTCATAACACAAACTGAAGATGATTTGCATAAATTTATCGAAAAGTTTCGCAGTGAGTTTAAGAAACTATCTGTTGAAGATATTGCATTCCCAAGATCCGTTAATGGTCTAAAAGAGTATGCTGATGCTGCGCATATCTTCAAGAAAGGAACACCGATCCATGTCAAGGGTGCATTGGTGTACAATCATTTGTTGAGAGAATTGGAACTCACCAAACGATATCAGGAAATCAAGGAAGGCGAAAAGATCAAGTTTGTCTATCTAAAACAACCAAATATTTACAATAACAATACTCTTGCATTCTTGTCTGGTATTCCCAAGCAGTTGGATGCTGAGCAATATATTGATTACGATCTGCAGTTCGAGAAATCATTTCTTGAACCGCTAGATATTATTCTTTCTTCCATTAATTGGAAATCTGAAAAGGTTGAATCGCTAGATTGCTTTTTCGCATAAAATAGTATATAATACATATATCGTTTACAAGGAGACTACACATGAGCCTGTTAGATAAACTCAAGAAAAATTCAACAATTAAAGATACTTCTATCCTTTCTCGTTCAATCTTTTTTGAAGAAAAGGATATGGTGCAGACAAGCATCCCCGCAGTAAATATTGCGCTTTCTGGTTCTCTTGATGGTGGCTTTACTCCTGGTCTCACAATGTGGGCTGGTCCGAGCAAGCACTTCAAGACTGCGTTCAGTTTGATTATGGCGAAAGCCTACCAGGACAAGTACCCTGATGCTATTGTTCTTTTCTACGATTCTGAGTTCGGTACTCCGCAATCATATTTCCAGAACTTCGGTATTGATAAGGAGCGTGTTATCCATACGCCAATCACTGATGTCGAGCAGTTGAAGTTTGACATCATGAATCAGCTGACTAACATTGAGCGTGGCGATCGTGTGATGATTCTAATTGACTCGATTGGTAATCTTGCTTCGAAGAAAGAAGTTGAAGATGCTCTTGAGCAAAAGTCTGTTGGTGACATGACTCGCGCCAAGCAGATTAAGTCTTTGTTCCGTATGGTCACACCGCACCTTACGCTAAAGGATATCCCGATGGTTGTGGTCAATCACACCTATATGGAAATTGGTATGTTCCCGAAGGCAATCGTCGGTGGTGGTACAGGTTCTTATTACTCTGCCGACAATATCTATATCCTAGGTCGTCAGCAGGAAAAGGAAGGCGCTGACCTTGTAGGGTATTCTTATATCATCAATGTAGAAAAGTCTCGTTATGTTCGCGAAAAGGCAAAAATCCCTGTTTCTGTCCGTTTTGATGGTGGTGTTAGCAGGTTTTCTGGGCTCATGGATATGGCACTTGAATCTGGTCATGTCATCAAGCCATCAAATGGTTGGTATGCTCGCGTAAACACCACCACTGGTGAAGTTGAGAATAAGAAGTGGCGATTTGCTGACACGGAATCCTCTGACTTCTGGGACACGATACTTGAAAATGATTCGTTTAAGGATTGGGTACGTGAAAACTATTCCTTTGGTTCTGCTGTGACTGTTGAGGAAGAAGATGTTTGAAGATTTAATTGCGAAATTCCAATTTTGGAAAGCAAGAAAGTTCTTAAAGTTTGGTAGAGACTACGATCTTTTTCTAGATCTTTCAAACAAAGATGCTATTGCTATTAAGATAATCAAGAAATATCCTGGTGTCATATTTGAGATTACTGATATCCATATGTCCAGTGATAATGCAATGTCATACAATATTTCAATTATCGCTAATCCCAATCTTTGTAATGTAGAATCTAATAAGTTTAAGGACTTTACTTCTGCTATATTTCGTAATATAATTACTGATTCGGTAGAACACGCCGCAAGGGTAAAAGATGAAAACGGAAACATTGATCTTGTCGAATCTGATGCAGAACGAGTCCTTCATGAGGAAGACGCTGCCGTTTCTGAAGAAAGAGTACCTGACCGAAAGCCACGAAAGAAAGGTATTCGAAGAAATAAAAGACTTCATTCTGAAGTACAACAGTCTACCACCGAAAGCAGCACTGGAGATTAGTCTAAAAGAATCAACCAAACTTACTGAGATTGAGTTAAATAAGTCACTCGAACTCCTAAAGGAAATCTCGAATGACAAGTCAGAGCAAAAACTCGAGTGGCTTCTTGACACTACAGAAAAGTTTTGCCAAGAAAAGGCAATCTATAATGCTATCATGGACAGTATTCAGATCCTGGATGGCAAAGATCAAGCACGGGGCAAAGGAAGCATTCCTACTCTTTTGTCTGATGCTCTGGGGGTTAGTTTCGATCCTCACATTGGTCATGATTTTTTGGATAGTTACGCTGATCGCTACGATTTTTATCATCGCGTCGAAAAAAGAATCCCCTTCGATCTTGAATATTTCAACAAAATCACTAAAGGTGGATTACCACAAAAGACCCTTAACATTGCTCTTGCAGGTACTGGTGTCGGCAAGTCTCTGTTTATGTGTCATGTGGCTGCTGGTTGCCTGACGCAGAACTACAATGTTCTATACATTACTCTAGAAATGGCTGAGGAGAAGATTGCTGAAAGAATCGACGCTAATCTCCTCAATGTTTCTCTTGACGATCTCATGAACATGCCGAAAGACATGTATGAGAAGCGAATGGGTAAACTCAGGGGTTCTGTCAAAGGCAAGTTAATTATTAAAGAATATCCAACTGCGTCTGCGAATCCTGCTCACTTCCGCGCATTGATTAACGATCTTGCACTGAAGAAGAACTTCCGCCCAGATATAATCTTCATTGACTACCTAAATATTTGCGCATCGTCTAGAATTAAGGCGGGTGCGAATGTAAACAGTTATACTTACATCAAGGCTATCGCCGAAGAACTGCGCGGTCTTGCGGTGGAGAATAATGTCCCGATTGTTTCTGCAACTCAAACAACTCGTTCAGGGTTCAGTAACTCGGATCCTGGACTCGAAGATACTTCTGAATCGTTCGGTCTACCTGCGACTGCTGACTTTATGTTTGCTCTTGTTAGCACTGAAGAGTTGCAGCAACTTAATCAGTTACTCGTCAAGCAACTTAAAAATCGTTATAACGATCCCAACCTCCATAAACGATTTACGATTGGAGTTGACAGAGCCAAGATGAAGTTGTACGATCTTGAACAGAAAGCCCAAGATTCAGTGATGCAGGAAAACAACTCAAAGCCAGCCTTTGATCGTGGTCGAAGCACAGATAAGTTTAAGAATCTAAAAGTATGAGAATTATGAAGGATGCGCATAAACGCCAAAAGCAGATTGCTGACTTAATTGATAATTGGGTCGGCGAGAAAAGAATTGCACCTCTGATTCGTAAACTCAACAAACTTTTCGAGAAGGATAAAGTTGTATTTGCTTCCAGTCGATACAATGAAAAATATTATGCAGATTATCCAATACTTGTTTCTGGTTTATACCAGTCTCGTTTTATGGGTATTCCTGACTGCATTTACATCTATCTCAGTATCCCTTCTGATAAACTGTCAGTGACCATGACTCCAAAGGGTGCAAAGAATTTGTCAGTCAATGTTACCAAAGTGCTTTTTCATGAGTTGCGGCATCGACAGCAAAACATCAAGAGAAAGTATAAAATTACACCTACACCATATAAAGTAGAAGATGTAGAACGCGATTATCAGATGATGTATCTGGGTTCGACTGATGAAATAGATGCTTATGCATTCGAAACAAAGTTCGATAATGTTGCGCTAAATAAATTACGAAAAGCGCATACGATTGGCTGGAGAAATTCTGAAGCCATCTTTATGTATCGCAAAAACTTTCGGGATCAAGATCCTAAAGTTTGGAAAAAGTTTTTAAAGAAGGTTTATAAAAATGGCAGATAAAACGGCACTCCAAGAAGCAGCCCAAGCGTTATTCTGTGCATTAGCAGATTATTTGGGACATAGAGAATCAACAAAAGTTTTTGATAAAAAAGTTTATAAGACTTATGAAGATTTCACTGCCAAATATAATCCTCCTGGACAAAAAAATATAACGCAAGTTATAAAAGAAGCATATAAAACTAATGTGAATACGCCTGGAGTTTCTTTAGCAGACATTGAAAAGTTTTTAATTTCTGATAAAACTTGGTTTCATTCCTCTATGCATATTGCAAAACAGGTTTTAGTAGAAGTTGGTAATATCAATCAAAAATTCAATAGAATTAAAAATGTCAACTGGAGTAATATCATTTATGTTCGTGGTGATGATGAAGTTATGGGTAATATCCAAACTCTATTTTCACGAGCAAATAAAATCTTAAAAGAAGTCGAAGGTCCATCAAAAGCATTTGGTAATATTAATAAGTGGAGTCCAGCAGATATTTACTTTGCAACCCCAGTAGCAAAAAAAAAGTTGGCTGTGGCAGTTTCAAAACAGCCAAAAATAACATTTGAAGAACTTAATGGAATGATCTCAGGTATGATTGATTCTGCAGATCTTCTTCCACTTTCTTTAAAGAAGCAAACAGGAGAGGTTGAAGTTGTTAAAGTTAACTTTGAGGGTGGTGGTGAACTGCCATATATATTTGCAGGCATTGGTGGTAAAGCAGAAGATGCAAGATCATTAGTTGTGGAGATAAGTAAGACCGATAAATCTACAGATATTGTGATTCGTCATGATGCTTCGACAGGCACATTTTCTGGTGGAACATATAAAATGGAAATACGGTCAAAGGGTGGGGCGCGAGGTGGTTCACTCTCAGGAAATAAAATAATTGACGTGGCAAAATCAGTTGATTCTCAATTTGGTAATAAATTAGAATTATCTATGCAAACAGCTAAACGAGGTTTTGCAGAAGAAGCAACAAAAAAATTAAAAGATCTTAAGAAAGAACCAAAAGATTCTCCAGAAGGTATTCGATACAGAGAAATTAGAAATGATTTGAGTAAAAAGTATTTTACTGATTCTGGACCAAATAAAGAGATAAAAGATTATCTTGTGAGTAATGCGCGCAGTGGAAAATCAACTAAATTAATAAAATCATTTATAGTTGCTGCAGCATCTGGAAGTGATTACTCAGCGAAATATGTTATTGCAAAATAATTGAGGTTTTATGACTACATTTGTGACTGGTGGTTTGGGGTTTATTGGTTCTAATTTTGTAATCTCCCACCTTAAAAAATATCCTTCGGATGAGATTGTCGTCCTCGACAATTACTCTTATTCTGCAAACAGCAGTAATCTAGATAAATTTTATGATGACTGGCGATTGCAAGTCAAGAGAGTTGACATTCGCAATCTTCAATTTTTGGAGCACATGTATTCCAGCTATGAACCAGATATTATTTTCCATTTTGCGGCTGAGTCTCATGTTGATAATTCTATCCGTGGTGACGATGACTTTCTTAGCACCAATATTAACGGCACCCATAACATTCTAAAGTGCATCAAGAAATATGGCGGCAAGTTAGTCCATGTTTCTACTGATGAAGTTTATGGAAGTCTTGGTCCAGATGATCCTTCGTTCAGCGAAACAACGCCATACGACCCACGCAACCCATACTCTGCAACTAAAGCAGCCAGCGACCACCTAGTTCGCTCGTATGTAAACACGCATAACCTAGAAGCAGTTGTAACTAACTGTTCGAATAACTATGGTCCTCGTCAGCACAAAGAAAAGTTTATTCCAACAATCATTCAACATATCAAAAACAACACACCTATTCCTGTTTACGGTAATGGTTCTAATATTCGTGACTGGTTATTTGTTGAAGACCATTGCGATGCACTTTTAACTATTGGCGAAAACTTTAAGCGTGGTGAACGGTACAACATTGGTGGTGGATTTGAGTGTGACAATCTAAGCATGGTATCTATGATTTTGGATATCATGGGCAAGCCACCAGAAACACATAAAAACTGGATTAATTTTGTGGATGATCGAAAGGGTCATGATTTGCGTTATTCGATGGATTCAAGTAAACTTAAAAATGAACTTGGATGGGAAGCAAAAACAAATATATTTGATGGTTTGAGAAAAACTGTGGAGTGGTATCTATGAGAAAGGGTATAATTTTATCAGGTGGAATGGGCACTCGTTTGTACCCATGCACCGAAGTGACTTCGAAACAATTACTGCCAGTTTATGATAAACCGCTGGTGTATTATCCGCTATCGACATTGATGATGGCTGGTATTCGCGATATCATGATTGTCAATTCACCAAACGACGCAGAAGCATTCAAGCGACTCTGTGGTGATGGATCTCAATGGGGCATCAATATCTCATACTCAATCCAGCCAGAGCCAAAGGGTATTGCTGAGTGTTTCCGTATCTGCGAAGAATGGATCGGAAAGGATGATGTTGCGCTTATTCTTGGCGATAACATTTTCTATGGAAATGATTTGATTAATCGTTTCGCTCATGCTAACTGGAACAGAACAGGATGTACTCTATTTGCATATCATGTCAGTGACCCTGAGCGATTCGGCGTTGTTGAGTTTAACGATAACAATGATCCCATTGATGTTCACGAAAAGCCAGCCAACCCACCTAGCAATTATGCAGTAACAGGTTTATACTTTTATGATAATAAAGTGGTAGACTATGCTTGGCAGATTACACCGTCGCATCGCGGTGAACTGGAAATTACTGACATCAATAAATTGTACATGAAGAATCATGATTGTAAAGTTGAGTTTTTGAATCGTGGTGTTGCATGGATTGATACTGGGACATTCGAGTCTTTGTCAGAGGCATCTGTTTTTGTTGGATCAGTACAAAAAAGAACTGGAACGATGATTGCATGCCCCGAAGAGATTGCTTACAAGCATGCATGGATTACGCAGAAACAAGTTGAAGAACAGGCTAATAAGTATGCCAAGTCGGATTATGGTAAGTATTTGTACAAAATTATTCACACGAGGATTTAATTATGCATTTTCTAGTAGTTGGTCGAGGATGGACGGGTAAAAAGGTATTCAAGGAATTGCTTCAGCGTGGGCATGTGGTAACATTTTGCTCCCATGAAGATGCAATCGATACTATAGAAAGAACCACATTTGATTGGGTTGTAAACTGTGCTGGTAAAACGGGAACCCCAAATGTTGATGCCTGTGAGTTGGACAAGCAGGGTACTATTGACGCCAATGCAATTTTCCCAGCATTATTGGCTAACGCATGTGGATGGGGAACTCGTTTGGCGCATTTCTCCAGCGGTTGTATCTACATGGGTGATATTGATGGTGTGGACGCTTCGCCGAACTATTTTGGTAGCATCTATTCAGTATCCAAGGGTGTTTCAGATGTCTATCTTGGCGATAAAGCGCAGGTTTATCGTATTCGTATGCCATTTACTGGTGTCAACGAGTCTAAAAATTATCTTACAAAGGTCTATAACTACGCCAAACACGGTAAGTTAATTGATGCTGGCGAAAACTCATTAACAGATCTTGATGAGGCTGTAAGCGTCGCCTGTAATCTTATGGAAGAACACGAGCCTAATGGGTACTATAACCTGGTAAATAAGGGTTCTGTAAACATGCATGAACTTGCGGATCTTATGAAGATTGACCCGCAATGGTACACTCCAGAAGAATTTAAGGCAGCAACAGCAGCTGGGCGGTCAACCTGCACCATTCCTGCTTATGAGGGTATGTCGGATATTCGAGATGCACTCAAGAACGCTATTGCAAGTATGAAACTCTAAATATACTAAATAAAAGGTAATCCCACAGTGTGGAGAGAGTATGTTACAGTTCTCTGCCTTTTTAACAGAGGCGTCTAAAGCCGTAGGAATCCAGCATCTAGAGCATCCCTCTGATCGCACATTTGACGGTTCAAAACCAGCATCTCAAGCACTCACTGCTCTCCGAGGCGTTGCTCTCGGAAGGACTCCAATTACACGCAAAATCGATGACAAAATGTCATTCCAGATCGTCCGCGAAAAAGACGGTCGCGTTGGCGTAAAATACAAGGGTCCAGGTGCCAAGTATAACTACACTGCATCCGACGTCGACACTCAGCATGGCAAAAAACCATACCTTGCTGAGCCGCTTAAAGCCATTCTAGCACATGGCTACAAGGTTCTTCCTAAAAGAGCTGGCGAGTGGCAAGGTGGATTTATGTCCACTCCAGAAACTCGTGAAGAAACCGATGGTAAGATCTCGCATACTCCTAACACCATTAAGTATGCCGTCGATAAAAATTCCCCAGAAGGTAAAAAACTAGCCAAGTCTAAACTCAGCATCACAGTTCACACTGAGTTAAAAGGTAGAAACAAAAAGGCAACACCTATCACGGATCAGTCAGAGTTTGGAGAACATCCAGATGTTCATCTAGTTAGACATGCTATCGGTAAAGAAGAACAAAGGTTAAGCCCAAAAGATCGTAAAGCCGTTGTGGAAAGATTAGCGGCTGCTCAAAAACTGATGAAAGGTCATTCCTATGAGCATCTTGCTGGTCACGAAGCAACACTCAGAACCTATGTAAACTCAACAGTCGACTCTGGCGAAAAGCCAACTGTTCAGGGATACACTCGCCATCTTACAAACAGATGGGCAAAAGAAATCGACAAAGTTAAAACTGAGAAAGCCAAGAACGCTAAAGCCGCTGCTCGTGACTCTGCACTGGAGCATGTAAAGAACAATTCTGCTGCGTTTAAAACTACATTCGATATTCATCATAACACGCAAAAAGCAACTAATCTGCTTGCTCGCGGTTTAAATAAAACTGCAAGTGGCGAATATTCGCATTCTATTAGCGGTAAAGAATCTGGACCAGAAGGTTACTTTGCGAAAGGATTAAAAGTTGTAGATCGTGAAGAGTTTAGTAAACTTAACAGAGCAAGATCTGCAGTGCTACGAGGACAAAAGAGTATCATATGAGTAAAGCAACATTTACTTTTGGCAGATTTAACCCACCAACCGAAGCAGGTCATGGTAAACTTGTATCTGCTGTTCAATCACATGCTGAGGAAAGTGGT
>Ga0208234_1000015_pt1 | contig 43788 bp, 38 predicted proteins | sample LakMenEpi27Sep12_FD_150741 | JGI IMG/M metagenome (GOLD analysis project Ga0208234, IMG submission 150741) | Freshwater microbial communities from Lake Mendota, WI - 27SEP2012 deep hole epilimnion (SPAdes) | ecosystem: Environmental > Aquatic > Freshwater > Lake > Epilimnion/Euphotic zone ...
CGATAATTTTTGAATACATTTAATAGAAACTTAATATTTTAACTTAAGTTATGAAATACTAAATTTTTAATTGTTTTTTTTTATAATTTTTTAACTGAAAGTATCGGTAATTTAAATATAAAATATTCTAAAAATAGTAATTTTATGTTATTAACTCTATTTTATTGTAAACTAGCCTTTTAGTTCTAGTTTATAATAAAATAGAATTTTTAATATTAAATTAGTTTAAATGAGGAGGTGGTGTTATAATAGTTTTATATCAACTAATCCTAATATTTTATATATATATTTAATCTATTCCCGCCCTATCCACCCATTAATTTTATATTATAGATTTATGTTTGTCAATAGTATCTTTAATGTATTTCTCTGAATCTAAACCAAGCCTGAAGTCTGCTTCGCAGTCAGTGCACCTGAAATATACTTCCATACTATCATTGACCTTTGAATAAGTAAAGTGACCCTTACCTAAAATGTCAAGTGGACATTGAACCTTGTTAGCAAGATTTTTATTTACAATGCTTGTGAAATAATTCACTTCTTGTATTGATAACATCTATTTGACTTCCCTCATAAACTAGTGTAGAATACTATTATCTCACAAATCAAAAAACTAGGAGTTAGAACATTAATGCCATTTATCAATGAAAACGGATCCATAGTCGATCCATACAAGAACTTTATACACATCTCAAGATATGCAAGATGGATAGAAGAAAAAAATAGAAGAGAAACCTGGCTAGAAACAGTAGAACGTTATATCAACTTTATGAAAGATCATTTAGTATTAAATTATGGTTATAGTCCAAATGCTAAAATTTTTGACGAAGTAAAAGATTCAATTTTAAATCATAAAATTATGCCTTCAATGAGAGCGTTAATGACTGCAGGTCCAGCATTAGACCGTGACCACATTGCAGCATACAACTGTTCTTTTATTGCAGTAGATAGCCTACGTTCATTTGATGAAGCAATGTACATTTTAATGAACGGTACAGGCGTAGGATTTTCAGTAGAAGGAAAGTATGTAGATGAACTTCCAGTAATTGCAGAATCATTTAATCAAACAGCAACAACAATTGTTGTAGAAGATTCTAAACTTGGATGGGCAAAAGCATTTAAAGAATTAATTGCATTATTATCACAAGGTCAAATACCACAATGGGATATGTCAAAAGTTCGTCCAGCAGGAGCAAGACTAAAAACTTTTGGTGGTCGTGCTTCTGGTCCAGGACCACTTAACGCATTATTTACATTTACAACAGATACATTTAGAAACGCAGCAGGTCGCAGACTAAAACCAATTGAGGCACATGACTTAATGTGTAAAGTTGGAGAAGTTGTTGTAGTTGGTGGAGTGCGTCGTAGTGCTTTGATCAGTCTTTCTAATCTTGATGATTTTGAAATGGCAAAAGCAAAAAGTGGATCATGGTGGGAAACTCAAGCACAAAGATCTTTAGCAAACAACTCAGCAGTTTATAACGCTAAACCAAACACTGCACAATTCTTACGTGAATGGAGAAATCTTTACGAATCAAAATCTGGAGAAAGAGGAATTTACAATATTGATTCAGTTCGTAAACACGTAGAATCTTTTGGAAGAAGAGACGCTTCCTTGATTGCTGGAACAAATCCATGTGGAGAAATTATCTTACGTCCAAATGAATTTTGTAATTTAACAGAAGTAGTTATTTCTGCAGAAGATACAAAAGAAGATTTAATGGAAAAAGTTAGACTTGCCACAATACTTGGAACATGGCAATCAACATTAACTAACTTTAAATACCTTCGCAAAACATGGAAAGATAATTGTGAAGAAGAAAGATTACTAGGAGTTTCTTTAACTGGAATCTATGGTAACAAAATTACTTCAACAGCAGGAAAAGCATTAGAGCAGTTGTTGACTGACATGAGATTAGAATCAGTTAGAGTTAATGATAACGAAGCAAAGAAGTTAAACATTAATCCTTCTGTATCTATTACTTGCGTTAAGCCTTCTGGCACTGTAAGTCAACTGGTCGGGGTGTCTAGCGGAATTCATCCGTGGTATTCAGAATACTATGTTAGAACTGTACGTGGTTCAAACAATGATCCATTAACACAATTTTTAAAAGATTCTGGAATTCCAAATGAAGCAGATGTAATGAAACCTGATGAAACAACAGTGTTTTATTTTCCTCAAAAGGCTCCAAAGAATGCAACAATAACAAAAGATTTAACAGCCATAGATCATCTAGAGATGTGGAAGATTTATAGAACTTATTGGACAGAACATAACCCTAGCGTTACGATCAATGTTCACGAAGATGAATGGCTAAGAGTAGGTGCTTGGGTATTTGATAACTTTGATTCAATTGGTGGTGTATCTTTCTTACCAGCGAGTGAGCATACTTATAAGCAAGCCCCATATCAAGAAATTTCTAAAGATGAGTATGAAGAATGGGTAAAGAAATCTCCTTCAGATATTCAATGGGAAATGCTTTCAATGTATGAAAAAGAAGATGGAACTACTGGATCTCAAGAATTATCTTGTGTAGCAGGGGTATGCGAAATAGTAGATATTACTAAGTAGCAACATGCTAAAATAGATTAGAGGTAACCATGTCACATAAGATCTCTAATTTATTTGCATCTAGAGCATTTTCAGAGCACCCACTTGCCTTATGGGCATTAGACGATGAAATGTCTTTTATATCACTATTAAGTCAAAACAACAAAAATATTTTAAATTGGACTAAATATAATGCAGAAGAAGCCGTAGGTGTAGACCACGCTCCAAATACTCCCCTCGTAGATGAAATATCTTCAATAGTTATTCCTATTGCGGCATCTCCACAATACATAGATTTTTTGGGACCAAATATAAATCTTGACTTAACAAAAGATCAAGATAAAACAACAGTAACTATATCTTCTTTTGTATACCCATTTGAATCAGCAATTCAAAGTATTGAGATTGGTTTTGCTTATAAAAATAATGCAGATGCAAATTACACATATGACATTAGTCAAATAACTGCAAGGCAACAAGAGTGGCTTAAGATTACTCACACAATTGATTTAGTACAGAAAGATGTTTTTCGAGGGTATTTAAAAATATATTATTCTGGAAATGTTATAAGTAATGACTATGCTGTTCAAATAAATGGTTTATCTATTGGTCAATGGTCTGAACCTTTTCAATCAGATAGCACTGGTGTTATACCAGTAACTATTCCAGATTCTGCATTAGATTCATTAATTCCAAACGGAGATCCACTTGGAGTAAAAGTTGTTGTAGCAGATGCCTATGGGTTACTAGATGGAAAAAATGCATATTACTTTGTAGATAACAATAAGATGCTTGCTGTAAATTATGGACTACCTATGGCTTTTGGATCTGACAATGTTACAAAAATATATGAATCTGTTACCGAAGGAGTTCCATCTTTAGTTTTTCCTGGTCAAGGGTTTTTAAATAGATCAGGGATTTATAAACAATATACTGCAGAATTTTGGTTAAGACTATTTACAGATAGTGCAACACCAATTAAAATTTTTGGACCACTTAGTTCTAATGATGGTTTATATGTTGATGAAGAATTTTTAACTTTTAGAATAGGAAGATATACTAAGTCTCATTTTGTTGGTAAATGGTTTAGACCAATGTTAGTACATTTAAGATATAGTCCAGATAATTTTAGTGTTTTAATTAATGGTGATACCGTTATATCTATTGAGTTAGATCAAGATTATTTGTCTTTTCCATTTCCAAGAGAAGACTGGGTAGCCTTTTATGGTAATGATAGTGTTACACCATTTGAAATAGATTCATTTGCAATATACCCATATTTAATGCCAAATCAACTTGCTAAGAAAAAATATGTTTATGGACAAGGTGTTGCAAACGTAGAGAACGTTATTAACAACTTTAACGGAGAATCTGTTTATATAGATTTTCCATTTGCTAACTATTCTTCAACAATGAATTATCCAAACATGACTGGTTGGAACGCTGGATTTTTTAATAACATAGAGTCAAACTCTAAGTTTTTATCTTTTCCAAAATATACTCTTCCAGAATTTGTTTATGTTGGAGATGATTTAACTGTTTTTGATTTATCTGTAGATTATAGAACTTGGTTAGATGTTAATGAAAAAACTTGGGATTTTTGGAATAATAATGATTGGCAAAGTATGAGAATTCTTTCAGCAGCAGATCCTTTGTATGACAATATGATTCTTCAAGATGGAGATTATACTTTTATTAAATTAAAACCAAATGATTTATATAACGAACTTAATGGGTCAATATATTTTGATTCTATGAATCCTATTGATTCTGCTGTTAAATCAATCTTTGGAATTTTTAGAGCACCAGACGAATTGCCAGAAGAGCCAGAAGTTGTGATGCAGTTTACTAGTAAGGTTAGTTTTAATAACTTTAGAATAGAAGTTGATACTTCTGGATTAAACTACTATTATAATGAAATACTTTTAGAAAATAAAGCATTATCAGCAAGTGCTGATTTTGTTGCTGGTATAGAATTAGATAGTTTAAACTCTAACTATGCTGCAACATTACAAAACTTTTTTGCAAGCCCTCAAAATTTATCACTAAATGTTGGAGGGTATGAATTAAGTACCTTCTCTGGAAGAATATATAAAACTAACTTTAATAACAAACTATACACATCTAAAGATTTAACATCATATATTGGTGACGATGGAATATTTAATACTACTACAGATACCTACCTTATGAAATATGTTGGAAACTATACTCATCATATTATTAAAACAGACGAAGCATTGTTAGAAGATATAGGTTGCGTTGGATATTGGGAAGACTCTTTACCACTTTCTTATTTTGCTAAATTTGTAAAAGATGAATCACAAAATGATTATTACGACTTAGATATGTTGCAGTTTAACATAGATAGTTCATCCTCATTGATTACAGGAGGAACTCCAGTAGGAACAGAAGATACTGCACTTAAGGTAAGCACCTATATCAGTATCCAAGACTATGCTTCGGTAGGAAATAAGCCATACACAGATTATGTAAATGTTGAGGCTATAAAAGAAAATAGGGTACTAGAAATAGATAACTACACATATGGTCAAATAGTAAATACTAAATTTGAGGTAGTAGATGGAACAATTATATTCCCTCCAAAAGAAGAAGTAGATTTTGAAGACTATTATATAACAACACACATTGAATTAAAAACTGAAGGTCTATTAAACAGATCTGTAAAAATTAAAAACATGTCATACTCATCCCTAGCATTTGATGAAAAAACATTTTATCCTATTGGAACTAGAACAGGAAACAAAATATATCCATTCCATAAAATAGATGACGCATATGTATTTAAAACAAGAAACCCATTTAAAATTTATAAAGACTCTACCCCATACATTCATTTAACTGGAGATTCTGGAATATCAGTATTGCCTTATGAAATAGATGGGGTTAGAGGATTAACAATACCTATCAATAATCAAAGATCTCCAGAGTACACTCTTGGGGGTATTCAATTCTGGTTGTTCTATAACAAAGACTATACTATTAACTCAAGAACCAAAGTAGGAGAAATAAAAACTTCTGCAGTAGATCTAGAAATTTATATGGAAACAGAAACAGGTAATAAAAGAGGAAAGATAAAACTTTATAATGCTGAAACTGGCCTTGAAGATACTAGTTCAATTTTTTATCAAAACGGCAGGGTAGTAACTAATCCAGTTATAGAACCACTATCATGGACATCAATAGTAATATCATTCGCACAAGAAATAAACCTAAATAGTCAAATAGGACAATTTGAAATATATGAAGGATTTGTTTATAACAACATAGCAATGTATAATAAGTCTGCTGCTATTTTTGGTACCATTGTTCAGTCTAGAGACTGGAATGATGTTAAATCTACAATTGTTGACATTCCAGGGCCAAATGATCCTTTAGTTAATAATTCTTGGCTGAGTTGGACAAACTATAATTGGAGAGAAGTTTGGCTAACTGAAGATATTATATCTTTTACAGTTAATGGAGAAGAAATTCATCAATCATTATTTGGTTTACCTAAGGCAACAATTAGTGATTCTTCAGTTTTATCTTTAAATTCAGACTCATTTAGAATACTAAGTGATGCAACTTGGACAATGTATGAAGGAAAGGTTGTGTAATTGTATTTGTTATGGTACAATTATGTATATGAAAAAGCCACAAAACCCAAAAGATGGTAATAGTAAGTTAACAGTATTACAAAAACAACAAAGATATGGCCTATATGTATGGCAAATGGACCACAATGGAAGAGCCTTTGGAGATGGAAGAGGTAACGTTATGAACATTCCAGGCGATCAATATGACTTGGGTAAGATGGCTAAAGTAAAAGAAGCAGCCCATTATTATGGAGCACCAGCAGGAAAGGTTATTTTTATGCCAGGGGTAAGAAGAATTTCAGAAATGGAACACTCAGAACAACTTAATAGAATGAAAGAAGGATACATTGCTAGCGAAACAGATATCGGAGCATGGATGGATGCAGAAAGAGGTTTAAAAGCAAATGGAGAATAACTTAGAATCTATTGCCAAAATTGACAATTTAGACAAAATGGAAAAGGCAGCGAAGTCAGATGACTTTATGGTTGATGCCGAATTAGCAAAATCTTATGATGGACTAGATACCAACTTTAAACGAAGAGCATCAAGAAACCTAAACAAAGCCTTTATGGGGCAAGAAGATAGCAAATCAAAACAACTATTCCCAGAACAAGATTTAGTAACAGCATACGGACTATACGATGTTGTAATCCCACCATACAACCTAGATGAACTAGCATACTTTTACGAAAACTCATTTGCTAACCATGCTGCAATCAATGCAAAAGTTTCAAACATTGTTGGCCTTGGTTATTCTTTTGAAGTAACAGACTCTACAATGGCTAGACTTGAAGACGCAGAATCTGAAGAATCATTAATGAGAGCACAAAGAAAGATTCAAAGATCTAAAGCCTCTATGGCTGAATGGCTAGAAAGTCTTAACGACGAAGATACCTTTACTCACATCTTAGAAAAAGTATATACAGACGTAGAAGCCCTAGGAAATGGATACATTGAAATTGGTCGTAAAGTAAATGGAGAAATAGGATATGTTGGACATATTCCTGCTTCAACAATTCGTGTTCGTCGTTTACGTGATGGCTACATTCAAATAGTTAATCAAAGAGTTGTATTCTTTAGAAACTTTCAAGGCACAGAAGATCAAAACCCTGTAACCACAGATCCTAGACCAAACGAACTAATTCATATCAAGAAGTATTCTCCAAAAACTTCTTACTATGGAATTCCAGACACAGTGGCAGCAGCAACCTCTATGGTTGGAGACAACTTAGCAGGTAAGTATAATATTGACTACTTTGAAAACAAGGCTGTTCCTAGATACATTGTGTCCTTAAAAGGTGCTAAGTTATCTGTTGACGCTGAAGATAAGTTGTTCAGATTCTTACAATCAGGACTTCGTGGACAAAACCACAGAACTCTTTACATACCACTTCCTGGAGATAGCCCAGATAATAAAGTAGAATTTGATATGAAGGCTATTGAAAATGGAGTACAAGAAGGATCATTCGATAGATATCGCAAATCAAATCGTGACGATATTTTGATGGCTCACCAAGTACCATTTTCAAAAGTTGGTGGAGGTGCTGGAGTTTCAATAGCATCAGCCTTATCTTCTGATCGTACCTTCAAAGAACAAGTTGCTAGACCTGCTCAAAGAAACTTAGAAAAGGTTATTAACAAAATTGTTAAAGAAGAAACAGATATGCTACAATTTAAACTTAACGAACTAACTCTGACCGACGAAGTTACTCAAAGTCAGATTGACGAACGATACCTACGTATGCAGGTATTAGTTCCGAACGAAGTTCGTGAAAGACTTGGGTATCCTGTTCGTCCAGGAGGCCAAGAACCAATTGTTCTAGGTTCACAAGCAAGGGCTGAGATAGCAGCACAAGCAAGTGGAAATAGAATGAGGGATCAACAAAGAACAAATAACGCAAGCGACTCTGAAGCCACAACCTCTGGCAGAAATGCACAGGGCGAGGGTAGAGCAAGTCAATAGTTGTTATAAACTCTTAATATCCTTAAAACACATTATATAATGGAACTAGTATGACTAATATGCATAAAGCATTTTGGCACTCAGAAAAAGACAACATCACGTTGTCTATGCCAATTGCAAAAGTAGACAAAGAACGCAGAATGGTTTCGGGTTTTGCGACACTTGACAATGTCGACAAACAATCAGATATAGTGCCTACAGACGTAAGCATTAAAGCGTTCGAAAGATTCCGTGGCAATTTAAGAGAAATGCACATGCCAATTGCAGTAGGCAAGGTTGTGTCATTTAAATCAGATAAGTTCTATAATAGAGACGAAGACAAATTTTACAATGGAGTATACGTAGATGCATACATTTCTAAAGGTGCTCAAGATACTTGGGAAAAAGTTCTTGATGGTACTCTTACTGGTTTTTCTATCGGGGGTAGTATTAATGATTCTGACAAAGCCTATAACTCCGACATGGATAAAGAGATTCGTGTTATTAAAGACTATGACCTCCACGAATTATCACTAGTTGATAATCCAGCAAATCAATTTGCAAACATAATTTCAATTCAAAAAGCCTCTAACGGAACAAATACAATAGAAGGAATGGCCACAAAAACAGAATTTGAAAATGTTTACTGGTCAAAAGAAAATCAAATAATTAGACTTTCAAAAGAAGAAGATCCTCGTAATGATGAAACATGGATTGGTTTTGTTGAATCAAACGACGTAGATAAGGCTTCTGTGATAAAAGATTTATTAAAATCACAGGACATAAGACTTGGTGAAACATCCAAGGCTGATCAAATTAATAAAGGAGGTAAGAACATGGCAAAAAAAGATAATGTAGAAGCAACAGAAGTTGTTGCAGAAACAAAAGTAGAAAAGTCTGTAGATACAGAAGTTGAGACTGTCGTTGTAGACGAAATCGTGAAGTCTGATAGTCCAGAAGAAACACCTGCTGAAGAAGCACCAGTTGTTGAAGAAACACCTGCTGCTGAAGAAGCACCTGTTGTTGAAGAAGCAAAAGAAGTTTCTGAAGAAGTTGTTAAATCTGAAACTACAGAAGCCACTCCTGCACAAGAAGTTGCACAAATTGATTTAGCAAAGGCTGTTGAAACAGTACAAGCCTCTGTTAATGAAGTTAGCAAATCCGTTGTGACAGCAGTTGAAGAATTAGCAGCAGCCGTTAAATCAATTAACGAAAAAGTTGCTGAAATTACAAAAGGCATTGATTCAGTTAAAGGGGAAATTACTGAAGTAAAAAACAATGTTGAAGAGTTTGGAAAGCGTGTCGATGCAGTAGAAGATGATACAGCGGTCCGTAAATCTGGCGACCTCGGCGGGGTCGTACAGCAAAAAATACAAAAAAGGTCGATGTGGGGCGGGCGTTTCCTCAATTCCGCTGATCTATATCGTTAACATTCACTGGGAGGTGAAAAAATTATGTCAGAAGAAATTTTAAATAAGGCGGCTGTAACAGGAGTTATTGCTTCAGGAGGAATTGGCGGTGTTTCAACACCATCAAGCGAACTTGGACCAGTAGGAACAGCAAAACCAGCAGATGGTGGAGGTATCCTAAATCCAGAACAGTCACGCCAATTTATCGAATACATCTTTGAACAACAAGTTCTTGCTCGTGATGGTCGCCGTGTAACAATGCGTGGCAACACAGCAGAATTAGAAAAGATGAACGTTGGAGAACGTGTAATCCGTGCTGCTGCTCAAGCAGACGCAGCATACACAAATGCTGGAGTTACTTTTACAAAGGTCGAAATTACTACAAAGAAAGTTCGTCTTGATTGGGAAGTATCATCCGAAGCACTAGAAGATAATATCGAAGGTGCAGCATTAGAAGATCACTTAGTTCGTACAATGACTCGTGCATTTGCAAACGATCTTGAAGATCTTGCAATCAACGGAACAGGTACAGGCTCAAATACATTCCTTAACATTTTGGAAGGTTTTGTTGCCAAAGAAAACAATGGTCACAGTGCTACTTACGGAACAGATATTGAAGACTTACAAGCACTTGTGCTTGCAATGCCACGTAAATATCGTGCTTCTCGTTCAGCAATGAAGTTCTATGCCGATACTGAAACTGTTGCAGCAATTATCAACGGTCTTGGTTCAAGTGGTAACTTAAACACTGAAAGAATCGTAGAACGTGTTATCGATGGTGCAGCACCTCAAACAATTGGTGCTCCAATTCAATACCGTGTTCTTGGTCTTCCATTAGTTGAAGTTCCATTGATGCCAGCAGGATTCGTATCATTGACATTCCCAGAAAACCGTATTTGGGGATTCCAAAGAGACGTTACTGTTCATCGTGAATTCCAACCTAAGAAAGATACAGTAGAATATACTACTTTCTTACGTTTTGGTGTTCAAATCGAAGAAGAAGACGCAGTTGCTTACATGCAACAATAGTTCTCTTTAGAACAACTCGAAGGGGGGACACGTAAAAATGTCCTCCCTTCAACTATTTTATAAATGATATAATAAACTTGGAGGATATTGTGTACGAATCTAATAATAAAATTGCTTTATATATAGAAAATGCAAGCGTTACTGATAAAGAATTAGGTAAATTAGTTCGTGGATATAATATCGTTTCAGAAGAAATTGCAAATCAATGGGTAGAGAAAAATAGTAAAGTTAGAATTGCTACCCCACAGGAGGTAGCAGCCGCTTACGGCTTATAATTATGGAAATATTAAGACATACAGATACAACTAGTTTAGTAGCATCTTTTCAAGTTTCATCAAGTGCAAGACACACATTAGAATATGACGACCTATTAACAGGAGAGTCCTTCTCAGCCTCAGCAACACCACTATACGGCACTGTTTCCTTTACATTGAACAGCAAGTACCTAACCTATACAGGAAACCTTGTAGCGTCTGTTAAAAACGTTTCTGGAGATGTTGTAGCGTTAACCAACATAGACGTAGTAAGACCATACTGTAATACAGATAATATTGCATCAGCATTGAACATTACCGACGGTAGTGAATTAGACTATGAAAGAATTACTAGATATATCATAGACTCACAAACACAAGGATTCTCATTTGTAAGAAAAGAAAAAGAAGTGGTAGGAAATGGATCTGACTACTTACCAGTAGATGAAAAGATATACAAAATTTATAAAGTTTATCAAAACGGACATTTAATATTTGATTCCACATCTGCAGTTAATGAAGTTTCTTTATTGATTAGTAAGGATGGAACATCTATAATCTCAGTAGATCCAGAAGTTCCAGAGAATAAGATTAATTATAAACAAGTTTGGAGAGAAAGATATCTAGACGCAGACTTTAATGAAGGCTCTGAATATGTGATAGATGGTGATTTTGGGTGGAAGGTAATTCCACAAGATGTACAAGAGGCTTCAGAACTACTTATTCAAGATCTAAAGAATAATACTTTACAGTACGTAAACAGATATATTGAATCATTTGATAATGATGACTATAAGATTAAGTTTGCTAAAGGTGCTATATCAAATACAGGTAACGTAACAGTAGATAAGATCTTGGAGAAATACAGAAACAGAATCCGTCTCGGGGTGTTGTAAATGCTTCCTAATGCAACAGGAGGACTTAACGACATTATGTTTCCAATGACTGCTGACGTATATTATGCAGAAACAAAACAACTAGATTATGGCAACGTGTCAAAGACTTGGGTATATGATAGAACTGTAAAATGTTCAGTAATCACAGAACAGTCTGGTGACCTCATTGGTGAACTAAAGACAAAGGGAACAGACTTTGTATATGACTCAAGTAATTTTTTTAGAACACCAGAAGATTTAAGAAAGAAGTCTAATGGAAAGTATTATCCAATAACCTCTATATCTGTAACAAATATAAAAGATGCTTCAGGAACTGTTGTATGGATTAATGGATCAAACAAGCCTAACTCAGCAGAACCAGTTCCAACCAAGTATGAAATTAAGACTATAGTTCCAACATTTAATTATGACAACACTTTAAGATATCTAAGAGTATTTATAAGTAAGTCTCAGAATCAAAGGTGGGAATAATGAGAGTTAAATTAGATGCAACCGACCTTATGGCTACTTTAAAAAATACAGTTCAATACTCGGATTCATTCTTAAAACAACTTAAAGCAAGCGAACCAAAACTAACACAAAAGATTGCCGATACTTCTATTGTTGCTTTCTATGAATACATGGATGGAATTGCAAGATCTCATCCAGGAATGTTTCATCACGTTTATGAATGGGGTCAAGTAGGAGATCCATTTGGAAGACTGTTTGAATTAAATAGAATCTTGGCTAGAAACAGTGCAAGAATAGATGCAGACTTTTTAGCATCTCAATCAACATCTCCAAACGGAACAGAACCATTTTACGATAAGGCTCAAATAATGGAAGAAGGAAGCCCAGTTATTGTTAAAGAAAAAGATGCTTCAGTTCTATTCTTTGAAATAGAAGGAGAAGAGTTCTTTAGACATGGACCTATTTATATAGCAAATCCTGGGGGTAGTGCAACAAGAGGATCTTTCCTTAATGCATATAATGAATTCTACCAATTTTACTTTACTAACTTTTATTTAAAGACTATAAGATTTTATGAACACTTTGATACACCACAAGAATTTATTAGAAATTTCAAGTCAGCAGTTAAAAGTAAGACTGGTGCTGCTGCCGCAGGTCGCAAAATGGCTTTGTCATGGATTGAATCAGCCCCAGGAGATGTAGCATGAAAATTTACAGACCAGAAAATATAATTAATAGATATGTTTGGGAACAATTTAAAACCCAAGCACCTTCTTTCTATAATCTTTATCCACCAACTGTTGGTGCCGATGACTTTATTCCATTCTTTCCAGCGGGTACAGGAAATATACCTCCTGAAATTATAGAGAATGATTTACCTTACATAGTATTCGATAAATTCACTAAAGTTAGAACAGGTAAATACAAATATTTCTACCCTATTAAAAGTGAGCAAATGAGATATACCATTTATGGTGGTTCTTTATATGGGGCTGCAACCAATGGTTCAGATCGATATGGGGTAACAATTAATCTTACTTCTTTAATTACCCTTGTATTAGATAGAGAAGATGTTGCAGCAAATGATATAAATGAATTTGCAGAAGAACTATATGATGACTATCCTGTTTCTGCAAGTCCTTCTGTATATGATTATTATAAATATAGGTTTCAATGTATAAATGTCTTCCAATCGGGGTATGCAGAAACTCAACAAGATGTATCTAACCTTATGGAGTATAAGCCTTCTAGGGACCTTATTATTAAATATGATTATCATTCAAAACAGTATAATGAGTCATAAAAGCACGATATAATTAGATTGAGGAAATCGCCCCACTTTTCCTAAAAACAAGGAAGGTGAAAAAAATATATGGCAACATTAGGTAATAGCAATCAAATTATCGTAGGTGCAGCACAGGTATTCGTATCTACAGCAGGTGCTCTTGAATATGTACCAAATTCAGGATCAGGATCTGCAGCAGTATACAACTTTGGTTCAGGTTCCGTAACAGGAATTCCAAATTTCGTATCTGGAACACGTTACGCAGATACACTTGAAGCAAATGCAAACTACAGAAACGTAGGCTACACAATGAATGGTTTGGAATTACAATTCCAACCAGACTTTGGTGAAGTTCAAGTAGATCAACTACTTGACGTAGCAAAACTTTACAAGCAAGGTATGCAAGTTAACATGGTTACAGCATTCGCTGAAGCCACACTTGAAAATCTTCTTGTATCTATTGCAGGCAAAGATACAGAACTTTCAAATGGAGCAACACAAGACACTTTAGTTCTAAACTCAGGTGAACTTGGTGCAGTTCCAGTTGAACGTGCACTTATCGCAGTTGGTCCAGGTTCTGGAGATCCAGAAGCAACAGGAGCAACAGCAGTAGAAAGAGTTTATGTAGCACACCGTGCATTGTCAATCGACAACGTAACAGTTTCTGCAAAGCGTGACGAACCTTCAATGTTTGAAGTTTCATTCCGCTTACTACCAACAGCAAATGGTTCATACGGTAAAATCGTAGACCGTGTAGTTGGCTAGTAACAACTTCATATACACTTAGCCCACTCCCTTCTGGGGGTGGGTTTTGTGCTATAATTTTAATATATCCATAGGAGGATAAATGGCAACAAGTGTCTATGAAGTCGTAGAAATTGAACTAATTGACGGTACAAAATTAACCCTAAGACCTTTAAGAATTTCTCTATTAAGAGATTTCATGAAAAAATTTCAAGGCTTAGATAATGTAGAAGTAGCATCTGATAATGATAAGTCAATGGATTTGTTAATGGATTGCATCACAATTGCAATGCAACAGTACAATCCTGAATTAGCAGATAAGAAAAAACTTGAAGATTTAGTAGATCTTCCAACAGTTTATAAAATTATTGAAATTGCCTCGGGGGTTAAACTTAACGACCCAAATTTACTAGCAGCAACGGCGGCTCTAAGTGGTCAGAACTAGACCTCGTTGCTATAGAATCTGAGGTATTTCTTCTTGGTAATTGGAAAGATTACCAGGAATTGGAGGACAGATTATCGATGCCTGAACTAGTGGCCATTCTCGAAGCAAAGAGAGAACAAGACCATATTAACAGGAAGTTTTCAGCAGCACTACAAGGTGTTGACATCGATAAGAATAAAGTCTCTGGTGATGAATGGGAACGTCTCAAGGCTAAAGTATATAGTAAAGGTCAAACAACTAATCCAAGAGATATTGTTGCCTTACAAGGACAAGCCGCTAAGCGTGCTGGTTTTGGTATAGGTAATGGTTTGGATTACGAGGTGATTCAATAGTGGTTGATGCACAGGCCAATATTAGAGTCAATCTCGATGCTGCTCAAGCCCTTGCAGAATTAAAAGCCTTAGAAAAACAAATACAATTTTTTAACAAAAGCATTATTCAAGGATCCTCTGAAGCATCTAGGATTCAAAAAGAATTTTCTACTAGTTTAATTCATAACATAAATGCTACAGGTAAATTTACTGCCTCAATGGGCAAGGTACATACAGAAACTGAAAGATTTACTAACGCTCTTGAAAAAAATAAACTATCTGCTAGAGAATACTTTAGATATTCTATGGCTTCCACAAAATCATTTGGAAAACTCTTTGGTAAAGAATTTGGAACTATTACTAAGGTAGCAGAAGAAAGAGTAAAATTATTACAAACTAGACATATTGAATTAGGTCGTGCCGCTGATGGTGCTATGAGAGCAGTTAAAATTGTTCCTAACTCTCTTGATTATTCAAAACCTATTACCCAAATGCAACTTGCTATTCAAAAACAACAAATTTTTAATAAACTTTTAGACGCTGGAACAACAAAACTTTTAAACTTTGGTAAGAATACCCAATGGGCTGGACGTCAGTTGATGGTTGGTTTTACCATTCCTCTTACTATTCTTGGTTCTACAGCCATTAGAACTTTTAGAGACATGGAAATGCAGGCTATTAGGTTTAAAAAAGTATACGGAGATATCTTTACATCTACAGTAGAAACAGATGCTGCTTTAGAAAGTATTAAAAAACTAGCAAACGAATACACAAAATATGGAGTTGCTATTACAGATACTATTAAAATGGCTGCAGATGCAGCAGCAGCAGGTAACTCTGGAGCACAGTTAGAAAGCGTTGTTGCTCAAGCAACCAAACTTTCAGTACTTGGTGGGGTAGCACAAGATCAAGCATTAGAGGCAACAATTGCAATTCAAAACGCATTTGGTGCAACTGGAAAAGAACTAGACAAGACAATTAACTTTTTAAACGCAGTTGAAAACCAAACAGTAGTAGCACTTGATGATATTACTCAGGCTATTCCAAAGGTTGCTCCTGTAATTCAATCACTTGGTGGAGATATTAAAGACTTAGCATTTTTTATGGCCGCAATGCAAGAAGGTGGAGTAAAAGCATCAGAAGCAGCAAACGCTTTAAAATCTGGTCTTGCATCTTTAATTAATCCATCAAAAGCAGCAAATGAACAGGCTAAAGCATTAGGAATTAATTTAAATGGAATAGTTGAACAAAATGCAGGAGATCTAAAAGCAACAGTTATGACTTTTGCTACAGCACTAGAGCCACTTGATGAGTTGTCAAAATCAAGATTAATTGAAACAATTTTTGGTAAGTATCAATTTGCAAGATTATCTACTCTTTTTGAAAACGTAAATAAAAGTGGAACTCAAGCATCTAGAGTTTTATCTTTGGCTGCAGCCTCAACGGAAGAATTAGGAATTATGGCAGAACGAGAATTAGGTGTTACAGCAGAATCTGCAGCAGTAAAGTTTCAGGCTGCTATAGAAAAATTAAAAGCATCTTTGGTTCCTGTTGGTCAAGCATTTGCAGAAGCATTAACACCTATTATAGAATTTGCAACTAAAGCCTTAAATAAGTTTAACAATTTTTCAGACGGTACTAAAAAAGCAATAGTTGCAGTTATAGCAGCAATTGGTGGTATTGGGCCAGTACTTTTGATGTCTATTGGTTTGATTGCTAACGGTATTGCTAATATTGGTAAGTTTATTAATTTACTTCGTAAAGGATATCAATCATTAACAGTAGGTGGTGGTGAATTAGGTTTATCAACACAGTATTTAAGTTCTGAACAATTAGAAGCATTGTCTGTAGCAAATAATTTACATAATGCTCACGAAATGTTAACTGATCAATTTGCATTAGAGGCAGGTGCTTTAATGAGGTTGACTAGTGTTTATAAGCAAGCAAATCAAGCAGCATCTTCATTTGCACAAACTAATCCACAATTTTTTGCAGCAGGAGCCGCAAGTAAAATAAAAAATCCTAAATTTGGAAAACCTATGGCTAAAGGTGGTTGGGTTCCAGGATCAGGAAATAAAGATACAGTTCCTACAACATTGATGCCTGGAGAATTTGTTGTAACTAAAAAAGCAGCACAGGCTAATTCACAAACTCTTGAAGCAATGAATAAAGGTGGTCAAACCTATAGGTCTTCTGGTACTCCTGGATTTGGAAAGATGGCTTACAGAGGTGGAGGCTCACTACCTCAATCTGATTCTGTATCCTTAGTTGGACATCTTCAAACTTCTGGATTACACTTAAGGCAGGGTACTAAAAAAGATAATGGTGCTTATAGATATTCTGGATATACAATGTTTGGAAATCATTCTTTTAATCAATTAACACAAAATCGTGCAGCAGATATTAGACCACTTATGGGTGGAGCAAATGTAGAAGGCTATCCATTGTTTAGAAAAGAAGCACAAGACATTGCAGATTTAATCAAAACTAAACCTGATTTAACTATAAATGAAAAAGTAGCCTTAAAAGTTTTGCAAGCAGAATTAAAACAATTTCCAACTAATGGTGCTTGGCAAGGTGAAATGGGAAGACGATATGCACTTAATGCTTTGGCTGCAGAAGGGTTAGATCCTAATTCACCACAAGGTAAAAATGTATTAAATGAAATGCAAAAATCATTTAAGAATGCCTCTTCTGGTTCTAAAAATTCTGATCAATTAACAAGTAGATTGTATTCTAATGCTGATGAACTATGGGCAAAAGGTATTTTGGGCGATAAAGGTATGAGATCAAAAGTAAAAAAAGGCTCGCCTCATAAAGAATATAGAAAAATGCCTATTGTTCAATTACTTCGTATGTTAAATGATCCAAACTTAGTAAGAGCACAAGGAGGTTTTGGTTTAACTGTTCCTAAATTTTTAGATCCTAAATATGATAATGCAGGAAATCTTGTTAGTGTAATGGGTATGCCAATGACAAAACAAACTGCTGGAGTAACAACTACTAAACCTAGTGTTGGTGCAAGGGCAAAAAGTTTTTCACAAAGACCTTCGGCAAAGTTTGGAGCACTTGCTGCTCTTGGTACTGCTGTTGCAGGAACTGCTGCTCAAGCAGTACAAAATCGTCAATCAGGTACTCCTTCATATGGAGAACAAGGTGTAACTCCAGCAATGTTAACTCCTGGAGAGTTTGTTGTTAATTCAAAATCTGCACAAAAATTTGGACCACAATTACAGGCTATGAATAAAGGTGGCATGGCTTACAGAGCAGAGCCAAGTGGACCAGGGTATGATTTTAAAGTTACAGATAAAAGATCTTCTCAAAACATTAATACTATTCCATCACAATCAACTGTTGCTAGATCTTCAATGAAACAATCTTTGGGTTCTGCAACTAGCACAATAAGTAGTGCTGGTAAAAAAATTGTTGAAAAATTAATTACAACAATGGGAAAAAATACATTAGTAGTTGATAAAAATACAGAAAGTTTAGATGATGCAACAAAGCAATCAAATAAAATTCAAAAGAGTCAAAGACTTGGTAGGGCTGCAAGTGGAATTGGTATGGGTGGATTTGCAATAAGTGGTGCTGCGATGGCAGTAGGAATGACTTCTAAAGATCCAAGAACTCAACAGTTAGCAAATAATGTGTCTATGGCTGCAGGAACAATTGGAAGTTTAGCAATGGCCGCACCAATGCTTGCAAATCCTTTAGTCTTAGCAGCAACTGCAGCAGTTGGATTGCCAACAGCATTATACCTAATGAAAAAATCAATAGACAATGCAAGAGTTAAAGGATATGAATTTGCAACATCTATGAGTAACACTTCAGATGATTTAAAAGCAATGGGAGAGATGACTGGAAACGTTTCCGCTTCAGAAGTTGCAACTAGACAAAGAGAGTCAAGAACTTCCCCAATAAATCCATTACGAAGTGATTTTGGTGATACATTTATAACATCAGATTTAGGTAAACAATTATTAAATCAAACAAGTCAATTAACTAAAGATAATATGGGTCCAGGAAGTGGAAAAATAATTGGTGCAAAACTTGCTGACTATGTTGTAGAAGGGTTGATAGATCCAGCACAAGCACAAAGCATAGCACAAGCAATAGGCACTTCTTTGGGTAGCCAAGATATATCTATGAGTATTAATGGTAAGTTAGAAGAACTTATTGGTATAAATGGAAATGACCTATATAAAGATCCATTAGAAGTAAGAATTAGACTTATTGAAGAATCAAAATCACAAAGTCAAGATTTTGCAAATACAATTCAAACACAATTATCTAAAATTGATTCAAATAAAATATGGACAGATAGTGGATTTTATGATTTTTCTGGAATAGGAAAAAGTTTTTTTGAATCTTGGAAAACTGGAACAGTTGATGTTGCTAAACTAGGAGATCTTATATTTGGTACAAATACATTTAAAGATAAAGGATTTGCAAAAATAGCAGGACAACAAGTTGGTTATAATGAATCTGCATTAGAAACTTCTAGAAAAGCATTAGATACATATGAAGTTCAAGTTCAAACAAAAAGACAAGAATTTATAGAGCAAGAAAAAGTATTAAGAAATGCTATTCAAAATACAACTAATTCAGAAGAGCAAACAAAACTACAAAATAAATTAAACGATCTTTTGCTTTATAGAAATAATCTTGAAAATGATTATGTTGCTGGTAGAAAAGAGATAACTGATCAGCAAAAACAAACATTAGATTTTGTTATGAAAACTTTTACTACTAATAAACAAATACAAGATCAGATGTTAAAGGGTAGTAGCGAAGCGGTATCTATTAAATATAAAGATACACCTCTTGCTGGAATAGCATCTGCATTTACAACTCAAACAGAAGGGTTTAAAAATAAAGAAGTTACTTTCTTAATTAATACACAAGTTTCATCTGGAAATATTGGGCTAGAACAGGCTATGTCTTTGATGAGCGTTATGACTGGAAAAGATGGAAAACTTAGTGAAGAAGGAATTCAAAAACAAATTACTTTATATGCAGAAGCCAAGGGTATCGGGGTAGAAGGATTAGATAGAATACTAGTTGCTACTAGAGAAGTTCAAGATAGAGTTGAAAGAGGAGAAACAATAAATCTATTTAGAGATTTAGATCCAACAAAATTTGCTCAGGCTACTTCATTCTTAGAAACAGCAACTAATTTAAGTGATAAAGATGTAAATATGGATGCAGTTATTGATACTGTAAGTATAGATGATATGGTATCTGCTAGCGAAGATATTGCTAAAATGAATAAAGAACTTCCAGATAAAATAACTAAAGAAGCATTAATTAAATTTTCTGAAACAGATTCAGATTTTGTGGGCATTCAACAGAACGTTGATTGGTTTGATAGTTTGCCAGACGAGCAAACAAAGTATTCAATTCAAATTTATAGAACAATCCTTGAAACTATTGATGCAGATAAAATGAGAACTAGATTAGAAAATCAAAAGAAAGCATCCGCATCGTCTTCACTTAATCCAGGAATGAGTACTACAGTTACTGATGAAGAAGTTGTAAGAGCATCAGCGGATGAGGCCGTTAGACTAACTAAAAAATATTTTGGACCAGGGTCATTGTATGCATCAGTAATAGGAGAAGATGGAGAGGCTGGTGGAGGTGGTGGAGGAATCGTACCAATACAAACAGCACAGTTAATAGAATTAAGAATGAAAGGGCTAGATCCAGCAGCAGCAGGAAGTCTAGATTTTGCTTCAGCAGGAAAAATATTAACTGGAACAGTTAAACAACAAAGACAAGCAATTTCTGAATTAAATGCTTCCTTAAGAGAGGCATCTATTCAAGCAGAACTATTAAAGACTGATGAAGAAATGTTACAAGATACTATGACTTCTGCAACTAATGCTATAGGTGCATACATAGATATGCTTGAACAAACAAGAATTAATCCAATTCAAGATCAAATAGATCAATATAATGAACTCTCTAATGCTCAACAAAAACAAATAGACCTTTATAGTAAAGGGTTGCAACAACTATCTGATAAAGAAGATAACATTAATAAGATTTATGATGAAAGAATTTCTGCTATTGATAAAGTAACTCAAGCAAATGATAGAGCGGCACAAAGACAACAACGACAAATTGATTTGGCTTCAGCAATTGCTTCTGGTGATTTTGGTGCAGCCGCAAGTGCAGCAGCAGAGATTACTAACGCAGAGGCTCAAGCACAATTAGAAGATACTAGGGCAGCACTTGAACAACAACAACAAGCAGAACTTGCTGCTTTGACGGTAGAAATTAATGGTCAACTATATACTCGTGAACAAATTGAAACTAATATTAAGTCTCTTGAAGAGTCAATATATCAAACTACTTTATTGGTTAGAGCAGAACAAGAAAAAATTGTTAATATTGAAAAGACTATTACTGCTGAGAAAGAAAAACAACGTAAACTTCAAGTGTTAACACAGATGAGTCAGATTGCTACTCAGATGCAAACAACTGTAAATCAGTCAGCACGTCAAGCAATGGGTGCACAACTTGGATATCTTGGTCAGTCAATAGGTTTAGATCCAAATAGTCCTGAGTCTGTTGCTGCAATGAGTCAATCATTAGGAATAAATGTTCAAGCCCTTTCTGATTCTATTTTAAAATCTCAACAAATTGCTACATTAACAGCAACAGAGTTTGCACTAGAAGCAGAAAAAGCAAAAAAGAAAGCAGGAGATTTATCAAGATTTTATGGAGAAGCAAGCGTAGAAGGAAAGAATTCATTAGGATTCTTAACAAACTTAAGTGCAGCATGGGCTGGAGATTCAAAGAAAAGTGGATTGGGTGGTATGGTTTCTACAGGCAGAGACATACTTACAAGTTTATCTCAGTCAGCAGACGCAATTAGAATTGGAAAAGTTCAAATACAAAATGCAGTAGATAGTGCTTTAGCATCAATAAGATCAGCAAGAAGACCTTACGCTTTTGGTGGAAACGTAAAAAGAATGGCAATGGGTGGAAATGTAAATTATAAAGGATCTACTGAACCAGCACCAGTAAGGATGGCAATTGGAAACCTTGTTCCAGGATTAGGAAATACAGATAGGGTTCCAGCATTATTAACACCAGGAGAATTTGTTGTTCGTAAATCTGTTGCAAAAGAAAACTTAGGATTACTACAAGCAATGAATGGGGACGTTTTTCCAGGAATGAAAGGTGGCATAGGTGCAAACACAATCATGGCACCAATTACAAATACAGTTATGGAAGGAAGCACAACACTGTATAATAATAGTTATAGCGTTAATGTAAATGTTGCAGGAACAAACTCTTCAGCAGATGAAGTTGCAAATGTTGTAATTAGAAAGATTAAGGGTATGAACGACAGAGGAATAAGAGGTAGTAGATACTAATGGCCACTAGTGGATATTTATTAGGAAGAAAAAGATTTGGTAGACCTCAAGGTGTAATTTGGTCAAATAACTCTGGCGTGTTAAGTAATGGAATTTTAGTTCCAGATGGCGTTGAAGGTGAAGATTTTATTGTTCTATCAGATCATGGTAGAGGAGAAATTGGTTTTAATAAACAAAGAATTGAAAATAGAAAGAGAATGGTTAATGGCAATATGCGTTCATATCATGTTGCTGATAAGGTAACGGCGTCTTGGTCTTGGGATATGCTTCCTTCAAGAGCATTTAGTAACGATCCTATATTTAGTGATACAACAGGTAAGCAAACTTCTTTGTCAGAAGAGTACACTGCTGACGGTGGTGCTGGCGGGGTAGATTTAATTAAATGGTATGAAGATAATCCTGGTTCATTTTATATGTTCTTAGCATATGATAGATATGATAAATTTACTAGTTCTGCATATGCAAATATGGATAAGTATAATGAAATATTAGAAGTGTATTTTTCTTCCTTTGACTATACCGTTGTAAAAAGAGGATCAACCAATACCCACGATTTCTTTAATGTGGATGTTTCACTTGAGGAGGTCTAATGTTTCAAGACGAAGACCTTCAAAATTATATTAAAACTAATAACACCCTTAGTATTGAATCATTTGTAGTTGCTGAATGGAACTTAAATGATTTAGAAAATGTTGCTAATTATGGTAACTATAGGTATCGTCCGACTAGTGCATCAGTTCAATTTAGAACAGTACCAAATTCATTTGACCCTAATGATGTTGGCAACTACTATACTGGTGGGTTAGACTCAACAAAAGCCTCAGAGTTTTTGACTGATAAGGACGATGCCCTAATTAAATTTATAGAGCCAGAAAAGAATAGAGAATTATTATTTAGTCTTAAAGAATGTTTTCAACCGTTTCGCCCACGTTCGGGTATAAATAAATTAATGTGGTTTAACAATAAATATATTGATAATATTAGATCTGCTCGTAGACCAAGATATTATATGGCTTCAAGAGATGATGAATTTAAATATTGGAGTTCATATAGAAAAGAAGAAAATACTGAACTAGGTTTATCTTCTACAATTCAATCTAACAATGTTGGTCATCCTATTGAGGATGCTGTTCCGTTTGTTGTTTACAATAATCCAGTTCCAGCAAATAGAGTTGTTGTAAAGATGCAAACAAATCTTGCTGAAACATCTAGAGGAGAAATAAGAACCCCAGATGGTGAAACAATTACTGATCCACTTGCCAATAGAGACAAGTCAAGTATTCCTAAAAGATGGGCTATTCAATATTTAGATTCACAAGATAATTGGGTAGAGGCAGCAGCATTTGATGAAAACTCTACAAGAATAGATGGATCAAATATAGTTTCATGGGATGGGTATGTTGAATTATATTATGGAATAAGAATCCCAGAAGAATATAAAGAACAATTTAATTTGGTAGATTATTTAAGTGCAAGTACTCAACTTCCTTTAGGATTTATGAATGGTGAATCATACTTGGTTGGAGGAAACGAAAGCAACCTAGGATCTCTTTATACTTGGAATACTGGTTTATCCGATTGGGATGTCAGCACTCCAGACTATGGTTTTTCATTATTAGAAGATAACGATGTTAAAAGAACTGGCCTTATAAGAGAATTAACTAATCCTAAGTATTTTGACCTAGATGGTCGAAGGGTATATAGAGATATAGTTTATCTAAAAGGATTAAGACTAGTAGTGGAAACATTAAATGGTCCTGAAACTACTTTTGATTTAATTGAACTATCTCCTAGATTAAAAGCAGATATATCTAACTATGTTTCAGACTTTGAAATAAATAAGATTATGAGTAATGATTCTACAGGCCTGCCAGTCGGTGGCCTTCTAGCATCTAACGGTAACCTAAACCTAATGAACTATGACTCAGCCTTTAGTGAGCAAAATGAAAATAGTATTGTATCCCCATATTTAAAACCAAATGTTAAGTTTGATTTTTATGAAACAATCTTAGATGTAAATGGTTATGACAAATTTGTTCCATTAAAAACTTTTTATGCAGAAGACTTTCCAAAAGTTGCAGGCGGAGTAAACGATGTTCCTATTACTCTTAGAGACTTTTTCTTTAGACTAGAAACAACAAAGGCTCCAAATTTATTCTTGCAAAACACAACGTTGACTTCAGCAATAGCCATCTTGTTAGATAATATAGGTTTTAGTAATTATGTATTTAGTACAATTACTAACGCTACAGATCCAGTTATTCCATACTTCTTTGTTGAGCCTGATGTTAGTGTGGCTGAAGTATTACAAAGACTTGCCGTGTCAACTCAAACAGCAATGTTCTTTGATGAGTACAACAATTTTGTTTTGATGTCAAAAGAATATCTGTTGCCTGAATCTGGTGTAAGATCAACTAACCTTGAGATACTTGGTGAGACATCTGAGAAGGGTATTGTAAATCTAAGTAATATTGATAGTGCAGAAGTAACTATTATTAACTCTGGCAACATAAACTATACAACAAGATACATTCAAAGATCTCCTAGTAGTTTTAAACAAGGACAATATTTTGATGAGGATAGAACTTATATTTATAAACCAGTTTTACTTTGGGAAGTTGCATCTGATCAACAACAAAAGACTATAAATGAAAAAGCAAAGAACGCTCAAGGATATACTTTGGGTGCTGTTCCTATTAATGCTAATCTTTCTTCTACCCCACCAAATGTTGTTAATAGAATTGTTGTAAACAATGTTATTGATTTAGGCGAAAATGTTTATTGGCTTCCAAGATTTCAAGGGTATCTATATGCAAATGGAGAAATTATTAGATATGATGCTGTAGAGTATGCTATATCTGGATCTCAAAAACAATGGATAACAAGTAATCAAGAATATCAAAAATATTTTGGTAGTTTGCCTTTTAATGGAAAAATGTATCCTACTGGCAATATTAGAATATATTCTGAACCACATTATCAAGTTTTAAATCCTGGAGAAATTACTGAGCAAGTTGTGTTTCAAAATGGAGAAGTCAAGGCACATGGTCGTGGACAATTTGGTACACAGATAACTGAACACTATTCTGGATTATCAACATACTGGAGTGATAATAATAATGTTCGTGGGTGTGTTATGAAATCTGAATATCTATTTAATACAAAGCCAGTAGACAAAATATCTTTTCCAACTTTTCCTGCACTTGGAGATGCTGTTGGTGTAAGCAATACTAGTGCACAACAATCAACTAGAACTGGAATTATTGCTAATTTTAATAGACAAAATATTCCAACAGATGATGCGTTAAAAACTCCTAAGTCAACAGATTCTGCAGTGGTTCAATCTTCTGCTTTAGTTTTTTCTGGACCAACTCCAATTCCACAGGGTATAAAGCCAAGAGATTTAGTTTCTTATGTATATAAGCAAATAGATAATGACTATACGCACTTTGGAACTAGAATAAGAATTATTGGAAAGAAAGGAGCCTCAACTGGTTCTCAAACTCCACTAAACTCTACTGAGTATTTTACTGTTACTTCTACAACTGATCAACAATCAACTTTGTCTGGTGGATCTGGTGGTCTTGGTATTATGATTAACCCAGATAAAAACTACGGATACTTTTTTGAAATTATGTCTTTAACTACAGATAACTTGCAACAGTTTACTACACAAAACGAAACAACTGGAGAAACTACAGTTATACATAATATAGTTTTTTATAAAGTAGTTCCAGGAATAGTTGATGGTACTACAGTAGCAGTACCTAAAAAACTTTGGGGTGGAATAGGAAAAATATTAGTTGATGAAGGAACCTTAGTAGGACAAGATAGATTAACTGCTCAAAGTAATCCAACAGTATATGATTTGGCTGTAGAGTATGAAGACATTGGAAGTGTTAGAAGATTTTATTTATATATTAATAATGCTATTGTTGCAACCGTAGATGACGTAAGTCCACTACCTTGGTATAACGGCATGGCCTTATTTACTAGAGGGTCCTCTAAGTGTATGTTTGAAAACATTTACGCTTTAAAGAATATTCAACAACAGGATGTTGGAGCAACACTTGTTAAGAATGTTAGAAACGAATCTGGTAGATTAGCAACAACAAGTATATCTCAAGTATTTGGTGACGATGAGTTAACTAGTTCTGAATCATTAAGAAAGTACTCTATTTCAGGATTAATTCAATCAACACTTTTGTCTGGAATTAGTTCTGGTGCAGCACCTAAATATAAGATATACTTTGAAGAGTTTGGTACTATCTTTAGAGAATGTGCATATTTTAATATTAGATACGATCAAGCCTACCCTGCTTTAGTTGCCGCAATAGCCCCCTCTTTAAGTAGAGAAAAATCTTTTACTATATCTGGTTTTAAAGCAGGTAGTTATGGAGCAGAGTTTTTAATTTTTAATAACACTGATAAACTTATGGCCTTAGATGAAACAACAGGTAACTATTTAAGAATATTCGGTGTAACCTTTACTCAAAATACTTCTAATGTTTTAACTGTAGATGACTTCTTTAGAAAACGTTCAGATCAATCTGATCCTATTTATGTCAATAATACTTTGTACTCTCCTCAGGTAGCACAAAAAACTTATCAAAATATTCAGTTGAGTAGATCTAAGTATGGTAAAAGAGAGTTCTCTCTTGATTCTCCATACATTCAAAATGATGATACTGCTAATGGCTTGATGTCTTGGATTGTTAATAAGACTTTGAGACAGAGAAAGAAGATTGGGTTAGAAACTTTTGGTACTTCTCATCTTCAACTTGGAGATCTTGTTACAATAGATTATACCCTTCCAGATGGTTATAAGTTTGTTGATCCAGAAACACAGTTTGTTGTTTCTTCAGTATCTTATAGAAGAGATCAGAATGGTCCAAATACAACAATTAGGGTGGTAGAAGTCTAATGGCATCAAGTAAAAAACCTCCAAGTAAAGCAAAAACTCAAGAAAGAGTAGAATATTTAAAACAGCAGGTTAAGTTATTACCTGAATCACAACAAGGAGTAGAACTTCAAAAAATTAAAGATGCAGCAAAAAAAGGAGGAGGATTAACAAAAGATGAACTAGTTGCTTTTGATAAAAGATTTAATACAACACTTTATGGCGTAGATGGAAAAAGTGGAACTATTGGAAAAAATAACGCAGTCACGTTCTCAGCCACAGTTTCTACAGCAAGCAACAATACTCCTTACACATACACACCTCCAGATGTTGTAGTTAAAACTCCAACTAGAGATGTTGTTAATTTTACAGATGATTCTAGTATAGGTGTAGAACTTCTTACTAATTTGTTGTTTGAAAATTTGGGGGCAAATGAATTAGTTAAATTTGAAAGACATGATACTATCGAGGGTACTAATGCAAACTATGACATTATTTCTAATCTATCTGATATACAAAAAGAATTTGATCCTTCTAGGTTAATATCTAGGCAAAAACCTGATAGATCATATTTTGACATATTCAATATTAAACTGGAAAATAAAATACCTAGCGATAAGTATTTAAAAAACAACCCAAAGATTGATGGTACAGGTCAAACAAATATTACAGACTATGTATACATAGATTCAGTTGGTAATTTAGTAATTGAATTAGTTAATATGAATTCAGATGAGTTGGTAGAAGTAGAAGTAGAGTCCAGTGGTACAATATATGTGGGGTACGAAATTGATTACTGATAGCGGAAAACAACTTGTAGCAAAGTATTTACTTGGGCAGGCTCCTGCCTATGCCACCTATTTGGCTGCTGGAGTGGGATCTAAGGCCCTTTCACAAGAAGAGACAATACTTATACCTCCTAATAAAGATTCACTTGATTTTGAGGTGTTTAGAGTTCCCATTACTTCTAAAGGTTTTATCAAAGAAGATGGGGTAGAAAAGATTGTATTCAAAGCAGAAATGCCATCAGAACAAAGATATCAAATAACTGAACTTGGAATATATCCAGCAGCAAGTAATTCAGTAGCAGGAAAATATGATAGTAAATTGTTAGTTACCTTTTCTCCAACAGAACAATGGCAGTATGTTTTAAATGGTAGTGCTTCTGCAGTGCCATATCCAAATGAGGCTATAGATAGTGATTCAGCAAATGATATAAATAATGACATTGAAGATGTTTTATTCATTAACTCAGATTCTACAATATTTAATGGTCAAGATAGAAAGAATAGAAATGAAGGTCCTAGATTCTTAAATACCTCTTTAATGATAAATGGCAGTGCTTCATTTTTATCAGAAACTTTTATACCAACAGTAAATTCAATTTCTCTTGAAAACTCTAATATTAATTTTGATCTTGGTCAAAACCTTCCAGATGATAAACTTAAAATTGCTTTATCTTTAGTTAGCAAAACTGGTGTGACTAATGCTAATCCAGATGCTGTAAGAATTAAAGTAGAGTTTATTAATAATTTATCTGGTGTTGCTATTGCGGCTCCAAAAGCCACTTTAAAAATATCACTTACTGATGCAGATTTTACAGACGAGTTTGATAATGTTAAAAGATATATTATTGTAGAAAAGACTTTGTCTCAATTTGTTAAAGATGATAACTTTTCTTGGTCAAACGTTAACTATATTAGAATATATGCAACAGTTATTGTTAGCAATAATCCTAGCGATAATTATTATATAGTTTTTGACGGTATGCGTTTAGATAATTTAACTTCAGAGAATCCTTTATATTCTTTGTTTGCTTATAATCTATTAAAAACTGATGATGGTTATCCAATTCTTAAACAAGAAAATACTAGTAATTATATTGAGTATAGATTTGGAATTGGCGTTGATGGATAGTGCCAAAATTTATTATACCTATAAATAAACTTCCCCCACCCGCTCAAGACGGTACACAAAATTTACGTTTTAGAATAACTACAGATGACAAAAACAGTTTATCTCAGTGGTCTACAATATTTTCTGTAGAAAGTGTTGGACAAATTGATCCAGATCAAGTAGAATCAAATATTACAGCCTTAACTTCTGATGGACCATTTGAAGTAGTTTGGAATCAGAATGTTTCTACTTCTGTAAATAGTCACGGCATTGTTGATAACGAATTACAGGCTTATGATATTTTTATTAAATGGAATTATGATGCAGATTTTAATTATTTTGGTAGGGTAACTGGTAACAAGGTTACTATTTATAAACCTTTACCTGCAACTTCTTTAAGGGTTATTGGTCAACTACCATCTCACCCTATACCAACAGAGACAATTGTAAGATTTCAAATATTTGATACAGGAGTTGTTCCACTCTAATGACTTATCCACAAGTTTATAGTTCTCAGACTGGCCAATGGACTAGTTTATTTGAAGAGGCTGTATCTATAGAAAATGTTGGGGGTATAGATTTAACTAATCCTCAAGATAATGATATATTGACTTATAACTCTGCTTGTGCTAATTTTATAAATGAACCTATTACGGCAATAATTAATACCCAAAATATAACACCTATAACAATTAATGCTTCTGGGCTATCTACATTTAATAGTGCTTCAGTTATTAATAATGCAAATATTAATGGAAATCTTGTTGTTGGAAGTAGTTTAACAGTTAATGGTGTTTTGATTACAGGATCGTCTCCATCCGCAACAGTTACTACAGAACAGATTCAAGACTCAACTGCACCACTATTTGATCACGCTTTTCACACAAACATAACAGCAACTTATGACGATGCCAATAATAGAATACTTTTATCTGCATCAGCATCGTCTGCTTCGGTAACCGTTACAACAGAAGAGATCCAAGATGCAGCAGCACCTCTTCTCAATCACGCATTCCACAATAACATAACAGCAACCTACGATGACGCTAATAATAGAATATTGCTTTCAGCCTCTGCTTCATCTGCCTCAGTAACTGTTACAACAGAAGAGATCCAAGATGCAGCAGCACCTCTTCTCAATCACGCATTCCACAATAACATAACAGCAACCTACGATGACGCTAATAATAGAATTATTCTTTCTGGATCTGCTTCTTCAGGATCAGTAAGCATGTCTACAGAAGATGTTCAAGACATTGTTGGGCCAATGTTTGCACATGTTAATCACACAAATGTTACAGCATCTTATAATGACGGAACAGGACAAGTTTTACTTTCAGTAGCAAGTCCATCAGGTGGATCAAATCAAACAAACTTTTATGACGTAGTTAGAGACTATGCTGTAGTTGCTGGAGAAGCAAACTCCGCAACTAAAATTCAAAATGCATTGAATGCAGCAAGAGATGCGGGTAGTGGGATAGTATACATTCCAGCAGGAACATACAATATAGAAAGTACTTTACAAATATTTTCTGGAACAACACTATACTTGACACCTAAAACAGTTATATTTAGACAATTTGCAACCTCTCCTTTGCTTGCTAATGGTGCTAACGGTGCTAGTTATTCTGGATATAGTGGTCAGGGTAATATTAGAATTATAGGAGGCATTTGGGAGTCTAGAGGCCAAGCATATCCAATTCAACCAGCAATGGCTATAAGTATTGGTCACGCTACAGATGTTGTTATTCAAGATTTAACAATATCAAACGTTGGTGGGTATCATGCTATTGAAATTAATTCAAGTAAAAATGTTAAGGTAGAAAATTGTAGATTTACTGGATTTAAAGATACTGGAAATAGAGCATATTCTGAAGCAATTCAAATAGACTATGCAGGTGAAGGTTTATTTGGATGGTTTGGTGCCTATGATGGTACACATTGTCAAGACATAATTATTGATAAATGTTATTTTGGATCATCTGGTACAGCAGGAACAACTTCTTGGCCTTCAGGAATTGGAAGTCATTCTTATTCATCAGGTTCATATCATAAAGATGTAAAATTTATTAATAATACTTTTGAAGGTATGACAGAGTATGCTATTAGATCATTTTGTGTATACGATAATTTATTGATTTATGGTAATGTTATTAGAAATTCTTATGGTGGAATTGCCATTGGCTTAGATGGAAATAAAAATCATTCTTCAAGTGTATCTAATACATCTATTCTTGGGTATGCTCCACAAGTTTCATATAATACTATTATAAGTAATAACCTTATTGATAACTCAGGAACTTCAGGAGCAAGCGGTATCTGGGTAATAAATGCTGAAAATATAAACATAGTTAATAACGTTATCAGAGGTATAACAAGGCAAAGTGATTATATTGCAGATGGAATTCTTGGTGTTAAAATTATCAATGGTAACATTTCTAACAATGTTTTACAAAATATTGCAAATGACGGCATAGATTTAAGAAAAAATTCAAGAAACGTAATGATATCTAATAATACTACTATGAATGTTTCACTTACTACCAATAATACATTTAGACATATATATTTAAATGATGATGCTGACGATTGTTCAATTATATCTAATAGGGGATACAGAACAGCCGCCAATATTGCTGCTCATGGAATGGAATTTACAAGCACTACCAACAATCTTAGAATTTTTGGAAACCAATATACGACTTCGGCTACTACTGCAATCTTGAATAATTCAGTTGGATCAAATACAACCGTGACCAACACCTAACATGGTATACTAGATAATTATGGCATCAATATCCCTACCCGAAAAAGGACAGCCAATAGATGTTAATTACATCTACGAGATGGCTAGTCAAATCAATAGTTTAACAAATGCTCTTGCGGTAAGATCATCAAGTAGTTCACAAGTCAACAAGGTCACTGAGACCACAGGCAACCTTAGATTTTTTGCAGCAACATTACCAGTATCAGCAAAAACTGCATCCTCTAATGAAGTTATAGATATGCCAGATTTTAATTATTCAACTGCTGGATTTAGTAAAACCCCAGTGGTGGTAGCGACAGTAGTTAACAATGGTGGAGTAAGTGGTGTAGATGCTGGTAACAGTACTACAGTAGTTTTAGATTCAGTAGGAACCTCTTTAGCAACAGGTGTATTAAAGTTTGGACTATCAGGTGGTTTAAATATAAGCATTAATTTAATTGCTATAGGTGTACCTAACTAATTTGTGATATAATCTTATAACATTTAAATTAAGGAATATATGATCAAGTGTCTCAAGTGCAACAAAGGAAGAATGTTTGTTGACAGAGTATTTCTATCATATAACCATTTAGAATTATATTGCTTGGCTTGTGGAAAAAGAGAAATGTATCAAAACCCAGAAAGACATGGTAAAAGAGCAGCATGGATAATGAATTCAGAAAAGATAAGAGCGAAGAGACTAGGCAGCACGATCTAAAAAAGATAAAACCAAGTAAGGCTATATTTTTTTTAGACAAGAATCTTGTAAGACTATTACATTATAATAGAGCAAACGATATCTGTGAACTTTATAATTTTAATCTAGATAAAGAACAAACTATGCTATATAGTGATTTTAAAAAGCATAGAAGAAGAGCCTACAACGTAGGTAGCACTTTAAAAATATTTAGAAGATCAAGAATGCAAATGGAAAGATGGATTGATTTAGGATTAATATCTCCACCAGTTGGAACTACCCCAGGTGGTGAAAGAAAGTTTCAACAGATGTCCTATTTTTCAGAAGATGACCTATTTACAATTCGTTCAGTTCTTGCTACAATACATAAAGGAAGACCTAGAAAAGATGGAAGAATAACTCCAAGAAGAGATTTACCTACAGAGAAGGAGTTGCGTTCTTTGATAGGAGATAGTATAATGTTATATACAAAGACAGAGGATGGGCGGTTCATTCCTGTATGGCAAGAAGAAACGTGGTAGTAAATGATTGATAAAACAACAGTAAATGTAACACTTGGTTACACATTAAATTTAGGAAATTTTCAAAGCCTTAGGGTAGATCTTGGTTGTACTGACTTTGTTCGTGATGGAGAAAATCATGACGAGGCTATGGAACGTGTTTACAAGTTCATAGAAACAAAGGTAGTAGAAAAAATTGAGGATGCGAAGAAAGAACTAGAATAGTGGCTGATCGTAAGATTAGGTATGCACTAATTACTAGATTTAAAAAGTTAGCATCTCAAAAAGATATGGTAGTAAATATCAATATTCATATTGAGCAATGGGCTTCACAATCGCTTATTGACTCATATGGATTAGACACTTGCTATGATATGCTTGATTACTATTTTGAAGTGTCTGAGACACCAGACTGGAAATGGTTTGTTAACAATGCAGATAAGATATTTAAAAACTTGACTGTAAGAAAAGAAGATGCTAGAATTAGAGCCGTACTTCGTGAACAAGCAAAAGATTGGCTAGGTAAATAATGTCAGCAGAATTAGAAGGCAAAGTCCTATCTGCTGTATTAAAAGATAAACAAATACATATATTGTTACAAGCAAATCCAGATGCTTTATTTAAAACACATAAAGATGTTTGGGATTTTGTTAGAAATTATCAAGAACAAAATAGTACAGTTCCTTCAGTTGATTTAGTTGTAGAAAAGTTTAGAGACTTTAGTCCAGTTGGTGAAATAGGTGGAACTAAACATCATTTAGAAGAATTAAGAACAGAGCATTTACAAAGTAGTCTAAGTAATGTTTTAATGGACACTGCTAGTAAATTAAAAAATAATCAACCTAATGAAGCACTTAATAGTATTATAACCAAGACATCAGAATTAAAAAGAATAACAGCAGACATTAGAGATGTTGATGCAGTTGATATCGAAGATGCTCTTGCTTACTACAAACATGTAAAGGAAATGAATGAAAAAGGTATTGGCGGTATTAAAACAGGTCTTGCGGGTTTCGATAACTATCTTCCAGCGGGTATTGCTCCTGGTCAGTTTGGTATTCTTCTTGCTTATCCTGCTATTGGCAAGTCTTGGCTTGCACTCTTTATGGCTGTTCAGGCATGGAAGAACGGAAGAAAGCCACTAGTCTTATCTCTTGAAATGACAGAGACAGAAGTCCGTAATCGTGTATACACAATTATGGGACAAGGAATGTTTTCTCATAGAAAGTTAAGTTCTGGAGTTGTTGACCCAGAAGCATTTAAAATATGGGGAGATCAACACTTAAAGAATATGCCACCATTTCATATCGTTTCTAATGATGGATTGGGTGAAGTTAGCCCATCAGTTTTGAGGGGTAAAGTAGATCAATACTCTCCAGATATAGTTTTTGTTGATTATATTCAATTGATGCAATCAAACAACTATACAGATAATGAAGTTGTAAAAATTAAAAACATATCTAGAGAATTAAAGATACTTGCTATATCAGAACAAGTTCCTATTGTTGCTATTGCTTCTGCTACACCAGATGATGCTACAGATATGTATAGTGTCCCATCTCTTGGTCAAGTTGCTTGGTCTAGACAGTTGGCTTATGATGCTGACTGGGTACTTGCACTTGGTCGTGCTGCAGGAAGTAGTATTCTGGAGTGTATCTTTAGAAAGAATCGTCATGGTTTTTCTGGAGAATTTATGATTGACATTGACTTTGATTCTGGAAGGTTTATGTATAAGGATAATGAGGGGGTATCTTAAATACTATTGATATAATTTAGGTATGTCATACAGTCATAGAAAGATCACTAAATTTGGTTTAGAAGGTGAGATCTTTGATGACGCCAAGATTCCTAAAATAAAAGATCAATACATCAATATGATCTGCAATGGTATGAGACAAAAAGGTTATGTTCCAAGATATGACATTGACCCAGACTTTACAATCAGTTACAATGGTAAGACATTTGAATTTAAACTATCAGTTTACGGAGTTTATGTTGGAAAGAAAAGAGCAAAATGCGTAAAGGGAATCGACAAGAACCAAGTTATAACATCAACTACTACTCAGAATCTCAAATCAGAAGAAGTCTTCTAGCCTCTGGCATAGACATAGTATCAGAAGTAGATATAGACTTTATTATATTTTGTCCGTTTCATAATAACAATAGAACTCCAGCAGGAGAAGTTCATAAGACTAGTGGTATGTTTTATTGTTTCGCTTGTCAGGAAACTAAGGAACTTGTAGAAGTTATAATGCAGGCTTCAGGTAGATCATATTTTGAGGCAGCAAGATTAATTGATTCTAAATCTGATAGTAAAAATATTTTAGAGAATGTTACACAAATGCTTGAAAAGAAAATTGAGTTTGAAGAGTATGATTCTGAAATGATAGATAAGTTAAACAGTAATGCTTTGAGTATGGAAAGAGCAGCAGATTATTATAAGTCAAGAAAGATAACTAAAGAAAGTGTTATTAAATATAAACTAGGATATTCAGATAAACAGGATATGGTTACCATCCCAGTTTATTCTCCTAATGGAATATGTTTAGGATTTGTTGGTAGATCTGTAGAGGGAAAGGTTTTTAAGAATACCCCTGGATTACAAAAGAGTAAGACGTTGTTTAATTTGCAAAGAGCCAAAAGGCATGATAAGGTTTTTGTTGTAGAGTCATCATTTGATGCAATAAGGTTAGAACAAGTTGGTGTTCATGCTGTTGCTACTCTTGGTGCTACTATTTCAAAAGAACAAAGAAAACTTCTAAAACAATACTTTAATCAAGTTATAGTTTTAGGAGATAACGATGAGGCTGGAAGAAATATGTCTAAGAAAATGATTGAGTTTTTTGGATCAGGATGTATAGCACCAGAACTTCCAGAGGGTATAAAAGATGTTTCAGATTTGTCTAATGATGATCTAAAGTTATTTGTAGATAAGTTTGACAATGTACTATACTCTATGCTAAACTAGAACCACTGCTCATATACAGAGCAAAACATTAAGGAGAAATATATGTCAATTATAAAAGGACTAAAAAATATTGAGGCTGCAATTGATAAGCCAAAATATGATTCAAACAGCCCAAAGATAAAGTGGCTAAAACTAGACGATGGTCAAAGTGTTCAAATTCGCTTTGTAAGTGAATTGGATTCAGACTCTCCACACTATGATGAAAAGCGTGGACTTGCTATCGTTGTAAAAGAACACACAAATCCAAAAGACTACAAGCGTAAGGCTGTAGATACTATGGATGAAGAAGGTAAAGACTGGGCAGAAGAAATGCATCGCAAAGATACTAAAGCAGGATGGGGAGCACGTCTTCGCTTCTATGCTAACGTATTGGTAGATGATGGCATTAACGATCCATACATTGCAGTATGGAGTATGGGTGTTTCAAAGTCTGCAACATTCAATACAATTAGAGAATATGCTTCTGAGTCATCAAGCATTTCAAACATGAATTGGAAATTAAAAAGAAATGGCAAGGGTACTGAAACAACTTATACTCTTATTCCATTAAAAGAAGATACTGAACCATTTGATTGGTCTAAGTTCGAATTTCCAAATGTTGAAAATGCTTTGAAAAAAGTTCCATATGCAGAACAAGAAGCGTTTTATTTGGGATTTGATAATCCTACTACCTCAACATCAGTTGACTGGTAATTAACCGAAAGGCTATGGTTTGAATTACGTACCTCTGCACGTCCACACGCACTATTCATTAATGGATGGTGTTGCAACTCCAGAAGAGTATTGCAAACGTGCTAAAGTTAACGGAATGCAAGCCATAGCCATCACTGATCATGGTGCACTATCTGGACATCGTCCGATGTATCGTGCAGCAAAAGCCGAGGGTATAAAGCCAATCCTTGGTATAGAAGGCTATATTACTCATGATAGATTTGATAGAAGAGATAAAGCAGAACGAGCAGGTAATCCTTTAGATTTAGTTTACAATCATATTGTTATTCTTGCTAAGAATCAACAAGGTTTAGAGAATTTAAATAGGTTAAATGAAATAGGTTGGACAGAAGGTTTTTATAAAAAGCCTAGAATAGATTTTGAAGTATTAGAAAAGTATAAAGAGGGTTTGATTGTTTTATCAGCCTGTATGTCTGGTTTGATTAATAAGGCATTAGAACATAGTGAATATGCTGCTGCTAAGAAACATTTGTCTTGGTTTAAAGATGTGTTTGGTGATGACTTTTATGTAGAGGTTATGCCTCATAATTCTAAAGAGATGAATAAAAACCTTTTGGAAATAGCAGATAGTATGGATATTAAATCTGTTGTTACCCCAGATTGTCATCATGCTACTAAGGATCAAAAGATTATTCAAGAAATTATGCTTCTTTTAAATACTCACGCTAAATTAGAAAAAGATATTAAGTTTGAAAAATCTCAAAAGATTGACAACATTATGAAACGTCTTGACTATTTATATGGTGAAAACAGAATGATGTCTTTTAGATCTTTTGATATCCATTTGCTTTCATATGAAGAAATGAAGCAGGCTATGAATATGCAGGGTATAGATAGAGATGATATTTATAATCATAGTGTTGAGATTGCTGATAAGGTAGAAGATTATAATATTGTTTCTCATTTAGATTTACTACCCACAAAAGTTGATAACCCACAAGATACTTTAAAAGATTTAGTTATCAAAGGATTGGTCAATAAAGGTCTTGCTCATAAAGATGAATACTTAGATAGAGCATTAGAAGAGTTAGAAATTATTGAAGATAAAAACTTTGCACCATATTTTTTAATTGTAAGTAACATGCTTAATTGGGCTAAAGAGCAAGGAATTCTTGTTGGTCCAGGTCGTGGCTCTGCAGCAGGATCTTTAATTTGTTACGCACTTGGTATTACTGAGATAGATCCTTTAGAATATGATTTATTGTTTTTTAGATTCGTAAACCCAGACCGTAACGACTTTCCAGATATTGATTCAGACATTGCTGATTCAAGACGTGACGAAGTTAAAGCATATCTTGAAAAAGAATATGAAAATGTTGCTTCAATTGCAACATTCTTAATGTTTAAAGGAAAAGGAATTGTAAGAGATGTATCTAGAGCATTTGATATACCTTTAGCAGATGTTAATAAAGTTTTAAAAACAGTAGATGATTGGGATGACTTTACAAAGTCAACAACAGCACAATGGTTTAGATTAAAGTATCCAGAAGTAGTAACATACGGAGAGCAGTTGCGTGGTCGTATTCGTGGAACAGGTATTCATGCCGCAGGTGTTGTAACTGCTAAAGAACCTATTTTTAAATATGCTCCAATGGAAACTAGAACTGCACCAGGAACAAAGTATAGAATTCCAGTGGTTGCTGTAGACATGGAAGAAGCAGCAGACATAGGTTTAATTAAATTAGATATTCTTGGATTAAAAACTTTAACGGTGATTGACGACACATTAAAATCTATTAAAGAAAGACATAAGATTAATATTAGATTGAATGAAATTAAATTAGACGACAAAGGTGTATATGAAATGTTGTCAGAAGGAAAGACAAAGGGTGTGTTTCAATGTGAAGCAACTCCATATACAAACTTGTTGGTAAAGATGAATGTTTCTAATTTAAATGAACTTGCCGCTTCCAATGCTTTAGTAAGACCAGGTGCTATGAACACTATTGGTAAAGACTACTTGTTAAGAAAACACGGTAAGCAGGTCACAGAGTATATTCATCCTATTATGCAAGAGTTTACAAAAGATACATATGGTTGTGTTTTGTATCAAGAACAAGTTATGCAAGCATGTGTTTACCTAGGTGGAATGACAATGGCAGAATCTGATAAGGTTCGTAAGATCATTGGTAAGAAAAAAGATGCGGCAGAGTTTGATGAATTTAAAGATCGCTTTGTTGTTGGAGCATCAAAACATATTACACCATTTAAAGCAGAACAACTATGGCACGACTTTGAGGCTCATGCGGGATACTCATTTAACAAATCTCATGCCGTTGCTTATTCAACTCTGTCTTATTGGACGGCATGGTTAAAGTATTATTATCCAACAGAATTTATGTATTCATTATTAAAGAATGAACAAGACAAAGATGCTAGAACTGAATACTTGATTGAAGCAAAAAGAATGAATATTTCGGTTAAACTTCCTCACGTTAATGAGTCTAATAGTGATTTTAAAATCGAGGGTAAAGGAATTAGAATAGGACTATCTGCAATTAAATGGATCTCAGACGGAGTATCTGAAAAGATTATTGCACATAGACCATATACTTCTAAAGAAGAGTTTACTAAAATAGCGTCTAAAAAAGGTAGTGGCATTAATTCAAGAGCAGTACAAGCACTAGATGCTTTGGGTGCTTTAACTTTTGACGATAATCCTAGAGATGATGTAAAGGTAAAAGAAAACTTGTACGAATATTTAAACTTACCAGAGTTTAAAACAAGTGTACCTCCTCACTTTTATGCATACTTAAATAGCGTAGAAGATTTTGATGAAGAAAATGTTTTTGTTTTGATGGGTGTAATTAAAAAAATTAAAAGAGGAAAAGGTTGGTCGAGAGTAGAACTAATGGACAACACAGGACTCATTGGCATATTCGATGATGAAGAAACTAAAATAGAACCAGGAAGAACTTATATTCTTGCTGTTGCTTCAAACAGAATTATGGAAGCAGTTCCTGTAGACGAGATTAAACAAAATTTTAACAATCCACTAATTAAGTTTTTAAATTATAAGTCATTACCATATAGCAATGATGAGAAATATGTGCTATCCTTTAAGCCTAGAGTAACAAAAACAGGAAAGAAAATGGCAAACATGATAATTGCAGATGCTTCTAGAGATATGGAATCAATAGTTGTATTCCCAACAATGTTCTCTCAAGCATATATGAAGTGCGAACCTGGTAAAGCAAACAAAATGATTTTCGATCTAACAAAAGACGGAACTAAAACACTGAAAGAGGTAAGTAAATGATACTAATAGATGAACTATTATCACAGTTAGATCCTAGTTTAAGAAAAAGATTAACTATAGGAACTGACGTAGAAGTAAGAAAACAAAAAACTCCAAGTATTGGATTGACAAAGGCTTTAAAAGGTGGCTTTGCTTATGGTAGACAAGTTTTAATTTGGGGAAACAAATCAGCAGGTAAATCTTCTTTTTGTTTACAAATGATTGCCGAAGCACAAAAAGATGGAAAGATGTGTGCTTGGATAGATGCAGAACAATCTTTTGATCCAGAGTGGGCTAGACGATTAGGTGTTGACACAGATAAGTTAATTTATTCAGAAGCAAGAACGGTAAACGATATGGTTGACGTTGCTACTCAGTTAATGAAAGCAAAAGTAGACGTGTTAGTTGTAGATTCAATATCAGCATTACTTCCTGCAATATATTTTGAAAAAGATTCAACAGAATTAAAACAGTTAGAAAATACAAAACAGATAGGTGCAGAAGCAAGAGATATGACTAATGCTGTAAAGATGTTAAATTATGCTAACAATCAAGACAGTCAAACTCTTCTTATTTTAATTTCTCAACAACGTAACAATATTGGTGCAATGTATGCTAGTCATCAACCAACTGGTGGACACGCTGTTAAGTTTTTTTCAAGTACCATTGTTAAACTTTGGTCAAGTGAATCAGAAAACCAAGCAATCAAAGGTAAAGTAGCGGTTGGAGATAAGTTTATAGAATCAAAAATTGGTCGTGCAGTTAACTGGAACATTGATTTTAATAAAACAGGTCCAGCATTTATTGGAGGATCTTACGATTTTTATTTTGATGCAGAAGTTGTAGGAGTAGATAAAGTAGCAGATCTAGTTGATACAGCAGAAAACTACGGAGTTATTGAAAAAGGTGGAGCATGGTACACAGTATTAGGTGAAAGATTTCAGGGTAGAGCAAAGGTAGTTGAATACTTAAAAGAAAACCCTAATAAAGTAAAAGAGTTAGAAGCATTACTTGAACAATAATTATAGTGTTTACCCTGGTAAGTTTGTATGCCATGAATGTAAAGCGATAGTTGGAACAGCAAGGCTATATCAAGAAAAAAGGGAGTTGACTTGGATGTGTTTAGAAAAGCACTTATCAAAAGTTGTCTTTCCTTCAAAGGGGTATTAATGTCTGAGCGTGGAGAGTTGAAAAGAATTGGTGCTAAACAGCATAAAAATTCTGGTAGAGGAATGGTAAAGGCAGACGGTAGCAATGAAGATTTTGTTATAGATGTTAAAGAATATTCTAAGTCATATTCTGTTAGCCAAGACTCTTGGGCTAAGATTGTATCAGACACAATGAAAGTAGACAGAGCAAAAGATCCAGCATTAATGATTGTTCTTGGCGAGGGTAGCAAAAAAGTAAGACTTGCTATAATAGAGTGGGAAGTATTTGAACAACTAAGAGAGAAGAAGTGATGGAAACTACAGTAGAGTTATTAAATAAAGTAACAGAGTTTAACGAAATATCAGAGTATATGCATGACGAAGAGTTAACAAAGGCTTTAGTTGTCATTACAAAGTTAATATCTAATCCAGATCTGCCACCAGCAAAGGCTACACTGCTAATCACACAACTACAGGCTTATGCTGCCAAGTTTGCTATGCTGGCTGCTTGGTATTCACACGTTAAAAAAGATGATAGAGCAAAAAAGAATATGTACTATGCAATGAGAGAAGCAATCGACAAATTAGTTGATGCCCTTAAATACAATGTTAGGACATTCTAGTGGCTAAATCATTAGTTAATAAAATTATTAAAAAGAAAGAAAGTCAAATTGATTTATCTAAGATTGCAGATCATATTGAACAAGGTCAGTTTAAGGTTAATACAAGATCTGGTTTTACTCAAAAGAAAACTTTTAGCCCATCTACAATTGTATTTGGTCAAGGTCACTGTGCAAGATATTGGTATTTAGCATTTGAGGGTAATGAATGGGAAGAAAAGAATACAGGCATCAACTATGCCAATATGAATGCTGGAACAAGTGGTCATGAAAGAATACAAAAGGCTTTAGAGGCACAAGGTATTCTTGAATGGAGTGAAAAACAAATTGTTAATGCCGATCCTCCAATTTTTGGGTATGCAGATGCAATGGTTAGTTTAGATGATCAACTAGTTCTTCTTGAAATCAAGACAACTAAAAGTGAAGCATTTGATTATCATAAAAATAATGGTCATGCAAGTGCTTACCATGTAGAACAACTTCTAATTTATATGAAGATTTTAAAACAAAAAGTGGGTGCTATTGTTTACGAATCAAAAAACACTCATGAGATATGTGTTATTCCTGTTGTAGCAAATGAAAAGCATGTAGAGTTTATTGATTATCTTTTTGATTGGATGCAAAAAACTTATAAAGCCTTTCAAGATAAACAACTTCCAGAAAGAGCGTATCGTGTTGGATCTAAGGTTTGTATGTCTTGCCCACTTGAAAAAGTATGTAACTCAAGAGAAGAGGGTGTCATAAAAATTGAGAGAAGAAAAGAAATTGAGCAATAAGGTATGTCAATGGTGTGATGATGAATTTAAAACAGTTAGCAAGAATCAAATTTATTGTTCACCAAAATGTCGTGCCGAATCAACAAAGAAAAAAATTGTTGAAAGATATCAAATTTCTAAATTCAAATCAAGAGTTGGCAAGGAAAGAAGATGTGCTGGAGGCTGTGATACTTTGATAAGTGTTTACAACGATGCTGGTTTTTGCAACGCATGTCTTGTTAATCAGAAAAAAGTAGATAAGTTTATTAAAGACCTAAGGGATTATTTTGACTATGAAGAAAAATAAATTATTATATATAGGACATCCTAAAAGTATTTTGGCTATAGATGCTTCAACTAACTCTATGGCATTTTCAGTATATGTTGAAGGAGAACTAAAGAAGTTTGGAAAGATTAATTTTTACGGCAAGCATGTATATGAAAGAGCAGGAGATGCTTGTAAAAAGTTAATTCCATTTCTTAAAGATTTTAATATAGATGCTGTAGTTATTGAATCTGCAATATATACCAATTCACAAAAAACTGCTATTAACTTGGCTATAGTTCAAGGTGCTATTATAGGATCGTCTCAGGTTGCTGGAAATAGAACTGTAGTGTCTTGTTCTCCAGTTGCTTGGCAAAACTGGATTGGTAATAAAAAACTTACAAAGCAAGAGAAAGAAGAAATAAAACTAGCAGATCCTAATCATTCATTTTCTTGGTATAAGCAAAAAGAAAGAGAAAAAAGAAAACAAAGAACTATAAGAATAGTTAATATTGAATTTGGTTTAGAATTAGACGATGACGATGTAGCAGATGCAGTTGCAATAGGATGGTATTCATTTAAAAACTGGAATAGGCTAGTAGATGAACCTCATAATATTGACAAGAAACAGGGGTAGTGATAAAATGAAACTATACACAAATGAAGTATGGCTAAAGAAAAGGATTAATGTTGATAAGAAAACTCCTTTGGAAGTTGCTAAAGAATGCGGAGTTAGCCTCGAAACTATCTATGTCTATATGGCCAAGTTCCAAATCAAAAAGTCAAAGAGAAAATAATGGCTGACTATAAGTATCCAGATTTTGAAAAACAACTTGAAGATCGCATGAAGTTTATTCGTGATATCTCAACCCAAGCACCTGCGGGTAGAAAGATATTAGATGAATGCCTAGATATAGCAGAACTACTTATTAAAAAGAATAACTCTTATGGTAGTTCATATAGTCATCCTATTAACATATTCAGTAAATCTACCCCAAAAGAACAAATTTATATCCGTATTG
>Ga0208234_1000033_pt1 | contig 25468 bp, 17 predicted proteins | sample LakMenEpi27Sep12_FD_150741 | JGI IMG/M metagenome (GOLD analysis project Ga0208234, IMG submission 150741) | Freshwater microbial communities from Lake Mendota, WI - 27SEP2012 deep hole epilimnion (SPAdes) | ecosystem: Environmental > Aquatic > Freshwater > Lake > Epilimnion/Euphotic zone ...
ATTCTATCAAACTGTTCTTGAGTAAGAGACTCTAGAAATTGAACGAATTCTTCTTTAGGGTTTTCATTTGCATAGTACATACCATTTTCATCAAACACATAATCTGCACATTCATAAATCATATCAAATGTCTTTTCTGTTTCAGTTGAATTGATCACATCAGTAATTGGCTTAAATGACCTTAAAGTTGGGAATTTTAAAACAATACCAATTTTATCTGTTATATAAATTTTAGGAGATAAATCAGCGACAGGTGGCTTAATATCTAACACATTTACTGAAACTGGCATCATGTGTTTACACTCAACCTCGACCTCAGCTCCTTCTTCGCTATTCTCAGTTCCAGTCACGTTACGACAGATAAAAAATGTTTCAATCTTTTCTCCTATAGACCTCGATCGTAAATTTAAAAACAAATACTCAATATCAAAAATAGGTAATTTATCAATATCGATGTCATCAACCAAACAGTTATTAATAATTTGTTTAATGGTTTTGTACATTGTATCTTCTTCGTTGCTTTGTAAAGCCATAAGAAGTAATTTTTCTTCCTTAACCAAAAATGGTCTAAATTTTATTGGGTTAGGAAGTGATACTAATTTTAATTCAAATAGTGGCAAATCGATTTTTGGTAAAGGCATAATTATTATCTCTCATACATTTATTGGAGTTAAACATCTTCCTCAACAGATCACTGTTCAACAGCTTCAAGCTGAGCTTCCTCATAAAACATAGAAACACTCAATTTATGAAATCCATCATCAGCCCAGTTACATGGTAACGAAGAAACATTGATTGGAAATGCGTTTATTATTTTAACACTCATGTATTTTTCATGATCTCCAGAAAAATTTTCTGTGTCTAAGTATTGAATTAGTGTTAAGTCCACCACTATATCATTAAAATATCTATTACTTGTGGTTGTGTAAGACATTTGATCTACCCAATCATTAAAAAACTCAAATATTTTTGACTGATCATTGTAGTAAAATGATAGAGTTATTTCATTATAATCTCTTCTATATGGTGTTTTAATTTTTTGCAAACCTGGTATCAAGTATTCTAGTGTGGTAACTGATCTCCCTGGCAATTCAATTGCATCGCACAAAAATGTAAAATCTGTTAGTTCGATCAGATTTATTCGCTCCGAAAGCCTTTTCGTTCCAAATGGTTCTTTTACTTTTTCTTTATTAAAAGATGAGCATTCTGGGAGTGCGTCCAACCTAAATGCGAATTTGCAAGACCGAAGTAAATTATGCTGTGATATTCTTGTTAGAGGGTTGATGTTAGTTGCTGTAACCGCAACTTCGGGTAAGGGTGCGTTTGTTTCTGTTTTTGCTGCTACCGTAACTTCTTCAGACACGCCAAGGAATTCGATTGTACCGTCAGGTCTTCGAATTATGTTATCGTTTGACATTATTTCTTATACACCATTTTTGCGGTTGGGAGAAATATTGCCGTTTCCCAACTGTTCGGCTCTATGTAAATTAACGATGAACGAATGTGACTCAACAGGTATCTCTTTATACACGGTTCAATCATTTTGTATCGACGCGACCTTGATAATAGATCATACGATAAATTAAACTTGGTCGTATCGTTGTATTTATCGTTATTGGCGAAGTCAATTAACCTATCCAATAACGATAATCTGCTGTATGGGTCCAGGTAATGCAAGTTCAAGCCTAAAAACCCATCGGAATACATCTCCATAGGAATAACCAATGGGAACTTATCGTAAACTGGTAGAACATCTTTATATTTTGGGTCGTAATGGTACATGTACATACGACCGATAAAGGCTCTAGGAGAGATTCTGGAAGCGTCGTTTAGAACATTTGAGCGATCTGAGGGGATACGGAGCTGGCTGATTTTCCCACCCAGCCATGCTCTGGCTGCGTCTGTTCTTGGGCGAATCCCAGCGGCATTCATTTCCTTGCTAATTTTTGTAAATAGTGACATTATATACCCAAGTCTTTTTCGGTTATGACCTTAAACTTCCAATTTCGATCTTCACAGTATTCTACTGCTGCGTTCCATTTGGCTTCGTTTACACCCCAAGTTGCAACCTCACGAATGTATTGTTTGGTAACTCGGCTTCGTTTTTGCGGCGGCTGGGCTTGCATCAGCGGTTTGACCTCAAGAATCATAGCCTCTGTCAGCCCACTTTTATTGCGCATTCTAACGAAAAAGTCTGGGAAGTATCGGTGCATTTTGTTGTCAATCGGCGATAAATAAGGTATGACGATTTCTTCATTCGACCACTCAATTACATTTGAGTTACCGTCCAGGTGCACCATAACTCGGCGTTCCCAGAGCGATCTGTACCAGATGTTCGTGGGATCACCTAAATATTTATTGAAGTTTTTAGGACTAAATTTACCACTGTAAGCCATCTAGTATTTATAGGAAAAACAATTCATGGGCGCCACCAGTCGCGATCTCGGTATAGCTGCAGTATATAACCAAGCAGTCACTAATCTAGCCACACAAAGAAGTCTAGGGAATATTAGTCAAACGCAATTTGAACGAGAGATGGCAACTCTAGAACCATTGCGCGCTCGAGCTGGTTTCGACACTAGAAACGCTAGAAACGAATCATCTAGACCGCAAACTCCAACTAGTTCTGCGGAGCAAACCAAACCCCAAGTTACCGACAATAAATTAAACACAGAAAATGCAAATATACAAAATCGAGGAGTAGATCGCTCTGCTCTTTCGTTGATAAAATTTCCAGCAACAATTGAGGCTGATGCTACGCCATATGTCCTCATTAAAATATTCAAAAGCGCAATAGGTACTATCGATCAAACAGAAAATGACGATCCTACTAACAGCATTGTTTCTGGTGTAGAATTTGCTGCATCTGGTATACAAAATGCTATTGATGCTTCGCCAGCTGCAACTGCAGTAACAGAAAAAGCGAAACAACTTCTTGGTGGGGTTTCTAGCAGTTTAACACAATTAACGGGTGACACATTTAATGTCGGTGCATTTGCAACTAAAGCAAAAGATATTCTTACAAATTATGCGCTGAGAAGAAATATCGAGCAGTTAACTTATGCAATTGCATTGACGATGCCAGAAAATTTAGCAGTTTCGTATCAAAATAATTTTGATCAATTATCTTTAACTTCTGCGCTGGGTGGTTTCGGTTTAGCGGCACAGGCGCTCGCTTCTACAGACGGTAGAGGAGAAAACGCGAATCCATTTATCGCCGAAGCAGCAGGTAGAATCGCGGAAAACATATTAAACGAAAACTTTAGAAAATTAGGTTTGTTTGCTGCAACTGGAAGAACTGTTAATCCACAACTGGAACTAATATACAACTCACCAGCACTACGCCAATTTATATTAGATTTTAGATTAATCCCTAGAAATGCAGATGAGTCTAGCGCCATCGGTACTATTTTGCAAGTATTAAAATATCAAGCAGCACCACAAATTTCCGCAGGCACATCTGGAAGATACTTTATTCCGCCATCTCAATTTCAGTTAGAATTTTATGATGGTATAGATCACGCAATGCCAAATCAATTTTTATTTAAAACTAAAAAATGCGTGCTAGAAGATATTAGCATAGATTATTCTGGTGGTGGTTCGTTTACAACATTTTATACTGGCGCACCAGTTGAAATTAGATTAAGTCTTAAATTCACTGAAACTGTAATCATTGACCAAAACGCTGTAGCAGAAGGTTTCTAATGTACTTTAGACAATTCCCAAAAATCCCATATTCCTTTAATCTTACAGACCAAGGAACAGTTACAGCTGTTACAAACATTTTTGCAAGATTTAGTATTAATAGCAGCATAGTTGATAATGCTTCTGCATTTTATAAGTATCAAGTTGAAGATACAGATACGCCAGAAACAATCGCTTACAAACAATATGGAGATCCAGAACTTCATTGGATAATCATATTGGTTAACCAAATTAACGATCCATTATTTGAGTTACCATTACCCATAGATGCTCTAGAAGAAAAAATTGTTAAACAGTATGGGTATACTTCTATCGCAGAAGCATATTCAACCATTCATCATTATGAATTTGAAGTTAAAAGGGTATTATCAGAAGTAGATGGACCAACTACCACGACCACAAATACAAGCATTGTCACACTAGAACAATATAATTACGCATCTAACACCATTATTACGCAACCGCCTAACACAACAATCACTCAAAATGTGACATTTTATGCGAATAATTCCAATGCTAATAGCGCGACTGTTGCAACATTAACGATAGCATCAACATACAAACCTGTTTATGTTTATGACCACGAATTAGATTTAAATGAATCAAAAAGACAAATTAAAATACTAAAGCCACAATATATTGAGTATATAACTGAAGAAATTGGAACAACTTTAAATGCTTAATAATACACCAAAGACTGCGGATGATGTTGAAATAATAGAACTAACACTAATTAGTTCTAATGGTAAAAACGCAGATTTGAGAAAAATATTCAATACGCTTAATATCTATGAAGATATTTTTGAACATGTTATCACAGGAACAATTCAACTAATAGATGGTGTTAATCTATTGGGCGAATTTGCTATTCATGGAAACGAGTATTTGAATGTGGTTTTAAAAAAAGTTGGATTGACTACCAAATACCAAAAACTGTTTAGAATCTATAAAATTACCGACAGAGAAAAATCCCCCGCTTCACAAACACAAACTTATGTGTTGCATTTTTGCTCTGAGGAATTAGTATTTTCAAATCAACAATCAATTTCTAGATCATTTTCTGGCAAGAACACCCGCGAATATGTCAAAGCAATATGCAAAAGCGATTTGCAAATTCCTGACTCTAAGTTAGGAGCATTTGATCAATCTAAGGGTCCAACTGAATTTGCTTTAACTAGAAAAAACCCATTAGACGCAATACAATATTTAACAGAGCAATCGTTTGGAGATTCTAACTCACCGTTTTTGTTTTATGAAAACAAGGACGGCTTTAACTTTCAATCGTTGATAAACATATACAAGAGTGGTTCATTGGGTGAACTGGTGTATGATAGAGCAGCATATACAACAGACTCAAATGAAAGCCCATATCTTAATACAAACAAAATTAAAAGTTTTAAATTTAACAATAATTTTGATATTGTCAAAGCAACTGAAGAAGGCATGTACAGCTCAAAACTATACACGCTCGATCTTGTTAGACAGAAATATGTTAAAGGTGAAATTTCTATTTTAGATGAACAAACTAAACAAGTTATGATTGATGGATATTTTCCTTTCAACGAAACACCAAATAAGAAAAACGAACCACTATACGCTGCTTATGATTCCAAAATTAGATATTGGCTAACAAACAAAGGACATTCAAATTTACCGTATTTTATTTCTAAACGAGTCAGGTCTAACGACACTTATGTTGAAGAAATATTAGCACAAAGAAAAATGTTAATTGATGCTATAAATAACACTGAACTACATTGTGTTGTTCCTGGAAACCCGATATACTCTGTTGGTTATACTTTAAATATTAAAGTGCCAGCATTTACTGTTGACAAAGACAATCAGCAAAACTATGACGAGTATTACTCGGGCACATATTTAATTTCTGCGGTTAGAAATGTTATCACGCCAAATGCATGGCAAACTGTATTAGAACTTTCTAAAAACTCATTGTCAGCACCATTGAGTGGTGCTGCTGGCAATTATCATAAAATAGCCCAGCGAATTTAACATGAACAAAGATTTTCTAGGTTTAAATAATTTTGTTTGGTGGTTTGGTGTGGTCGAAGATCGAATAGACCCACTAGAACTTGGTCGTTGCCGTGTTCGTTGTTTTGGCTGGCACAATGAAAGTCCAAATCAAATACCAGTAGATAAATTGCCATGGGCGCACCCGATAGTTCCTTATGGTCTTAAGAGCGTTCAACCCCCAACCGAAGGAACCATGGTATTCGGTTTCTTTGCTGACGGTGAAGAAGGACAGTATCCAATTATTATGGGAACTGTTCCAGGAATCCCTGACGAAATTCGTGATATTAGTGCTGGTTTCAGTGACCCATTAAGTGCTGCAGATAAACGCAATGCTGCTATGCCGCGCAAAATAGATACTGGTGCATCGCAGCTTGGTAAAGATACAAAGGGAATAAGGATCGCAGACGAGGATCCTTCAAGATATCCAAAATATCTAAACGAGCCTACAATATCAAGGCTTGCAAGACCAGTTCGCGGCGAGAAAGATGGTAAGTTTGATGGCGTTACAAACGAATCTATCGCCAATACAACCATAGATATACAAAGAAAGACCAGAGTCACAGGCATTCCTACAGCGGCTGCTAGTCAGTGGGACGAAGCCTATCCAAGTTATGCTGCTAAATTCCCATACAACAATGTTACAGAAACCGAGTCTGGGCATGCGTTTGAGTTAGACGATACCTTTGGCTTTGAGCGTGTGCAACTTTCGCATAGAACAGGAAGCACTCTAGAATTTGCAAATACAGGTGCTACGAAGATAAAATCTACTTCTAGCCGCCAAGATATTACTATGGGTGACCAAAGAACTTATGTAAATGGCGACAAGTATGAAACTATAGACGGCGATTATTATCTGCAGATTGGCGGCAAACTCCGTATTCTTGCTAAATCAGTTGAAATTGTTTCAGGGTCTGGCACTGCTATTTCTGCACCACAGGGTATATCGATAACAGGTGGACAATCTGTAGCAATAACTGGATTATCTGCTAGTATGTCTGGTGTATCAACTACCGTGAGTGGTGTAAAAACTCAAGTTTCTGGGGAAATGTCAACAACTGTTAGCGGTGCAGTCACTCATATACTGGGAAATGCTGCCGTTGTTGTGAAGTCACCATATGGTCGTGCAGAACATCTAATTAGCGAAGAACAAGGAATAAAAAACTTGAATACTTGCACACCTAATCCAATCCCAGACCCGTTGCCTAATGGTCCACCGCCACCATCACCTGTTGTTGCTAGTTTAGATTTCCCAGCATCAAATATTAATTTTTAACACTTGAGAAAATCATGGGATCAGGAATCGCAATTTTACAACGACAGCAAGAAATAAAGACTGAAATGTCTGGAGATAATTTTGCCGCGAATGGTGTGTATGGGTTTAGCGCAGATGTCGCTCCATATGTTCCATCGTCTGCACCGCTATCAAGCAGCGATGCATTCTCACCGAAGGCGCAAGATGAGTTGATAAACCCATCGCCGAGCACAGTAAACATTGTGAAGGGGCAAGATAACTCAGTTTTCTTACCGAAAACGACTGGAACAGATGTAAAGGTAACTTTTGAAAACGGTCGACCAAATGTATCGTTGAGTTTACCGAGCGCTTCATATGAAGAAATAACCAATCTGTTTATACAGGCAATTCTAAAAGGCGAAAGACCACAGCTTCCACCTAATATTAGAACCAATTTTTCAATCACGCCACCGCGAGACTCGAGTGGAGATAGAGGAGCAGCATCTACTGTCGCATCTCCTTTAAGTAATGCTACTCCAAACACGACAACAACGCTTACAGAACAAACAAAAATTCAACTTTAAAATCGAACTAAATATGTGTATAGAATCTAGTGCAATTTATATTATGCAATCGATTGACGCGAAAAGAGTCAGTTTGATATCGCTTTCAAAAGAAGAAAAATCTTTTTTGATTTCAAACAATCTGCAAGAAAAAATTGACGCTCACGAGGCATATATTGGTGCAATGATGCAATTAAAGGATATTGAAGATTCGTGTAGAAAAAAGTATGGTAATGATGTTGTTAATAAATTAATTAGAGGTATGCCGCTTTCATAAGTTTAAGTAAAATCATTAAAGTTATCCTCTGCCTTATCGGAGGACTACCATTACTGCAGACATTAGCCTTAATGTTTTCCTGCGTCCCTATCCCATTCGTTAAAAATGGTGGGTTGAACTTCGCACAAACTGGATTTGGTAAATTCCTCACTAGCATGAAGAATTTGTTTGACAAGGGAGCAGATATTGTTTCTAATTTCTTTAAACAATATTTCCGCAACCCTCTAGTTGATGCGTTTACGGATTTTAAGGCAACTGTTCTAGACCCATTAGACAAAGCATTGGCTTCGCCGTTTGAAGCAATTAATAACGAAATAGATAACTATGCCGCTAACGATTACGCTGGGTTAAAACAAACATTTCCTTTAATCGCTGGTAGCGGTTTGGGTAGTGTCCAGGCGTCGTTTGATGCACTAGAAGCATCACTCGGAAAAGCCCAAAATTTCGCCGATAACTATCAAATTGGTCCATTTACTCTTGGTAAATTATCAACGATTGCACAAAATGCATCGCTCCAGTCAAGCATACAGCAATTCAGAGATCACACCGACGCACTTTCTGGTGTTAAGTCAACCATGGCTTACGATCTTATTACTCTATACAGTAATGTTGCCAGTATTGGTGCTACTGCTAACATTGCTTCTAGCAATGTAGTAACACCAAACCTAAACTCAACAGCATATCCTAGAGTCGATTATGGCGATACAATCGTAATTGACTCGCAAACAAAGGTTGTTACTGAAAAGGTATTTACAGCCCATGCCTCTGGGACCGTTTCTGTAGATGTTACAACCAACAATGTAAAGGTTACAACAGCTAGTGTGGGAACTTTAAACCTCGCCAATTGTTTATTATCGCCTACAAATACGCTAAAACTAAACACAAGTATGTTTATTACTGTAAACGGCGATATCCGTAGAATTGAATCCATCAATGCTGCTGGTGACTTTTTACTTGTAGACCTTCCATTTGATTACTCAACGACTGGAGTCTCGTTGTTCAAAGAAACTTCATTTGTAGTAAACACCGCATTTACAACGAGTAATACAAATCAAACTGTTTTTGTAAGAACACCGTTCGTTTGCAATACTGAATGTTTGGATACAGTTATTACTGGTAACGGAACTTCTTGGACTTCGCAGCTCGAAGTTGGCGATAAGATTATCTACGACACCAGAGAGTTTATTATTGAAGCGCTGACAGATACAACTATTACTGTTGATGGTCAGTTTAGACTAACTAAAAACTTTGCCGTTTACAAAGTAAACAATGAGATTGAGGTAATGACATTGGGCGAAGATATTGACCCCGATGAGATTATCAACGGATTTACAATGATTGAAACTATGACTGGCGACCCAAACTTTATGAAGGGGGTGAAGTCTAGAGTTCGTTTGGCTAATGGTAAATATCAATCTGTTGCAACAGAAGTTCCGACTGACGCGGCGCAATCACTGTTTAAGAAAGAATTGTTAAACGAAGCAAAAGATGCCCTAAAGCGTTTGAAGTATGACTTGAACGACGCTAAAACTAGAGCAATGACTGAATCACAAATCAATTCAGCCATATCTGGTGTTATTGGTCGATTCAATACTGTAAAGAATGATCTTGACGCAGTCATTGCGCGAGATAAACAAATCATTAAAAATGTTAAAAACTTCGTATCAGCTCTAGGAAAGTTGTTCTCATTGTCTTGCGGAAAGAAGAAGAGAAATAAAGGCGATAACTCATCCGATAATTATTTGGATGTCATTACGGTGCCATATCCAGTCGAAGACGGATGTGACGCTACAACTGGGCAGTTTATTAACATCCTGGACGACTTTGATTCTGAGTTTAACCAAGACGGATTTGTAGGACCAACAATTAACGCTAACACCAGCATTGCTGCAACCAATCAGTTTGATGGTTCTGATGTTATTATTGGACCTCTACCAAATCAAACTCAGGGCACAGGTACTGGGGAAAGCAATGTTGGCATCGATGGTCGCGATCCAAGCGTCAATGTTCCAGAAGATCCTTGCGCAAAACCGTGCTAAATATACCAGAGGTTTTAAATGTCATTAGATGTTCGCGTATACAAAGATCTGGATTTAAATTTCAAAGCACATCCAGTAACCAAAGATGTGGTTAAAAGAACTGGAAATGCTGCGATCATTGGTGCATTAAAGAATTTAATACTGACTAACCTATACGAAAAGCCATTTCAACCTAATTTTGGCTCTAGAGTTCGTGGGTTGTTGTTTGAAGATGTTTCTTTTATTACTGCTAATGTTTTACAAACTGAACTCAGTAATGTAATTAAAAACTTTGAGCCTCGCGTTGGCGTTGATGCTATCCGTGTTCAGGCTAATCCTGAGCAAAATCGATATGATATTACTATTCGATTCTACATAAATAATCTTGAAGCTCCTGTCACAATCAACTTCTTCTTAGAGAAGGTCCGTTAATGGCTAATACAGATCAAAAACTAGTTGTAACAGAACTAGACTTTGCGCAGATTAAGACTAATCTAAAGAACTTTCTGAGGGATCAGCAAGAATTCACAGATTTTGATTTTGAAGCATCTGGCATGAGTGTATTGCTAGATATCTTAGCCTACAACACTCACTATATGGCATTTTATAATAATATGATTGCCAATGAGATGTTCCTAGACACAGCTCTATTACGCGACTCAGTTGTTTCCCATGCTAAGATGCTTGGGTATACGCCAGTTTCTTCAATCGCACCTAGAGCCACAATAAATCTACAGATTACTCGTCCAGCAGGAAACACGCAAGTGTCCTTGACGCTTCCAAGATTTACTCGTTTACAATCAACTCCACTAAACGGAGTTTCATATACATTTGTTAATACACAGGCTAAAACTGTAAATTACGACCCAACATGTAATCGCTTTTGTTTTGATGATTTGTACATCTATCAGGGTCAACCGCTAACATACACATTCGTTTACAATGCTACCAATAATCCAACCCAGTCGTTTGAACTTCCAGACGACGGAATAGACACCAGCACGCTAGAAATATTGGTGCAAGAATCTGCAACAAGTTTGAAAACTGAGAGATTTACGCTTGCAACTGATGCAACAAATGTAACTTCGAACTCCTCAGTCTACTTCATAGATGAAACTAGAAACGGGAAATACAAGATCTACTTCGGAGACGGGGTTATCGGCAGAAGTCTAACCAACGGAAATATTGTAGTAGCAAATTATCTAAGAACAGATGGCGCGGCGGCTAATAAATCAAATGCGTTTAGTCTTATTGATTCTGTTGGTGGGTTTACCAGTTCAATTGTTTTTCCAATCAAGGCAGCATCTGGTGGTAATACGCAAGAATCTGTTACAAAAATTAGATTTAGTGCACCAAAAGCCTATGTGTCTAATAATCGTGGTGTTACAAAAGAAGATCTAATTGCTCTGATCAACAAAAACTACCCATACTTTGAAGCAGTTAATGTTTGGGGTGGTGAAGAAAACATCCCACCAGTTTACGGTAAAGTATTCATAGCAGCAAAACCAACACTCGGTTTTGAGATCACAGACTCTGAAAAACTTGATGTGATTAATAATGTAATCAAGCCAGTGTCAGTCGTTACTGTTATTCCAGAATTCGTCGATGTTGATTATAACTATCTACAAGTGTTTGCTGAAGTTTATTACGATGCAACTAAAACCACAAGATCTGCAGATGCAATAAAATCTATTGTTCAAACTGCTATCATCAACTTTAAGAACACTGAATTGGATAACTTTAACAGCAGATTCAAGCTGTCAAGGATGCTCCGTGCTATCGACGACGCAGAAACATCTATCTCTTATTCTGATGCAGTAACAGTTATCGAAAAGAGAATTGTTCCTCAGCTTGGTGCTGCTAGAAATTACACACTAGACTTTGGTACACCTATCTCTCGCGAAGATCCTTCTTATAGAATCTACTCAACCCCAGCATTCGGACAATTCGATGCTGATGGTGTTCTTCGTAAGTGTTTCTTTGAAGAAACACCAGGATCTTCTTCTGGCGTTGAATCGATTACAATCAATTCGGCTACAGGTTCTTATCTAACCGCACCAACAATTTCTATAAACGGAGACGGTGTTGGCGCTAATGCATATCCTGTGATTGTTAACGGTAAAATTACACAAATCGTTGTGGATAAACCAGGTGTTGGGTATACAACTGCAACAGCGCTGCTCTACTACCAAGACGAGATTGATACGAGCGCTTCTTTAAGCGTGAATATGCAGGGTCGTTTTGGCACACTACGCAGTTACTTTTTCGATAATAACAATATCAAAACAACATTGGATGCTGAGGCTGGAACAATTGATTATCAGCTAGGCAAGATTACCTTGCAAGAGTTTGATCCGTTCTCAATTGAAGATCCACTAAAGATCTTTAGAATGGTTGCTAAACCAGAAACAAATAACTTTGAATCTGCTCGTAGTCGAATTATCACTATCGACGAAGAAGATACAAATGCTATCAACATTAGTGTTAAATCTCTCTCTTAATGTTTGCAAATAATTACATATCAACAATTGTAGAGAACCAGGTACCTGAGTTCGTAAGAGCCGATCATCCAACATTCGTGACATTGCTCAAAAAATACTATGAGTATATGGAGCAAACCAATAAAACATTAAGAGTCGGTAAAGACCTATATGATTACATGGATGTTGATACGACAAGAGCAGACTTGATCAAGTATTTTAAGACGAAGATTATTCCAGATTTTCCTGAAGAAACCGAACTATCTACTGAGAAACTGATAAAGGCAGCAAAATTTTTCTACTCTAAGAAAGGCTCCGCTGAATCCTTTAAGTTTCTATTCAGAACATTATACGGTCAGGAAGTTGACATTTACTTCCCAAAAGAAGATATCCTTAAAGTATCTGATGGTAAATGGAAACAACCACAAGCACTTCGCCTAGCATTTACCGACACCAGTTCTCTTGTTACGGGTGGTAATGTCAATGTGTTTGCAGTTACTGCTAATACAATAAATGCCAACGGATTTAATATCCTATCAAAAGGTATTACAGTCAATTCATATATTCGTATCGGTGATTCGCGTAGAAAAGTTGTCACGATTAACACATCAGGCGATTTTCTTCGAGTCGATATTCCATTCGCTAACACATCAACTGCGCAAACATTTGATTCTGTTAAATTGTTTAAGGTAGAGTTGAGCGAGTACACCAATTTTGACATTAAACTACTCGAAAGAAAACTAGGCATCGGCGAGATTTCTAGAACGACTTGCGTTATTGAAAAAGCAGTACTAACTGTTGACGGTGAAACTGGTCGCGAGTTCGTAGAACTTTATGTGTCGAATGTAACTAGACTATTTGAAGCTGGTGAAAATCTAGTCGTAAAGTATACTGACACCAATGGTGTTGAGCAAACATTTAAGTCTAAGATTATCTCCTTGCTATCAAACATCAGTTTGTTCAGAAATAGATTTGGCGTTGTTCAAACAGGTAGAAAGTATAAAACTGGAGATCCAGTGGTATTGTTTGGTGGTCTCACCGATTCACCTGATGCTGTCAAGGGTATCGCCGTTGTTAACAATGTTTCTACGGGATCTATTGAATCTGTTGAAGTTATCCAACCAGGATATTTCTTTAGAACAGAACCAAATTCATTGGTTCGTATAATCTCAAGTTCAGGTATCGGTGCCAATGTTCTAATATCAGGTATCTACGATGACGGTGGTGCCAATAGTGCAAACATCCAGTTTAATACAGATGCTATTGTGTATAAAAAAGATATCCTTTTAAATGGATTAGAATATGATTTTGATAATATTACAGCGTTTGCAAATCAAACATCTGGTGCGGGAAACACAACAACAACAATTAATTTAAACACTGCATTTTATACTGCTAGCACAACTAATGATTATTATAAATCTTTTGTTGTGCAAATCCTTGACGGCACTGGTTCTACAGGTTCACCGAATTCAGCACAAATTACTGGATACAATGGAACAACTAAAATCGCAACACTATCTCTAGCTCTCGGCGCAGCTGTAGATGGCACTAGCAATGTTAAAATTTATGCAAATGCGCAAACTGAAATAGGTAGAGCATTAACATTCGAAACAATCACACTCGGCAAGGTTCGTGCGCTAGACTTAGATGACGGTGGATCGTTCTTCGAAGAACCGCCGATATTTGATGCCATATCATTATACGAATCTGACTATTCCCTAGACCAAGGATTTTTAACCATTCCTTCTGGTCAATTTTCGCAATATAATCCATCCGCTTCTCCGCCAACAATTCGATTAAATTCGTCAAACTCATCATATAGTTTGGCGAATGGATTCTACACTGGCTCTCGCCTTTTCTTGGATGTGGGTGATACTGCTCACTATGCAGAAGTTGTAGATTACATTGTAAACAATCCAGGTTCTTCTTCTAACACTAAAACATTAGTTCTAGATCGACCTTTTGAAAATAACATTAATCAAACAAACATCTTAAACTTTAACTTGTTTTTTGACTTTAGACCAAATGTTCGCGGTCCAGGCAAACTTGGTATTATCTTAGTGAGGAACGGTGGCAGCGGATACAATGTAACTAATAACATCATTGAGTTTATTGGTACTGGTGTTGGTGCAAATGCATATCACACAGTAGACGCGAACGGAAGTATAACGAGCGTCACGATAGATAATCGCGGTGAAGGTTATCCAGAAGCACCATCTATCTTGATTAGAGATACGAATACTGGAAATGTTGCAACGGGTTCTGGTGCGCTATTCGACATTTATCTATTGAGTGATGGTGAAGAGTTTGCCGCCGAAACATCGGATATCGGTCGTATTCAAGACTTTAGAATTCTGAACCGTGGATTCGAGTACGCTAATACACCATTGACATCGCTTAAAGTTGTCGACATACTTACAGATAATCTTGCTTCTGGGCAACTTGTCTTGTCTGGAGATTCTGTCTGGCAGGGTGGTGTTACTAATGCAGATGCTACCTTCCGCGGAACCGTTGACGACTCTTATAGATCTGATGCAAGCAATACTGTTATTCGTGTGTTTAACTACTCTGGTTCGATTAACACATCAGAGCCGATTCGTGTGGCTACAAGTTCTGGAAACCTCACTCTAAACCTATCTACCGCCAATGCAACGATATCATTTAACGATGTTAACGATGCAGTTGAACGCAAATACCCACATTTCTATGGAGATGGACTAGCCAAAGCCAATACCGAGTTCCTAAGAGGGTTGATCAAATACGGTGGATTCTACCTAAACACAGATGGATTCCTCAGCGCCGATAAGAAGATACAAGATAGCGACTACTACCACAATTTCTCATATGAAATTTCGTCTGAAAAGTCTCTAAACGACTACACTGAGACTGTGAATCGCGTTGCACATCCAGCTGGCATGCAATTGCTATCGAAATATCTGTTGAAGAATATCACCCAAGACCTAGTAACTATAGCGGCAAATGTGTACTCGTCAAATACCTTGCAAACTACAAATGCTAATACATCACACAGCAGCAATGTTTTCTTTGGTAATAACTCAAACTTTACACTGAATGCCAATATCGGTGACTTAATTGTAATAAATACAACGGAAACGGCATCTTTAAAACAGTATACTAGAGTTGTCGCTAATGTTGTAAATGCGAATGTTATTTGGCTAGAATCGGCGATTGGTGGAATAGGTGACGGTAGATTACGAACAACAAATGGCAATGCTAGCATTATTGTGTTCGCGAATTCTTCAGCCGTCACAGAAAGTCTAGAAGCTGGTGACAACATCAGTTTCAATGTCTCTAACACAACTTATGATAGATATGTCGTTTCAACACCAACAAGTAATGTCGTATTGTTAAACGCAGCGGTAACTGCATCAGGAAATGTTGTCTATAAGAAAAACCCAACATACAATGTTGTTTCTTATAGAATTATCCGAACTCAAGGGTAACAAATGAAGTCATTAGTATTAAAAGATTTTGGTATTACAAACGCAAAGAATTTTGAGAGCATGGTCTCAGTTCCGCTTGCAAATGTTTATGTTATGGTTGGTAGATCTTTAGCATGGGCTAACACGGCTAATGTAGATCTATTGGATGATGTTACAATTGCAGAACCATACGATACAACAGAATACAAGTTTGATTTGCAAAAAGACGGGCAACTATTAAAGAAGATTACTGGCAGCGACATTCAGCCAGTTATCCCTAGAGTTGACTGGGCAGCAAATACTGTATATGTTGCATATGACCAAACAGCAAATTTGTTCATCAAGGTGTTGGATACCGCTGTCACTGGCGGTAATGTAAATGTTTCGCTTTCTTTGGCGAATACAGTAAACGCAAATAGCATTAATCTTGCTGCTGCAACACCTGCTCTCTCAGCGGGATCGTTTATCAAGATCGGCGATGAAACGAAAGAAGTCGTAAGAATTAATGCCGTTGGTGATTTCTTAACAGTCAACACAGTATTCAGTTCAGCGTACACATCAGCGAACTTGTTTAAGGTTGATGTTTCTCAAACGCAGTATTCTAACAAATTCTATGTTAGAAACTCACAAGACCAGGTCTTTAAGTGCCTATTTAATAATAACGGCGCAGAATCTAATACTATGCCACAGATCACCATCGGTGGTGATTTACCAGAAAACCCATACATTGAAACGGCTGATGGGTACAAGTGGAAGTATATGTACAGCATTCCAACTGGACTAAAGAATAAATTTTTCACCGATAAGTATATGCCAGTTCTTCGTGATACTATTGTTTTTGATAATGCAAAAGATGGTCGCATAGATATCATTAAAATTGTTGACGGTGGAACAGGATACTATGCAGGTAGTTCTGTAAACAACTACTCAGTCGTCAGCGTTACTGGCGATGGAACTTTGGCTAATGTTAGCGTTGATGTTGTTAATGGTACCATTGTAGATGTTAACATTCTAAACGGTGGTAATAACTATAGCACCGCAACCGTCACCATACAAGATCCGTTGCAACAAGCCATCGGTAACACAGCAAATCTTCAGGCAGTTATTAGCCCACAATATGGTCATGGATTTGATCCACAAAGAGAACTAGGTGGGTCTAGCATCATGGTTTCTGTTGACATTGAAGGCGATGCAGATGGAAACTTGCCAGTTCAAAACGATGGAACAGACTTAATCAGACAAATGTGTTTGGTTAAAGATGTAAAATTAGCAACTGGTGCGTTTGGAACTGCTTCGTATTATCCAATGTATACAACAATTTCAACATCTAATCCACCAGTAAACTTTTCTCATAACGAAATAGTGTATGTTGGATCTAGTTTTTCAACCGCAACATTTAGCGCAAGAGTAATGCATTTTGACGATACTACTAATACTCTTTATGTAAATAACATTGTTGGAAATGTTAACAACATTGAAAACGAAACAATCTACCAGAAGGACGCTCCATCAGCGTTCGCCAAGGTATTTGATGTGACAAAACCAGATATAAATATTTTGTCTGGAGAAATTTTGTATATTGAAAATAGAGCAAAAATTACTCGTAGTGGAAATCAAACCGAATCAACTAAATTTGTTGTAGAATTTTAAGGTGTAATCAATGGATTTTAACGCATCACCATATTGGGACGATTTTGAGGCTACCAACGGAGCGTTGGAAAAGAACTACATGCGTATTCTTTTTCGCCCTGGATTTTCAGTTCAGGGTCGAGAGCTAACACAAATACAGTCTATTTTACAAAACCAGATTAAACAATTCGGAAATCATATTTTCCAGGATGGTTCGCCAGTTGTAGGTGGGCATCTAACTCTGGATACATCAGTTAATTATGTAAAACTTGACACTCAATTTAATGGTGTTGACATTGACCTTGAAGATTTCCTTGGATTGGTTGTGTTCAATTCTGGCACACCAAAGGTTCGCGGAAGAGTTATCCAGACATATTCTACCACAACAGATCGTACGCTACTCTTGAAGTATCTTCGCGGTAATACATTTACAGCAGCACAAACTATCTCAACTGCCGCTGGAAATTCTGCTAATGTATCTTCTACAGCAAATACAACAGGAACAGGCTCTGTCGTTTCAATCAACCAAGGCGTGTTTTATGTTGATGGATTTTTTGTAACAGTTGCACCACAAACAATTGTTCTAGAGCCATACTCAACAACACCAACCTATCGCGTTGGACTAGAGATCGACGAAGAGATTGTAACTGAATCAGTAGACAATGCTCTACTAGACCCAGCGCAAGAAGCATTTAACTATCAGGCTCCAGGTGCTCACCGCTACCAGTTTAATCTTGTTCTTGCTAAAAGAACACTAGACTCTGTAGATGACAGCCGATTCTTTGAGTTGCTCCGCGTTGAAAATGGAATCATCACTCGCCAGGTAAGTTATCCAATCTATTCAGAACTGGAAAAAACACTTGCTCGTCGCACATATGATGAGTCTGGTAACTATGCCGTAAAGCCATTTAGAATTAATGTTTCAGCAAACACACCAGCTGGTCAAGCAGAAAATGCAAATACATTCATTGTAAATGTTGAACCAGGTAAGGCATATGTAAAAGGATTTGAGTTCGAAACTATCGGAACTCGAAAGATTCCTGGCGATCGCGCTAGAACATTCAAGTCAAACAAAGATTATGATTTGTCAGTCTATTACGGCAATCGAATCCAACTAGCCAATGTTATTGGTAGTTCTAGCAATGGTATTGTTTTATCAGACAACCTAGACGAACTAGACATACACTGTGTAGCAAATAACCTTGTAGATCTGTCTAGCGGCGAGTCTTCAAAATACTATGCAACGCGCATCGGTACAGCAAAACTAAAGAACATCGAAAGAACCTCTAGCGCAACGCTATACTACTCGTATCTAACAGATGTAAACTTCACACCAATTGTTTCTGTAACAGGTGGTGCTGGTTCTAATGTTCGCACTGTAAATCTTGGTTCTAACTTCTCAAGCACAACTGATGCTTATGTTGGTGGTACATTAACACTAATAGACCAGATTCAAGGCGAAGCTGGTAAGATCTTGGCGTATAACGGTACAACTAAGATTGCAACACTAGATCGTGATTATACGCAAACTGTTGCAGGTAGCCAGCGATTCTCACTTACTATGCCAGTGAGCAGCGCAGAATCATTGATGATTGCGAACACGACCTCACTAACTTCTGCAAACTTACAGGGTAATGTTGCTGCAGCAGGTAAAGACGCACTAGGCAACGCCATTCTTGAAGATACAACATTCAACAAGATGGTGTTTGAATTGCCAAACTATTATATTCGTTACGATAGCGACGCAAATGTTGATCTATATCGAAAGTATATTGCAAAGAATCAAAGTTTTGTAACTAACGGCGCATTAACTCTTGCTCTAACTGGTTCTGAAAACTATGACTTTGGAACTAATGGTCAAGTAGTCTCAAATGCTGATGTGATTGAAAATATTATTGTTGTCCCAACATCAGGATCAACACCAGGTCAGATTGTTGATCTAACCGCTGCTGGTAAGAGTGTGTTTAGAACAACCTCTCAATCTATCACTATTAATACTGACAGCGCATCAGGCGCATCGTTTACTGGTGATGTGTATGTAACAACAAAGATTACAAACGCTAATGGAAGTTTCCGTCGTACAAAAACATTAGTTGAAGCGAATTCAGTATTAACCGTTGGTGATACTCTTGCTGGTGCAACAGATGTTTCTGGATACAGTGGAGTTAAACTTTCTCTTGCAAACGGTATTGCTTGGTTCACTCAGGCTAATGTAATCATCAAAACTCCAGGAGAGCGTCAAGCATTGTTCGTTTCTGATGTGATTCAGATTAACAAAATCTATGACTCAGCAAATATTAGCCATGCACCAAATACTACAAACATGGTTGATATTACTGACAGATACACATTTGATAGCGGACAAACGGATAACTACTACGACCACGCTGCAATTATTCTAAAACCAGGTGCCTCTGCGCCAACTGGACAAACTGCAGTCTTATTTGATTACTACACGCATACAGGCTCGGGTTATCTATCTGCTAAATCATATGCTAATACAATTTATGAAACTGAGCAGATTCCAATCTACCAAAGCGTTTCTGGTAAAAACTACAATCTTCGTGACTGTATTGACCTTCGCCCTATCCGCGAACCTGGAACAACAGTCGCACCATACAAAACTGCACCAGTTGATGCTCGTGTAAATGTTGTTTCAGGTGCCGTTACTGTTTTTGCAAACACAACTCTGTCGCAAAATGTATTGACACCACCAATTACAACTGGTTCAATCATTAAGGTTGGTGGAGATTTTAGAACTGTAAACTCTGTAATTAATCTACAAGCCGTTACGGTTACATCTGGGTTTACAACAACTGCAACAAATACAGCAATTGAACTAGTGTTCCAGAATTATGATTTTAGTGCATCAATTATTCAACGACCAACAGATCCTATCTCACTAGATTACGACTATTATCTACCGCGCATCGATAAACTCGTTGTTACGAAGGATAAAGAGTTCAAGATGTTGAGTGGTGTTCCATCGTTGACTCCGCAAGAGCCAACAGAAACCGAAAATTCTATGGCGATTTATACGCTATACATTCCACCATACACAGCATCACTTAAATCTATTGATTTGAGATTTATTGATAATCGTCGCTACACGATGAAGGATATCTCAGAGATTGATAATCGCCTCAAGGAAGTTGAGTCGTTTATTGCTCTGAACGAATCTGAAAAACAAATCATTGAAGATCCGCCTAAATCACCAATCACACCAGATGTCAACAAGCCTATTTACGGAACTCTTGTTGATGAGTTTGAGAACCTAATTTACGCTGACACATATAATGACTTTGCATCGTCAATCGAAAATGGTGTTCTTTCTCCATACAAGCATATCACTGCGTTTACATTGAAGCCAACATCAACTGGCAATAATGTTCGCGATAAGTTTGTAACTATTCCATATACAGAAACACCATTCGCTGAGCAAAAACTTGCAACAACAGATGGTGTTGAGACTGTACAGGCAGCGATGATTGCTAAATTCGAAGGATTCGTTACGCTAACACCTGAGAGTGATTATTTCTATTCACTAGAGCATCAGCCTCAGATTACTGATTCGTTGGGTAGATTCTTCGAGTTGCGCCAAGTTCAGTATACACCTGATCCTGCATTAACAACTGCGGTTATCAGATCGATCGGTGCTGGAAATTATCTCGACACAACATACTTTAACACAGTAATTTCTGGGCAAAATTTCCCAATTACTGTAAATCCTGTTGTAGAAATTCCAGCATATGCAGCCCCAGTAAATGTAATCGATGCGCCAGTTACACAGCCAATAAATATTAACATTACTGGTGTTGCTCCATTTACATTCTTAAATTCAACATGGACTGGACAAATTTCTGAAGAATCAGCAGCAAAATCAGAAGATATCTTTACTCCAGATTGGAATAGAAACGGCATATTAAGTGCTGACTCTTTCGTTTCTCGATATGATGTATAATTAATTTAACAGGAAACTCTCATGGGAACAGGAATAGACTTGGCTAGACGCGCAAGACTTAGAGCACAACGAGATGATGGATTTCGTGGTGGCGGTAGAGATAGAATATTTCCTCTTCCTGCACCTGAAGAAAATGAAACACCAATTGTTTCAGTTGGTTTAAGCCCATTCATTCGCGAAAATGATATTAACTTCTCGGCTAAAAACTTAAAGCCTGATGCAACTGCGAACTTTTTCTTTGATGAAATCCCTGTTAATCTTTTTTGCCAAAGAGCCTCTGCAATTAATGTTTCCTCAAGCAGTGTTCTAACAGCTGTTAAACTCAACCAAGGAGTTTATGGAGCAACATCAAAGGCATATGGTGAGGTGCTCGGCACATCGCGCACTGGCACACAAAATTTAGTCTATGTAAATGATAACTTCATCACCATTAAAGTTACAAAAGGATCTGGGTCAGCAGATCTTGCTGATACAGACTTTAAAATTGACGATCTAGTCTATCAAACAGACGCAGGAACAGCGCTAACCTTCTCGTTTAACAGCACAAACATTCAGCCTGAATTCTCATTCGTAGGCAAGATTAAAAAGTGGGAACGAATTGATGCTACGACAGGGTTTCTAGTTGTAGATCCTGTTCTCGGTTCACTCAAAACAACACTCACTAGTGCAACTGCATTCAATCTTTGGAACTTAACAAAGTATATCGCTGATGCTCGCGAAGCCACTATCACAATGGCAAACAATCGATTCCAGGCTAGTGAATCATTGGCATATGCTAATGGTACTGCGCTTGGAACTATTAGTGCGGCGAATGCATATACTGCATTGTCTTCTGTTGTAACTGGTGCAAATACTGCTAACTCACCGCTTCGTTCAATTGTAATCTCATCAAATAATACTACTCGTGACGGTATCTCTACGATTGTTGGTAACACAATTACTATCGTCTCTGGTACGAACATGGGCTTTAGGGCAAATGTTGTGCAGGTTATTGCTAATACAGCAAACGGATGGAGCGAAGCAATCGTTGATGCAACGCTACCAGCATTGTGCACATCAAACTCCATTTACTCATTAGGCAATCATGTTGTAGATGATGTTGGCGCGTTGCATGGAATTTTCCATATTCCATCAGAGTCCAACCTAAAGTGGTTGACTGGTGAAAGAGTGTTTACAATTACAGACACAGCAACCTATAACGATAATGCATACAAGATGCGCGCAATCAGTAAGTATAGCGCAGTCGGTAAGACGAACAGTGCAGAAAATGCTCGTAACTATGTGCTTCGCGAACAAACACCAAGCACGCTACAAGCAGCACCAAAGGTTATTAACGAAACTCAAAAGATTAATGACCGCAAGTATATGGCACAGACCTTCTTCACACCACGCGGCAATTCTATTGTCAACGGAGAAGTGAAGAATGGTTATGGTGTGTTTGTCACTTCTGTTGACTTGTTCTTCAAGCAAAAGCCAACAGATGTTAACGAACAGCTGCCATTCTCGGTAACTATCTCAAGAGTAGAAAACGGTCTACCATCAAACGACATTATTGCAGAACGCACTCTTGAAGCTGCATATGTCAACACATCAAATACACCAAGTGTTGCAAACGCTTCGACTTTAACGAAGTTTACATTCACCGATCCAGTTTACTTGCTACCAGGCACTGAGTATGCGATTAAACTAGTCACCGAATCACCAGACTATGTTGTCTGGACAGCTTCCCTCGGTGGAGAATATACTGACGAAACTGGAAACTTGCGTCGCATTTCAGAACAACCATATATTGGTAACTTCTTTAAATCGCAAAATGCATCTAATTGGAATCCAATTCTAAATCAAGACTTGATGTTCCGAATCAACAGAGCAGCGTTCGCAACTACTCCGTCTGTAGCATACTTTAACCTAGTTCCTAACAAGGATATTCAAACTAATACAGTTATGGATTTGGTTAAGATCTCAGCAACAGAGCAGCAATTTGCACCAACATCTATCACATATGAAGTGAACTCGTTCTTGACAGATGGAACTGCTTCGGGTTATATCAAGGTAGATAATAACCAGATCTACAACTTCGGTAAAGACACAAATATCTCTAGCGCAACATCAAAGCGTCGTCGATATATTCCATCAGCAAATGTTGAGGGTGTGAATGTCAAGGTGACAATGGCAACAACAGATGATTCTGTTGCGCCTATCTTGAATAGAGAAAGATTTGGCGTGTTTGCTCTACAAAATATCATCAACAATGCTGGTATTGCAAATAATCTGATCTCAGTAACAAATAGTGGTAGCCATTCTAATGCTGCTAATATAACAGTTACAATCAGTGCACCAGATGTTGGTTCTAATAGAGCAACTGCAAATATTCTACCAGGAATGCTATCTGGCGGTAGAATTACTGATGTAAATATTATCAATCCAGGTTCAGGATACTTTACATCACCAACAATTACGATTGTTGAGCCTGGTGCTTCTAGTAATGCAGCAGCAATTATTAATGGTGAAACTGATGCCTCTGGTGGTAATGTTCTATCTAAGTACCAAACAAAGGTTGTCACGCTAGAGGATGGCTTTGACGCTGGCGATCTTGTAGTTCGTATGCGTGCGTACAAACCTCAAGGAACTAATATTGCTGTGTACTTCAAGGTTCTTTCTTCGTTGGACTCAGATCCGTTTGTTACGAAAAAGTGGCAAAAGATGAATGTTGTAAACGATTACACTTCACCTGACCAGACAACTGCAGTTCCATTAGAGTTTAAATATTCTATTAGAAAGGGCAGTATCGATTACTTTGATGGCGCTAGAACATTGCCATTGGGTGGAACATTTAAATACTTCGCTGTTAAGGTTCGCATGACAGCCGAAGATCCAACAGTAACACCTGCGGTAGAATCACTAAGAGTTATTGCAGTTCCTGGTGGTTAATATGAAGTATAAGATTGCTGGTACAAAATATACTCGCGATTTGAGTAACATGGCTATTTTATGTAACGATCGATCAGAAGTTACCAAATACGAAAGTGAAATGCGTCGCCATCGTGAGAACCAGTCTCGGGATGATGAGATAAATAGAATGAAGTCAGATATATCTGAAATTAAGCAAATGCTTCAGGCATTGAGCAGAGGACAAAATGGCTAACGCAAATATCGCAACAATTGCTGTCACGAATACATTCGATGATTGGCGCACAAGAACTAATGACTTAATTACAGATAGAAATATCCTTCGTAATCACCCATATGTAAAGGATAACTCAAACTTTACCGTTGCTAATGGTACAGTTCTTATCTCTCGTTCAACGGGTGGAACTCTGCTTACTCTTGCAGGCGGTGGTGATGCTCTAATCGGTGGTACAACTACTACGACTGACCTTATCGTTGGTGACGATGCTTCTGTTGCTAATCAACTTTCTGTGACTGGCAATACAGTAATCACTGGTAATCTTTCGGTAGGAACAAACTCCACATTTACTCAAAATGTTACGGTTATTGGTACAGCAAATGTAACAGCAGACCTCAAAGTTGCTGGCAATACTACGCTACAATCTAACCTCACAGTTTCAAAGAACGCGACTGTTACCCAAAATGCAACAGTTGCTGGAACGCTAAATGTCACAGGTGATACTGCTCTAGCATCAAACCTAGCAGTTACAGCAAACACAACTCTTTCTTCAAACCTATCAGTTAGCAGAAATGTTGCTGTATCTCAAAACGCTACAATTACTGGCACGCTAAACTCAGGTGCAGCAACGCTTGCATCTTTAGGAGTTACTGGCGCAGCAACAGTTGGAACTACACTCGGAGTTACTGGCAATACATCATTATCGTCTAATCTAGCGGTAACTGGTAATGCTACAGTATCTCAAAATGTTACAGTTACTGGAACATTGAATTCTGGTGCTGCAACATTAGCATCACTAGGAGTGACTGGTGCTGCTACAGTTGGAACTACACTCGGAGTTACTGGTAATATTTCTTCTGCAAATATTAGTGTTGGTAACAAAGTTCTTGGATCTGTTCTAGAGTCTAATGTTGCTACAGGAACTGCTCCGCTGACTGTTGCATCTACAACTAAAGTTACAAATTTAAATGCTGACTTATTAGATGGTTATGATTCATCT
>Ga0208234_1000037_pt1 | contig 23951 bp, 18 predicted proteins | sample LakMenEpi27Sep12_FD_150741 | JGI IMG/M metagenome (GOLD analysis project Ga0208234, IMG submission 150741) | Freshwater microbial communities from Lake Mendota, WI - 27SEP2012 deep hole epilimnion (SPAdes) | ecosystem: Environmental > Aquatic > Freshwater > Lake > Epilimnion/Euphotic zone ...
ATCAGTTTTATTTTCAAACTCATTTCCTTCAAAGGCAAGATACCAATATCTAGGACACATTCCATTTCCGTATACCAATGAGGATGGTGCAAAAGTTTTTTTAGTCATAAACTTATTCGTTCCATAAACCCTAACGTGACCTTCTACAATTTCTTTTTCTATAATAGAAAAGTCAATAGTGTTAGGTTCTTTTTTAACCATTTTTTTTATTAATGCTTTTGTCATTAAAAATTCCTTACGCTATATTTAAGGGCATCGACCAGTTTGTCGGTTGCTTCTCTTATTGCATAGTACATATTCTTTTTTGCCCTATCGTCTTTTTTAACATGAGAATACCAAGCAGCCATCATTGCAAACTTAGCAGAGTATGCTTGTAGTTGTGTAATTAAAAGCGTAGCCTTTGCTGCTGGCACATCTGGATTAATTATTAATTTTGCAACTATACCAAGAGTCTTTTCAAACTCTTCATCTTTCATAAAATCTGACATCTCATTAAACTCTGTAAGTCTATTTAATAAATCTACTGTAGTTTCCATTAGTTCTTCTCTCTTAACTGTTCAAATACTTCCCATTCAATTATAGCAAGTCTTACTTTTTTATTTCCCTCTCCAAGAACAACCATTAATGCTGGGTCTTTTTTTCTATCTACCTTCATTGTATCTGACACAATCTTAGCCCATGAGTCTTGGCTAACGGAATAGGATTTAGAATACTCTTTGACATCTACTACGAAGTCATCCAATGATCCGTCAGCCTTGACTGGTCCCCTACCTGAATTAACGTGTGGCTTAGCACCAATACGTTTTAGTTCAGAACGCTCACTCATTAATACCCTCTTTGTGGAAAAGTTACTTTAGACATATGTTTTTTAGTACACATCCAAGTAAGATCTCCTTTTTCTATATACATTCTTGCCTGTGCTACTATTTCTTTACATGTATGACAAACAAATTTGCCAGGATATAAAGTATAGTTACTTGTTGATTGTTGATTCAAGTTCTTTTAGTTTCTCTGGATTTTCTTTTAGGTATTCAATTACTTTTGCTCTACCCTGCAATCTTTCACCTAGAACTGTATACCAGGCACCACCTTTTTCAATTGTGCCCAAAAGTTCTGCAGTGTCTACAAGATCTGCTACCTTATCTACTCCAATGGTATCTCCATCAAAATAAAAATCATATTCTCCAGAAAGAAATCCTGGTCCAGTTTTGTTGAAATCAATATGCCAGTTTACTTTTCTTCCAACTTTTCCTTCTATAAGTTTATCTCCTACAGTAATTTTTGATTTAAGAGCATTGTTATCTGAATCACTTGACCACAACTTAACTACTGTGCTTGAGAAAAACTTAACTGCTAATCCTCCAGTTGGCATATGGGAAGCATACATCGCACCAATGTTATTTCTTAATTGTGATATTAATACTAATAGTGTTTGACCATCTTGATTATTTGCATAGTTAAGCATCTTTACAGCATTAGTCATATCTTTTGCTTCTGCACCAATTTGTTTGGTATTTTCAAGAGCCTTTAATTCATTAGAGTCTTTTTCAAAATAAATAGCAGGTAATAATGCAGATATAGAATCAACTACTAATATATCTACCTTTGCTTTCATTAGTTGAGTAGCAACATCAACCATATCATTAATAGTCTTAGCAGCAGAGTATATTAATTTATCCGTATCTACCCCAAGTTTTTTAGCCCAGTCTGGATCAAATGATTGCTCTGCATCTATCCATGCACACAACTTTCCTTCTTTTTGTGCCTCACCAATCATTTGTAAACAAAATGATGACTTACCAGCAGATTTATTTCCCCAAACTAAGACTTGTCTACCATAAGCAAATCCACCCTTGAGTGCATTATTAAGACTAATGCTTGGTGTTTTTTGTTTTATGACTTCAACGTCTGTAGCATTACTTAATCTTTTTCTTAAACTAGGATCTAGTTGTGATAAAAACTCTTCTATCTGTATTGACACTATTTACTTACCTCATTCAGTATTAGGGAACCATCTTCAGACTTTCCAAAAGTCATTTTAACAGCAGTTCCTGGCTCGCATTTCATATAACCCTCAGAAAATTGTCGAGGGAAAACTATAATAGGTTTCATTTCACGATCAGAGTTTGCAACTATCATATGAGCCATCTTCTTTCCAGCCTTAGTTACCCTAGGCTTAAATGATAGCACATAATACTCTTCTCCGCTATAAGGTAAAGATTTATAGTTTAAAAATTTAACCAAACTATTTGTTGTAAAGTTTTTTATTTCATCTATAATAATTGCTTCACTAATTCTATTTGCTCCAACTAAAAATAAATAAGTCTTGCCTTGCTCTATTTTAGTATCTTCTTCATCAAATACTCCAAGCATTCCTGTAGCATCCATTATTTCTATTCTTGACCATCCCTTGCCACGTTTAATATTTTTGACAACACCCATAATAATGTGAACATCTGTTTCATCAAAATCTTCAATATCATCTATATAAGCGTAATAGTGCGGTGGAACACTTGTCGTAAACTCTGGAAGGTTTAAGTATTCATAAAGATTTTCTTTTACAACACTTTCTTGTCTTAAGTTATCTGGAAATGCTAAAGCACCAATAGCGTTTAAAGCCTGAACTGCTCTAATGTTAATTGAACTTCCTTTTTTAGAAGCAAGACTTGTAAACTCTTCATAAGAAGTATATGGTCTGCGTGCTATGATTTTTGACGCAACTAGATCTGATATCCATTTAATTGAAGATAGTCCAACACGAATTCCCTTACCCTCAATTGTAAAATCAGAATCTGATTCATTAACGTGTGGAAGTTTTACCGATATACCCATTTTTTTTGCTTCAATTAAATATTCTGTTCTTGCATCTTTGTCTTGTTCATTTTTTAACAAACAATACATAAACTCAATTGGATAATAATATTTTAACCATGCAGTCCAATATGAAAGCATTGAATAAGCAACGGCATGTGACTTGTTAAAGGAGTAGCCTGCGTGAGCCTCAAAATCATGCCATAAAGCCTCTGCTTTAAATGGAGTAACATGTTTTGATGCACCAACTACGAATCTATCCTTAAACTCATCAAATTCTTTAGCATCTTTCTTTTTACCAATAATCTTTCTAACCTTATCTGCTTCTGCCATACTCATTCCACCAAGATAAACGCAAGCCTGCATAACCTGCTCTTGATATAAAACACAACCATATGTATCTTTTGTAAACTCTTGCATAATAGGATGAATATATTCTGTAATTGTTTTTCCATGCTTTCTTGCAAGATATGTTTTACCAATAGTATTCATAGCACCTGGTCTTACAAGTGCGTTAGATGCTGCTAATTCGTCTAGGTTAGACACACCCATTTTTACTAGTAAGTTTGTATATGGAGTTGCTTCACATTGAAAGACCCCCTTTGTTCTTCCATCTGAAAGCATTTCATAAACTTTTTTATCATTAAGATCAATACTATTTAATTTAATATCTACCTTGTGTCTTTGTTTAATAGTTTTAATTGTTTCATCAATAACAGTTAATGTTTTTAGTCCTAGAACATCTAGTTTAATCAATCCAATATCTGCTGCTTCGTTCATATCTACAGCAACAACTGGTATACGATCCTTACTTCCTGGTGCCACTCTAGTTTCCATAGGTGCGTATTTAAAGATAGAGTCTTTTGCAGTTACAACACCAGCAGCATGAATACCAGTCCCACGAATACGTCCACGAAGTTGCTCTCCATACTTAACTACTTCTGGATACTTCATTCTAAACCATTGTGCGTTTTTACTTGAGGTAAATTCATCCCAATCATCTACATTTTTTAAAACTTTATTTACATCAGATAAAGGTATGTTAAATGCTCTAGAAACATCTCTAACAATTCCTTTTCCTCTAAACTCTAAAAATGTAGCAATAGATGCAACGTTTTTATACTCTTCTTCTAAATATCCCTTTAACTCATCACGTCTTGAGTCAGCAATATCGGAATCAATATCTGGAAAATCATTACGTTCTGGATTAACAAATCTAAAAAACAATAAACCATATTTAAGTGGATCAACATCTGTGATTCCAAGTGCGTAGCAAACTAAAGATCCTGCTGCTGAACCACGGCCAGGTCCTACTAGAATTCCTTGACTCTTTGCCCAATTAAGCATATTGCTTACAATCAAAAAATATGGGGAAAAGTTTTTATCTTTAATAATATCTAACTCTTCTTGCATTCTTTCTCTATATTCTGGCTTATCATATAAACCTTTTTCAGTTAAACCTTTTAATACCAAATCTACTAAGCCCATATGAGGGTCATCTATTTTTGTTGGTAGTAAGTCTAATCCAGATTTAATATCATATTCTTCTATCTTATCTGCTATCTCTAGTGAATTAGTATAGATATCTTCTCTCTTTATACCCTGCATATTCATCTGTTGTTTCATCTCTTCATATGAAAGAAGATGAATATCAAATGATCTAAATGACATAGGTCTATCTGCACCATACAGGTAGTCAAGACGTTTCATAATATCATCTATCTTTTGAGATTTTTCAAACCTTGCTTCTTTATCAAGTTTTGCATGTGTATTTAAAAGAAGCATAATTTCTTGAACAACCTTTTGATCAACTGTAGAATGATGACAGTCTGGCGTAACAACAGATTTAATGTCCATGCTGTCTGCAATCTCAAGTAGTTCATTATTTAATTCTTTTGAATTATGTGGCATAACCTCTACATAGAAATCATCACCAAATGTATTTTTAAACCAAGTTAATAATCTTTTTGCTTCTGCATATTCTTTATGCTCTAACGCTTTAGCAATTAATCCAGACATACAGGCTGATAAAACAATCAAACCATCTTTATATTTTTCTAATACTTCAAAATCAATTCTAGGTTTTTTATAAAACCCTTCTGTCCAACCTATTTCATTTAATCTATTTAAGTTTTCTAATCCTTGTTGATTCTTAGCAAGAATAACAATGTGGTTATAAACCAAGTCTAAGGGATTATCTCCTCTTTCTGCTTTATCTCTTCTATCAAATCTATCATGAGTAATATATCCTTCTATACCAAGAATTGGCTTTATACCCTCGGCTTTTGCTGCACGATACATTGGACGATGTCCAGATAGTGCACCATGATCTGTAATGGCTATGGCTGTCATGCCGTTTTGTTTTGCACGTTTGCAATACTCTTCTGGAGTTGCAACACCATCCATTAATGAATAGTGTGTATGAACGTGTAGTGGAACGTAATTCAAACCATAGCCCTTCAGATTATCTTTCTCTTACCACTCTGCTGCTGCAGATGTTGCTGGATTATCAAAGCCCAAATAAAATGCTTCTTGTTCTGCATAAGGAACTTTTCTTAATGCATTTTCAATATTTGGAAATTCATATTTTGACCAGTCAAATGGTTCTGCATCTTGCTTAAGTGGAATAAGAGTATATGTAGTTTCTGTACCCTTGCCACTACGCTTTAGTTTCCAAGTCATATTTGATAGACTTTGTGACTCTGAAGCATATTCTCTGATAGTATTAAATGTTGCTGACTTAGCAACTCCCATACTCCAGATTGCAACATATGGTTCGTTAATTGCATCATCTACTAGAACGCTTGTGTAAAACCTTAAACGTCCACCCCATCCAGCCTTTGGATCTTTTCTGTGCATTTCTTCTGCCCAGTCTCTACCCTCTGTGTCAACAGTGTCTATAGCCTTACGCTTATAGTCTTTTGGATTTGTGTGTTCTTTTACAACAAGACTTAATCCACGCTTTTCTTCATAATGTGGTGAGTCTGCATCTAATTCTGCAACGAACCTAATTTGTACACTTTGTCCATCATCAAGTTTTAACCACTTAATTTTTGGACCATTGTTATCATATTTTGGTTTATCAACAATTGCTTCTATATTTTTTAACCCTCTTATAATTGCCATATTTCTCCTTAGTGTTTGTCCTGTAAATGGACTTACCTTATTGTAGCATTGACATGACTATATTGTCAAACCCTAAAACAAAATCTTTTAATTCTTTATCAGACAAATCAGACACATCTTTAACACCATTTGGAAGTTTTGCTACTACACATCTACTAGATCCAAGATCGGTTATTAGTTTGTTAGACATATTAGTTCCAGCATCGTCATTATCACCTAATGCAATAACTTGATTAAAATATTGTTTTAATAGTTTTCTTTGTTCTTTAGATATTGTTGCACCTAAAGTAGCAACTGCATGAGCACCGACCTGTTCTAGTCTAATAGCATCAAACGATGACTCAACAACAAATATCTTATCTACTCTTTTATTTCTAAATAGGTTAAACAAAGTTTTACTTTTAGGAAGATCTACTGAGTTTTTAAATCTTTTTCCTTCTATTGACCTTCCAACAAAACCTAGACATATTCCATCTGGTGAATGTACTGGGATAATTACCATATCTTGATTTGTTGAATATCCTAACTTATATCTATCAATACTATCTTTATTTATGCCTCTGTCGTTAAAATATTTCATAGCCCTAACATTTGTAAAAACATTTTCATGTAATCTTTCTATTACTTCTAAATCATATTGTATAAAAGTGTTTGTTTTTTCAAGGGTACTTGATATTTGATCTATAAGATTTCTACTATCTGCTTTTGAATCTATCAATCTCATTACTTCAAAATAAGATTTTTTACTAATCTGCATAATAACTTCTATTAAATTTTTAGATTCCTGACAAGAAAAACACCAAAATATTCCTGTCTCTTTTGAAACCTCTCCTGCTGGAGATCTATAGTTATTATGAAAGGGACAAAAAATCATTAAGTCATTGTCTAGTTCGTATTGAATATCTATGCCAGCGGCTATAAGACTTCGCTTGACTTGTTCTTCTGAGTAGTAGGTAACATTACTGGGTTGTTTTTGTCTATTCCTGCTATACACTTTGCCCTATCCTTACCAACATGTACCCCATAAACTGATAATCTAAAATTGAATGCTTTACCATTATACGACAATGTAAAGTCTGTGTCAATATCATATCTAGGAACGTATCCGTTATTTCTCATAGCGGACTCAAGCATAAATATGTATTGCTGTTTTAACCTAACAATTTGAGAATCATCATGGATCTCGCCTTCAAGGTCAAATTTTTTTATTGACTTATGACTATACATGTAATAATTATATAGTTAGATTATGATTTGTCTTCAAAATCCTTATATATAAATCTTCCAGAATCAAAGTCAACATCTATCATAAAATCTCCACAAAACCCATGCCTATTCTTTCTAAAAGCACATTCTAGAATTGTAGTACCCTGAGCACGACCCAATGCCAAAACCCAGTCAGCATCATAAGCCAACTGCTTTGACCAAGCAACCTGACCAAGAGATGGCACACTGTTCATATCAGTAGCATCATCTGGAGTAGCAGAGGCAATAGCAACAATAGGAACCTGTGCAGATATAGCCAATACCTTTAACTCTCTTGAAATACTTTTAATTTTTACAACTTCATTTTCAGTTGGAACATTTGATTGCATCAATTGAATATAATCTACAAATACTATGTCTGGTGAGTATTGATCTATCTTTCCTCTTAATACAGAAGTAGATAATTCTCCTACCCCATCATTTGAAACAATGTGAAATGGTGGCATATTTTTTATATGTTGATCTGCCCAAAGTTTTAAAGAGTCTGGATCAACTTCTCCAGAACTTAACTTTCTATGTGAAAACATTCCTTGACCCATAATTGTATATACACGATTTCTAACTTCAGTCTCCGTCATTTCAAGAGATATAACTAGTGGTCTTCTTCCGTTTTTCCATGCTTGAACAGCCATAAAAAGTGCAAGCCAAGACTTACCAATAGCAGGATAAGCAAGAAGAATGCCAAACTGACCAGGAGTAATACCTGCTGGAAGATAGTTATCAAAGCCCGCAAGACCTGTTTTAATACCGTAGTTACCTTTTTCATTTAACTCCCTTATGTGTTTAAAATGTTCAATAGCATCATCTATATCTGTAGCATCAATATCTCTAATGTTAACTGTAATCTTTTTTAACTCAGAAGTTTTTCCAATTAAATTATTTAAAGCGTCATTTGGCTTGTTGTCTTGTAATTGTTTAGCGGTAGACATCAAGACTCCGCTTAAACTATCTTGCAAAAAAGAAGTTCTCAATTCTTCTAAATGATATTTTGTATTTCCTATTTCTCCAACTGGATTAAAGTCTTTAAACTTTTCTACCACCAAAGACATAGATGGCACTACAGAATTTTGTTCACTGTATTGCTTTATAAAATCCCAAACATCTTTATGTGTTCTAAATAAACTATCTGGATTTGCCTGTAGTAAAACATATATCTGCTTATCTTTCAATACGGCTGAAAGAACCTTTGATTCTAAATCTGCAGACATTACTTTAGCCAATCCTTTGCTTGTTGCCTTAAAATCATTCTAACCCTACTATCTTCATCTCTTAAATTTTTAGCCTTATATATTTTATCAGCATTGTTTTTAAACCAAAGCCATGATGGTGTTAAAGAAACTTCAAAATAATAATTCATCAACTTATAACACTCATCAACGGTGTAAGAATCTATTAATGCTTGTGCTGCATACTGCTCAGTATACCTATTTAGTTTATGATCTAAACCTTTTTGCTTTAAACGTTTTTCAAACTCACTAAGAAACTGATGCTTAATTTGATTCTTTGTTAGTTTTTTTTCTTCTGACACTATTCTAATTCTTTCTTAGCCTCGTCTACTTTTGCAATAACTTGCTCTTCAACAAATTTGTAAACACGATCCATTGCTGAGTCCATTGTTTCACCTTCTCTAAGAAAGTCTGTACATCCTAAATCAACTCTTAGACTTTGAAAATTTCCTAAATTAAGTGTGTAACCAAGTGTTACCGATACATTAGTTTTATCTGACATAATCACCACGTTTCCTCTGCCCAGACGGGGATAAATTCTCCGTCTTTAGTTTGTGTATATAACATAATAGCATCTCCTATCAAAGAACGCAAGTCCTTTTCAGTAGGAACATTTTTACCTATTGTTATTTGTCCATCTTTTCTTGGCCTTCCCACATGAATATTGCACATTCCCTCACGAATATTAAACAAGTCATCTTCTGAATAGTAAGACATCTTTTGCCACTTTCTTTCACCATTTAAAGTTGCACCAGTAGGTGGTGGTATTAACTGAGCCTTTATAAGTCTTTCAAATTGAATTCTAGATTTTCTAAAAATTTTAATTGTATTACCTATTGTAAAAGCCCTTTTCCTATGTTTTCTAAAATCAGACAATAACATAGATTGATCTTTATCTTGAGCATAATTATATAAATATACTATATTACTAGCCCTATTAGAATGAACAACTCTAACTAGATTTTTATTTAAAAAAAATATAGTCTTACTTGCCTCTATACTATGTTGCCATTCTTTTTTGCTCTGGCCTTTTCCAATTTCATTATCCATCTTATTCTCTCATCAAACGAACTAACATTATGATACATCTCTCTTTGCCCACACTTTAAACAATATAATTCTATATGATCATAGGATAAAAATACCCTATCAACAAACATCTTACCATAACACTTTTTACAAGTCAAGGCTTTTTTTATATCCATTTTGAAATTATATCAGACTATGATAAACCTATGGCAATAAGGTTAATTTCTATATTTACAGATCCAGTGCTTCCTGATGGGAATTTTACTATTCCATCTACCCTGTCTCTTGTTACTGATGTTAAAACTACTGTAGCGGCGTTACCACCAGATACTGTGCTTGTAACGTTGGTAACTCCAGCAACTGCAACTGGGACGGAATTAAAACTTGGATAGAAAAATGAAAAACTTTGTTCTGGAGAAGTTGTAATGTTATTGATAGATATAGATTGAACCTCTGCGTAAAATTTTAAAGAACTTGTACCAGCCTTTGTTTTATTTATAGTAGAAAAGGTGGCTGTGTTTTGTGTTGTTTGAAGGTCTCCAATTGCGTCTACTATCGATGATAGAAGGGTTACGTCTATTGGTTGACCACGACTAGGAGTGTTTATAGTTGCCATATTGTATCCATTATATCACTATAGGGCTATAACTTCAGTTTCAAACAATTTATATATATCGTCTTCTGAAGGAGGTATTGGATATGAAGGCATCTGTACTTTTATTTGAACATAGTCGGCTAGAACTGGAGCATTAATAATTATACTATTTCCACTGTTTCTTTTAAAAAAGGTATAGTTACCTGTTTGATCCCAGTCTATAAATATATCATGATTTTCTAAATCAGTTAAAGGCATTACATCATCCCAAGAAAGTGTTATAGTTTTTTGTCCATAGGTTGTTGTGTTGATATCAAATGTATATGAGGCACTTGCACTGGCAACCTGACCTGTACTATCAAGAACAAATATTGGAGACCACTCAGAAATTTCATTATAGTCTTTTGTTGTTATTCTAAATCTAATTTTATGTTTTCCATCTTGGCCAGGGTATGGTAATTTATCTACTGGAATAATAACTCTAGGCATTATAAAACACCAATACCAAATCTATACTCAATAAAGTTGTTTGTATTCTCTTCTTTTAATACTGGATAACTATCATTTGTTGTTATAAGATTATATCCAACTAAAGAATATAATGGATTTGTTGCAGTAACATTGTCTATTCTTATTCCATCAAATAGAAAAAAGTAATTATTATCTGCTACCCCTAGATTTGACATAGATGAATAAATTTTAATTAAGTTTATATTAGCCCAAGAAAATGTAGGGTCTGTAGTAAAATCAGATATTTTTTTAGTTAAAACTTGATATCTATTTTCTGCTACAGATACTGAGTCTGTAGAAAATTCTGCATATGCTTTTGGAGGCTCTGTTTCAATGTTTGGTAAATTGTTAACAAACTCCACTAGTATTCTAATATCATCTGGAGTATCATTTGAATTTGTATACCTTCCAATTATGCTAAATGCTATTTTTATTTCATCATCTGGAAGGTTTTGACTTAAATCAATATTTACATTTGAGTTTTGTAAATATCTAGATCCAACCTGTGGAACAAAACTTGAATTTAAATATGCTGCTGCCCCATTGGCTAGCATTGCTCTATTTAAAAACCTTGGCGGCTCTTGTTTATTTTTTCTATCAGAGTTGTCAAAAATAGTTGAATCCGAATTTATAAAAACAAATTCTGGAGTACTTGAGTTAACACTTGCTGTTAGGTTTCCTTGATCAATTGGAATGTTTGGGTATGTAACAATTGAAGCACTTACTCCATTTGAGTATGTCCATGGCTCCCCTGGAGAAAAAGTTATAAGCATTTTGCTATCATATCTTCCAGCAACAACGTTATTTGCACCAGGAAACAATCCTATTTCTGTAATCTTATATCTTTGATCATTTGGCATCTGTGCTTTAAATACTAACTTTTCGTCTTCTCCATCTTTAATAAAACCCCTAGACAATATGGGTACCCTAAAAACCTCAAAATCTAAAGATTTTTTATCAGGAGATATAGATGCAGAGGCACCAGTAATTAATGCTTCTGGACCTACCCCAGCAGCAATATGAGTAGCAAAGGTAGGTGCTTGCCCAAGCATGTATTTAGCAATAATCTGCTTTCCGTCATTAGTAATCATTATCGCACCTCTATAATTGTACCATTTGTGTCTATCTCAACCTCAATTAACTCATCAGAGGTTAAATTGATTAACTCAATAATCAGGGCACCATTATCATCTATGTATATATAACTGTTCAATCCTCTATCTTCTAAATATTCGTCCCCTGGTATTTTGTTTTCAAGTTTAATAGAAAAAGCATTATACAAAGAATCGTTAGATTTTTGAAACGATATTAGATTTGAAGCATCATATTCTTTTTTAATAGCAGACAAATTAGATATAATATTGTAGAAAGGGTTAATTCCATCTACAGTATCATGTCTTGTAAATTTAGTTAACTCTACCGCCCCTAATTTTTCAAATACTAAAAAGGTTATTTCAGAAACATCATTTGTTCCCCTATCTAATGACACAACGTTATCTTTATTAGGAATTTTATTAGATGAAGAGTCTCCAGTAACTGTTGTAATATTTGTGCTACTTACATTACCAATATTAAAACCAGGATCTACAGTTCCACTAGTTTCTTTTGCTGGAGATAATTTTAATTTATAGTCCTCTATATACTTTCCTATATTTTGAGTTTTAAATGCTGCTACCCCAGCCTTATCTTTTAAACTTGCTTGTTTAACAGCCTCTCTTTTAATTACCTCAAGTTCTGCAATACTAATACCTTTGCCAGTTTTTGCTGCTTGAGCAATCATATTAGTAATAAACTTTGATTCTTTAGTATCCAACTTTCCTTTAGTTGAAGACAATGCTGCATTGACTATGTTTTTAACAGTTGTAACAGTACCAGCACTACCACCTTGTTTACCAGCATTTTTAGGAGCCGAAACTTTGTTTTTAGCCATTAACCTCAACCACCTTTATTATGCTAGAAGGACCCTCTGTAGATCTAGCATACTGTATTTCTGAAACAACAAACTGTTTATCAACATCTACAAATTTATCCCCGCTAGGCATAGTATAATCTATTGTAACAATATCTCCTAATTGTAAATGAGATGTCGCAAAAACTTCTAATAAAACAATTCTTCTTGGACTTATAGTCTTAGACAAAACCCAGCCAAGCAAATTTTTAGCCTGATCTTCGCTTTGAATATACAAGGTGTCTAAAGTAAACTCTTGCTTACCGTATTTTGACCTACTTATTTTAACATCTTGAAATATTTTTTCTTGTCGACTAGGAGAAAGAATAGCATTATTTATTATAACAGGATCAGAAAAACTTGACCTTTCTTGATAATAACTATCTGCAGTTAAAGTATTAGAGGTATTCTGTGTAAATGTTATTCCTATTATCTGCAAATAATTACCAGATGTTTCGTCTAGAGTAATCATTTTATCGGTAGCATTAAATACTAAAAATTCTGCACCATACGAGTCTGCATAAAATCCAGAGGTAACGTATGTTTTTTCATTACTAAATATAGGCTTAAGCATTGCTCTAAATGCTGGGTATGCCTTATCGTATTTAATATTAAAATATGCACACTCTCTTAAGATAGTTCCAAACTCATCATAGTAAATATCATACTTAGGAGCAGTTTGGGTTTCTATACCACTTAAATATGCATCTTGAATAAATCCAGATAAAGAATATTTTTTAAGAGTATCTGAAGAAGTTATTTGTTTTGCCCCAAAGATTTTTGATACATCTTCTACAATAGTAGTTTTATTTTGAGATTCTTGATTTTTTAAAGCATAGATGTTTTCAAACATACATTTTGATCTAGATCTAATAAATAAAGCCATGTTGTTATACTTAGGCAAAGGACTTCCATCATCGACTGTAGCAATCTGTGTTCCATTTAAGTATAAATAAAATCTACGAGTAGCCCCAATATCTTTGTATTCTATTGCCAAATCATATATTGTAGGATTTGATTCATTTGAAATTCTATCTTGACCTACAAACTTACCCTCATCTGTTAAAATTTTTGATAACCCACCCCACAGTTTAACTGGTATGGCAATTTCTTTACTATCTAAAATTCCTCTTGTAACCTTATAAAATAAAATATTATGCAATACAGATGACTCTTCTCCAGTGTCTTTATCTTTTGTATTATAGTTTTCTAGATTATCCGTACTTAGTGTACATATTTCAAAATAATATCCATTAATATTATCTGAGTCAAGCATTATTGCCATACCCCCAGATCCTCCAGAAAGGGTAACATTTTCTGATCCAAAAGGTGATGGAACAATATAGTATTCGCTAGCATTGGTTGCAGTTTGAGTACTTTGATTTGATTCTTTTCTTCCTATAATTCTTATCCTTGTTCCAAAATGTTTGTAGTCTGAGTCTAAAGTCTTTTTAACCAAACTAATATTATCTTTGGTTGCATTACTACTTGGACCATTAAAAACTAATGCTGAGGATTGAACTGTTCCCTTGGAAGTAACTTTTAAAGTTTTTACAGTATCATCTGAAGGAATATTTTCTCTTTGAAAATTTGCAATTACGCCATTGACTAAAGAATTTTTAGCAATTAGTTTACCTTCTTGCCAAACCTTTTCACTAGCACTTCCTTCTGGTGGCCTTGTAATTTTTTCTGTAGGGGTAGTTGTAAACAAATAACTTGAATCCATTTTATATCCATCAAGGTTATTAACATCTGACCAAAAAGATCTTAAACCTGCTGGGTGCTCAACCAACTTAGTCCCAAACTGTGCTCTTCCACTTTTCTTTATTGGACCATTTTTATAAACTGTTGTATATGTTGCACTAGCATTTATAATATCTTCATAATATGGCTCAGTATAAATTCTTATAAGTCCAGTAGGATACATTTTCCCATTAAAAGGTAGTTGACTAAAGTATTCTTGATATTCTATTTCATCAGTTATCCATTCTATTCCTACCCCTGGAATTGTATACTGAATAGCATCATACTTTATTATTTCACCATTAGCATACAAATATCCTTGAAGTCTTGGAAGCCAATATACATTCTCTCCAATATCTATAACATTATTTAATATTTGATTATTTTCAACATAAGGTTCTACTGCTGGAATAGTTAGATTTAATGCTACTGCACCAAGAGTATATGTACCAGTTTTACTTTTTTCATTAATGGTTTTATAATTTGTTTGAGCAGGAACTTCCCACAATAGTACTGGTTGATATCCGTAAGTTCTATCCTCATCTGTATAAATACCCTGTTTAAGTGAAATAGGAACCCTTTGAACATACCTAGTAGTATAGTTTATCTTTCCATCATTAATTACTTTAGTTTGACCATCTTTTATTTCAATAACGTTTGGTAATACTTCATTAGTTTTTTGACCAAGCATTACCATATCAGTTTGTCTTTCTCCTAAGTTTGGTAACAAATACTCTTTACTCATAACAACAAAATTATTATATTCATCAAAAAACATTGCTGTTTGAGTTGAAAGAGATAGTCTTTGTAAAACTTCTGCTACATTTGCTTCTGGCTCAACAAAAAAATATGGAATAATAGGATCTGTTTTACCACTAATATTTTTAAATACATAGTTGCCAAACCCTATGTTATCTAACAATGCTGCTACGGCAAATGTTAATGACACATTTTGAAAAAATAATGCTGGGCAAGACTGTGTTTCAAACTTAAAAAATGAGTCACGAAGTGTCAGATTAACATCTATCAATCCACTACCTCCTTTAGGAAATGATTCCACATACATACTTTTTATAGGAATATATTTATCATAATCATTTACACTTTTAACTATTTCATAAAAATCTACCCTTGTATTAGGATTTAACAAATTAGATATAATACTTCCTTGATTATCTTCCATCAAATTTTGATCACTAAAAGCAAAATCATGATTCATTATTGTCATTGACCCATTAGAAACAGATACGTTACCTACTGGAAGTCCCGTAGTGTCATTAGATAAACTTTTTGTAATTTCAAAACCCAAGACATAATTAGATATATCAGCGGCTAGTCTTGGACTCAATTCTATTAAATCAAAAGTAACATCTGGAGCATACATGGTTTCAACCTTTAACCTTAAACCTTTTAGGAAAACAATATCTCTAAATATAGCCCTTCCGCCATCAATATAAAATGAAGGATTAGTTAATGATTGAATTGTTCCAACCTTTTTTGTATTGTCATCTTCAAGTAATTGAAATTTATATTCAACTGCAAAAGTTTTCCATTCATAGTCCCCTTCGTCCCACACTTTTAAATCTCCAGCAGTTATTGAAGAAGCATTAATAATGTAAGATTCTCCAGTCACTGTTCCATATGGTGGTAATTGAGTAGAGTCATCCAGCATGTCAACAAAATAAAACTGACCCTTATATTTATCTGGTATAGAAATTCCATAAAAAAGTTCTACATATCCATCCCACTTTACTATATCTGTCCCATCTCTTCTCAAAGAATCTTCATTAAATGTAATAGCATTAAGCCAATTATCATTATTATCTAAATATTCAATAGACCATCTTTTAGGAATAGTTGATTTATTTTTATCCCCCAGTGGGTCAACAATAACCTGACCATCTTGATTTTTTAAATTTAACAAAGATACTTTTGCAAGATTAGTTTGCATCTTAACTACTATTCTATTACAAGCAACATCTTCTTTATATACTATAAATGGAGAGACATCTGTTATTTCATACCCAATAGAATTAGGATCTGTTCTTTTAGATACCCCTCGCTCAATACTATCTTCAAGTCTAAAAGAATTCCAATATTTAAACACATCATTCTTAGATGCCAAATAATATCTTGGTCTTTCTCCAGACTTAATCTCATCTACATATTTTCCAGTATCAAAAAACAATGGTTTATTAATACCAGATCTAGGTCTAAATGAATTAAAACATTGCCTTAAATCATAATACAATCCTCTATTAACATCTACAGTTGAAAATGATATAGGGCTATCTTGATTATCTAACAAAGTTTCCGAGGTAATTGTAGACGTAATAGCATCTGTATAATAATCTCCCAAATCTTGTTTATCATAAGATAAAGGCAATGTGTTATATATTGTTTGAGTACCTGGCCTATATCTATAATTTCCATAGTTCTCAATATTTTCAAAATCATTCAAATTCCATTCTGCAATAACCAAAGACTCAGTCTTTATAGTATTATTAATTTCTATATAATTTTTTAAATCTGAATCTGTAAACATTAAACTTCCTCAACTGATAATGATATATTCCAAAAATCAAAATTTGAACCGCCACGTTTTACTATATTAAAACTAAAAGAAGAAAAATAAACTTCAACAATATCATTATATTGATTCAAATGATTATACTCATCATTTTGATCTGCAAACTTATCATGTCTATCATATGACATAAACATATAAAAAGATCCTGGGTGATCTTCATACCACTTTACTATGTCAACACCTCCAGCACCACCATCAACAGTATATTCAGTTAGTCCAGAGGTTGGGTTTCCGTAAACATTAAAGTTAGGATCTCCATTATATGATCTAGATGGAAGCATGTCCCAATCCCATGAAATATTAAGTTTATCTGCTATATGATATGAACGCATATTTCCATTAATCATTCTTTTTCTATTTTCAATTCTATTTTGACCCACGGCTATTTCACTTCTATTATGATCAGATAAGATAATAAAGTCAGAACCCTCTGTTCCATTTGGAACTACTAGACCACTACTTAAAATACCAGAGTTATTAGACCATGCTATAGCCTGTGGCCTTGCATAAGCCCATCTGTTCTGCATATATGCCGAGGTAGCCATTAGAATCTATTTCTCCTTATTTCTCTTCCTTGAGTCATCTTAATTTTACTAATTACAACATCAGCAATTTCATTTGGAGAAGATGATGTATTAGGTACATTAACGTTTACACTATAATTATACACTGGAGAAGATATATTAGATACAACATTTTTTGGAGAATCAATATAAGTTCCTGGCAATTCAGATGATCCCATTGATGGGAATGAATTTCCATTAAGTGCATTTAACAAAGGCATGTTTGCTTGAGCAACAGATTTTCTAACTACAAATTCTCCAGGTGTTAACAGTGCTGGAACCTTATCTGTCATTCCGATTCCTGGAACAATATTTCCAAAAGCCATTCTTACTGGTGCTGGCTCATTAGATCCTTTATAGTTAACATTTCCACCATTTGCATATCTTTTAACCTTTCCACCACCCATGTAACCAACTACTCCACCAAAATAACTTCTAGTAGCCCCTCTTGTTTGATATGCTTTAGCATTTGCTAATGCAATATTTGCTGCAGAAAGAGCATCATCTAGTGCTTTCTTACCTGCAACAATTGAATTTCCAGCACTTATTAAATTATCTTTTATTGTAGTACCTGTTGAAACTAATCCACCGATACCAGTTTTTGCATCTCCAGACCAAGAATTTTTTAAATTAGTCATAAAATTTAAAGCATTTTTTCCTTGAACACTTGTTTCATCCATAAATCCTGCAACGCTTTTTACTCTTTTACTTACAGTTAAAAATTGTGCTTCAAACTCTGCAGCAGTTAAACCAGCAATTTGTTGAGCAGTAGCAAGGCTGTTTACTAAAGATTGTGCATTAATTCCTAATTCATTAGAAAGATTTGTAATAGATTGTGGATTGTTTACATCTAGACCTACTGATTGTCCTAAATATCCAATTTGAGCAGACATAGCCTGTCTTTGAGTTTGATCTACAGTTGTTTGCATCTGTGTAGACAATTGAGATATTTGTGTAAGAACCTGAAGTTTACGTTGTTTTTCTTTTTCTGCAGTAATAGTTTTTTGAATATCAGCAATTTTTTGTTCTTCTGCTCTAATTAATAAACTTCTTTGATATATCTGTTCATCTATTGTATTTATATTAGTTTCTATTTGTTCACGAGTATATAAAACTCCATTTATTTCTACCGTCAAATTTTTAAGATCATTTTGACGTTTTTCTTCTAACGCTGCTTTTGTATCCTCTAACTGATATCCTGCTGCAGTACTTGTCATCTCTGCGGCTGCTTGTGCGGCTGCTCCAAAATCTCCAGATGTTAAAGCAGAAGCAAGATCTATCTGTTGCTTTTGTTTTTCGGCTGCTCTTTGATTTGCAGAAGAAACCTTATCAATTGCAGTTACTCTTTCGTTATAAACCTTATTAATATTATTTTCTTGATCAGATAAAGTTTTTAATCCTTTTTGATATTTATCTAATTGTTCTTGTTGAGTTTTTGTTAACTCATTATATGCATCAATTTGATCTTGAACTGGTTTAATACTTGTTCTTTCTATTGAGTCAATGTATGCACCTATTGCATTAGAAGTTGCATTCATTTGATCTTCTAGTACCTGTTGGTCAGATTTTAACAACTGTGCTTTAATTGCATTATTGCGAAGTTCTTCATTTAATGCTGCTATTTGAGTTTTTTGATCTTTTATACTACCACTCAATATTTTTGCTGCACTAGCATAATCTAACTGTGCTGCCGCTGCTGGATCTAATCCTTTCATTCTTAATTCTATTAATTGTGCTGTAGTTATTTCTGCACTTGATCCAGTACCTCCTGGATCAGAGCCTTCACCTGCTCCTGTATTAAATCCTTGTCCAGGAATATAATGTTCTTGAACAGCAAAATTTGCTTGTTGTGATGCTGCATATTTTACTTTTCTATCCATATCCCTGCCTTGTTCTTTTGGATCCATTCTTCCTTGAGAAACTGCAAGTGCTTCACTAGACTGAATTTGTTTTCTTAAAGCATCTTTATCTATAGTTTCATAAATTGTTGTATATAATTGTGTTGCTTGTTTTATTTGATCTTGCGGAAGACTTGCATACCAATCCATTTGTTGTTGCATTCCAGAAAAATCTGCATTATCTGTAGTAAATTTTATTAATGCTTCTTTTGTTATATTATCAGGAAGTTCTTCTTCTACCTTTTTAATACGCTCTCCCGCTTCAGCAAAATCATCTATTCTATCCTGATTTGCATTTACAGTTAAATCAATCATATTTATATACTTATCATCCACACTTGTGGCCATTTCTAAAAATGTGTTTGCAGTATTAAATGCATTAGCATCTAAATCTTTTAGATATGAAACCATTTTTCCTCTTGTAAAATTATCTGTTATTTCACTAGTTGAGGTTAGGGCTCTATTCAAACCTTCAAGTCCATGAGTATCTACCATAACATCCATTTGTTTTTCTAATCTTTTTTCATCTGGTTTTCCAGTTGTTGGATCTATAAATAAACTAACAAGAGATGATGCATTATCTAAACCAAGGGCATCGCTTGCAGCATAAGTATTTATCATAAAAGTAAGTTCTTTATTTTTTAATTGACCTGTTTGTCCTGTAAGCAGTGCAGCACTTGCTTTTCCTATAGGATCATCTTTATATTTATCTTGCAAAGAAGTTTGTGTAGCCTCAATCATTTTTTGTTGCGACTTAACGTCAGCATTAACAAATGCACCAGCAACTTGACCAATAGCCTTATTTTGTTGTTCAATTAATTTTGCTCTTCCTTCTATGGTTTGCCTATCTAAACTATTCTGACCTCTTTTTACATCAGCAATTCTTTTTTCTATCTCTAGTCTTTTTTCAGCATCTTTTGTTACTAAAAGTTGTGCTTCTAATGATTTTAATGTTTGCTCTGCTTCTATTCTTCTTCTTTCCATTTCAATATCAAATGATTCTATACCCCTTGAAGAACTTTGAATTACAGCAGAACCTAAACCAGCAGTTTGGCCAGCAATCAGATTTCTATTTTTTGCGTTTGTAAATCCTGGAAGATTTAATAAATCTTTTACCGCCCTAGTAAATGGATTAATTTGAACAAGGAAATCTCCAATTTCTGTTAATTCAATTTCACCTTGAAAAGCGTTTCCTAATTTTTTCTTAAATTGTCCAAAATCTATTCCTAAAATTTGTTCTTCAAAGAAATTTGTATTTTTACTACCCATTTCTGCTACTATAGAGTCGTTTAGATTTTTTTGAGTTAAGTCTGGAATTTTATTAATAAATTCTTCTAAATTACCTTGGGCTTCTTCTACTAATCTTATTCTTACATTAAGTGGATCTTTAAGAATATCTCTACCATTTGATCCAATAATTGAAGTTAACTCTCCATTTATTTTTAAAGCAAGTGTTTCATTTTTCATTTGTCTACCAATTTCTTCAGCAATACTTTGTGCTTGAGCGGCATCCAATACTCCTTGTGAAACATACTCTGCTAACTTTACCCCTATAATTTCTGCTGGTGATTGTCCAGATTTCATTAATCTATCTACTTCTTTAAACATAGATTTTCCTAATTCTGACCCCATAAAGACTGATCCAAAATCGCTCTTCAATGGATTAATTGGAGATAATCTTTCAGATCTTTGTCTTGCTGCTATTTCAGATGCAGAAACTGTTCCTGTTAACTCACCCATAGTTTTTAAGTCTTCTGTAGTGTTGATCATTTGAGTACCCATTTGGAATCCCTGTTTAGTGGCACCTCGTACTGCTTTATCTAGCAAGACTAGTCCGCCAACTACCGTAGTAATTCCAGCAACCATAGCAAAAGTTGGATTTGCTAGTAATGGTAAAAATCCAGCAACTGCTGATAATCCCATGGCTGCTGGACCTATGCTTTTAGCAAGATCTCCAACTGGTCCTTCCATTCCAGACATTGCCATAAGTCCACCAGATACAGCAAATCCTAACATTGAGGCTGTTCCAGAAGCATTCATTAACTTTTGATTTCTTAAAGCATTTGTTTCTTTTTTAGATTGTTTTAATTTATCTTTTTGTACCTTTGTAATGTCTTCTGTTATTTTTGTTGATTCAGTTATTGCTTTAATATTATCAGTTTGTGCAAATTTATTTTTGTTAAACAATTCTTTTTGTTCTTTCAACACTTCATTATTTATTGTTTGTCTAGAAGGTCCTGAAGTTGTTGCTTCTAAAAATTGAACATTTGTAGGTTTTATTTTATTAGAACCTGTTCCCTCTTGTCTATAAGCCACACCACCTTGATTCATACTTTGTAATTGTGGGCCAAATTTTTGTGCTGATTGTGAATTAACAACAAATTCTCCAGGGGTTAGCATTGCAGGAGTTACACCTTGTTCTCCATATGCAGGAGTACCACCTGCACGAAATCTCATTCTTCCAGGAATACCTCTTCTTGCTGGAGCGTCTGGGTTAGTAAAACCAATTTTTGCATCAGGATTTTTTAAGGCTTTTCTTAAACCTCTTCCCTGACTTACTTTTGATTTTTCTAACTTAATGCTATCAATAACTTCTTGCAGTCTTGAAAACATTGCACGAGGAGTTTGTGTAATTCTAGGAGATATTCTAGTACCCCTCATGGCTCCCTTAATTACTTCATATCCACCTTTACCATCTTTTCTTACAACTCCTTCTGCTTCTAATTTTTTTAATATAGGATTGTTCATCTGTAATCTTAATTCTCTTGCTTTTGTTTTTGCATTTGCTACTTTTGATTTTGCTTGTTCTGGACTTAATGCAATTCCTGATTCTAAAATTGCTCTTTCAATTAAATTACTTCCATCTCTATAAAATGATCTTTTTCCATTTCCACCTTTATCTGAATATTCAGCACCAGGATCAATAACCCCACCTTCTTTTACTACCTTTACAATTTTTTCAAATAACATATCTACTTGAGTTTTACTCTTTCCTTTAACATCTAAACCTAATGAAGAAGCAAGTCTATTTCTATCTTCCCTTGCTTTTTTAGAGTCAAGTTTAGCATTTTCAACTATAGAGTCTATTAAATCTTGTCCTAGTACCCCAGGTTTTGCTGGATCATTTGCAATATTTAAGTCAGAATTTAATCCTTTATCTAATCCTAATCCAAAATCTCCCGCAACAAGTGCTGTAGATTTAATATCTGTTAAATCTAAACCAAATTCTTTTGCTAATTTTAATGGATTAAATATTTTATCTGATGATTCTAAATCTAATAACTTATATAAATCATTTCCTTGTATTACCTCAACATTATCTTGAGCATGTGCAAAAACTGTAGAACCACCTTGTTGACTTTGTGATCCAAATTCTCTGTATTCCATTTTTCCAAAACTAGGAGTTCCTTTTGTTCTGTATGTCTGACCACCATTATTCATTCTTTCAAGAGTTTGTGAATTAGCCTGTGCTGCATCTTTACGAACAACAAATTCTCCAGGCATCAATACGGTTGGAACGCTGTCTGTATTTCCAGTACCAGGAACCCAACCTCCAGTAGCCATTCTTCTTCCAGGAGTCCTAGGGCCCCTTCCTGGCGTTGGCATGACCATTCCTGGGTTTGCCTTAGAAAATGCTGCTGCAGCAGTGGCTGCCTGTCTATATGCTGTAGTAAGTGTAGCAACTGCATTTGATTCCATAGCAAATTGACTAGTTAACATTTTATGAGCACTGTGTAAATTATTTGCTACAGACAATGCTTCTAACTGCTCCATACTTAAATAGTTTGTGGCTCTACCCAACTCCCCACTACCAAGAACTATATTTTGATATCCTTTTCTTAATAAATTTATACCCTTTAAAAAGTTTGCTATACCGTTGCCAATAAGACCTATACCCATTAACACTACTGGCCCAATTCCTCCAAGAACTGCAAGCACAGTAGTTATTGCTCTTTTTGTTCCGTCAGAAAAATTATTAAATTTTTCCATAGCCTTAGTTAAAAATTCTGCTACTGGAGTTAATATTTTTGCAAATTGTTCTCCTAATGGAACTAGTGACATTTTTAATTTTTCTATTGATGCCGTAAATTTAACTGCAGCAGAGTCTGCAGTAACACCTAATTCTCTTTCTGACATTATTGCTAATTCTTCAGCAGATGCTGCTGTAATTCTTAAAACTCTAGATGCCTGAGTTCCACTTTTGCTAACATTTTCAAACAGGGTAGAAAGTCTTGCAAATTGATACTTACCAAATATTGTTTCAATCAATCTTGATTTTGCTAAATCGTCTAATGGTTTTAATGATTCTGAAAATGCAAGAACTGTTGCTCTTAGATTACCAGCATTTCCTTCTACAATTCCATCTAAACTAATACCAAGTTCATCTGCCATTTTTTTTGCTGCTTTAGATGGGTTAATTAAAGAAGCAAGACCAGATTTTAGTGCGTTAGCACCTTCAGCTGCATCCACTCCACCTTCTTGCATTGCTGCAAGGAATACTGTAAGGTCTTTTACGTCTCCACCAAGACCTTGGATAACTGGTGCAACACGAGGAATAGCAGCAGCAATATCTTGTAAGGAAACAACTGTTTGGTTTTCAACCATATTTAAAAAGTTAATAGTGTCTGCAAGATCTTGCCCTGATA
>Ga0208234_1000066_pt1 | contig 17878 bp, 16 predicted proteins | sample LakMenEpi27Sep12_FD_150741 | JGI IMG/M metagenome (GOLD analysis project Ga0208234, IMG submission 150741) | Freshwater microbial communities from Lake Mendota, WI - 27SEP2012 deep hole epilimnion (SPAdes) | ecosystem: Environmental > Aquatic > Freshwater > Lake > Epilimnion/Euphotic zone ...
AGTTATTAACCTTGCAGAAGGAACAGCTGGCACAGACGCAGTAAACAAGAGTCAACTTGATGCGGCTATTGCGGGGATACCATCTGTAGACTTGTCTGGCTACGACACGAAAGCAGAAGTTGACGCTAAGGTTGACGCTGCTAAGCAAGAGATCATGGGTGGTATTCCTAGTGCTACGCTAGATACCATTACTGAAATTGCAGCTGCACTTCAATCTGAACAGTCTGCTACAGGGTCAATCCTAAGCACACTTGGACAGCACACAATCCAGATTTCAACGCTAGAGTCTGGACTTGCTCAAGAGTTACTAGATAGAGCCGCAGCCGACACAGCACTTCAAGGCGAGGTTGACGCCGTAGAGTCTGGACTTGCTCAAGAGTTGCTAGATAGGGCAGCCGGAGATTCGGCACTTCAAGGTGAAATCGATTCTCTGGAAGCTGCACTTGCTCAAGAAGCCGCTGATCGATCCGGAGCTGACGGTGCATTGTACGCACAGGTAGCCCCGCTTTATGGAAGAGTCGAAGCCCTCGAAGCTCGTCCAGCACTGCGATGTCAGAAGCAAGGCTTTTCAATGTCAGCTCAAGATATAGCTAATGGCTATGTAGAATGTGCCCATCTTGCAGCTCCAATGAGCATGGTTCTTTACGTCGGTGGCTTGGTCCACTTTGAAGAAGAAGACTACATGCTGTCTGAGGTCGCAGGCAAAACAAGGATTACCTTCATGGGTGATCTAGTAGTCCCATCTACGGGAGCATTGCTTGAAGGTGACATGGTAAGAGTCCAGTACATGGTCGATGTCCCCGTCGAGTCCGGCGGGGGTGGCGGAGGACCAGTATACTCTGCAACTCTATATGACCCAATCATGAATGACTTGGGACCAGCTGTAGAGCTGTTGATTACGCCAACCTCTGATGATCCAGGAGCAATGATTCAGGTTTTGACAGAACAACCTCATGGGTCAGGAAACTTTGTAGTTGCCGGAATGGGACCATTCCCGTTTACAAACGATGTCTCTATTTCCATTGGAGCGTTTAGTTATCAGTACCACCAACAAAACATCAAGGTTCAGATTATTGGATCTGATGGAAGCGTATTGACTGAGACGTTGTTAGTTGTTCCACAAGGATTTGATTGATCAATTTTTATCTGAAAGGAATCATATATGAAAAAACCACCTGTACCACAACCTCGTCCTGTTCAAGACGAAAGACCATCAGCTCCACAACCAATGGAGCCATAAACAAAACAAGGCGTGGGGTGTAAAAGCCCCATGCCTTTTCTTTTATCGAGTGAAGCTATGTATAAAAATCTGTTGATAATCCTACTGTGTGTTTCCTGTCAAAAGCCTATCCATAAACCTGTTCCCTCTGTACCAATCGAAAAAACAAAAGCAGAACGTCTGGCTGAGAAAAAAAATAAATACCTATCTCTTCAGTCAACAGCTTTAGATAAAGACGGATGGCCGACAACATATAGCCCTTGTGATGCCGTTGGTTTTCTTGCCTTGTGTAAGACAGCTGGTGGGTGTCAAAAAGCTGACTTCTTTGATGCTGAGCAAGGCCCAGGTCTATGGCAACGTAACCAACATAAAAACTGTGTCGAGCTAGGCCAGTCAAAAACGTCCATCAGTAAAGATATGCTCATGATGGGTTTTCTGTACGGTGTCTACGGTATGGATAAGCAGACGGCTATTGGCTACTTCTACAGGCTTGAGGAGTACGGCAAAGCTAATGACTGGGTGATGGGTTATCCAAGCGAAACTATTGATCATCTAGCTCGTGTCTACATGACGCCTACGATGACCCTGACCTTATACAACATTATCGAATGGCTCACACAAAAGCCTCAGACCCCAAAGATGGAAGGTGTACAGAGAGTGCCTCGTGGATACCAGGCTCACCTGCGAGTAATTGACATCATGATTCAAGGAAAGATTAATGATGGTATCGATGCTGTGCAGATGAAAGACTTAAGCGAGCTACATGACCGTGACCCTCGAAATGCCCTATATCAAGCCGTTTTTCACAGATGGAGGGATGGGGAGATGGGTGAGGTAGCTGATATACTTTTGGATGAAAAACTGTTTCCTTCCGACCATTTACCTACTTCTGCTGATAGATGTGAAGCATACCTGTGGCAGCGGGATCAAGGCAAAGACTGGGATGGTTGTGATGAAGGTCACACTCACGACGGTATAGATTTTCTATTTGCTTACTGGGCAGCGGGGTTTGAATGATCACACTACGATATGGAAGAAAGAAGCCCGAAAATGGCAATAAGGGTAGCCTTGTATTTTCAGCTTTAAGTACGAACATCGATCTTGATGATGCGCACGAGCATAACGATGTAAACTCTCCAAAGATAAAATCGTTTAACCTGAACAAAGGTACTCGCTCAATAGCACAAGCTGACTATACGCAAGACCCTGATTCGGGGTGGTATTACGCTGTGGTTCCGATGCCAAGTGGTTATAGCCTTGATACCTGTAAGCCTTACTTTTTTTGCGTCGGTGGAGACTACGGTGGAATGGCTGTTACTCCAACCTGGCTTCGCAATGGAGACCCTTTTAACCTTATTGTTTGGATGCCTGTAGCTCAACCCTTGTCAATGGTCTGTGTCTAATGCCAGATTTTAGAATTGATGATTGGTCAGGTGGCGTAACTGACAACTTTCTTAATGCTGATCCAAAGTCGTCCCAGCGTTGTGACAATCTTTTAATTGATAGAAACGCTAAGCTATTTTTAAGACATGGCTCAGTGATTGAGTCCTCTGCTTTTCCAATGACACAGCTTGGTAACACAAGGATTAATAGGCTCGTAGGCTTAAAGAAGCGTGACGGTACGTTTAAATATTTCAAGGTTCAAGGTCGTCGGATGTTTGCTATGACAGGCGTAGGTCCGTCTGGTCATGAAGAAATAAGAGGCCCAGCCTCCCGCCCGTTCTTTACAAATGGTGGCCCTACAAGTCAGATTAACTATGATGAATGGAATGACCATATCATTGCTTGTGTGGCTGATTCAAGCGGTATCTATGCAAAGCCTACATTAGCTTATTTCCCCGAAGATAGCTCATTGCCAATGGGTGTGAACTGTGGACTGCCTGGCTTAAACAACACACAAGTATCAGCGGGCGGTGTTGGTAATTTGTATACATATTTTATTCACTACGTTTACAGGTACACGGCTGGTGACGTTCAGTTTGAGATGCGTGGACCAACTACTTTGCTGCAAACTGAGTCGGTAGTAATGGATGGTGCTGCATCAATAAACTTATATTTTGATGCTTTCCCTACAGATAGTATCACTGACAACTACGATATCGAGAATGTACAGCTTCGTATCTTTAGGACTTTGGCTAATGGTCAAGTCGGTTACCATGTAGCTGATATTGACTGTCTACTTGAGACATACGAGGACTTTGCCGCTGATACAGATATCGAGAATGGTGAGACTGTATATACGCTTGGTGGAGTGAATGATCACTATGAGGTTCCCCAAGCTAAGTTCGTTACGATCGTCAATGGTATCGCTTGGTACGCCAATATAGTTGACCCATACACGGATCAGCCTAAGAAGTTTAGAGTCCAGCAGTCAATAACGTCTACACCATACAGCTGTCACCCGTCACATTTTGTCGATGTTGAAGGCGAGATTGTAGGGATATCAAGGTTTGCCTCGTATCCCATAGTCTTTACAGCTGACCGTATCTATCGGCTTGAGGGTAACTTTAACGCTGACGGATCAGGCTATATAAGAGCTAGGGAGCTTGGAGCTGCTAGTGGTTGTGTTGGTCATAACTCCATAGTGAGAACTCCCGACGGTGTATATTACGCTGGTCAAGACGGCTTTTATATTACGGATGGTCAGTCGGTTAGAAAGATAAGCCGACACTTAGATCAGACTTATCCTACCTTTGTCAGAAGCCAAGCTGTCAAAGAGAACCTGCATGGAGCTTTTGACGAAATCAGTGGACGTGTCTATTGGACAGTATCAAGTGGACGCTACGGCAATGAGTGTGACCAAGTGCTGGTGCTTGACCCCTACTGGGGACAAAGCGACACCATGACCTTTACGACCATATCAGGTGGGGATAACTGGACTTGTTCGTCTCTGCTTTTTTACCGAGATATCTGGTACAGGACTAGTGCACAAGGGTACACCTACATACACTCTACTGATGCCTATACTGACCCATATGAGGATGAAGCGGCTGATGCTGTCACGTGGTCAGATCGAGCTGTCATGTTTGATTGGACAAGTGCTGCTGTCAATTTTGGAACAGACGTTAATAGGAAGTGGGTATCTCAAATGATATCCGTTTTTAAGAATGAAACAAATATCAGTGTCACTCCATACAGCTGTAATGATGCCAGTGGTGACTTTAGGCAAATGAGAGAAGTACGCTATAGGGGTAACTTAAGCTGGGGACAAAGTGACTTTGTATGGGGATCGGAAGAGTTTATATGGAATGACAGCGGTAATATTATCGCTAAAAGAAAGTTCCCAGCCGGTACGCTAAGGTGCACCCACAAGCAGGTAAAATTCACAAATGCAAAAACCGTTATCATTCGTAGTGACGATTATGCGCCTGCTATTATTAATAGCGATAACAAGACGGTATTGCTGTCTAATCACCCTGTTGACTCTTGGCCTAACGAATTAGTTGGCTACTCCATAAAGTTTAGTGGAGACAATTACACAGCTGAGTTTCCAATCAGGTCGGCGACTGAAGACACTCTTATCGTTGATGACGTTCTTGGGATACTTCAAACAGGTTCGTTTGAGTGGGAAATCGTAGGCTACCGCAAGGCTGAGAAGTTCATGCTAAACGCAGCAACATTGCAGTACGAGATGTTTGGTGAAAGTCACCCTGGCTTTGCTAAGTCTGATGAGGGTGGTAATGCCTAGACTAAACCTTGACACGTCTGCTATCGAGGATCAGGCAACAGCCCTTGCTTTCAATAAGCTCATGGACCAGACAGAACAAAACCCGTTTTCCACATTAGACGGGAAGATCATAAAGTTTAAAGTCAAAACAACAACATCAAGCGAGCCTGTGGTTCTTTATCATGGCCTCGGTTACACACCTAACATGGCTTTTTCGATGGGGATAGTGTCAGAGGATTACGTCGGTCTGACGTTCTCTCCAGTGGTTGATCACCAAGACACCAATGACAAGACGCTTAAAGTGATTGTCAGCTTTCCTTGTGACGTGGAATTGGTCATGTTTGTAGGGAGGTCTGCATGAAACTTTGGACCTATGGGGAAGCGTCAAATAAAATCAGCCAAGACTTGGACCTTAAGGAAGAGAAGTTTATTACACCTGATGAGCTGATGGGTATCTTTAATGACGCTATTGATGAGGCTGAGCAAATGGTGCTTGGTCTATATGAAGACTACCTGCTTGCCGAGAAAGACTACACACTTGTCGCCGGTCAAGATAGATACACTATGCCGGATGATATCTACGCTAACAAGATCAGGTATCTTTGGTTTAATGACAATAAGCTTCGCTATCAGATAAAGAGAACCAGAGCCAGCATACTTCCTTTTGCTGACATACCACATAGCGAGTACTCATTTCAGATTCAACACAGAGACCCAGATGAAGGCGTGACCATTAAGCTGTCTCCATCGGTTACTCACAGTGGTCCATATATGTTTATGCAGTACATTAGGAACGCCAACAGGGTTGCTGATGACTCAAGCATTATCGACTTACCCGAAGCAATGAACTTTATTTTTGCTTATGTAAAAGTCAGAGTGTACACGAAGGAAGTCAATCCTCTCGTTCAGCTGGCTTTAAGTGATCTCGAAGCGCAGAGAACATATCTACAAACTACACTAAGCTCCATGACGGTAGACGATGATAACGATATCGCACCTGACATGAGCTTTTACAGTGACTTGAATTGAGGTGAAATATGGGTTTGTGGGATAAGGTAAAAAAAGATGTAAGCAATACTTGGAAGAAGAGTGATGTTGGTCGAGCTGTTTCTGGCTCAACGGATGGCTTTAACAGAAGCTTACATATTAATAGAAAAGGGTTTAACAAAGACTGGGTTCCAGGTCTAAGGGTTGCCGGTGCAACTGGACTTGGCTTTGCCGTAGGTGGTCCTATTGGAGCTGGTATTGCTGGTGGACTAACCGCTGCTGGACAATATGGTGGTGGCGGAGCGTCATCCGGTGAGGCCCCAAAACCAAAAGAAGAATGGTGGAAAGAAGGAAGGCCAGACACAAGGCGTGAGATAACCAACGCTGATGGCGACCTTAAGAACGCCTATAAGTTGCAGCAAGAAAGAATATCGGCACCACAAAGTAGGCTTGGTGAAATAGACACTAGACTTAAAAACATACAAGGTGTGCAGTATGGAGCGAGTGTTGGTGGGATTGGGGCGGCTGCTGGTCTAGCTGGTTTATCGGCTAGGGCATTATCTAACGATTTAAGCGGTCAAGCTCAAGCTCGCATGGGTCTCATTGACCAACAGATGAGGGGGTCGATGGATGCCCTAAATCAAAATGCTGCTGGTGGATTAGCTGGTGGTATGTCTAACCTTGCTGCTAGTGGTGGTATGGACAGCGGTGCTCGTGCAAGAATGGCTAGTGATGCCATGAAAGCTAGGATGTCTGGAGCATCGAGTATTTTTAACAATGCAGGTCAAAACAAAAGCCAGGTTGGTATTCAGGATATGAATAACCAGTATGACCTACAGACAAGGATGCCAGGTATGTTCATGGACTTTGGGCGCAATGAGATTGATGCTCAAAAGTTTAACGCTGGTCTTGGTATGGATAAGTTTAATGCTTACCAGAATCAAGGTCGCCTTGAGGATGACAGACGTTTTATTGCCTCTCGTGATAACGCTGATAACGCAATGCGGACTGGTCAGTTCAATATTCAAAATGCTATTGGCGATAAGGCAGCTAGTGATGCGTTTGATATGGACAAGTGGAAAACACAGAACGCCGCTAAAGCTGGTGAGATGACAGCAAACGCTCAAAATTATTACGCAGACAAGCAGTCCAAGAGGGGGTTGCTTGGAAACAGAGGCGGTATTTTAGGAACAGGAATAGGCGAATAAGGAGATAAACTATGGGACCAATGGGAATAGCGATGCTCGTAGGCGCTGGCCTAGGCGCTCTTAAGTCAAACGAAGAAAGAAGCATGTGGGCTGATCAGCAACGAGCTGAGGCTGAGAAGACTCGGTATGCACCATGGACAGGCCAATGGGGTCAAAACCTACCAGGACCGACGGGTGACATGGGTAATATAATGGCTGGAACAATGGCTGGTGCGGCTATTGGACAGCAGATGGATTCTCCAAGCCCATCAGACAACACAGATACTACAGTTACAGAAGATATGAATATAGTTGATGATACTCGACCTTCCGATAATTATTACAAAATGCAAAGGTCAAACATGGATGGAAGAGACCCGTTTCTTGACTTCTTAGATAAAAGATATCCCACGTTAAATGCACATTGAGGTGAGACATGTATAACTTTCCACTCGGTTTTCAGCTTTCTGCAAAGCCCCTAAGCGACAGAATGGAAGAATACATGATTCCATACCGAAACGCAGAGGAAGCAAGAAAGGCTCAGGAAGAGGCTCTTAATCTTAAAAAGGGTAACTATAAATCTACTACTACAAAAGAAGGCGTAGGCGTTAGCGGAAAATCACAATCAAGTCAGTCGTCATATAAAGACCCAAATCTTACAACCCAAGCTAAGAAGCCTAAAGCTGCTTCACCGGCTAAAACAAAAGATACGGCCAGCAACTTTCTTGATGCCTACGAGCAAATACTACACCCGATTCCAAAAGGCACCGCTCCTGCTATTGATGTGCTTGCTAATATGGCATACCCAAAAGACATTGATCTTTCAGACAATGACCCCTACAAACCAAACCGAGATATTGCCAAAGAGTTTATTGATAAATTTAAGTCACAATCTCTTAATACAAATAGGATTGATCTTGGTCCGGCTATGGCTCTTGCCGATGCTTGGATGAAAGGTAAGTCAAATCTAGCTGGATCATATAGACCACCAGAATCACCTGACAGCATTGTAGCAAAGATGATGAGAATGCAGGAAGAGTCTCAGAAAAACTCTGATGATGCTGAGATAAGAAATCGAGATTCTCAAACAAGGGCTGTTGAAAAACTATTTGTTGAACCTCGAGAGTCAATCGCACGTATGCTTGGCAATATGTCATCGTTAGACACCAGGACACAAGCATCATTGGCATCTATAGCTGCAAGGCTTCTTAATGATACGTCAAATAATGAGGCGAAGCTTCAGACTTTGCTAGACATGAACGCAAACAACAACCGAGTGAGGTCTGCTCGTGATGCAGCAGATGCTAAATACAGGAATGACAAACTGGGACTAGCTCGTGAGAGGTGGTACTCTGGTCAATCTGGACAAAAGAAATCTGAGTGGATTAAGCAAGAGAGAGAAGAAGCTAAGCTACTGGCAGGAAAGCTTCTTGGTGAAGAGCTAACTAATGAAAAAAACTGGAAGTCAGCCGAGCGTGATTGGATGCAATTCACAAGAAATATGGCTGATCGACTTGTAAGAGAGCATGACCTTGTTGATGAAGCTGGTGGTGATTATCATGCTGCTACCATGCGGGCTTATCAGATGCTAAGAGACAACTACGATCCCGAAACACGATCGTTTCCCTATCTTCCGATTGTTGATGGAACATGGCGGCAGTTTTTAAAAGAGAATGAAAAGTGACAGGTTATTAAATGGCTATTAAGTACCCTGACCAAGATTCTGGTTATGAAGAAGACGAAGACTCTATAATCGAGAACGCTGCTAAAGCGATAAAAGGTTTAGTTGGCTCAAACGATAAACCTGAAGAAGGCAAGCCCGTTGAGAAACCTTCTCGTCCAGACGATAAAAAGCTCGAAAAGCCTGTTTACTTAAAGGCCTTAGACCTTCTCGACGCTTCAGGCAATGCCACAAGGGGTGTTGTTGCTGAGGGCATAAACACTTTAAACAAAAACTTTGGCGGTGAAGTTGAGATTAAACCAATAGACGGAAGGTACTCTGCTGAGGCTTTTCGTAAAGGCTTTGGAATAGGCTACCTTGCCGATCAAAAGAAAAGCTTTCGTGATGACATCAACAACTTTACATCTGACCCGTTAGGCTCATCCGCTTCACTTGGATCAAGAGCTTTAGATACTGTTGGCGACATTGTTTTTGAAGGCGCTTCAGATCCACTGACATATGTTGGTGTTGGACTAGCAAACAGGTTTGCCAAGGGTGCAAAAGCTTTAGGTGCCAGTGAGAATGTGGCAGATGTTGCAGGCAGAGCTTCGGTTGGTGCAGGCTATGGCGCATTAGGCAACGTGTCCAACGAAACATCTGACCAGTCTTTATCAGGTCTAGCAAAAGATACTGCTTTTGGGGCGGTTACTTTTGGTGCTGCTAAGCCAATTGCCAAGGGTTTTGTACAGGGAGCTGAGGCAGCGGGAGGTGTTGTTTTAAGGACAAGCCTCGGCGAAAAAAGCATAGAGTTTGCTGGTAAAGCTATCAAGCTGGCTGAGTCTATAAAGAACCCTACCATACAAAAGGCTGCTATAAACGCACAAAGAAAGATTGGAAACATTGCTCACGAGATAAGGCAAGGCAGGCTTAAATCTTTGGACGGTCTCAGTGACGAGGATGCCGTTACAGTTAATCAAGCGTTTAAGGCTGCAAAGACTATTGAGAACCAAGTAGCGCATGAGGCTTATGAAGCTGAGGCACGTAAGATTTTTGGCGATGACTTGGTTGATGAGCAGCTAAAAAAGTCTAAGGCTTCACTGGCTGACAAAGATACAGCCGAAAGTCTGCGAGATATTGATATTAGCAGACATGCCACTGATTCGTTGCTTGATAGATTTGGCGGAGATCAGGTTAAAAACTATCTGTGGAACAAGGCTAGATATACGGCAAGACAGGAGATGAAAGATGGTAATGCTGTACATGATGCAGTGTTTGCATCTCTTAAGAAAGAGTCAGCTGATGCCGCTAGGAAATGGGCAGATCATAATGATGCAATAGTAGCTAAGTATAACGCAGCAAGAAACGTGGATGAGGTGTTTAATCCTAACATTGAGTTTAGGTTTAATAAGCCTACATCGTCTGATAATCAGCTAAAAGCTTTCACTGACGTAGACGGATCACTTAAGTTTTCTAACACTACAAATCCTGGATGGGCTACAGGTTTTGATAGTCTAGGTTCTGGATCAAAGCTTATGATAAAGGGTGGCAATGCAGACTCTTTGAAGTCATCACCAATGGTAGGGTTTAAATACCACACTGAGGATGTCTTTGATAAGCAAGCCTTTGAGCTAAGCAAGAAAATGTTTGCCTCGGGTAGCGCAAAAGGTTTTGCTCGTGGTGTAAGAGCTGGTGAAGGTGATGCGGCTGAGAAGCTTATTGCTGAAGGTGTACCTGCAAGGGAAGCTTACGACAAGGCTTATGGAGTTTACTCGGAAGAAGCAGCTGCGGCTTTTCTTGATAACGCTGAGAAGGAAGCCATAGCCATTACAAGTGCAGTCAACCGAGAGTTCAGTGGTGGTGTTGTAGGTGTAGCCGATAAGCTAACAAAGCTGTTTAAAAGAAATGTTCTTTACAATTCCATATCTTGGTTGAAGCAGCAGTATTTTGACAACGTGGGCAAACGATTTATTGAACACGGTATTACCTGGGACAAGGGGCTTGCTAAGAATATCGACGACGATATAAACAAAGCTCTTAAAGGCAATGCTAGTAACATCACTTCTGACGAAGCTAACGAATACCTTAAGTATGGTGTGACCGATAGCGACTATGTTGCTGACGCTATGGATATGACTGAATTTGAAAAGACATTGCGTTACAGGACTATGCCAAAGGAACAGGCAAAAGAGGGTTTACTTGATAAGGCTATTAGACAACAAGATGCAGGGTTTGGAATTAAGCCTTTAAAGTGGTGGAGTGACAACACACAAGAGATTGGTAGAAAGCTTGAATGGAATGCTAGAGCTAAGACTTATGAGAGGCTTAAGTCAGAGCTTATAAAACAACATAAGAGTGCTGGGCTTGAGCTTACTGATGCAGCATTAGATGGAATCAAGGCTAAGGCGGGACAATCTACACGAGATATCTTTTTTGACTACCGTGATGTCAGTGCGGTTGAGCAGTTGCTTTTAAAAAGGCTTATACCGTTCTACGCTTTCACCAGTAAGAACCTTACCTATTATGCTGATGCTTTAACAGCCGGTGGAGGCATGGCCGCTCGTAGTAATATCCTAGAAAAGATACATGGTTCGTCTGGGCAGAGCGCTTTTGAAGACGAAGACGCTAGAGCAACTTTAGATGGTGCTAATAACTATGCTGCTAAGGGTGATCCAAGAGTACTCGGTGGTGATAGTGATTTTGTTGCAATGCTGGTAAACCCAAAGTCTGCAAAGATGGATGCCTTAAATATACTTAGCTACCCAGCGGACTTATTGAAAAGCTTATCGGCTGACACTTACGCAGGGGCAAAGGACGTTTTATATGAGACGTTATTTAGCCAGGACAATCCAGTTATCCGAGGTGCTAACCCGACTGTAAAAGGAATAGCTGAAATTATAGCTGGTAAAGACATGTTCTCAAACCAAGACCTTAACCTATCGAAGTCCATTAAAAAGAAAAACTGGGTAGGACAAAAGGGTTACTTTCCCGCTAACGTAAATAGAGTATTGGAGTCTATTGGTGTTGATAAAGACACCGCTGCTGGATTTACTGGTGTCAACATCAGCGAAAAGACTGGGAACCCCGAAACAAAAAACTCATCCACAATGTATGAGAACAAGTTGCGAGACATCTTTCCAATACTACCTGTGGTTGGTCCGGCACCTGCTAGGGCTGCTGCTACCCTTTACAACGTGGCTAATGCTCCAATATTTAATACCTTAAACCAGATTGCCTATAACGCCACACAAGATAAAGAAAGCAAGAAAACATTGGCAGATACTTTGATAAAGATATTCACGCCGCTTGATGTTGTGAGAAAGGAAAAGAAATGAAGGCTAAGAAGCAAAAAGATACCGAGCCATCTGAAAGCAAAGCTATGCGTATACAGCCTAAGATTGCAGATGACTGGGAGCTTGAGGACGCTGTACGTACACTGGCTCGTGCTGAAGAAATAAAACAAGACGAGAAGCTGATGGGCAAGATCAGACCCATGCTTGACAAAAAGGTTAAGTCCATCGAGGCGCTGAAAGAACTTTACAATGAGAAGTACAACAGACCCTCAATGGACATGGATGATCAAGACGGTGACGACGAAGACAACGATTGAAAGAGTGGGTCTTTTACGTTGGCAAACTTGTCAGACATATCACCGATGACCTCAGCCATTTTCATTCGCTCGATTTGAATGTAGTGACTTCTAGTTGTCGTTACGCTTTTATGGTTGAGGGTCGCAGCAATAGTCTTGTCGTCGTGGCCTTTCATCTTAAGGTAGCAAGACACAGACCTTCTTAGGTCATGGATAGTTATAGACACTGGCAGACCAGCTCGTTCTTTGATTCGGTCAAAAGGTTTGCGGATGTTTTGAATATATCCATCCCTGTTCTCAGGACTCGGGAATAGGTGAGGTCCATCTTGCGGCACGTTGCGCAGCACACTGTATATTGTTGGTGTGATCTTAATGAAGTGCTCACGTTTATTCTTGGACCGGTCTGATGTGATTGTGATGTACCCCTTTTTGAAATCAATATCCTCCCACTTAAGTCCAAGGATTTCATTCTTACGGCAACCTGTTAGGCATAGCAGCTGGATTGCACAACGTACTGGCACATTGATATCCATTTCAAGTGACGCCCATAGCCGGTCAAACTCCTCAGAGTTGAGGTAGCTTGATCTTGGTTGAACCTGGTGGTGCTTAACAAAAAGGCAAGGTGAGCTTGGGATAGTTCCATTTGGACCTTTGATATACCCCCATGCAGCAGCTCTCTTCCACATGACAGCGATCATCTTTAAGCGGTGATTTGCCATCGACTTTGTTTTTGATGACGATTTAAGGTACTCAACATCCTCAACCGTTAGTTCCCCGATACGTATGTTTCCGAGGACACTGACAATACACCCAACAATATAAGTGCATTCCTTTTGAGCTTTCCAGGCCGTCTTTAGGTGGCGCTCTTTAAACTCCTCAGCAAAGTCTTTTATGAATGGACTTAGACGAGAACTCTTTTGGGTCTCGATGATGTCAATAAGGTACTTGTCATGCTTGCCATCGAGGAAAGCTTTAAGGGCTACCTTTAAGGGGACGCTTGCATGGTGGATGGTCTTGTAGGCTTTTTTCTTTTGGACGGTCGTATAGCTGACCCACTTATGCTGCCCGCTTGGGTTAAGCCGTAGGCCAAACCCCTTGTACAGGTCGTGCCAGTACACTTTAGTCTTCTCAACTTTGACTCCACTATACTGTTTTGCCAGCTTCTCAAGATCCATCTACCACCCCTTTTTAGAGCACGTGCTGCTCGTTACTCATCTGTGAACGGCGTCCTTTTCCGTTACTAGGTAGTAACAGGTAGTAAACTATTTGGTCAAGGGGAATAAAACAATTTCATGAAATGGTTTTTGTAAGTGGCTGAATTGACTGCTATTGTATACAATTGGATTCTATTGAAAAAGGATTAGAAATCCTGTGTTCAAAATCTGTAAACAGTTATAATCATAGCGAAAATTCACAGTAGGTTATTTTGTAGTAACGACTAGTAACGACTAAACTGATAGTCATGGATACGATCGATCTCATGATTGCTGGTTTACTAGGGACTCGCTACCACTGGGGAGGCAACAGCGCACCAGAAGGTTTCGACTGTTCTGGCTTTGTCTGCGAGCTACTAAAAGCCCAAGGTCTACTGTCCCACAAAGAAGACTACTCAGCCTCTCAACTGTTCTCCATATTCCGTGACAATCAAACATCCAAACCTCGACGTGGCACACTTACTTTTTACGGTAAGAACCTAGCCTCGATCACACACGTTGGCTTCTGCATCAACCCCACTCAGATGGTCGAAGCAGGTGGTGGTAACTCTGAAGTCACCAACCTTGAGACCGCTATCAAGAAGCAAGCCTGTGTCCGCATAAGACCCATCAACTATCGAAGCGATCTATTGGTCATGGTCAACCCATAAATGGGAGGCTCTAGGGTGTTAAGTCTTAGCCATGTTGTGTGTCCAAAAAGTGACAGGTACTTATTTATCTCCGACCTTCAGATACCCTTCCACCACCCTAATGCACTGCGCTTCTGTCTCGATATCAAGAATGAATACGCTATCCCTAACGAGAATGTTTACTGTGTTGGAGATGAACTTGATTTGTACTTTGGGGGGTTATGGAAAAAATCGATAGAGGCTAGTCACACAGCGGCCAGTGAATTAAGAGCCAGCCTTGATGAGCTTAAGCGTTGGTATGAAGTCTTCCCCAAGATGAAGCTTGCCACATCAAACCACGGTCTAAGGTGGCTACGTAAAGCTGCTGAAGCTGATATCCCTAGTCAGCTTATTGTCCCTTACCGAACCATGATTGAGGCACCTGACACATGGAAGTGGGCAGATAGCTGGGACATTGACTGTAAGTACCCTGTCAGAATGATCCACGGTATGGGTTACTCAGGCCAGAACGGGCATCGTAATGCAGTCATCGACCATCGCCGCAACATGATCATAGGTCATATACATAGCCACGCAGGTGTGAGCTTTGTGGACACAGGTGATGGGGTCAGATGGGGCATGAACGTCGGCTGTCTGATTGACAACAATAGCTACGCCTTTAACTACGGTAAGTACAATAGACACAAGCCAGTCCTCTCGTGTGGGGTCGTGCTTGATAATGGCAGAACACCTCTCGTCATACCGATGGGTGAGTGATGCTACCCAAAACCGTTGACGTAAACACATCGACTTACCGAGTTATTCTGACCAACAGGATACCTGCACAAAAAGGTCAAAAGCTTGATGGTCTATGTTGCTCGGCTACCAAAAAAATATGGGTAAGGAAAAGCCTTCCACCTGACGAGCTACTGTCTACGTTCTGGCATGAAGTGTTGCATGCTTTGGACTTTGAGTATGGTATCCCTTCTCTTAACCATGAAGCGATCTATCAATTAGAAAGCCCACTGTCTTGGTTTATTCAAGACAACCCACAGCTTTGGAAAATATGGACTATTAAGTTTTGAGAGCGAGGGGTGAGGGACTCGAACCCCCGATTTCCACATTAGAAATGTGGTGCTTTATCCACTAAGCTAACCCCCCGTAGAGGTTAGACAATTAGCAAAAAAATAAACCCGACGCAAGCCAGGTTTATCTGTGGTTATAAGTGTCTGTTAAGCAGCAGGTTTTTTCAAAGCTGCCACAACATTGGTCACGATACGCTGTACGTCTTTAGCCAGTGTCAGTGTCTCGATAAGTCCGAGGTCACTGCCTTCGTCTGGTAGCTGGTCGATACCGTCGATAGCTGCCTGTAGTTTTTCTTCAAAGTCTGGTGCCTCTAGGAAAGCTACCAAGTCCTTTACTTGGAATCCTTCTTTGACAGAAGCCTTGCAGATTTCTACTGCAATAATTTCTACCAAAGCCGCTACCTCTTGAATGTTCTTAATGCCAGCCATAGTTAATCCTCCATGATCGTCTTAGCTAGTTTCATTTTCAAGGCAGAGATTTCCGCCTTAAGTTCCTCGATAAGTTCTTTGTGATGAGACAGCTTTAGGTCAGTGCCTTGACTGGCTACCTGTATCTTTAAAGCTGATACGTCGGCTGTCAGCTGAGCAATCTTATCCGTAACCTCGTGTCTCATTTCCCTTAGATAAAACCAAAGGAAAGCTATGATAGGCGCTGACCGACCCAGCTCGCCAGCAGCGATTTGGATAAGGTCATTGCCCATCTTTAGACTCCTTTGATGAGGACTCCGAGGGCGATGGTGTCTGCTGGGGCAAGACTAGCTTGAGCAACCACTCCACTAGAAAGAGAGCAGTTTTCAAAAGTAATATCTTTAGCAAGTAGCTCAGGTAGTTTGTCACTCTCTCCACTTTCCTTCGCAGCTTTAAGTTCAGCTATCGCTTGCTGGATGCGTCTCACCAAACTAACCGCCGCTTGGTGGTCAGCTTGAGATAGTCCCCTAGCTTCTGATAGTCTTTGGATAGCCCTTGTAAAACTAGGACTAAGAACAACATTCGCACTTAATTTTACTACGTTCATGTCAGACCTTTCTCCTTTTTGAATGAGTGCCATTTGTGAAATAACTGTGCGACTGCACCTTGCGGAGCTTTCGCTAAACAGAATGTAACGTAAGGCCACGGCAAGTCTTTGATATGCTTACCAGCGTGTTTACCTGTGGGTATGTTCCACTGTTCGCCATAGACAGGGTGGTTAGGTTGCTTCATTTGACCGACTACACGTATCAAGCAGTCAGCTTCACCGAGGCTTATGTTGTTGATCTTTGAACCCATGATACGTTCAAGGTAATCCACCTGACGTTCGCTAGCAGGGGTGTCAGTCTTCCTGGCTCGCACACCTGATAGCTTGTCGTGTAGGTGATCGATTCTTCCAAGCAAATCTTTTGGTAGGGTGTCTTGACGTACCATTTGAGACAGCCATTCGTGTCCCATAGACTGAAGGTTTTTGTGGATGCGTGCCATGTTGGTGCAGTAAGTGATAGCCTCATCGTCTTCCTCGTACTTTGCCCACTCCAAGGCTTCAAAGATATCCATCTTGTCAGGCTTTTTCTTTAGTGCGAACTTAGCTATCTCCTCATAGAACTTCTTTTCAACCTTGGGTACTCGTCCAAAGAAGTAGACTCTGCACTCGGTCTTATCTTTGTAACGTCTAAGGCCACGACCGACTCTTTGCATGAAGGCAGTGGGGCTACCACATCTGACTGGCATGAGGATGACTTCAGTACATGGAGCGTCGAAGCCCGCCGTGAGCACGTCAACTGTACATAAGACTTGTATTTTTCCGGCTTGATAATCCTCGATAATACGTCTTCGGGTGGCTTCCGGTGTGTCTCCAACAATGGTAGCAGCATTAACTTTCTCCATCTTAAGTACGCTAGTCATAAGCTCTGCCTCCTCGACGCTAGGCATGAAGCACAAAGCACTCTTGCCTAGTTCCCTTCCAAGGTACAAAGCACATACGTCAACCTTTACGTCATCGTGCAACTGTTCAACGGCAATCATCTTGGGTGGTAGCAGGTAGCCTTGCTCGATCATTTCCTCCAAGCTTGCACAGTAGCTAACCTTCTCAAACTTATTGGTCATGAGACGTTTGCTTTTGTATGGTGTCGCAGTCAACCCCACCACATAGGCGTTGGGATACCTGGACAAGATAGCCTTGTAGCTATCAGCTGTAATGAAGTGAGCCTCGTCCACAATGATGAGGTTTATATTTTTGATGTGACTGATCTTGTCTTCAATGCGAGCAGACTGCATGGTGCCCACGATAATGTCGTCGGTCTGTCTTGGTGTGTAGCCATGCTTAAGCCAGCCTATCTGTCGATTGGGTATCCGCAAGGCAGCACGTTCACTTGTCTGGTTTACAAGTAGACCCATGTGGGACAGTATCAGCGCCTTACCCCCCCGTTCTCGGATCATCTGGTCAGCAAGGGATAGCATGATCTCTGTCTTGCCAGCACCCGTTGGTAGGATGACCGCTACCTTCCTGTGGCCTGTGTTGAAGTCATTGATTACAGCGTCAACACAAGCTGTCTGGTAGGGTCTAAGCGTGAACCCCTCCGACTTTGAAGCAGTCGATTTCATCTGCAAGATCGTAGACGAATATCCACACGTAGTCGTCTCCTGCAAATATCTTTGTGGTTTCTCCACCGATAATGAATCTATCATCTTGAAG
>Ga0208234_1000086_pt1 | contig 14774 bp, 17 predicted proteins | sample LakMenEpi27Sep12_FD_150741 | JGI IMG/M metagenome (GOLD analysis project Ga0208234, IMG submission 150741) | Freshwater microbial communities from Lake Mendota, WI - 27SEP2012 deep hole epilimnion (SPAdes) | ecosystem: Environmental > Aquatic > Freshwater > Lake > Epilimnion/Euphotic zone ...
ATGGCAACACCACTAACTGTCAATACCATTGCAGAGTGTTTAAGCTTGTCTTTCCATCCAACTGAGCAGTCAACAACAGTAAACAAGGCCGTTCCTGTAAGATACCCAATAGACAGACCTAAAATTGTTCCCACACCACCCCCACCACCACGCTTCAATCTCTATTTTCACAGTACGCATAGTGAAACAAAACACAACGACAGCATACAATAACTGGATGAGTTTGTTAGACGCAATATTTCGAGGTGTTGCTCAAGGCACAAGTTTTGGCTTTGCTGATGAGCTTTCTGGTCTAGCTGGATTAACAGCTGGTAAGGCTGGACTTGTACCTGACGCTGGCTATGAGTTCTATAGAGATGGCGCTAGAGAACAAGACAAGAAAAGCTTTCAAGATCATCCATATCTAAACACAGCCGGTGGATTACTTGCAGGACTTGCTTTAGGCTCTCGACTTCCACCAACACAAAACACTCAAGCAGGACTTGCGGCTTTATATTCTATTGGAAGCCAAGACAAAGACAATAAGGTTAAAAGCATAGAAGACTACGCTAACCCTTCAAGCATGTACGGTAACGCACCTAATCCTTGGTCTGGAATGGCTGGAACAATTATAAAGTTTCCATCAAAACAAAGTGCAAATGTGGCAAGAAAATCAAATAATGAAAAAATAGCTAAAAACCAAGAGTTTAGAGATATGGTAAACTATGGTCTTGATAAATTAAATGACTTTAAAAATCAATATTTTCAGAGTGATTATAGAAAAAATTGGTACAGCAATAAATGGAAAGAAGGAAACAAAACACTTGAAGACTCATTTAAGTGGAATAGACGTGATTTTAATGAAGAATTTAAAGAAGAAATGTTAAACATGGAAACTTTTTATAAAGAGAAGCTAGATAAAAAGGAAATCACTGAGAAGGATTTTATACAAATACGTCGATGGGTGAATAGGATGACAAAGTGACACCACACTCACCTCAAAACACCGAGCTATATCTTTGGCTTTCTGAAGCACTCAGCTCTACATCCCAAATCTTATCCTTCTTCTGAAGTATCTTAAAGATAAGACCATCATTTTCTGTCTCGACTCTGATGTATTTGCACTTCTTGTTAGCCTTCAAACAAGCGTCAAGAATCATATCACCATCGTCTGGTATGTCTTCTCTTTTTTTATACTCGATAATAGCCCAGGAATCGTCTTTGTTAGTCTCAATTTTATAATTTTTTCTCATGCTAAATACCTCCTAAAAATCATTCACTTCATGTTCATTTAAAAATTCGTACAGCTTATCTCTACAAGCCTGAGCATTAACCTTATCTGGATCACCATGCTTACAGATTTGCCTAAGCCAATGAGCGTATTCCCATACAGCGGAGAAGACTTTTCCAGCTTTATTGTGTAGCTCAAACTCTTCTCGTTCTTCTGGAAGGTTAAACTCAAGTATAGCTTTCACTCACCACCCCATAAGCATCACAGCTGTTTTACCGAGCACCAGCAAAGCCAGCATGATGACCAGCGCCATAGCAAACTCCATGGCTGTCGGGTGACATTTCTGTTCAGTGGCTAGTGACACAGGCTTTTTCTTGGATGGTTTCTTTGTTTTTTTCATCTGTTTGTCCTTTCATTTGGTTAGCGTGAGACAGGAAGCAGCGCATGTAATAAAGCATGAGAGTGCTCTCTTGCCTTGTTGGTGGGGCGAGCATGATAGCCAGCTTCAGCATGGCGTACGTGGCTAGTAGTCGTAGTTCATCAAAGACTTTTTTCATTGGTCCAGGTAATCCTTTCCATCTTTTGGATAGCGTCTCTAAGCCTTAGCAGTGCTTGGTAGCCTCTATCGGTTAGTGACTCGATCTTGACTTCTTCGTGGTAGTAGAGCTGTTCTGTGGCTTGCACCAACTCGACGATAGCGTCCCAGTGTTTCTCGACACACCAGCTGTTGTTTATGCAAGGCTTCAGTTCAGCTATTTTCATGACTTGGTAAACACCGTAGGCTTAGACTCTGCATGCCAGACGTAATCGACCATATCGACAAGCAGCTTGTACATGATGACGGGGAAGTAGATGACGCTTGCCACGATGACGTAGCAGGCGATGACCAGCGTGATAAATAGCTTGGTGATGAGGTTACTTTCGTTGAACATGGTTGAGATTTATCCCTTTGAGTAGTGGCTAAAAAGATAGCGTAGCGCAAAGGTCTATGTGTCTCAAGTGATTGATATCATTGATGTAAACATATCAGAATAGACAACCATTGATAGCTATTGGCGGTTATCATTGGAAAAATACCAAAATAATTGTGCAGGAAATAAACAGACTGTCTAAGTGTCTAATATCTCGTTCTTAGAAATATTTTTAACGAGACAGCTACTTGACTGAGATGATTTTGTTTTTCAGAAAGTGCTTGACATTACAACTTTTAGAAAGTAACACATAAGGCGTTAGCCTTTCAGGACAGTCTTGTTAGCCTGTATGTTTTGTTGAACTTTTTGAAAAGTTCAGCCATGTGGCAACGGCTTCACTACTATATAGCGTAAAGCTTGTAGGCTTGTCTTGCGAGAACAGGCCATAGCTTATGTCATGAACAGCTTATCATCTTGCCAGTACTGGCTAAGCTTAAAGTCTATAAGTAAAGCATAGCGAAGGTTCGCACAGAGAACCTGAGCCTTACATATACATACTATGTGGGGGATAATGGACGGGTGCGTCAATTTTCCCTTTTTCGCTTATTTCCATGTAGCTTTACCCAAGCCTGTAGTGCTCCTTGTCTCGAATGTCTGATAGGCGAGTGACAGCCACACTGACAGATAACTTGGTTTTTATCATCTAATGTTACCAATACAGCTGTTTTACTTTCACAGAATCTACAAAACAATTTATCCATATCAATAGCCTCCAAGGTTTTTAATAGCTTGACATATAATTAAGCATAGTTGAACATATAATTGTGAATCGTGATGTACTCTCCATGTTACACCCGCCGACAGGATGTTAGCGGGTGGTTTCCCAGCAAGGCTAGGAGGGCCGTATGGGTTGCCAAGTATGTGAAGCTGAGGCTGTTCATAATCTCTCTTTCATAGACAATCTACAAATCCCCCTTTGCCGTACTCATCTGTTACGGATATTTCGCAGGTTCAAGCGTGGCGATAAAGAGCTGATGCGCTTTCGTTGCCAAGAAATTTGTGACATGTGGAAGGTAAGGCGTAAGCATAAGAACCGTAGCAAGGTAAGCGATGAGGTTTTGAAGGAAATCACTGAGCTGAAGTGTGCTGGTTACAGTGTGACAAGCATTGCCCAGAAGCTTAGCCTAGCAAAAAGCCTAGTACACCGTTACGTGACCAGGCTTCAAGACTGTAGCCAAGACTAATCGTTATAGCGTTCCCATATTTTGTCTGACAAATCTGGAGCAATTCTCGTCTCGACGACTCGTTCTGCCACCATACCGACTGGACTACAGATAAAAATCACTGCACCAAGTCCCCAAGTAGCGCCGGTACACACTCCCCAAGCTGTCCAGTAGCCCAGTGCTCCTGCAAAAGGTACAAAGTGCTGCTTGTAGTCGAGCTTTGTGATGAGAGTAGGCGGCTCTGTACGGATATCACCGTCTGGATGTAGCACAATTGGTATCGCATAGTTAAAAACCTTGAGGTCTTCTAGCCTTGTCACCTGCATAACGAAGTCACCCAGCAGTGCTCGCAAGTCTTTTTCTAGTTTATCAAGCCATTCCCACATGGGTGGGTGGTCTCCGATGTCTTGAACGGCACCAATAGCGTGACTAAACGTGTAATTGCTGTAGCGTTCACTGTATTCTTGCTCAATTCTGGTAGCTTCCTCGTAGTAACCCTTCTTTCTGAGGGTAAAAGTAGCCAGTCGGACCATGTTTTGTAGGCTTTTATCCACCTTTTTAGCTGTTTCTACCCTGTCTGAGAGGGTGTTTTTAACGTCTAAAATGACCTCTTTTCGCTCTGTTTTATCGAGGTTTAATGGTGGCTTTGTAGGGGGTATCTCAACAGATAGCTCTGCTTTGATCTTGGTTTGCTCTACTTTCGTAAACCATGGCACGTCAATGTCCACACCCTGCTCGATATCGATCGTGTCGAGGTCACCATAGTAGTTGGAGATGTTGTTAGTGGTCTCATCACCACAGGCTACGTTGAACAAGATGGCAACAACGACACAAGATAAAAACTTTTTCATAGCTCCACCTCAACTTGGATCAGACTTTCTGACTGTCCACACTTATTCTTTGCAACGACCTTGTAGGTTTGTGGTCTGTCTTCGTTGATAATGATGGCCGGTCCACGTCCTACCTTAAGATCCCCAACATACCAAACATAGGTTGTGTCGAGTTCAAGCTCTTGAACGGATAGTGTGGTGTCACGGTTAGCTTTGATGATGAAGGTAGCAGCATTGTCGAGTGATGGTGGCTTACAGGTTTTATCTGTGACGATGTAGGCGACTTCCTCATTTAGAAGGTTACATAGGTGTGGAGCGAGAGTGTAACCTTTTTCGGCACCAGGTCTTCCAGCCGTACTTCCCCAGTCATTACCCCAGGAGTTTCTAACTTTAAAGTAAACTTTATCCCCGATTGTTTTCCAGCCAACGAGTCCAACAGCATGGTTAATGTCTCGGCTATTGCACCGTTGCATAATCCCGTCGTCTCCAGTAGGAGCAACATCCCATTGTCCCTCAGCCGATACGACGGTCCAAGGCACCGTTTTGGAGTTGTACAGTGCACACATAACTTCTTTTTGGGAAGGTGCTCTGTCTGACTTTCCTGCGTAAAAATATCCTGAGCCTTTAGCTGCGGCAGGTATTTTTCTGCAAGATAGGTCTCTTGCTTTGTAGGGAAAGTCTTTTTCAAGTCCTTGTCCAAATTCGATCTGATAGCGAAAGTCAGATAGGAAGCCCCCTCGACATCCCCAGGATTGTTTGTCACAACTGACAAGCTCCTGCTCACTAAGGTCAAGGAGTTCTCCATTCATCAAAGCATGTGCCGACTCTAGGCTTGCAGTCTTTGAGAAAGCCCAACAGCTACCGCACGAGCCTTGATCTCGGACGGGTGGAACAATGCCAAGATCACGCAGGTCAAATTCTTTTGGCAAGTTCTCGCAATTTGAAAATGTTGAGTAAGTTTTTCCGTATCGTGGTTGATGACCTTTGTAGATCAATCCTCGTCCTTTGTTATCAGTAATGTCCTGTGAGAAGCTTTGAGATGCAAACAATAGAATGGGTAATAGTAATTTCATAGACACCTCCAAATTTAAATTTTCTCACGGCGTCATAAAACTATTACTGTGAACAAACCTAACGATGGGACACTGCAAGCTAGGTTTACAGATGTGTGATTGATAGCATCAAGGCATGACTAAATTCGCAGACGATCATTTTTATTCCCTTGTCAGTAAAGAGTTCACCGATGCTATGGAGCAGATGGCTCCCGCTGTGTGTGAGCTGTCTGAGCCTGAACTGAAGTCGATGGTAAAGCCGACACCGCTGGACTACGCACTTAAAACAAGCTTTTGGCGTGAGTATCAAAAAGCAGACTCAACAGGTGGGATGGTTACAACACGAGATGTTTACGGCGGGATAGCGACTCCAAACTATTTCAGAAACCACATCTTAAAAAATCAATTTAAGCTGGCATGGCTTTGTCGTCCTACGCAGGTCTACGAGAAGGAAGTCGAGGCACTGCTGACTCGTGGAACCGAGAGGTTATGGGAAATCATGGATATGGATATTCATGATGACGAAGGACGTATCGACGTTAAACGTGGTCAGCTTGTTCTTGAGACAATACGCATGGTTGAGCAACGAGCTAAAGGTCTTGCTGTTCAGCGTGTTCAGTCAGTCAATCTCAACATTGAAAGTCAAAAGCCAAAGGTCTTGGTCACTAACAATGATGACATTGATAAGCGTATTGCTGAGCTTGAGAGTGAACTTAAACGTCTACCAAAGCCCAAGGAATCCATAGATGTCGAAGTCGAGCGAGAGGACGAAGAAGGAATACTTGAAGCTACTGGAGCTAAAGAGACAGCAACAGGAGATGTTGCCTCACCTTTACGGGCTTGAAAAGTACCAGTGGCAGATAGACTTCTTTGAATCTACAAATCGCTATAATTTTCTAACGGCTGCCAATCAGATTGGTAAGTCATCCATTCAGATATGTAAAGCCATACATTGGGCTACGTGTCGTGAGTTGTGGCCTAAGCTATGGTCAAAAACTCCTACCATGTTTTTTTACTGTTACGCCGATGCCAACCAAGCCACGATCGAATTCCACGAAAAATGGGTCAAGGAGTTCCTGCCTCGTGGTGCGATGAAAGATCATCACGAATATGGTTGGCGATGTGAGTATGACAACAGAAAGAAAATACACGCTATACATTTTAATAGTGGTGTTTCAATTTATTTTAAGACTTATGAGATGTCACCCCACGCCTTACAGGCAAGCTCTGTGTTTGCTGTATTTGCTGATGAGGAGATGCCTAAGCACTTGTTTGATGAGGTCAATGTTCGCCTGATTGCCGCAAGCAATAAGGGTTACTTCCACATGGTATTTACTGCAACCCGTGGTCAGGAGTTCTGGCGTCTGACTGTTGAGCCAAAGAACGGCGAGAAGGAAAACTTTCCAGGCGCTTTCAAGAGGCAGATCAGTATGTACGACTGCCTTAACTACGCTAACGGTATGCCTAGCAAGTGGACGGTTGAATACATACAAGAGATAGAAAGGTCTTGCTCTGATCCCATCGAAGTACAGCGTCGTGTATACGGTAAGTTTGTTCGTGTCGATGGTCTATTGGTCAACGGCTTTAGGCGTGACAAGAACACAACAACAGACTGCAAGATACCAGACGACTGGAAGTGGTACTCAGGGACAGATGCGGGCACAGGCGGTGGCAGAGGACATCCAGCGGCGTTTGTCTTCGTAGCGGTCAGTCCAGACTATAAGCATGGCAAGGTCGTGGAGGTATGGCGTGGCGATGACGTTGTGACAAGTAGCGCCGACATGCTGGCTAAGTATCAAACCATGCGTAATGGTAGACGCTGCATACAAGAGACCTACGACTTTGGCGGTATCGGTAAAGACTACGGTATCCTTGCAGAACGTGCTGGTGAGGGTTTTGTCAGGGCCAAGAAAGATAGAACCCTTGGCTTTGGTATCCTCAATGACCTGTTTCGCCTGGGCATACTTGATATCTGTTTGATCGACAGTGAAAGTGAAAAGCTTTGTACCGAGCTATCCAGTGCTTCAAGCGGTGCAGACAAGACACATGCTAAGGATGACCTCATCGACGCATTGCGCTACGCAATTGTAGACATTCCATGGGTCATGGTTGAAAGACCAAAAAAGCAGCAAGACAAAGAGATAGTAACCTATAGCGGTCGTCAGCGTATCTATGATGACAGGCGCACTGGTATCGATTTGCTCATAGATGAATTTGAAGAATGGAACAATGACTGTGAATTTCTTGGCTATTAAGCCACGAGGGGGATGCCATGAACCATGAAAGTAATTTAGCATTTACTGTCGATGACATCGTAATTCTCATGGAGACATGTCGGAAGAACGCTGTCACGGAGTTTTCTGCTGGTGGATTATCTCTTAAGCTCGTTAATGATTCGTTCATTCGAGACCCACTACACGAAAATAAAACCACCAGCGGTAAAGCTCCTCAAGACACTGACCAGCTTCTTATTGAAGACCCCCTTGCATTTGAAGAAGCATTAATGAGGGCGCAAGAGTGAACAAGACGATATCTGACCTGAATACTCTGTACACCCAGGCTGAAGGCATTGACACAGAGTTGTTCGCAGAGCAGAGAAGCAACGTCTTGCTTTGTTCCGGCAATCACTACGCTAAAAAGATGCGTGAGTTTTTGCAGCGTTCAGCAGGTCATTTACAAAAAGATCAAAAGGTTAGAATTGTTCGTAATCATCTTAAAAAGATTATGACAAGCTATCAAAATAATATTCTTGCCCATTCACCAGGCGTCAAGATCAAAGCTAAAAACGATAGCGAACTGCAAGATCAAAAGATTGCTGAGATGGCTACGGCTGTCTGGGCAGACTGGAGAGAGCGTTCTGACTTTGAAAGCAAAAATAGAAAGCTCGTACAAGACTTCACTGAGATCGGTGAGGCCATTGTAAAGATATTCTTTGACCCTAACGCTGGTAAGTTTCTTGGTTATGAACCAGAGCTTGACGAGATGGGTATGCCGGTTGTTGGAGAAGATGGGCAACCAAAAGCCAAACCTAAGTTTGAAGGTGAGGTCGTTGTCGAGAGAGTGCTCGGCTTTAACCTACTGCGTGACCCAGAAGCCAAAGCTTGGGACGAGTGCAGGTGGGTGTGTGTTCGTAAGATGGTTGACACTAAAACCTTGAGAGAGATGGTCAGCTTTGATGATGACCTTGTTAAGCTTGTCCATGAGTCAAGCAAACAAACCTACCAAGTCTTTGATGGTCAGACCAATAGCTACACTGAAAGTAAGACACAGACACTCACTAAAGAGTTCTACTTCAAGCCTTGTCACACGTATCCAAATGGCTATTACTACATCTGTACTGAAGATGGCATCTTGTTTGAAGGTGAGCTTCCAAACGGCGAATGGCCTTTTGAAATCGTAGGCTTTGACGAGTTCCCTACTAGCTGTCGTGGGTACTCCATGATCAAGCAACTTAGACCAATCCAAGCAGAGATCAACCGAGCAGCATCCAGTATCGTCCAGACACAGCTTACCCTTGGTATGGACAAGATCATTCTTAGAAACGGCTCTAGCATGGAGTCCGGTGGTGAAGCCCACGGTATCAAGGCTATTCAAGTCGTAGGACAAGACCCCACAGTTATACCAGGTCGAAGTGGTGATCAGTTTGTTGGATATCTTTCGGACTGTATCTCTGAGCTTTACAACATATCCATGGTATCTGAAGACACCGTTGAAAAAGATAATGGTCAAGTAGACCCATACGGGATGCTCTTTAGAACAATCAAAGAGAAAAAGAAGTTTATTATCTGGGGTGAGAAGTACGAGAAGTTCATCAAGGCAGTCTGCAAAAAAGTGCTTAAGATGACTAAGTTCTACTACACACCAGAAAGAATAGTTCCCATTGTTGGCAGAAACGAGATGGTCAATGTCAGCGAGTGGGTAAACACTCCAGACCTATCGTACTCCATTGAGACAGAATCATCGTCAACTGATGTAGAGTCTATGATGGGTAGACAGCTGACCTTGAACCATATTCTGCAATATAGCGGAGCAAACATGGCTCCACAGGATGTTGGTAAGATTCTCAGGATGATGCCCTATGTCAATAACGAGCGTCTGTTTGATGACATGACCTTAGACTATGACATAGCAACAAACACCATACTAAGGCTAGACCGTGGTGAGTACGTTCAGCCTAAGCCAAACGACAACCACACTTACGTAATCTCCAGACTGGACAACAGGATGAAGTCACCAGACTTTGACTTCCTTCCGCCTGAAGTTCAGCAAGTTTACCAGCAGGTTTACCAAGAGCACAGTCAACTTCTAGCTGACGAGCAAGCCAAGCTCCAAGCGATGAAAGACGGCTTTGTTCCGACGGGTGGATACTTAGTAGCATGTGACTTCTACGTGTCTGACCCAAGTAATCCTGACAAGCTGCCAAAACGTGCGAGGCTACCATACGAGTCTCTCATGTGGCTCATGAACCGTCTGCAATCGCAGGGTATGAGTCAGCAGCAACTAGACATGATGAGTGATGCCAGCGTTGCAAATGTTGGCAGTCTCATGGGCGGGTCGCCGAATCTCCAAGGCCAGGACATTCAAGCGATGAGTCCTTTATCAACAGGGGTGCAAGCCCAACAATTACAGCCAAGCCAAGGCTAAGGAGAATTTATGACGGAAGAAAATGCAAGCCCAGCAACAGAATCAAGTGCCAGTACGGAAGCTCAAGGCGTGGCGGTTGAATCCACACCGACGACTGAACAGGTATCGCAGACCAGTGAACCCGCTCAGACAGGAAGTGCCGTTCAACAAAGCTACACGCCTAACTATGAATTTAAGGCTTATGACAAGGTTCATCAATTCCCTGAGTGGATCAGGCCGACCATTAAAGATAAGAGTCATGAGGATCAACTTCGTGATGTCTTTAGTCGTGCTATGGGATTTGATGTGCTCAAAGGAAAATACGAAAAGACCAAAGAATCTATAACTAGATACAGCGATGTCGAAAAAAAGTATTCAGAGCAGACATCTAGTTTAAAGAACCTCTTGGCGCTTCGTGATACCGACTTAGGCCAGTTTATTCAAGCTGTAGGGTTAAATGATGAAATGATCATGCAACACTACAACAATGTTATTCGGGCAAAACAAGACCCCGAATTTGCTGCTCAGTACAATGCGTCACTTGAGGCTCGCCGTCAAAAGCTCCAAGCAACTCAGGAACAAGAGTCTCTCAAAGCTCAGATGGAACAGCTACAAGAGGAAAGAAACCAAATCCAATTGGAGCGCCATGTAAGCGTATTTGAGCAAACTTATCAAAAGCCAGACGTGCAATCTTTTGCTGCAATCTTTGACCAGAGAGCAGGAAGAGAAGGTGCATTTAAAGATGAAGCCATTGATATTGGAAACTACATCTACATGAAAGAAAAACGCTACGCTCCTCCGCAAGAGGTGTTTGGCATACTCATGCAGAAGTACGGAGCTTTCGTCGGTCAAGGACAACAGACCACACAAGAAGCCGTCGTTCCATCACAACAGGCTGCAAAAGTTTCAGCGACTATTCCTAATGTTGGGAGTGGAGCTGGAGTCAGTGTGACTAAGCCACGGTTTAAGTCCATTGATGATATTAAAAAACATTACAATAAAACTTACGGAGAATAATAAATGGCTACCACAAGAAGTTTTAATAACATGCTTCTTGAGTATGTTCACTACGGACTACTTAAGGACGAGCATGACAAACGTAACTACCTCATGCAAAAGGTAGAGCGTGACAATGGCTGGAAAGATGGTCCACTACCAATCGCTTTTGAAGGCGGCGCAGAAAGCTCCTTCAAGCTTGGTGGACTAACAGATGAGAACGATATTGCTGAAGCGGTATTCGTAAAAGGATATTGCCCACAGCAAAAAGAAATCTGGGGATCGCTCAAATGGCATGAAAGAGATTTGGCAGAACATTCCGGTTCTGGTGGGTCTGATTCGGTCTCTGAACAGTCTTTCCTGAAAAATCTTCCAAAGCGCCTTAACAGCTTCATGGATGCAATGAAAGAGCTTGTCTCGACGGCTCTTTTAGCAGGATCTCACCTTGGCAAATGTACTGCCGCTGGTACAGCTGGTGGTGTATTGGCTGTTGATCGTCCTGAAAGATTTGTAATTGGTCAAAAATTACAAGTCGTCGGTAACAGCACATTGGTTTGCTATGTAGTAGCTATTGACGTCAATGGCAACAAATTGACTGTATCTGCTACTCGTGGCGGTGCTGCTGTTGATGCTACGTCTGTTGATCTTGGTGACAAGATTTACATCGACGGTGGGCAGACAGCTGCTAACCGATTTACTGACCTTGTTGATCAGCTTTTGCCAGCAAGTGCGGGCGGTAGTCCAACATTGTTTGGCGTGAATAAGCTGAGCTATCCGTTTTTACAACCAATTTGTATTGACGGAAGTGGTATGTCCTCTGTGAATGTCTTGGACGTGATCTTTGACGCTTGGCAAGAAGTTATCCGTAAAGGACGTGGAACAACTGATAAGACTATTCTCATGAGCTATAAGCACATGGGACATGTCATGAAGCAGCTAGAGAAAAACTCTGGTGCTTTCCGTCACGTTGAAACCAAAGTCTCTGCGTATGGATATACCGAGATCACTATCGCTGGTGCTAAGGGTGTTGTTAAGCTTGCAAGTGTACAGGAAATGCGTGATGACGTTATGATCTTTGTTGACTGGTCGGCTATGAAGTTCCACACAAATGGCGACTTCCATATCCACAAAGACCCAGAAGGCAAAGCCTATCACACCGTCAGAAGCACTTCGGGCTTTTATTATGTCACGGATTTATGTCTCAGGGGCGAGCTCGTGGTTTCGTCGCCTTGGAAGATGGGCATCATCCACTCGATTCCTTAATTCACAGTTCCTTGTTCACGGGGGCTGCCTTCGGGCAGCTCCCATTGAGGTAAAATCATGAAAAGTCAAACAGCACTTCTTACAACTGGCCTACATGAGTATGTCAAACAAAAGATGATGTATGACGATGGTGGAAGGCTTATCGCTGTTTACGAAGCAAGAACAGAGGCTCAAGATGGAGAGCCTGCACTTCTTACCACGTACACTTATTACGGAACAAGTAATCGTGTCGATGTAATGAAAGAAGTTGAATCCGAATGGGTTGGTAGTTGGGGGTAAGCGGTGAGCATATTTTCACACAGCAGACATAGAGTATTCAGCCAAGCGCAACATCCATTTACTCACAACATAGAGGATATCGTCTATTCTCATCCGTCTGTGACTGGCTCAGTTACTACTTTGGCACAGGCAATGAATCACCTGTTTGCTGTTCTATATCCGACTGCAAAAGAAGCTGTACAGACAAAAGCTGACCTACCAACAACAGGTAACTCCATTGGAGATATGCGTGTTGTTATCAATGACAACGACAATAAAAGTGCAAGTTATCGCTTCGAGTTACGTGAAGGCGATGCAGCACCAGGCAAATGGTACAAGATATATGACCTTGATTTCTCGTCAGACTCCATACTGGCAAGCTGGCAGAACGTAACACAAGATCAATACATACAAAAACGTGGACGTGATGATACCGATGAAAACGGCCTACCAGTCTCAGGAGTTCTCGCTGGACAGTCTCTATGGGGTGGAAAGTCTGCAAATACTAACCTTAATCTCTATGCTAATAGCGGTGACGGTAATGGTCCGTCTACTGGTCATATTCAGCTTGGAGACAACACTAGACCTATTGGAGACAATCAGTGGTCTTTGGGTGAGGTTGATAGCCGCTTTAAAGAAGTACACTCGCTAAAGAGTGTTGTTGATAAGATATCTATTTATGATGACTTTATAGAAAGCTCAAGCGGCGTTATAGAGTTTGGTAGCTGTGATCTACTTACTGGTGGTCACATAGAGGCTACACATATTTTGGCTGAAGACATCCCTAGCCAGTTAGCGTCTGGGACTCTTATAGGTGACTTGTCATTAGGTGATGGCTATGTCATCAGCGACGGTGGCACAATCAGCTTTGGAGGAAATCGCCTTGTAACAACGGGTGACGCTAACATCGGCAACTTAAATCTAACAGGCAATCAGATTGACTCGGATAACAATGTCATCGACTTCAATGCCAATGATCTTGTTGACGTAAACTCACTTGATGCTTCACTTGGAGTCTTTGATGCTTTAGAGATAGGTATCCCCAATAACATTCTTGAGATTGGGACTGATGGCAATATTTCAAAAGCAACTCATCTATCAATATCAGCTCAAAGCCTATCGGTGTCATGTAATACCGATTTGTTGGCTGGTCTTGATGTTGTTCAAAGTATAGCAGCTGGTGGGTCTATTAAGTCGTCAGCAAGCTTAATCGCTACTGATGTCAATGAAGCCAAGTACACTAGTCTTGAAGGTGGTGACTTTGGTAACAGGCTTACATCTATCGGAAATACTTTAGATATCAACGCAGCACTTGGTATCGTCGTAGACACGCCTGTAATAAAGCCTGTCGGTATAACATCTGACCTTGGTGATCCGGTACAAAACTTTAGAGACATTTATTTCCATGGTTCTCTAGCCTTGGAAAGTGGTACAGCTTTAGACCAAGAGAAGCTTGAAAGCCTTAGAAACATTCTTGTTAAGAGTGATGGTAGCCCTGCACAAGACGGTGACACACTGTTTTGGAGTTCGGCTCAACAGTGCTGGTTTGCAGACCATCCAGATACCGAGATAACGCATAGCCAAATATCAGGGCTTAGTAACGATGACCATCTGCAATATGTCAAAAACACTGGTAGACCTGGTGGACAGGTTGTTTATGGTGGTAACAGTCCGACGGCCAATCTCGTTTTATCCGCAACTATTCACCCTGTTAAAGGACTTGTTCTTTTTAGAGACGTACTAGCGCCTGAGACTGATGGAACCAATCTCGGTACAGATACCAGACAAATCGGAGACTCGTACCACAAGGGTCAAGCTATCGGCCTACGTGCTGAGAATACCACCACAGTTACCTTACCTAGCGCCTCGGCTGCAAAAGCTGGGCGTATTGTCTATGACGCTACTGCTAAGACAATCCTAGTGGATGATGGTGGAACATGGCGTCGATGCGGTGCAGAGAAGTCTATTGTCCAAGACGACCTTTATTGGGACGGTGTTCAAAAGACTAAAACCTACACAATAGGCACATCTTTACAAGACGCCACAAAAGCAATCTGGGAGTTCAGCTTAACATCGACCGGTGAAAAGCTTTATCCAACCATCACACGAACATCTACACAGGTAACAGTAACCTTTAAGGCTGCTCCTCCAGCAGCTAGTTATACATTGATAGGAGTAGCTTAATGTTAGTCTACAGTGATTTGATTGCAGCAGGACTTGAGGAGTTAGCAGCAGACCCGACTACAAGTCTATTCTCTGGTCGCATGTATAGAAACACGACCACTGGTGAGATGAAGGTTTATACAGGTTCATCTTGGAAAACCATGGTGGACCTTGATACCACTCAGACGCTTACTGGCAAAACAGTACAAAACTCGTTGGCTACTGATGTTGACGTAAAGTTCCCG
>Ga0208234_1000093_pt1 | contig 14488 bp, 26 predicted proteins | sample LakMenEpi27Sep12_FD_150741 | JGI IMG/M metagenome (GOLD analysis project Ga0208234, IMG submission 150741) | Freshwater microbial communities from Lake Mendota, WI - 27SEP2012 deep hole epilimnion (SPAdes) | ecosystem: Environmental > Aquatic > Freshwater > Lake > Epilimnion/Euphotic zone ...
CTTGCAAAACTCCGAGGATATACAAGCGTAAAATATGATGTAGTTAAGTGTGAAGCTTCTTATGTATCTATTAAGTGCGGCATAACTTGGATTCCAAATTATGAATCAGAATATGAAAGTTACTACGAAGATATCGCAAATGCTACAGTCAATAATACTTCAGATTTTGCTGTCAAATTTTTGGAGACGATTGCAGCTAATCGCGCATTCGTTAGGGCTGTAAGAAATTTCCTTAACGTACACATCGTTGGTAGTGATGAAATCGATGCTTCTAAGAAGGGTACTCCTTCTGTATTTGAAGATGACAATGAAGTCGCCCTTCCTTCTTCTCAAGGCATGCTAGAAAAGACTGCTAAGAATTCTGGTATTAGTAATTTTGAAGAGTTTCAAGATTATCTTCGTAATGCTTGGAAACTAGGCGTTTATAAAAATGCAGAAGCTAAAGTCTGGACTAATTACAATGACATTCCAGCAAAAGAAGCTAGAATTCTTATGTCAATTTTAAAAGATAAGTAATATGTATACTGAAAAAGTTCTACAAATCAATGTTAAAAAGCTTTCCGACAATGCAACGATACCTAGCAAAGGAACAAGTTTCGCTGCTGGATATGATCTATATGCGGCAGAAGATGCTGTCGTGGTTTGCGGCTCAAGAAAACTAATTAAGACAAATATTTCAATGGAGATAACTCCCGGTTATTATGGGCGTGTTGCTCCTCGTTCTGGTCTAGCTTACAAAAGTGGAATTGATGTTCTGGCTGGTGTAATCGATTCTGATTATCGCGGAGATATTGGAGTTATTCTTTATAATACAGATAAGAATATTGATTTTGAAATCAAGAAAGGCGATAGAATCGCTCAGATTATTTTTGAAGCTTGTTATATTGCCACTTTAAATAACGTAGAAAATTTAGATAATACATTGAGACAAGCTGGTGGCTTTGGATCTACAGGAGTATGAACGATAAACATATTAAAAAGATTATAGACAAGCAATTTAAGATCGCTAACTTAGATCTTAAGTATGAAGATATTTGCGATAATCAAACTCCTAATTGGCATACAAAGTATACTTACAGTCCAGAAGACAACGAGAAGTGGAAGAACTGGACAATGAGATATATGCGGGAAAAGATGAAGCTTACGAAAGATAAAGCATTGATAGAAACAGCGTGGATAGATTTGAACTATGGTCTCAGAACTTCAAATCATTCTGTAAGGAAGTCTAACAAGAAGAAGTGAGGACTGATCTTAATTTATTAGATCTTTGTAAAGTCCTAGACACAGATTATTCTGATCATGGAGGAAAAATTCGTCGCCACAGCGATCCTGATTACAATTATAATGATTGTAGTTCTGGCTGTAAGCATTTTATTCCTTTATACAATCAGAAATATAGAGATGCAGACTTTGATTTCGGAGTCTGTACCAACAAAAGAAGTAAAAGATGCGGACTACTAACATTCGAACACCAAGCTGGTTACGGATGTTTTGAGATAGAAAAATTAAGGTGAGGTGGCAGAGTGGTCTAATGCAGGGCTTTGCTAAAGCCCCGTACTCCAAAAGAGTACCGAAGGTTCAAATCCTTCTCTCACCGCCAATTTAAATTGTCCGATGGTGTAATGGTAGCACAAGAGACTTTGACTCTCTTTGTATAGGTTCAAATCCTGTTCGGACAACCATTTTATAATGCAAGAAGTAGAATCCATTATATCTAAACTAATAGAATCAATCAAAACAGTCGATTCTAATAAGTCTATTCCTTATCTAGTAAAAGATATAGATAAGCACGTTCAAGAAGCTTATTCTCAATTATACAAATATAAAGAACAAAAATCAGTGTATAAACCTCTCAATGACAACAAACGAGGACACTGCTGCTAAAATATCAACTCCATGCACTAGAAAATGTAAGTTAATAAACGATCATTGTGTAGGCTGTGGTCGAACTTGGCAACAAATAAGAGATTGGACTTTTTACAAAGAGTCTGAAAGACTTGCAATAATGAGCGATCTAAAACCAAATAAAAAATTAGAAAACTATGAGTGCTGGTAAAGGTGATAAACCAAGAAATTGTTTTAGTAAACAATATAAAGATAATCACGATTCTATCGATTGGGGCCGCAAGAAAAACAAGAAGAATAAGAAAGGTTCCAATAGTGAGCGATAATTCTTCAAATATACATAGAGCAATCAATGTAACGACCCTCACTGACAAAGAAATTAAAAAGTATTCTTTAGTTAAAGTTGGAGATAGTTTTAAAAAAGATGATTTAGTATTATTGTATGACGATCAATATGTAAAAATTTCTGAAGGAAATAGGCTTTTAAAATATAAAGTGCTTAAAGAAAACACCGTATACAGACGAAAATAGTGTAAATAATTTTATGGCCCAATTGTTCGCAGTACAATTCCCTCAGAATGTCAATACTAATTTGATTTATGACTCAATAAATCAATATTATAGACCTGCCAGAGATACTGATTTTACTATTGGCGGCGGTGTTTTAAATCCTGCTTTTGATATTTTTGGTCGCCAAAGAGTCTCCACTCCTTTGACTTTATTTGATAGCTGTCATAGATATAAAGACAACGGTCTTTGGACTACAGCGACTACAGGAACTGCTTCTGCCACTTTTAATGCAAATCAAGGTTTAGTAGATTTGGCTGTTGATAATTCTATAAACTCTGAAGTTATAAGAGAAACTACCAAAGTATTTTCCTATCAACCGGGAAAATCATTGTTGGTTTTAAATACGTTTGTGATGCAAGCTAAAAAAACTGGTCTTCGTCAAAGAGTTGGATATTATAACGATTATAATGGAATATATTTTGAAGTTAATAATTCAACTGTAAATTTTGTAGAAAGATCTTATGTAAGTGGTGGTCTAGCAGAAACTAGAGTAGCTCAATCGTCTTGGAATGCAGACAAGTTAGATGGAACTGGTCCTTCAGGTTTAACTTTAGATACATCTAAAGCTCAAATTTTTTGGATGGATATTGAATGGCTAGGTGTCGGCTCTGTTAGAACTGGATTTATAATTAATGGTCAAATTATTGTTTGTCATATATTTAATCATGCAAATTTAATTTCTTCAACATATATTACAACAGCATCTTTGCCGCTTCGTTATGAAATTAAAAATACCGCTGCGACTTCTAGCTCCAGCACTCTTAAGCAAATTTGCTCAACTGTAATTTCAGAAGGCGGTTATGAACTTCGTGGATTACAACAAGCAATAGCAACTCCAATAAATACTCCATCAAGCCTTGCAGTTGCAGGAACTTATTATCCAGTGATTTCTGTAAGATTAAAAAGCACAGCTTTAGACGGTATTGTAATTTTAACTGCGCTTTCAATGATGGGTATAGGTAATGGTATAAATTATAGTTGGCGAGTAGTTGCTTCTGGTGCTACTACTGGCGGTAGCTGGATAAGTGCTGGCACTGACAGTGCTGTTGAATATAATATTAGTGGAACTTCTTTTACTGGAGGAAGAGTGCTTGCCAGTGGATTTATAAACTCTTCTAATCAAGGCTCTCCATCAATTGATATTCTTAAAGAAGCTCTTTTTAAATTTCAATTAGAAAGAAATGGATTAACTTCAACGCCTTACGAACTTACTCTTGCTGTTACCGCTGGAAGTAATAGTCAAAATATATTCGCTTCTATAGATTGGGAAGAAATCAGCAGATAATTTTAATTATTTCTTTTTATCATTATCTGTGTAATAACAGATATGACAACCAAACTACCAATATTAATAATATTGGTTTTTTTATTTACTGGGTGCTTCTCTACTATAAGACCAGCGAAACAAATTGATGACAATCAAAAAGTTATCGCTAAAGAAGAAAAAAAAGTAGATACTACTTTAGTAGAGATAGAAAAGAACGACAAAGGCAAGAGGATACAAACCTCTGGGCTTTCTGTTGGTATTCAACATTCTTTAAATCAAGTTACCAACGCTCCTGTTCAAGTAGATACAGCCAGAAAACTAAACGAAAGAGTTATATCTATTGTCGGCTCTCCTCATATTGACGAAATAAAAAGAATTAAAGCTACTGTAGATCTTTTGAATTCAGCTTTAGTTGAAGAACGTAGAAAAGGAGAAGAATTACTTGCTCAACGCGATGATATAATTAATAAGCTTCAAAAAGAAAAGTCAGAATTAAATCAAAAATATGACGATCAACTGTGGCAGTTAACCGACAAAGCCAAAGAAGTAGCTAAAGAAGCTGATCAAAATAAAGCGGTATTAGATTCAATGAGCGGAATGTTTGGTTTAAATGCTGTGTTTTGGGGATTAAAGAAGTTTGTTGTTAGTGCATTGACCGCAATAGTTGTATTTGTAGTCGTTTTTGTTCTTCTTCGTCTTCTTGCCACAGTTCATCCCGCTGCTTCCGCAGTATTCTCAATATTTAATATGTTGGGATCTGCAATCATATCTATTCTTAAAGCTCTTACCCCTAAAGCTTTTGAACTTGCCAATTTCGCCACCCACGACAAAGTGGAACAATTTAAATCTCCTCTTGTTAAAATCGTAGACGTTATTCAAGAACTCAAAGAAAAACAAAAAGAATCACCAGATAAAATATATCCATTAACCGAAATATTAAAACGTTTCGATAAAGAAATGGATAGCGATGAAAAAGATTTAATTGACGACATACTCAAAGAACAAAAGTGGATTAAATAAACATTAAAAATGAATGAAATCTTCTCAAATATAAAGAAATATTTATTATTTATACTTTTGCCAACTGCACTTTTAGTTATTCTTTCAATATCTTGTTTAAAAGACATAGAAAAAGCATTTGTTAGATTTAGATTTGGCAGGGATATAACTCTCTACCTTAGAAAATCTACAGACCATTTAACCTATCTTGGTGCTGCGTATACAACTACAGGTGACAAAAAGTTTATAGATCAATTTAATAGTCATTTAAAAGAAAGAGAAAAGTACTTTAATAACGAAATTTTTATTTCTAAAATACTTACTCAAGAGGAATTAAAAGAGTTTCGAGTTTGCTTAGATATAAGCAACGAATTAGCAAAAGACGTAGAAGGGCCAGCTTTTGAGAAAATGGACAGTAAAGCATTCTTTGGTGAAAAATATTTAGATTATAAAAAGAGAATATATGACAGTAAAGATAAATTTAGAACTTTAATTAATGATAGTTCAGAAACGATTATCAAAGAAGAAACGCGATTGTTAAATATATATTTATATTGTTTATGTTTAATAATTATTTTGCTAGTATTTATAATTAAAAATGGCGATCATTCCATCAAAAAGAAATCCATAAAAAATAAAAAAAGATAATTATGGAACAACTTCAAAAAATGGGCATCCAAATTGGATTCTTAATAAGCGGTTTATTTGGCGCAATATTGATGGCTACTAAAGCAGATAAAACAGATGCAAAATCTGTAATCCTTTCTCTTGTTGGTGGAATGTCGGCAGCTAATTTTTTAACTCCTGTATTAGTTGATACTTTAAATATTGTAAATATTAAACACCAAAATGGCGTTGCATTTATAGCTGGCTTTTTAGGATTAAAACTAGTTGAAATAGTAAGCGAAAAGTTTTTGGAGAAAATTGATAGCAAGAAAAAAGTGAAAAGAAAAATAAATAAAAAACATTAAATAGGTCGTTACAAAAATCAAAAATAAGTGTAATTTGAAATATATCTATGGACACTTTCAAGAAAATAATTGAAGCCATAAATCAAATTAACGCTTCGATTGTTATTGTTACTGCGTTTTGCGGTTATATGTTTTATTTTATAAAAAAGCTACATCCATTCACAACAATAACCACCGATATTGCTGTTTTAAAAACAGAAGTTTCCACTATTTCAAAAGAATTAAAACCAAATGGCGGCAAAAGCATGAAAGATCAAATGAATGATCTTCAATTGTCAACAAAAACGATTCTTTATCGACAAAGATGGATATTAGATAATAGAGAAGAGCCTATATTTGAGACAGATGAAAATGGAAATTTTACTTGGGCGAACAGCGCATTAATACGTTTGACAGATAGATTATTTAAAGATTTAGAAAACAATAATTGGATTAACGCTCTTTGTGAAAATACTAGAATAGAAATAAATGATAGTTGGCAAACGGCGATAGAAAATAAAAGAAACTTCGAACACGAAATAATAATTGTAGATAGTAAAAATAGATCTTTCAGTGCAAAATGCATAGCAGTCAGACAAGAAGATGGTAAATATGTCGGTAAATTAATAAATATTGAACAGATAGAAGAATCCGAAAAAACTTGTTGAAATTCTCCGGTGAAAATCTAAGATTCTTTGCTATGACACTTAATAATGTTCTAACTAATACCGCCGGTCGTTTTACCACCCTTATCGTAACTAAGGACAGCAAGAATACCACTTACTGTGCAAAGATTAATTCAGCTTCAGAATCATTCGTAAGTTTTTACGATGTGAATGCTGATGCGAACCGTAGGGTAAAGACGAGTCAAATCGCTTTTGCCCGTTCTGGCAAGCGACAATACAGAAAGGCGAGCAAGTAAACGAATCACCCGTCGAGAAATCGACGGGTTTTTTCTTGAAAAAATCTCTTGACTTCCTAAACTTCTTGTGTAATATTGTATACCTATGATTAAGTCATTTAAGTCATTTAAGTTATTCATCGTGTCAGTTCTAGCCTCAGTCGCAGTTTTTGCTGCGGATACTGAGTCTTCAGTTCGTGCCAGCATTAACGCTGGTTATAATAACCACTACATCGTAAACGGTCTAGCAAAGACTGGCGGACAAGCTTTCGCTGGTTTTGACATTGGATCTACTTATTTTGGAGTAGATGGTTATGTTGGTGGTGTTATTCTTCCCGATTCTAACAGTATCGATGAATCTCACTGGAACGTAGGCGTTGGTAAGGCTCTAAAGGTTACTGAAAAGTTCTCTCTTCGTGGCGATCTACAAGTTCTACGCCATCAAAGCTCAATTGTTGGTGGTCGCAATTCTATTGAACTAGCTCCAAAGATCGCTTTGGTCAACCCATATCTAACTCCTTACATTCGTGGTTCACACGATTTTAATCTAAAGCAATCTGGTTATATCGTTGGTGTTGAACGCCCAACTGATGTATTTGGTTGGTTCACTGTTACTCCTGCTGTTGAATATGGTAAGTTCACTGATTATGATGTTATGGCAGCTAAGATTGGCGTTTCCCGCACCTTCTTCAACCATCTTCAACCTTACGCTGAAGTTGGATACTATGACAATAATTTTCAAGCTTCCAAGTATAAGTTCGCTAGTCAAGAGTTCAGTGGCGACATCGTTGCCGTCGCTGGAATTCGCTGGAACTTCTAATAGTTAATAAAATTAAATCAAATCAACCGTCAACGCAAGTTGGCGGTTTTTTTGTGTTGACTTCTGGCGTTTCTCTCTTAGAATCCTCGTATGACCGATAAGAATACTGAAAAGCTAATTAATAGATTCCCTAACATCTTCAAAGAAAATTTTTATTTTGAATGTGATGATGGGTGGTTCGATATTATTTTTAATCTTTGTAAAGATATTCAACAAGAAATAAATAGTTCTGGTTGTGAACAAGTGGTCGCCGCACAAGTAAAAGAAAAGTTTGCAGGACTTCGTTTTTATTCAAGCGGTGGAAATGAAGTGACTCACGCTATGATTGAAAAATATTCAAAACTTTCTTCTGAAACTTGTGAAATCACCGGAGGAAAAGGTTACTTGCATGAAAAAAATGGATGGTACAAAACGCTGTCTATTCAGTCTGGCACTCTTCTTGGATTCAAAAGATGCAAATAAAAAATAAATTCTTTGTAATTGGAAGGTTTTCCTTGACCTGATCCATTGTATGCGGTAAATTCGTTTTGAAACGTATGAAATTACTTGATTTATTTTGTTGCGCTGGCGGTGCAAGCATGGGTTATCATCGTGCTGGATTTGAAGTGACTGGAGTTGATATTAAAGATCAACCTAGCTATCCTTTTAAATTCATTAAGGGCGATGTCATTGAAATCTTGAAAGATAAAGATTTTCTTAATTCTTTTGACGTTATTCATGCATCACCTCCTTGTCAGGGATACAGCAATGCCACAAAGCCTGACTCAGTTTATGTTCATTATTCTCAAGGCAAAGACACGCCAAAACTAATTGAACCAGTTCGCAATGCATTAATTAATACTAGTAAATATTATATTATTGAAAACGTCGCTGGTGCTAAAGAATATCTAATTGAACCGTTTAGATTAACTGGTTATATGTTTGGTATGCCAATCGAACGAGCAAGATATTTTGAATGTAACTTTCCAGTTGCGCCATTAAAAAACATTACTAAACGTGGATACTCTAAAAAATACGCCGAAGAGAATGGCATTGATTATCGCGACATGAGTGTTACCGGCAAGAGTCGCCGCAAAGGTTCTATTGACGTTTGGCGTAATGTCATGGATATGCATTGGCCTAAGCGAGGATGGGAGTTGACTGAAGCTATTCCTCCTGCTTATACTAAATATATCGGTGAACAACTTTTAAAATATGAAAGCAATATTAGAATTTAATTTGCCCGAAGATCAAAAACGGTTTGAAATGGCGAATCAAGCTTTAGATATGTTTTCTGCTATTTGTCATTTTGAAGATAGGCTACGAAGCTATCATAAATTTGGACACGATTTCAAAACAGCAGATGAAGCCATTGAAGCTATTCGCACTCTTCTATATGAAGAAATTAACATTCGACGCATAAACATTCATGACTGACGTACAAAAAGATATAATTAAACTTACTGAAGAATGGTATGAGCTTATCAGTAGCAATCATCATAAAGATAAAGATTGCCATTGGTACATAGAAACTCGTTGGTCTTATGGTGAAAAACCTGAATATAGGGTTTTACATAATGGTTATGTTACAGATGATATAGAAATAGCTTGCGACTCTTATGAAACAGCGTTGACAGAGTTGCGAATTATTCTTAAACGAGCAATCGAAAGAGAAAAAGAATTAGAGCAACTACCAAGTTCCAATGACTGGTAAATCTAAAGGGTTTACTCTTATAGAAATAGTATTGGCGACAGTGATATTATTATCATTGATCACCGCACTTGTTATTAACTTTGATTCTTTTAATGGAAATAGATATCAAGAAGCGCGAGAGAATTTAAAAACCTTTCTAATAAATAAACGTCATCAAGCAGCATATCATCAAAAACAATCTGAGTTATCTTTTTCTGAAGATTATACTATAAACTCTATAGAAAATCCTGATGAACTTGCCGCAATAACTAACGATTTAAAAATTATAGAAACATCTGCAACAAAAATAATCTTTTTCCTTGACGGTACAATAGAAGAAAGCTACATTGTCACCAGTTCAAATGATGGAAAAGTAACTAACACTTTTCGCATAAACGTCATTGGAAAAATAGACTACGATAAATAATTTATGTTAAAAATTAAAATCTGGATGCGTGGAACTTTTGAGTATAGCCAAGATACTATTCCCGGTCCAACTGAAGATCAAACTCAAGAGCAATTTGAAGAATCATTCATTGAAAGCGATGAATGTTATTGGGGAGGAGAAGTTTACGAAACGTGTCCATACTTTGATGAACACGGCTGCGATTCTATAGACGTTTATCTTGGAGGCGACAACAATATTAGAAATCAAGAAGAACCAATTTTTACAACCTCAGATTGGAGTCAATTTAAATTTGAAGAAGGTGGCGGCTGCAATTATGTTCCCCAAGCTCCAGAGAAAGTTGGCGAAGTAAATATTTGGTGGTCCCATGATATGAAATTCAATTATATTTATTATTGGGAGAATGTTACAGAATTTGATCCTAAAAAGATTACAATTCAATACGGAACTAATCAAAAAGATCAAAGATATCTTGAAGAGATTTATTACGATGGCGAACCCCCTGATGATTACCATGATCATGGCGATACAGGCTATGGATATAATGGTCCAGAATTTATTTATCATCCAGATCAGAAATTTGCAGAAAACGATGAAGAATAGTCTATAATTATGAGTATGAAATTCACTCGTAAGGGATTCTTTAAATCTATATTTGGCGGTTTTGTAGCGGCAGCAGCGACTCCATCTCTAATCAAAGCAGAAGAGAATATTCAACCGTCAAAAGATTTTTCACTTAATAATGGCAATCTTGGTATTGGAGGATCAGATAACGTTGGATTAGGAACTAGTATGCCCATTACTAAGCTCCATGTCCACGGTATTATTTTTCATGTTAATGATCGAACGCTAGAAATGAGTGGAAATGAAAAAGGCGACTTTGAAGTCAAATGGTTAGAAGTTAAAGAAAATGAAACTGATACAAGAATCATGATCAGCAAACCAGCAATTGATCCTTTTAAAACACAATTTAGAAATGACATTCGATAGTCACAAAAAGAAAATAGTAATACTTTCTGATCTTCACAATAACATTGAGAAGTTCAATAAGATTATTCAGCACGAATCGGCAGACATAAACATTTGTCTTGGCGATTGGTTTGATAGTTTTTATTTGGATGACAATGATGATTATAAAAAGACCGCTGATTATTTGATGCGATATCTATCTGCGCCAAACAATTATACTCTTTTTGGTAATCATGATTTGCATTATCTATTTAATAATCATTATGTAATGTGTAGTGGTTATGAAGATAGAAAGTATTTTGCTATCGATGAAATACTAGGATCTGAACGCAAAAACATTATTAACAAATTTAAATGGCGTTTTTGGGTTGATGATTATCTTTGTACTCATGCTGGACTGTTTTCTGATTACATAGATCCATCTGTTAAAAACAATGATGACTTGAATCTATTTTTTGTGAAAGAAATAGAACGCGCAAACATTGCTTTACGGACAGATCAAAATCATTGGTTTTATTATGCTGGTCGAAGCCGAGGTGGTCCTAAGAAAGGTGGAGGAATTGTTTGGCTAGATTTTAAACAAGAGTTTCAACCTATTGAAGGATTAAAACAAATCGTTGGTCATACTTATCATAAAAATGGTAGAGTTAATCCTCATCATTTGGACGGTAATGTAAATCCAGCAGATTGCGATAACCTTTGTGTTGACAATGGGTTAAACGAGTATATAGTAGTCAGCAATGGCGAATTAGAAACTAAGAAATATTCAGATATATAATTTAACTATAATTATATGATAATTAATATTACAGAATTTGATGTGAACTTGATGAAACTTTCATATCATTTACAAAATGGCATTGAAGGCAATTATAGATTAAAAATAATTGACGAAAAAACAAATGGTGTTTGCTGGAACGAGATAGGTAATTTGAAGCATGGAATTAGTTATTTTGTAGTAATCCCTCATGCAAAATCATTTATTTATCAAAATATAAAGATAATTTTTGAATTTAATAATAAAATTGTATGCGAAGCTTTATTTAAAATTCATGAAAATTATAATAAAAATATAATATCAGATTTATATTTTGATAATTTTGATGTTAATATTAATACATATCACGAAGTATTAAATCATAAGGTGTACTCGCAATTTGAAATTGAAGTCGAAAAAGATGATATTGTGGTTGATATAGGGGCTAATTTTGGAGCGTTCATTAAATTAGCTATCGATAGCGGATGTAAAGAAATTTATTCTTGCGAACCCGATTCAAATTGCAACAATGCAATTGAAAAGATTTTTAATAAAAATAAAAATTTACACATAAATCGATATGCTATTTCTAACTTTAATGGATTCACCAAATTATCTGTTCCTTTAGAGTGTTTTGGTAGTTCAAGTTCTATTGGAAAATTGATAGAAAGTACGGTAGATTCTGGATTAAATTATTCAGAAAATTCTGCGATTTACACTACAGTAGAAACCATTACTTTTCAAGATTTTATAAAAAAGAATAATCTATCAAAAATAGACTACTTAAAAGTTGATTGTGAAGGTGGCGAGAACTTCATTTTTAATGAAATAAATATTAAATACATTAAAGATAATGTTCATAAGATTGCAATAGAATATCACAATAAATACAGATTTTACCTTCATGATTTATTACTAAATTCTGGATTTACGGTTTACGCAGATTCATTTGAAACTAAATCTATAGGAATGATGTACGCTAGAAATAAAAATTGGAAACATAAAAATAATTAATATGATTAACGATAAAAACGACAATAAAGTTCAACTGATTGGTTATTACGGCAGCGATCAAGTTCACGCTTGTTCCGCTTGGACCTCTACGAGTAGAGATTTAAATGAAGATAAAATTAATAGAATTCCTAAGTTACTTAAGATGCTTGCTGATGCGGGACATCACACTCCTTTTGAAAAGTCTGCTATTCATTTCTTGGTGGATACTGATATCGCTAGTCATATTCATATTCTTAAGCATCGTATCGGTGTACCTGTTAATGGTGAATCTGCTAGGTATAAAGAGATAAAGGAAGATAAGTATTTGATTCCTAGCGATTGGCCTGAAGATTGGCAACTTGCCCTAGCTAATTATACAGAAGAAGGTAATAGACTTTATCATCAATGCATTAAGAGTCTATGCGATAGAGGATTTGATAGAAAGCGAGTAAAAGAATCTGCCCGTTTCTTTAAGAATTATAATTCTCAAATTCAAGCTGATGTAATGTTTAACTGGCGTTCTTTCAATCATTTCTTGAGCTTGCGTAATAAGCCTGACGCTCAAAAGGAGATTAGAGAAATTGCCGCTGAGATGTTAAATCTAGTAAAGAACATCGAAGGCAATCCTTTCGAACATACAATTGCTGCATTTGAACTATGATCACTGATTATAATCTATTTTTAGATGACGTAAGAATTCCAACTCATGTTAAATGGGTTGAAATTCCTGCAAATCAGCATTATTCTGTTGTACGAAATTACAAAGAGTTTGTAGATTTGATCACTCTAAGAGGTTTACCAAAGTATGTCTGCTATGATCACGATCTTTCAGACTGTCATTACGGTCATGGCCTAAATAATGATGAAATTCCTTATAATTCTTATAAGGAGAAGACGGGATATGATTGCGCTAAATGGTTGGTAGGTTATTGTTTTGCAAAGAAAATTAAACATCCACCATACATTGTTCATAGTTTGAATCCTGTTGGTAAAAAGAATATTGAATCTTATATAGAAAACTATAATAAAACATTGGATTCATGAAAGTATCTTTAAAAGATTACGAAATACAACTTGCAAATTTTGTAGGAGACAGAAGAAATTCTGAATCTAAACGAATGGGCTTAAAAAATGCCTATAAATACGATGGCTCTAATCATCAAGCAGATGAAGACTCAAGAGTCGGAGCAAGAGGAGAACTGGCAGTCGCGAAAGCCATGAATTGGTATTACGATGGCAGTGTTAATACTTTTAAAAATGGCTATGATGTATACAAAGTTCAAGTAAGAACGCGAAAAGAAAAACATTATGATTTGCTTGTTAGACCGGATGATCGCGATGAAGACGTTTTTGTATTAGTTATTCCTCAAAATGATAGAGAGTTTATTATTCATGGTTGGCAAGTCGCCAAAAAATGCAAACAGAAAGAATTTGAGTCAAAAAATAATTCAAGACCTGTTGCCTATTTTTATCCACAAAAATTATTAAATAGCATGGACACTATTAATACTTATTTGAATGAAAATTTTAAAGAACAGAATACTGTCCAAATAGAAGAAGATAACACCGATCCTTTTAACTTAGATTAATATGAGCTATCAACTAGATTTTGATTTCGAAACGCCAGAACAAAAAGAAAAACGCCTTAAAGATTGGCATGATCAAGAAGCTGAAATAGATAAGCTGTTTGGAGAAGACGATAATTATTATACATATAATAAATATGTAGATAAACTTATTGGTCTTCTACCTTATCGATTGGGATGGGGCTTCAAAAATAATTGGTATGAATTACGTTGGTGGGCAAAGTGTAAGTATCAGAAGTTCCGCTATGGAGTTTCTGATGATGATGTTTTTTCTTTAGAAACTAATATTGCTAAGTTTATTGTTCCTCGTTTGCAATATCTTAAAAAGGTGGGCAAAATGGGTATTCCAATGAAATTTTTGCCTAATGACTATACTTCTTTGTCAGAAGAAGATCAGCGAAAAGCGGAAAAAATCGCCGAAAAAGAAATTGACCGTATCATGGATGAAATTATTTTTGCTTTTGATTATATTATTGATCCTGACAAGTATGCACCTTTTCCACAATCGTTAACAAAATGGGATCTTAAAGATAGAAACTATTTCAACAGAGAAAAGACTATCGAAGAAAAAGCAGGTTGGGATGAATACATGAAAAAATGCGAAGAATTGAATGCTCGCAAGAAACAAGGTTTGCTATTATTTGTGGAACACATGGATATTTTGTGGATCTAAATGAAATTATTTTTAGCAATTTTGTTGCTTAGTTTGGTATATGTAGTTGGTTGGTATCAGATTCATGGACAATTCTTATC
>Ga0208234_1000094_pt1 | contig 14467 bp, 26 predicted proteins | sample LakMenEpi27Sep12_FD_150741 | JGI IMG/M metagenome (GOLD analysis project Ga0208234, IMG submission 150741) | Freshwater microbial communities from Lake Mendota, WI - 27SEP2012 deep hole epilimnion (SPAdes) | ecosystem: Environmental > Aquatic > Freshwater > Lake > Epilimnion/Euphotic zone ...
TTATTCCTTCCATTCAAAATCTTGGTCTTGGACTGCTTCGAGCACATTCCGATAGATAGCTCCGTAGGCGATAAAGTCTTTAACTGAGTCGTAATGATCTGGAGTTTCAGTAAGCCTAGAAACCTTGACCAACGCCATACATAAAGCAGCTTGGTGTGGTGTGATTGGGAAATCAAGATATGCACTCCACAATCCAGCAATTCTTTTGTGATTATAGTACGGATGTCCATAGACACTTCCGCGCTCTTGGATCGTAGCAATGACTTCATTTAACAGATCCTCAGTTTTTGTCATAATCAAAAACCTGCTCTAATTTAAGTTTTTGGATTTTGGCTTGATGATCTATGCAAGACTTCCATCCAGCAGCTCTACCGGCATAATAGCCATTATCGTAAATTTCTGACTTTCGGTGTTCATCCCAGAAATATAAAACTGCTCCAATTAAACAGCCTATAATAAATCCGTATCCTACTATTTCCATGTTCGCTCCCTAATACCAGACGGATGTCTGATACAGAAAGTATGACTTAAAGCAAGGACACTCAGTTAACTATTTACGGCGTGTTTTATAACGATTAGATAACGCCAAAATCCTCAAAATCATCGATATGGTCATCAATCGTGCGTTCGTGATAATCGGTTTCACGCCCCATAAGACTTTCCAAGAGCTGTAAATGATCCGTCTTTATTGATGGGAATAAGCGTTGGGGTCATATTCTTGCCATTCCAGTCTAAAATAACTATGCCCATTTGCCAGTTGGCGATGCCTTTTGTGTAACTAGCCTTAGCCTTATTCATTAGATTGCCGGATTCTATACCGTAAATCGTCCTGTATTGCCCTCCTAAGCCCTCAGAAAACGAAGATAGACCCAACTTGTGGGTATGCCCAATTAAAACGCTCTTACCCACCTTTTTGGCGAGATTTAAGGCAGTTAAGCCAGCGTTAGGATTAGAGTTTCCTTCATCACCATGCCCAAGCAACCAGCCCTTTTCAAACTCAAAAAATGATTTGTGGAAAGTAATGCCTAAATTATCGAAATCCATGAACTTGGCGTATTGCAATTCAGGTAGGCTAATTAAGCCCGGAACTTTTAAGAGTGTGTTGTATAAGCGATCTGTGTGATTTGATCTGACAATATGAGCTTCTTTAGCATTTTCAGTTAATGCCCAAAGAATGTCTTGAGTAGTTTTACGATCTGCGTCAAGGGTCTGTTGATAAGCCAAAGGTGTTTTCTCAGCCCATCGAGAAATGGTTTGAAAGTCGATCTCATCGCCAACACATAAAACGCTGTCAAACTTTTCACGCCTTGCCAGTTTAATGACATTCTTTACAGCTGCTTCATGGTGGTATGGAATTTGCAAATCACTTATTACTAAGTATCGCTTAATCTTCATCCTCATCTGGAGTTGGGATAGTTGGGATTATTCCTTTATCGCCTACGATCCAGTCAGGCATTGATTCAGGATTATCCATTAAGTAAAGCGCACAGGATTCATTAAATCCAGCCTTGCGTGCAGCTCTAAACATTTCATGCTTTGCAATATAGAATTGATCTAGTTTTGATAATGGTTCAGGAGTTTGGCGAACTACTCTCCGATTAACCTTTTTGCGTGGTGTGCGTTTTCGTGTGTTCGCCATAGCAGAAATTATCGCTTACTAATTAAGACGAACAGATCATCAACACGCGCTTCAAGTCTAGTAATTTGATCCTTGATCGAACTTCCAGAATTTGGCTTCAATTCCTGTAAATAAGATTTAATAACCCAGCGCAGACCCAGTAATAAACTTGTTGATACGGCGCATACGCCAACGGCTATGCCAACCCATTCGTTTGCGGTCATGACGCATTGATTCCATAATCCGCTTCGCTCCCTGATTTTGGATCTAATGCTTTGGCAATAGGCGCAACAATCGCACCAAGCATAGTTGCATAGGCTGGATGAATGTCAGCCACTATTGCTAACGCTACTGTGATTCCACTAGCTGCGACAGCTCTCAAGTATGACTTAATTGCTGCTTTGTGTTTTTTAGATAGTTTCATTAATTGCCTTTCAGTAGTGGGATGTCGAACTTCTTGCCATTTTGATTTGGTTTGAAAGAAATATGGATATGCTTATGGTGTGGATTAATTCCGGTATATTTTCTAAATTTCCATAATGATCTGGCACTAGCAATTTTGCCAGCGTGAATCACATAATAAATACGCTTATCCTTTTTTGCTGCGAGTCGAACCTGATCTGCCAAATCGAAACTAAGCCCTTCTTGGTCAGATAGGCGAGCGTCAATGTCGATGGCACATACTTCACCCTGTTCATTTGGGTTATGCTGACTGACTCTGGCTGAATGGCGAGCATCACCAATCCATCCATCAAGTGTGCGCTTGCGATCAGGGAAGCAGTCATTTACCTGATCCCTAAAAGTTTCAGCAGCTTTAGATAACCAAGGCTTCATTAGCCAAGTATTAATTTTGCTTGGTCAGCAGTTAAACCTAAGCGATCAAGAATAGCTTGCTTTTCAGCAGCCTTTGCAGTTGCTTCGGCTTTTTTTGCTGCTTGAATTTCTTGATCTGTTTGATACTGAGCAAACTCTGCATCATTCATTTCGCGATCAATAACCTCATCTGTTGCAAGGTCGTGAATTCTTACCATTGGTCTGCTTGATTTTGCCATATTAGTTTACTCCGTAAATTAAAGCCGAACCAGAACTAAAATTTGCGCCATCAGTTCCTAAATTTATTTGAGTAACGGCAGATGTTCCAGTATAAGTTCCGCAAGTTGTGCCACTAGAACGAACACCAGCATTATTTAATCCCAAATAAGTTGCAGTTATTGTTTTAACGCCTGCGCTTGTGTAGTTAATTATTTTACAAACAACGGTTGCCTGATAACTTATTCCGCTATTACTTCCTGACCTACCTATTTCCATATAAGCACCAAGTCTTTCATTCGCAGTTGCTAAAGAACTTCCTGAAATTCCTAAGCGTGAATAATTATGATTTGAACCATCAGCATTTAATTTTAATCGCAAAGCCTCATCATCAGATGACAAATAAACATCTCTTATAATAATATAAAGTTCCTTATAACTTTGACTGATGCTTGATATAGTAACTGAAGTTCCAGTTAATGAAGTTGTAGATAAAAGAGTTAATGAACCTGCTGCAATTGTTCCCCACTTTAATCCTGTGGCTGTTGATGAATCTGCTGTCAATACTGTGTCGTTTGCTCCAACTGCTAATCTTGCAATAGTGTTATCAGCAGTTCCAGCAATTAAATCACCTTTTGCATCAACAGTTGCTTTAGTAACAGCTGCTCCAGCATTTGTGAATACTGTGCTATCGATTGCAGTTCCAAGCGAGCGGATCGCTGCTGCACCATCTTTGACCAGCGCGGTATCGTCTGGAGTGCTCCAGCTGTAATTAGTAGTGGTTGCCATTTTATCCTTTTCCTATGCGACTATTGTAGCGTATTCCCAAGTTAAAGTTGGGCTTAAAGTGTTCCATGCCTCTGTGGCTGGGGTTGTATTCCAACGCATCGCCACTTGGCTAAATGCGACTGGGGAAACATTGATTGTGAGAAAGAGTTCATTAAACCTAGTGCTCCATGACCAGCCCTCAACATAACCTTCAAAATCTCCACCTGATATTTGGTTAGGTAGGTTTTGAATATGAACTGGCATTCCCATAAATACAGCTAGTAGATCATCACGATCTGCGTTATCAATTTCAGGGTTAGTTATAGGGAACGTGATCGATTGAAATGCTGGGATTGGATACGCTCTCTGGGCTATGTATCGGTCAGCAATAGCTTGAGCATCGGTCGCCCCATGAACCCTAGAGTTGATCGTTTCAGCTTTGTAGCCATATAAGGCAATTGAAGCTGCATCTGTGGCATCAACCTGTGAATTGTAATTATTGCCATAATTAATATAAATATCATTTCGGACATCTGCTGATCGCATAATTGTAGATAAGCCAGCACCTAACGCATGGCGAGCATCTAATTCAACATAACCATTAACTAAAAGATAATTCTGCCTATGGTCTGCATCTGCATAATTTATATTACCGGCATTGTCTTCATAAATATAACCAAATGCTGAAGTTGCAATATCTGAAACAACATTGTAGATCGTGTCAGTAACATTTGATTGGGAACTCATGGTATAAAGACCCGGCTGATCTATTTCGCCAAGTCCTAGATTAACTGCATCTTCCCAAGTTTCGGTTGGATTATAAGTTGACCATTGAGAAGCTGCTGGCACATCATTCCAAGTTCCAAGCAATACGCTTGAAAGAATCTCGTAGATTTGGTTGCCATCTTCGTCTTGAGAAATGTTGTCATCCCAAATTTCTTTGGTAAGTTTTGTTAAAGATCCCATAGCCAAAACTGTGTATTCAACAACAGCTGCATTTGATCCAGTAGCACCAACTGCAACAGTCAAATCAGTAATATCTCCACCAAATAAATCAACATAAGTTCCAGATGTATTTTTGACCTGCAAAGCCAAACTATCATTTATGTCAAAAGGTAATGTTTGATTATTTAAAGCAACTAGAGTTAATTGAATATAGGATGGCAAGGGTTGTTCATAAATATCTGTGCGACCTGCCTGATGCTGAACATCGGCAATAGTTATGTCAGTATAATCAACCCCACCGACAGTCAATTTCCAGTCTGGTGTAAAAACAGTCATTATCTATCCCTGAGAGCAGTCGTACTTCTAGCTGCTTGACTGTTTAAGGTCTGTGCAACAGCTCTAGCAGCACCCTCGCCATCGATAGCATTGACAGTTAAATAAAGTGGGTTGCCTGATCCATAAGTAAAGTTTGATCCACCTTTTGGAGTTGGAACTTTTGGAACTGCTGATTTACCAGCTGATGGAGCGGGATTTGGAATTGATCCGATATTTATTCCTGGCAATATATTGACGGCTCTAATCAATTCATTTATTAAAGATGCAACCAAGCCAATTGCTTCTCTTAAAAATGTAATAAATCCTTGAACAATACCCACGACAGCCGATATTGCTCGACCAAAACTTTCAGCACCTTTTTGAGTTTCATTTAATCCATTATTTAAGCCACCAGCACCAGTTAAACCTGCAATAAATGCGTTAAGAGTTGGAATGCCTGTATCGTTTAAGAATGTAATAAATTGCTCAACTGCTGGTAATAAAGCAACGCCTAAACTTTCCTTTGCTTCATCAAATCCAACTTTTAAGCGATCAATTTTGCCTTGAAATGTTTCAGCATTTGTAGCTGCTGCCCCACCATAAAGATCAGCAAGTTTCTGTTGAACCTCAGTAAATGTAAGAGTTGATAATTCAGCCTTTGATAAGCCAAGACCTAATCGACCAAGTGAAATGACATTTCCATCTTGTGCTCTACCTAAAGCATTTGTGACAGTTTCTAAATCTTTACCTGATGCTTTGCTAATATCTAAAGCAAGGGTTAATAACTTTTGGGCTTCCTCAGTTGATTTTGTAGATACTGCCAATCTCTGTAATGCCGGTCTTAATTGGTCATCGGCAACGCCAGTTGCAAGGCTAGTCTGAAGGATCATGTCCTCGGTTGCCGCTATTTGGGCATCTGTTGCCCCTGTGGCTTGTCTTAGAGCGTTGGCTAACCTTAATTGTGCCTGCTCATCTTCTATCGCACTCTTGACCCCATCAATGGCTAATTTGCTGGCATAAGCAACGGCAGCAGCAGCAGCTACGGCAAATGCAGCAGCAGCCTTCTTTCCAAAATCTGCAATTCGACTTGAGTTAGTTTCGACAGCCTTGTCGGCTTCGCCTAACTTCTTTTTTAGATCATCAACATCGGCGAGGATTGATAACTTTAAAGTTCTATTACCGGTTGCCATTAGATCCATTCCTTAATGATGCGATTAAAACTTTCTTCCCACTTATTAATCAATTCAGGCTGAATTCTGCGAAGGGTTGGATAAATGAACCATCCGCGAGATCCACGACCTGACCGCCCAGAATATGCAGGGAACTGTTTGAATTTATTTGAACCAAACTCAATGCCACCCCATAGGGTTTGTGTAGTAGCACCACCTGAAAATTTCTGGCGTGCGAATCCATAACTGAATTCACCGATCTTGCTCGATTTAGAGATGCTAACGCCACCCGCGACTCTCTGCGCAACTTTGCCAGCCTTTGTTCTTTGTCCAGCTGCTTGTTTAATTTCTTCAGATGCAAAATACGCCAGAGCAGCAGATTGACGGCGTGCTTCGTCAGTTGCTTGGTCATCCATAAGTTTAAAAGCCTTGTAAATATCGCGCAGATCTTTTTTATTGTAGGCGATTGTTTCACTTGCCATACCTCTGCTCCAATACTTCGATAGCTGTTAAAATGTCGTCTGAATCAACCCATTCACTCATTGGTATTTTTGTGGCTATTGCCAACTCAACCAATAATCTGCTTAGGCTTCCTGCTGGATGACTTTTGGGTCTGCATCACCGACTATTACATCGGATACTGTTTCCATCCATACTTCAAAAGCTTTTACTGGTTTTCCTGCTGTTTCTCGCTTATGTGCGTTATATGCTAAAAACATTAAATCCCACATACCAAGTTTTTCTTTTGCTTGGCTTATGGTATGACCAGTTTGCTTTTCCCATTTTGCCCACTCAGGCGGTTGAGCTACATAAGTGGCTTGCTCGCCTGAGTTATATTCAATTGTAATCGGTAACTTCATTGTTTGCTCCCTAGTTGTTTATTAAGAGAAGTTTTCGGTTGGTGTTCCAATAACTGTTAATGTCCAAGTATCTGTTAATGCTCCCGGGGCTGCTCCGCCAGCTGTTGGGAATATTGGCAATACATTGAAACTAAAAACTGCTCCAGTTACAGCTGTAAAAGAAACCGCAACAGGTGTGTTTGCATTCTGCTCGGCATTAGTCCACATGTTTTCAAATAATGAACCTTGCGCAGCTGCTGATCCCCAATCCTGTAAAAGTTCAATTTCAAAAGTCCATTGAGCATTTACGGATTTGTAAGCATTGCCGTCTAGTGTTTGATAGGTTTCAATAGTTGTATCACATGAAAGTGTTGCCGATGTTGTTTGTGCATCGTAAGCCTTTGTGTCTAGAGTAAACGACACATCGCGCCCAGTGATGATTCTTGTTGACATTTTTTCTCCTTAGATTGTTCTCGTGTAATAGGTGCTGACTCTAACATCTGCAATAAGTAAAGTTGATGCTCCTACTTGTGTAACTGTTGGTCTTTCAACCGAACTGACAATGTAGCCTGCTGGAATAACTGCCAGAACACTAATTACTAACTGCTCGATATTGTCGAGTGATGCAGGATTGCTATTATAGGCAACTGCAACTGTGATGGTCATATTGACCTTAGCGCGAATGTTTGATTTGCTGATTGTTTCGAATTCTAGGTATGGTGAATCCGGCACAACTACAACAGCTGGCGGGATTACTGTTTCAGGCACAAATGAATAAACATTACCGGCAACGCTAGATAATGCAGTTGCTAAAGGTGTGCGAACCTGTTCAAGGATTGTTTGGTTAGGCATTATTGACAGATACCTTCAACATCTACATAAGGCCCGAGAATTCCAATTACGCGTGAGTATAAACTGCGACCCATTCTGTAAGGTGTCGCTGTAAAGTCAACGCCTTCTATTTGTCCACCTGCTGCAACTCTTGATTGAAATACTTCAACTGAAATGACAAGTACTGCTGATTTAACTGATTGATTTCCAACATAAGTTGATGCGCCTGTTAATGTGGCACTTCCGCTTGGAATGACATTTGCTTCAATAATATCTGCGTTTGTAATACTAGCTGAAAAAGTATAGTCGCCAAGATTATCTGCTAATACTGTGCGAGTTCCGTTATATGGACTCAAGCAACCAGCAATAACTACCGATTGGCCTTCGGTAAATTCATGCACGCCAACTGTTGTAAATGTGGCAACATTATCTTGTAAAACTGTTTTTTGAACTGCGCTCTTAAATGTAACTAACATTGGCAGAATTGTGTTTTCTGCTGTGTCGATAATTCCGTCTAAATAAGCATCGTTATACAAGGATGATGACACACCAAGCACAGATCTCAACTCGGTGGCTGTAATTATGCTTGGCATGTCATCTCCTTACTCCCATTAATGGATGCCTGAGATCGGGAGCAACCCCAGGCACTCAGTTAAATTAAGCTACTGATAACTTACGGAATGCTGCTGGGTAACGATTTACTGCACAGACATAACCATAAAGACCGATTTCAACACGGCCGTTAGCAACGATATTTGCACGAATGTCAAAAGTTCCTGACTCGTGGAATCTCATAGCTGCTGATGGGTAAACTAATGCGTGCTTAACATTTGCATTATCACCTGTGTAGTTAGGATCTACAACTAGATCAAGTCCTGCGACTGTTCCATTTGTTGAACCTTGTGTAATTAAGCCAGCTGCGTTTTGTGGAGCTGCTGCTGCGAATAGTGGACGACCATCTGCAACTGCGCCAAGTAATCCAGCGAAGTCGATGCCATCCTCGCCACCTGATGGAGCAACCATCAAACGGTTTGGTGTGAAGCGCATAACGCCATAAGCATCTGCAATTCCATCAGCGATTGCTGCATAAATTGTTGATCCTGATGATCCGGCTGCTGCCTCTGATGCGATCTTAGCTGCATAAGCATCTGTCTTTTGTGCGTATGATGCAGCAAGTTCACGAATTAATAGATCCAAGAATGATGGGTCTGAACGATCAAGAAGTTCAACATTCACAACATTTGCACCAGCAAATTTTACGATTGTGTCCTCTTGGAATGTTACTGCTGTATCTTGTGATGCAAACTCTACACCCTCAGCAGTTTGTCCTACGATTGCCTGATTTCCAAGCACAGGTGTAAACACCTTAAGACCACTTGGTGGAAGTGGAGCGCGCTCTATTGAATCAATAAATGGGCGAGATGAATCGATAACTCCGATTACATCGCGTAGATAGTTAGGTGGAACCATTCCTGTGTTCTCGCCTGTTGTTGCAATTTGTAATGCTGCAATTAAATCGCGTGCATCTGTATCGCCTTGAATAGCGCGAATTTGTGCTGCTGCATATTGTCCTGCTGTAACATTCTCATTAACGCGTGGCTTTGTGTATGCCACATATTGAGCAGTTACAACTGGAGCCTGTGTCGCTTCTACCGCTTCGGTTGCGATAGGAGCCTCAGAAGTAATTTCTGACACTTTGTTCTCCTTTGTTGTGGTTTCCTCAGCGGTTGCTTCGGAATTCTCTGGTGTTTCACTAGCTGCAACCTCAGCGACTCTTGCGCTGTCAATTGCTGGATCTGTAACGAGTGAAACTTCTTGAAGTGTGCTTGATTTAATTCTTAGCACGCCTTCCTCATTTTTCCATTCATTAATTTTGACTCCGACAGAAAATCCATCACGAAGCCCAGTAGCAGCTTCCTCTAATGCATCATCCGCTGAAAAAGTCTTAGCCAGGCGAAATGTTGCTTCTAGCCCTGTATCTGTTGCAGTTATATCAACGAGTTTTCCAAGTGGCTTAGTTCTTTCGTGCTCAAGCAATAATTTAACAGGCTTTGAGAAATCAATTGAATCTTTTTCAAATACAGTTAATCCTGCACTTGTTGATCCTTGCTCATCCCATGTTACGATCTTTCCTGAGATTGTGCGCTTGTTTGTATCAGCAGCAGTTATCTCTATTGGGAAATTAATTTTCATCGTATTAGATCTTCTTCCTCTTGGATTTGCTCAACGCTCATCGCGCCAATGCGGTTTAGGATTTCATAAACTTGCGCTCGCTCTAATGCTGAACCACGCAAGAAATCATCAATATCAAATCGAGTTTCAATTCCGTTAGGGCAGAAATCGGCTTGAGATAGTCTTTGTTCAATTGCAGTAAGGATTGGTCGTAATGAGAAATCAATAAGTGCTTTTCTTTCGGCTGTCATGTTTGAATAAGTCATGCTGGTAGTTTCAGCAGATACAAATGATGCTGGAATACCAGAGGCTCTTGCAATTTCTAAAGCAAGGTATTGGCGAGCTTCATTTAATTGTAATTTAGCCGGATCAAATCCTAAAGCCTGTAATTCAACATCGGCATTTAAGAATGCAGTTGATCTTGTTGATCTTGATATTTTCCATGACTCTAATAACTTTGTAATTCGCTCTGGAGTTAAATTTGTGCCATTTGACTTTAACACCATTTGTGGCATAGGCTCTTTTGCATACATTTCAGCAGCTTGCTCTAATGATGCAGCAGCTTTAATTGTGCGACCTGCTCGATTAAGTATTCCTTCATCTAATCCGTTAAATACAATTAGTGAACCTAATCCGTATGGTGGCACTCGCTTGCCATCAACTGTGTAATACTCAATTTCTGTTGAGTTACCATTTAATGAAGCAAATACTCGACCCGGAGCGATTCTTGTCCATGCTCTAATTCTTGAAGCATCTGTGGCTGCGTAAGCATCCATTACCATTCCATAAGCAACACCATAAAGTAAAAGATCTTCAGCGATCCATGAATAAATTGCTGATCCTGCAACTCTTGGATCTGGTTGCATAATTACGCGATTTGGTCTTATGTGCTCATTTGTAAAATGATTATATTGTTCAATTGGTAAAGATCCGACTGTTGAACAAATTATATTTCTTGCGCGTGCTCCGGCAGGTATCGCCATGTATTGTTCACGCGTTGCAGTTGTAGTTCCAAATAAAATTCCGCCAACTAATTGTTGAGCGTTGTAAGGTGAAAGTGATGCAGCTACATCAACTGGATTTTCTTGTTGTGTTGCGCGAAATCTATCTAATAATCCCATTAGCATATAATATACCATAAAGTCAACAAATTACGCTATTTGAATATCAACTTCCGTTTCTACCTGTGTTGCAAAATAGGTTGCTAAAGCAGATGCCACAGCTGCACAAACTGCGACTCTACTTGCTCTCCTACCGATGATCCATGACCCATCCCCATAGGGCAGTTTCGCAGCGGATAGTGTTTGCTGAGTCAGTTCCTCCTGACCCCCATGCTGTAATCGATGGGAATTGATTGCGCCTAACCACCGATCACAACTTTCAGCATATATCGCCCCATCCATATCTGTAATGGGAATTCCGGCAGGAACTAACCGACTTGCGACGGCTTGTGCAGTCCTCTTGGAATAAGCGACAGTCTGAACATTATATTTTCTTACATAAGGTGCAATATCGTTTGCAACCGCTAAATCATTAATTGAATAATCATTTGACCATGTATGAAGTAAAACTAAGTTAAATTTTTCTCCTGGTAATTTCTGAGTAGCCACTAAAGCGCCAAATTTACGATCTGGACTTAAATCTAATCCAAACCAAGTTTCTTTGTCAGGGTCTAATGGTATTGGGTCAGTCTGGCATAAATTCCATTTTTGAACATCAATAGCTGAATTTATTGTATCTACCCATAAACACAATACTTCGGTTTTTACAATATCAGGTGGATCATTAATAACCGCTTTTAAGTTATCTGGATGGATTGTAGTTCCAAGCGATGGGTTGGCTTGAGCGAATGCTGGCCAATTGATTTCACCCGACGGAAGGGTAATTGGCGAATCAGGTTCGGCGCTCCATTCAAACCAACCTATCGTATCTAAAGGATTTGTGCTGGCTGCTAATGCACGCTCCCTTAGTTTATTAAGGATTACAGAATGCTGATCACCTGCATTACTGTAAACCCAAACTTGCGGATTTTTCGAACTCATCATGGTATAACGCATAGATGACCAAGCATCTTCATCTTTGTATTCTCTAAGCTCGTCAAGATGGATAGTCGATGGAGCAGAGATACCTCTGGAAGCATTGTTGGCTGCTTTTACCACAAACCTACGACCACCCTTTAATTCCATTTCCTCAGCACCATGTTGCCATCTAATCTTTTTTACTTCACTTGATAATTTATCATTACCCTCAATAAGCGAAACCATTTGCCTAAAAGTTTCAAGCGAGGTCGTAAGTCTATGAGCTGAGGATAGCTGTAGGTTTTCTCCCCAGACATACATGCCAGTCAAAATCCGAAGCATCATAAATGTGGACTTACCATTTTGGCGAGCGATCAATAATCCAGCTTCGGAATGATGCCAGCGACCATCCGGCTTTACCTTATGCCCATGAATAGCCACGAACTTTTGCCAATCCATTAACGGAATGCCAATCTCAGCTGCGAAATCGATCATCTCTTGACCTTTAGAGGGCAAATCATTCAAAGGTGAGTGAATACGCGGTGTTTTCACACCTCCTAATTCTGATTGAGCCTGAATCGAGTCGATCAATTCTTTTTCAAAATTGTTCAAAGCGATCCGGTCTGATCGTGAGCGATCGAGGTGTTTTGTGGGTTAGAAAAGGAAAGGGGGGTCGGTGGTGTTCTCTTGCTCACAAAAAACCGCCCACCCTTCGAATAATTACATCTTGAACATGCAGCTACTAAATTATCATCGGTATCTAATCCGCCTAAGCGTCTAGGTATTACATGATCTACTGTAGTTGCTTCTTGTGCACAATACTGGCATATAAATCCATCGCGTCTTAGGATGCGTTCTCTTATTGATCTCCATTGTCTGGTTGATCCACTATCCCTTAATGCTGATCTACTCAATACCATCCCTTAATCTTATGATGTGCGAGCGCTTTACAAGCTGTGCCATATCTGTGCTGAATATACTTTAATCCTTTATCAATCTGTTTGATTGGATCTTTCTCTTTATTGCCTATCATTTGAAATAGACCAAATGCACTTGACTTAGGGTTCTTGGCTTTGTAGTTCCATCTTGATTCTTTATGTAATAACTCATCTAAACAATAGAACTCTTTAAATGAATAATCCATCTTATGAAATGTTATTTGTTTTAATGTATTAATTCTAAGTTCTTGAGATTTAGCTGTATCTAATGCAAAGGTTTGTAATACAAACATAGCTATCCCGACTAGCCAGCACCTCGCGAGCTGAGCCTTACGGGCTCGCGTTTTTGCCTTTAGGGCAAATACTTGCCTAGAGCGTATCATATGCCTCCAAATCATCTAGCAAAACCGCAGGTCAGACGGCATGTCACAATCCTGTAATCATCCTCATCTAACCATGTGTCTGAATAACCTGCTTCACTCATTTGGTTTTACCAGCCCATCCTTCACCCTTAAACACTAAGCCCACAGCTGAGAAAACCCTAACCATGTCAACCTTGCATTTAAAGCATGTTAAGCCCCCATCATCCTCTTTGTATGTTCGATGGACTGATCCATAAGTGCCGCATTCTTTACAACTGTATTCATATGTTGGCATCATATTCTCCAATCAATAAGCAAGTATGACAGGGTTTAGCTTCGAACTGCCAAGCCCCACAACTAGCACACCTGCTTATCTTTGTGTCCGGTATTCGATCTATTTGCTCAGTTATATTCTTGACACCTACGCATCCGCAATCCATACATTGATAGACCTTAAATCCATCTGGCATGTCTATTGCATCAAGCCATAGAAACTCAGTCTTGCGAGCGCAGCCATTACATTTGAAGCTAGTCATGTTTGATTAACTCTGAACAAACAAAGCAAGTGCCATTCTTAAACACCCGATCATCACCGCACATTTCGCATGTAATAACCGATTTGACAATATGAGCACCATCATCATCTATTTCTACTGTAAAGCCTGATCCGTTAATGAACGCTATGTATCCCATTATTGAACTCCTTCAAAATACCAAGATCCTTTTGCAGTCATTTTTGCCCAGATAGCGTGCTCTTTGTTAGATCCCTTGCAAACATAACCATAGTAAGGCTTACCGCCCTTAGATACGCCTTGTTTTAAGATCATGCCATGTTCACACTCAGGCGGTGGATTTGGTGTTGATTTACCAATTGCATCAACAGCTTCAGATAAAGACCATTGTTGCGGATCATCGACTTTATTCTCTACTGCAAATGAAGCTCTTAAAGCGTCCTCAATTGCTGCTGATTTAGTTCCCGGCGCTCCATATCGCCTTTCTTGTAATTTCTTTTCATATTGATTTGGTTCAGATGTTTCAACCCTTTTCATGTCATCCTTAGTTGCAGTCTTATTGCTCCCTTTCAAAAGGATTATTGCCCTACCAAGAGCAGAGCTGGCTGTATCTTCTACATACCATTTTTTCATGTTAGGCATAAATGTTTCTCTGGATCCAAAAGCCAAGTTACTAGCTGCTGGCTTATCATCTGTTGAATCACGCCATAAAGTAGCCTGAATCAAGATATATCCATTTGTAGCATCATGACTTACAACTGATATATCTGATCTACCCATTGGAAAATTGGCAATAAACCATTTGTTCAAAGTTGCCACATCTTCATAATCTTCTAAGTTGAAACCCATTAGTTATTCCTTCCATTCAAAATCTTGGTCTTGGACTGCTTCGAGCACATTCCGATAGATAGCTCCGTAGGCGATAAAGTCTTTAACTGAGTCGTAATGATC
>Ga0208234_1000097_pt1 | contig 14430 bp, 26 predicted proteins | sample LakMenEpi27Sep12_FD_150741 | JGI IMG/M metagenome (GOLD analysis project Ga0208234, IMG submission 150741) | Freshwater microbial communities from Lake Mendota, WI - 27SEP2012 deep hole epilimnion (SPAdes) | ecosystem: Environmental > Aquatic > Freshwater > Lake > Epilimnion/Euphotic zone ...
TGCGCGTCTACAATGTCCACGTAGATGTTGCGGCTCCCTTGGTTTTCCTCCGGTGTGAGATGGTGCAGCAGCGCAATCTCAAAAAGCACGTTCTGACCCGTGATGGTGACGCCAGGCACATCGTTGTAGGCAATATCGTGTTGTAGGCGCTGTCGCCACTGGATAAGCAGTGGGATGTTCATTCTAGCCTCTTTAGCGTTTCGCCATGTCATTCAATTTTTGGAGCATGTCACGCAGGGCGCCGGGTACGGGTACGCCGGCCAACGCTGCATTCTCCAGGATCGAAATAAACTCATTCGCAATATAGAACCCTGCAACGATTTCTACGATGGGTAGATCCACGGACAGATGCTGTTGGATGATCGCCGTAGCGGTGATGAGCGCCAAGACGATCACTTTCTTGCCGATGCCCTGATAACTTTTCTGGCTGCTCACCTCACCCCGTTGGATGGCGACGGCAATCCCGGTCACAAAATCCAACACCATCAGCAACAATAGCACTTGCAGCACCAGCGCCAGGCTGGCCCATACGCCGGCGAGTGCTCCTACGCCGGCCTTGATCACACTCAAACGCGTCATCACATCCTCCCGACAAAGCAGAAAATAAAAAGGCGCACCCCTCCCGCCTTAGCGGAAAAAGTGCGCCTGATTGGTTCAGTAACGCCTATTTATTTGTTGCTGCTTTGTCGGATCTTGATGATGCGGGGCTGGAATTCGATCAGCGCTTCCTTGTGCCCTGGTAGGATGTTGATCGAAACCTTGTAGCCGCCTTTGGTGCGCCTGAGTAACTCCGGTAATTCCGTTTGCAGTTGCCGGGCAATGTCCGCGGCAAACTGTTCATAGTCGTGAGCCTCATTTGCTTCCATGTAAGCTAGTATAGCGTATCATTTCGCAAAGCAGTAATTATATTATCGTGGAAAGAACGCTTGTTCCTTCGCGTCATTTGGCGTATTTTCCTGTGCACCGTTGGCTTGATTTTTCCACCAATCAAAAAGCCCGCACGTTTGCAACGTGCGGGCTTTTTCTCATCACTCCACCGGTCGCCAGTCGCAAATAACACCATCGTCGTCATACACGACGTAGTATTCTATCTTGCCTTGTCACTGCCGCTGAATGGTGTAGGCTGGCTGGGAGCGGTAGTGGGCCAGCCAAGCGTCAAGGCTCAAGGTCGGCCTCCATTTTAACAAAGATGACCGCCGCCGCCTGTTTGCGCGGCTGGTATTTGCCGACCATGCGCGGCCAGCGCGTCACGATCTCCTTGGAGCGGAAGCGCCGCGGCGATAGCCCGCCGCCAGATAACGCATACGCACCTTTGTGACCCGGCACGGTAGGGGTGAGCCTGATCTGCAACAGATCAGGCTCCACTTCAACAATGACGCGATCAGGGTCGCCCAGCATATCGGTCACAGCGTGTGTAATTGAAAATTGTCCGTCTTCGCTCAACGTGGCCGACAGCTTTCCTCGCTTCGCACCGCCGCCGCTATTGGCCGCAATCACTTTAATCCACGCCATCGATAATCTCCTCTGCCATCGTGTCAATAGCTGCGTCATATTCCAACCATTTTTCATGCACCCACTCGGCCAAAAGTTGGGCTTGACTGAGTTGTGGATTATTGCGCAAGGCACGCTGATTTAACGTGAGGATGCGCAACTCTTGGCGCGCCTGGGGGCCAAGTCGCAACGTTGCTGGTTCGGTCGTGGTAGCACGGCGACCAGCGCCAGCGCGTTTCCCGCCATTGTTGCGCCGGCCATCAGAGCGCGCTTCGTAAGTTTTTTCGGTCATGGGTTTGGTGTGCGGTTTGACCCCCAACCACACGAAGGGTAGGGGGATTAGGCGGCTGCTACGATAAAGCCGGGTTCCGTTACAGTGACGTACTTGCCACTGTCCAACTTGACGATGTTACCGGACTGCTGGCCGTGCGCCTTGAAGCCTGGCTGCACATCTACCAGATTGACCACCGTTGCGGGCATCCACGCCGGCGCATTGTCGCCAGCGCTGTGTAGGACTTCAACTTTTGTACCAATGTTGAATTTGTTGAATTGATTCATGATTCTGTTCCTTTCTCGTCCTAACGGTAAAAGCGTTCGGTATCCACCGGCTGAACAACCGGGGCGGTGTCCCGACTGCGGAGTACAGCCGCAAACACTGTTGCCTTGCCGGTTGTATCATCGTATTCGTTAGCGTCCATCCACGCCTTGATTTCTTCAGTGGTCATGGCGTCAGCTTCGGCGCGAAAGAATTGCTGCTTTTGTGCGTAGGTCTGGAAGTTGTCGCTGTCCGGTTTTGCTATCAGTAGGTCCAAATCGCATTCGGCCAGGCCCTCTTTTAGTTTGGGTGGGTTGTTGCGGTGTACCCATTCGCGTGTACGCCGCTCTTTTTCGATCATGTCCTTGGTGGTCTTGTAGAGTTTACGCAACTCGTGGCGGGTGATGGTACTCATGATTTTGCCTCCGGTAGACAAAATTGAACGTTGACCGATTGGCCCACCAGGCTGGACAGGATGCGCCCAACCTTGACTGATAGTCGGTTTTGCAGCCAGTCGAGCGACTGGGCGTTGGGCGCTGTGATCCACCAGGTGGCGCCATCGACGGCCATGACGGTGGCACCATGCACCCATGCCTGGTACGTCGCCACAGGCATGGTAAGCTTTAGCTCGGCCAACGTGCTGGCCCAGTGCGCAACGTGTGGGTCAGTGGCCGCCGGCTCGGTGCCAGCTACTGTCACCACCGGTGATGGCGCCGGGGGAAGTTCCGCCGCGGCTTGCGGGTAGACTAGATCCAGCGTACCGGCCTGAATGGCGTGTTGCAAGGCCGCCACATCCTGTGGGTCGAGCCAGGCGCCTTCGCCACGGGCGACCTTTGCCCGGATGAAGGCAACGTGGTTGGTGACGCCCGCAAAGGTTTTGCTATAGGTCGCTTCAATGCGGGTGGCAATCCATGCGCCTTCCATGCCGCCGTGATAGGCTTGTAGGCGCATGATCCAGAGCCAGGTGTTGAGCCGCGCAACGCCGGCGTCATCCAGGCCCGCCAAGTAGCGTTGATGGCCGTTCCAGGTTGGTGCCATGGTGGTGATCAGCAACGCAGCAAAGGCTCGTAACGGATCAACCGTTTCGGTTACGGCTTCTTCCTCACCACCACCACCATTCGGGATGGCTTCGGTTCGCGTATTGGTGGTGGTCTTATCCATATCTTTATGGTCTTTATGGTCTTTATGGTCTTGTACCTCATTTTCCAGAGGTAGCGCGTTCATTAAAAGCGCGGTGGTGTTCACCACAGACGCGGTGGTGTTCACCACAGACGCGGTGGTGTTCACCACAGACGCGGGGGTGTTCACCACAGACGCGGGGGTGTTCACCACAGACGCGGCGGGGGAACCTTTCTTTTTTGGCTGGTCGGCGCTGTTGCGCTGCCAGATCTCATCATCCAGTAGTTCAACCGTTACGCGCTTTGAGCCGCCCGCCTCGGCGGTTTCATGCAGGCGGATATAGCCCTTTTCGGCCAGGCGGCGCCGAACCTGCGCCACGGCGCCCACGGAAAAGCCACAGGCCGCCGCCGTGGCCCGTGTGCTTTCGCTACAGGCGGCGCTCTGCTCACCGCAGACGCGCACGTAATGCCCATACAGGCGGTATTCATACAGATCCAATTCATCATCGGCAATGTTGGGAACAATGTGAAAGTTGGAGCGGCGGCGCTTGGTGAAGATGTTTTGTGTTTCGTTCATGGCAACCTACTTGCTACTGATCATCGATTCGTTGAGCAGGATAACGGCGTCGCGCAGGCTGTTGGTGGCGTTGAGGAGGTGTTGACGAACCTGGCTATGGAGACCACAGACGGGGCCTGTGGTCTTGCAAGTGCATGGCCCGTGACCATTGCCACGGGCATCACTGTGTAATGCGTTGAGCAACATGCGCAGTTCACGCAGTTCACGCAGCAATTCTTTATTGGTCATGGGTTTCTCCACAAGAAAAGAGCAAAATTCGCATGTAGCCGGCTGTATGGGATTCGGCCCGATACAGCCGATTAAGAGGTGCGGCGGACAGCCAGCCCAGATGATCGAAGATCACAAAGGCGGACTGTCCGCTGACAGCATGAAACGTTCCCCAACGGGGGGGGCGTGGGTCGCCGGGTGGGGGAATGTAGAGAATTCGGTCGCCGGGTTGCATAATTCTCCTAATGATGGCCGGTGATCCCATTCGTTGTGGGTACCGCCAGTTCGGGCAGATCCAGCCGGATGGCGCTGATGATATGCCATTTGCGATCAGCGTTGTAGACCTTGCCGTCTTCGGCCAGGGCTTTCAAGTCGTTGTTCAATGTGCCGCGGCTGCATACTTCATCACCGCCTAGCAGGATGTGTAATTCCGTGATGCCCAATGTCAAATGTTCCGACAGAATGTTCAACAACTGTTGCCGGCGTTGTTCAACTTCAGCGCGACGTTGTGCAAGGCCAAGGTCTTGCAGCGGAATTTCTGGCTCATCCACTTGTTCAATTTCAGCTTTTTGAACATCTTCGATAGGGGTCGATTGTTCAGCCCTCTTGGGTGTTTGTTCAACGGGGGCGGCTTCCGGCTGACGCCCATTGTTCAACTCAGCCATCATTTCGCCCAGCGCGTCATCAACAAAGGCTTTGATGACGCTGTCTACCTGTTTTTCAATATGGCGTTGAATCCTGCTGACATCCACGTTGCGGAAGGCGCTTGTCATCGACTCGGCAACGCTGTCTTTGATAAAGCGTTTGCTATCACGATGCACCCGCTCCTGTTCGCTACGCTCGGCCAGGCTGACGGCCAGGGCCAAAATAATCTCTACGACAAAGGGCGGCGCATAGCCCAACAGGTAGGCGGTGAAGTTGTCCAGTTTGTGGTGCTGATAGGCCATCGTTTGAATCTGGCCGCTCAACAGCGCCATGAAGATGGCGGCGATCAAGAGCAAGAAGAAGTTTTGGCTCCAAAGCTCTTGGCGGCTCAAGTATATGCTCACGGCCATCAACCCCGCCCCCAGCGCCAGGCCGATGGATGCGGCGACCAGAATGTGATGGTTGGTATAAATAAAGAAGCCGGCAATATTTAGCGTGCTGGTGACGGCAAAGGCCAGCATGGCGGCATGTACCACCGTTTTGTTGGTTAGAAATTGTTTGATAAACTGTAGTTGATTCATGATGAAACCTTTTCTTTCCTCATGGGTTGCAGAAAGCCTGACGGGTAGATACGACCCGCCAGGCTTCTTTTTTTGACTTGATACTTAACAAACCAGCCCATTGGCATCATAGCCACGGACACGGGCCTTCTTGTCCTTTGTGGCGTACCAGGGCTGATTTAGCTTGGAAATGGTGGTGGCGTAGGCGCCGTTGACATAGACATCAATTGTGCCGGCCTTGCCGCTCGTCTGGGTGACATACTGACCGTTCGTCAGGGCCTGCACGTAACAGGCGTTGCTGGCGGCCAGGGCCGGCGCCGGGCGCAGAAGCAAACCGCAGAGCAACAACACTGCGGCCACACGCCGCCAGCGGAATCGGTGCGGGTGACAAGTGGGGCAAGGCCCATAGGTTGGGTTGTACTCGGTTTGACATCGTGGGCAGCGGAAAAGCCCAAGACGAATTGACAATTGCTTGAAAAATGTGTACATTAGTTTTGAAACCCTTTCATGCTCGAGACGGTTTTACAACTGGGGCAAAGGGCTGTTCGTAGCAGCCCCTTGCCCACCCACACTTGCTACTTCCGGCACTTCGGACAGAACCCGTCTTCATAGAGAAGGCCCCCGCAGCGTAAGCAACGGCCAAAGAAGGTCCGTACCCAGCTATTAATCTTGCTTGTGTTCATGTGTTTGCTCCTTGTAGTTGCCTCTAGTAGTAGAGGATTTTGGATTCCCCGGACGCGCTGCATCGCTACCGAGGGAACGACGCCGATAGTGCATGACCCACAGACCGGCATAGGCGCCGGCCCCAATGCCGATCAGGATGCCGGCTAGATCCAGTAGTGTCTGTAATTTCTCCATTAGCTGTTTCCCCAAGCCACCGCCACCACCAACCGCCGTTGCCCGAATTGCCAGATTGCTAGGCGCCTGCGTACATCAACCATCGGCGCACGTCGCCGAGTGGCGGTCGTTGATCGGCGCAAAGCGGTCGTTGATCGGCGTGCATCGGTTAGGAGACGATGATAGAAGATTGTTGTCACGGCCCAGATCAGCAGCGTCAATGCCCAGCCATCCGGGGTATCGAAGAGAAAGTGAACCGGCGCATACCCGCTGATTGTCAACAACAAGATGATACTGGTGACAGCGCCAGTGCCGATCCAGCGTTCGGTCAGGCCGGCATAGTAAGCCGCCAGCATGGCAATGACGCCCAAAAGAATGGTTAGGGTAATCATGGTTGCTTCCTTTTTGGTGGTACTCTGGTTGCTCCGCCACCTAACAGTGTCCAGAGGAATCGTAACGCCGTTGCGGTCGGCCCGCGGGCGCTGCGGTTGGGTTTGCCCCAAGACGTTCTGGGGGCGATAGGTCTCACGTTGTGCGGTTGCATCACGGCCACAGCGCCGGGAGCCATGCCCGCCACCAGTCCCGCCGCATAACGGTATTGCCTCACGGGCACCCGGATCGTTGCTGTCCGTGTGCCGTCGTCGGCTATGTCAACGTGTGACGCTGGTTTGACTTTAACGCCAAGACCCTCAAGGTACACGATCACCTCATATGGTACGAACGCGGGAACGCAGGCAAACACAATCTTTTCGTGACCGTCCGCGAAGATCGCCCCGATTTCATCAAAGAGTTGATTTACGAAGTCGTCAAACATTCTCACCGCCACCCAGCGAAGGCGTCGCCGTCGTCATCATCATCGCCCGACCACACATCGGCGTTGGTCGGCGTTGGTCGCTGTTCCACCTCCCACTTTGCCCGCTCCGTATCGACCAGCAATTTAGCTTGCTGACTGGCGATCTGGTGGGTGCGTTTGGCGTCCAACACGGTCAACTGCGCCGCCGCCTTCTTCATAGCTGCCTCACCGCTGGATTGCGCTTTGAGTGACTGCATCCGATAGCGGTCGATTTGTGCATCACTGGCATTGAATCGGGTAATGGCATTCAGCGTGTTCTTTTGGATTGCATGACTCAGCAACGCTCCGCCAGCAAAGACAATGACACCCACAACAGCGAAGATCACCAGCACGGTGTAGTCCGCACCAATCGCCCCCTGAAGCCACACCACGGCGACGCAGATGAAGACCAGCACGGCCAACAGCTTTAGAAAATCCCATGTGCCGTCATGTGAGTACATCTATTCACTCTCCTGTCTGTGATACAAAACTACCAATCCGATCAGCGTAACGGACAGGGACAGCAGCAACCCCGCCTGCCCTGCCGACAAATGCACAGCTTGCGTTATCCATAGGTCAATCATTAATCGCCCCCTGTCCCTGTTCGCTGCGGACGTTGCAAGCTAATAATCTTGCCGTCGCCCCCTAACGACTGATTGATCCACTCTAAATACTGTCCGTTTTTGGAACCATAAACCATCCGACACAGTTCGGATTTGCTTGCGCCGTCAGCCATCAAGCGCCGGCATTCAACAGCTTCGCCCCGGGTGAGTGGTCGCTTTTCGCGCAACGGGAACAGCGGTTCTGCGTGCGTAACCGAACCGGTTCTGACCGGCTCTAGACCGGTTCTAGAACCGGTTCTGAGTGGTTCTAGAACCGGTTCTAGCGGTTCTACCTCTGGTGAAAGTGCTGTCGGTGTCAAAACCGGTTCTAGAACCGCCGCAGGTGTTACCGTACAGTATCGTTGATTGATCATCGCCACGGCGTGCCGCTCGTCTAGGCTGTCCATGTAGTAACTTTGAAAGCGGAACAGGTCTAACCCTTTGAGGAAGAGGAAGGCGCCGTTACCCGGCAGCATGTCGGCGCCGGCATTCTTGCGCCGGGTGGCCGTGTACGATTGACCAGCGCTCACCGCGCCAACTAGGCGTAACGGCACATTCGCCTTCATCATCGTTCCCATGCCACCCTCTTCGGTCGGCTGTTGCGTGCAGACCACACAGTTGATTAACTTGCTGCGCCCGATGGACATAATATTGCCCAATGTTTTGATGGCGCCATTGATCTGCGTCAGTTGCGCCAGTTCATCCACCACCAGCAGCAACCGATATGGCTTGAAGTGCGGGCGATCAATGCGCGCCCGCACTTCGGCGGCCACCCGTTCAACCGCGTCGGCCACATCGCCCAACGTCCCAGCAAACGCTAGAACGTGCGGTAGATTGGCGTAGGGCCGCAGATCCTCATTCTTGGGATCAATCAGCACAAGCTTCAATTCATTGGGTGGCGTGGCATAGCAAAGGGAGGTGATAAAGTTGCGAATCAGCACCGTCTTCCCGCTACCGGTCTCGCCGGCAACGAGGATCTGCGGAATCTCGGCCAGGCTAATATGTACCGACTGCTCGCCATCGTGATGACTAATGCCCAGCGCAGCGCTGTGCGGCGGCGTGCGGCGCATGACCGATAATTGCCAGGCCAACGGCTTGCGGGCCGGATGTTCCGCTTCCAGGCGCAGCAGAATGTCATCAAAGCGCAGATAGGTGCGCTTGCGCCGGCTCTGGCTAATCGCCCGCATCAATTCCGGCAACGCTTTGGCAATATCGGCGCCCGTCGTCTTACCGTGCAGCTTCAGCCCAAAGAAGGCCAACTGGTCGCCGCCCGGCGTGCAGCGGCGTGGGTCGATGCTGGCGCCAATCTGCAAGCGTTGCAGTTGGCTGTTTAAAGCCTTGGCGTCTTGAATAATTTGTTGACGTAGTTCCATTACACCCCCTTGTGAAGATGCCTTCAGGACAAGGATCGGGTATAATGGCCCGTGCCTGTCCTGTTGTCTGTTAACAGGATTAGGAAGCCGTAGGTTCGTGTGCAAGCACTAGCCTACGGCGCTTTTTTTGCCGGTTAGGCCGGCATCTCCTCGCACATTTTGTCCCACCATTCACAGGCCTGGACAAACGTGTGTGAACGATCAACGACTCCACACCCCTGCGCCCAGAGCAGGGCCGACAGGGCGCCAATGCTGTAGTCGCGCTGCGTCTCTGCCGCCGTGCGCATGGATTGAATGATCGTCTGAATTTCGCTTTCCAACCGTTCGCGAAAGCCAGGTGGCGCTGTGAACATCGTGACCTCCTATAGAGCAACCGTCATCTCACGGGATAGCTCCTGTAGGAGCTTGGCCGAATCATCTGTGTACACCGTCGCCACCTCTGTATAGAACTGGTGCCGCTGGTTCAGCGCCTCGCTAAAGAGGATGGCCCGACCGGGGTTGTCCGGCGCCTGCGTAAAATCCTCGATAAAGCCGGTTTCAAAGTCGTAGAGGAGTCCCGCATCTTCTAGCGCAATCACTTGCGCGGCGTTGATGTTGAGCGCACAGCCACCGGCTTTCAAATCGTCCAGTTCGGCCTGGACGGTGGCGTGCCGTTCGGCCCGGCGTTGGGCGGCTAATTTCAGCGCTTCCGGTAACGGGATGGTATAGCGGTTCATCAAAAGTCCTTTCATGATTCAGGAAATTGCAAATAACTGACAATCTACCCGCACGGTCAGGTTGTCTAGTAGCGCCGTGCGTGCTACTATGGGAGACAGGCTATCGCTGCTCCGCTGATTCGCCTGCCTCCCAACAGGCGTTGGCTCATTCACACATCGCTGCTCACATCGCTACAACAGAGTTGGAAGGAAAACCGATGAATCTACTGGATGCCTTGGCCGAATTTTCGACCGCCAAGGCCACCAAACTATCGCCGAAAACCATTGAATGGTACGGCATCTGGATACGCGCCTTTGCCCACTGGCTTTCGGAGCGTATCGCCGCCGGCAAGATCTCGGCAGATGATTGGCTACAACCCGCCACCTTTGAGCAATACTATGCCTATCTGGCGGCTGCCAAGGATGCCAAGACACCAGGCCGCGGGCTACAACCGGCCTCGGTAGCCGGTGCGCATCGTTCGCTGCATGTCTTTTTTGGCTGGTTGAGTAAACGCAAGCGCCGCGATGGCGCCACCTATCTGCCCTGGAATCCGCTCACCGAAGTGGAGACGCCCCACGTTCCCCGGCGCCAACCGCGCCGAACAACGCCGGACGAATACGAACGGTTGTTGCAATCCATTCCGTTGGCAAACAACTGGATTGACCTACGAGACTACCTGATGGTCAGCACGTTGTTTCTGTGCGGCATCCGGGTCAGTGAGCTATGCAGGTTGAAGATTGAAGATTACGATGTGCTGAATCGGCTGATCATCGTGCGCAAGAAGGGCGGCGACGATCACCTGGTGCCGATGCTAGAGCCGGTCATGCGCGCCTTCGTGGCCTATCTCTACTCGCGCCCGGCCTGGGCCGAAAGCTATGTCTTTTTGTCGAGTGATGGCTGGAAGGGTGCGGATGGCGTGCTAAGTACGAACGGAGTGCGCCAGCGCTTGACGCAACTGTGTGAGCGGGCCGGGGTGAAGCGCTTGACGCCCCACAAGTTTCGGCATGGCTTGGCGCGCTATATGTTGGATAAAGGCGCTGATATGTCGTTGATTCAACGCATTCTGGGTCATCAACGGGTGTCAACCACGGCGGATATTTACGCGCTGTGGGACAATCTAGAGGGCGTAACCGCCCAATACAAGGCGATTATGACGGAAATAACCCAAGGCCGCCACGGTCGCCAACCTAACGAAAAAAGTAAATAGCATTTACCGAAGCCACAGCGCTTAATTTGGGATCAAACACTCAGGGCAAGCTATGCGTAAGTCTATCCCTGACTTACCCAACAGAGGCTTCAGGATTGATTGTGGATCAAGATGTTGAGGGTTCGAGCCCCTCCAAGCGCCCAAGAACCCGAAGGGGTTCAACACCTTGATAATCTAAAAGAACGTTCGTTACGTTGTCACACTGTCGTTGACTCCCAAAGGAGTGATCATAGACCTTGTAACGCTCGCTCAGTCTAGTAGGTTGTTAAGGTTCTGGGAAATCGCTCCGGCCTAGTTTCTCGGCTGAACCGGAGCGATTCTATTTCTCAGGCGCTGACGGAAGCAATGAGATTCCATTTACTTCCGCATACTCGACCAGGTCTTTTTCGAGAATTCGATATTGTCCAGTCGGGGTTGGGCGTTCAGCTTTTAGCATTCCTGCTTTGATGAGACGCTCTACCATCTTTTGCGAATACTGGAGTCTCTCGGCTGCCTGGCCGGTTGTCAGTTTGTTCATAGCGGCCTCACAGTCGTTTACCTGATTACTTCCCGTCTCTCTTGTCGTGTTTGAGGAAGTTGTCGCAATCATATCACGGTTTTTATTCGGTTGTCAACTAGAAATTTTGTTCTAATTTGAGGACGCCGGTTAAAGGCGGTTAGTGGAAATGTTGGGCGGTGTGAACCGTCCATTTTTTCTGAGCTAAAGCTTACGTTTAGTCTTCGTGAACTTTACTTTTTTGCACCCAAACCCACACTGTACCCTTCATTGCCGCCTCTTCTATGAAAGGAATGCCCAGTCATGCGTAAAGTGCTGCGTATTCTTGCCTGGATCTTTTTCTGGCCTGTGCTGTTGCCCGTTTGGTTGTCTTACAAATACCCAACGTGGTTACGGTGGCTATTCTGGGCTGTCGCCATTATCTTCTTGGCTGGTGCCATTTCTGCGGAGAATACCAACAACGGCGTCTTGTCGGGTGGGCTTTTCTTGGTGAATCTGCTCGCCATTGGGCTATATCTGCTAAACAAGATCATCACCTTTGTTGCCGGCAAGCTACGGTCAACGCCCGTGTCGTCTGCTACCCCCCTTGCTATTGCCCCTATGCCTGCCGCTGCCACTGCCGTTTCCATAGCGGCCCATCAACCTACTCAGCTTCTGCCATACCAACGATCAACACAAGCCGATTTGAGCAGCTTGGATGCGCTGGAAGGGATTGCGTTTGAACACTTTGTCGCCGATCTACTGGCTTCGCGTGGCTACAAAACGGAAGTCACCCAAGCCTCCAATGACTATGGTATTGATGTGATTGCGCTTAAAGACAACATTCGGTTTGGCGTTCAAGTGAAGCGGTATACAGGAAGTGTTTCGCGTACCGCCATCAGTGACGCCGTGGCCGGGTCACGTCACTGGCAGTGTCACGCCAGTATGGTGGTCACCAATAGCTATTTCACCAGTTCCGCCAAGCAACTGGCCGATTCAACCGGCTGCATCTTGATTGACCGCGCCGTTCTCGCCCAGTGGTTGGCGGAAAAGAATTTGACTAGCGTTCCTGCATAAAGGAGAAGACACACATGGAACAACTACTTTGCACCGCAATTCAGACGGCGCTCGACCTCACCCACAAGTCAATTAACCGGGGTGTTGAGGTGGACAAGGTCGAAGAGATGGACAAGGTCTTTGCCACCCACTACGCCGCCATCATCGCTGCCATCAACGCTAATCCGCTTCAGGAAACGGTTGTACCGCGCACGTCAGATCCGCTGGTACGCTCCGTTGGATGAGCGCCCACGCGGCTTGAGCCATCGTACAGCCGCCTTGCTGGCTGATCCGTTTGATATTCTTGATCAGGTCAATCGCTGCCGTTACTTTCTCTTCCTGGAACGCCGGTTGGTTGCGTTCGTTATCCAACACGGCCAATCGGCGTTCCAGTGCCGCCAGGCGTTCCTCAGTGGATAGTAGATTCATTTCCCCTCTCCTTCTGCTTGTGTTTCCTGGGAAACAGGCGCCGCCTGCTGCGCTTCCATCTCTTGCACCAGCAACAGCGCGCCTTCAATGCGCTGGATGCCCCGGTCAAGCTCTACCAACGACGCTTTGAGCGCGTCTTGCTGGTCGATCATCTGGCGCCGCTGATTAAGTAGATTCTGTTTTCGTTGTTGCAGGGTCATGTGGTCTGCTCCTCTACCGCTTGCGCCAACGTGGGCGTACTCATGATCAAATCCAACGGACGTTTGCCCAGGTCAACCTGCTGGCCGTTGACCGTGACTACAATCGGCGTAGCCAGCCAAACCGTATAGCTCGCCCACATGGCCTGCACGGCGCGTAGATAGGCCGCGTCGTACTGGCCATCGCCAACAGCCCCCGCCGGCGTGGTGAGGATGGCGGACGCCAGCCCGCCGGCAAAGTCCCAGCGCGTTTTGCCTTCTGACGCGATTTGAACCTGCACTTTCGTCACAATCAGCGCCGCCCGGATCAACGCCTCGAACTGGCGGATGGCACTGGCGTTCATATCCGCCGCCTGCTGCTGATCCGCCTGTACCGCATTCGCAATCTCGCGTGTTAACATGCTCGTTTCTCCAATTCTGCTACTTTCGCCTTTAACTCTTCGATCTGGCCTTGCTGGGCCTGCATGGCCGCAATCAGATAGCCGAAGAGATTGCGCTCATTCAACGCCGGGATCTGCCCCTCGCCATCATTCTCAGCGAACCAGGCCCCCCGATCCTCGTCCCTGATCACCAACCCGGCATACTGTCGCCGGCTGGGATCGCCCTTGAGATGATAGTGGAAGAGCTTTGCCGCCAGCACCGCATCGAGCGCGGCCTGCGGCTCTGACCATTCCGTAATATCCTCTTTGATGCCGGCCCAACTGGTTTGCGTCCCCACCACGGATCCGCTCGTATCCGTGGCAGAGGTTGGCTGTGCGCCGCTCACGATGCGCAGGTTTCCAGAAGCATCGGGCCAAATGGAGTAGTAGGTGCCAGCCCGATTGTGGATCACAGCACTGCCAGCCGATGGCGTGCTGGCGCTATTGTTGTAGCCCACTTGGAAACTTGGCCCTGTCCCTGTACCATTATCGAAATTGCTAATTTGTGCAGCCCTGGCCGCCGCCTGGGCTATAAAATTGAATGCTAATGTGCTATTGTATAGAATTTGCAACCCGCTGGCCGTATTGGATACGGGCATATTGATATTCAGTCCGTTGGCGTTCGTGGCCGGAGCCACCGTCTGCGTTGTCGTAAAGCTCTGCGCATTCGCCAGAATCGCCAGGCGATTCAGGTTGAGTTTTCGATCCTTATCAGTCGCTCCAGCACTGGCATCAAAAATCGGCAAAAAGTCACCGGCGACGGGGTCGCTACACTCGTTTAGTTGTTCTAAATAGCGTGGCATCGTGTTTGTATTTCTCCTGAAGAATTATGGCGCTGTTGTTCTAATGCTAAGCACATTAGACGCTTCTAGATCACCGGAGATGCTAACGTCACCGGTGACCGTGGTTACACCCGTGCTGCCGGCCAGCGACAGCATCGCCGTGACCACCCCGCTGCTGTTGTACGCTGCCAGATCCAAAAATCCCGCGGCGCTGGTTGCGTCACCACCATCCGCCACACTGCGCCCAGCCGTCAAATAGACGCGCATGGGGGAGAGGTCGGACAACGCCCACAGCCGGCCCGCCTTGTTGCTGTTGGAAAAGGTCGCTGTTCTGTACAGCGACAACCCGGATGACACATTATCATTGGCAATCCCGATCCCGGTACGATCAA
>Ga0208234_1000112_pt1 | contig 13148 bp, 10 predicted proteins | sample LakMenEpi27Sep12_FD_150741 | JGI IMG/M metagenome (GOLD analysis project Ga0208234, IMG submission 150741) | Freshwater microbial communities from Lake Mendota, WI - 27SEP2012 deep hole epilimnion (SPAdes) | ecosystem: Environmental > Aquatic > Freshwater > Lake > Epilimnion/Euphotic zone ...
CGACCGCCGCGCCCTCCTCGACCTCGTACTCGATGACGCCCGCTCCCTCCGCGGCAAACTCGGCCGCGATGACCAGTTCAAAATCGATGAATACCTCGATAGTGTTCGGTTCGTAGAACGCCGGATTGCAGCGATTGAACAGCGGCAGAAGGATGCCGCACTCGAAAAAGCAGGGGTTAGCACCGTTAAACGCAACGCAACTGACTCACCGCCCATCGAGATCAAAATCCCCATCGGCGAAAAACGCAGTGAATACATGAAGGTGATGTGTGATCTTAATGTGCTTGCTTTCCAGACCGACACCACCCGGGTCAGCACCTACATTGGTTCCACGCCAAACGGTGTGACCTATCCCGAACTCGGTTTAAGCGGTGACCATCACTCCTTCACCCATCATGGGAATAAGGATGAAACTAAGTCCAAGGTTGCAGCCATCACCGCATTTAACATCTCTCAGTTTGCCTATATGGTGAAAAAAATGGCAAGCCTCTATGAGGGCAAAGGCACACTTCTTGACAACTGCATTATGATGTGGGGTTCAGGCCTCGAAGATGGCAACAACCACACCCGCGAGAACCTTCCGTTCGTCATTGCGGGCGGTGGCGGCGGCTCACTGAAGACTGGTCGCTTCCTTACTACGAAAGCGAATCAAGGCGATCTGCTTGCCACCCTTCTTGCTTGCACGGGCATCCCCCTCGACCGGCCAATAGGTAACTCAACCAAGCAGATTACAGAAATGATGAACGGATAAAGTGGCAAAATTGCAAAGGTTATAACAGTGCACTTCGGTTGGTGCTGAAGATTGTAAGCCAAGCCATTGGTTTTTTATGGTGTGAAGGTTCACTTTAGGCCAACGGACTAAAGTAATTACCTCAGCTATTTATTTAATTCGCTTTATCGGGGATTAAATCCTATTGTTTCTTATCAGCGCTCTGCGATCAGGAATTTCATCTGGCCTACCGACCGCGATCATAATTTGGGCTTTCGCATCGCCCGCAATAATTGATTGCACACTTAAAAGGCAACCTACTTACCATAACTTTCTTACTCTTTTCCCTTGCTCCCCTTCTTTCCCAAATCCGGTACATTCTCGGCGCGGCCTGGCTTACGGTACTACGGCTCAAAGCCATGGTCGATTCCTAGAACCATAGATTTATTTGATAATTTGGATTTTTTATAATTGCCCACGCCATCACCGGAGTATTGCCTACCTGCACTATGCCGCAACGCAGGGGAAGCTAGAAGTCTGAGCCAAGGAAAGTATAGAATGTGTTAAGCTCGTTATGTATAGTGAAAGATTTCCATTAAACGAGGAGTAAGCAATGAAGAATGTATTGGCAAAGTATTCCAAAGGATTGCGCTTTCAGTTTGTTTTCCAGCACAAAGCCAAATGGCCGGTGAAATGGATGTGCTCTGCATTACAAGTAAGCATGTCAGGGTTTTATCGATGGCAAAGTCGGAACGGCCTCTCCTAGGCCATGAAGCCTGTGCCAGTGGTTTTGAGGGCGTCCATCTGCCTGGTTGTTTAAGAACCAATGCTGATAATCAGGCAAAAATCGCCGATACAACGAACCTAATAAGTGAAAACACTGCAATTCAAGCAAACGAGACCAACACGCCTAAAAAAAAGCAAAAATAAAAGACCCCCTTAAAGTTAAGAGAGCAGATAAGCTTAAGAAAAAACCAAACATGAATGGATGATAATCTCGTGCATATTCCGATGCACTCTTGCCACATTTCGTGCATATTCCGGTGCAGCAAGGCACAGAACCAGCTTGCAAAGATTCGCAAAGTTTGACGGAAGTCTATGGTAGTTGCGAGGTTGTGCGAAATGATACGAGTTGTAACAAAATAATACAAAGTAAGGAAGTGACCTCGCTGGGACTCGAACCCAGGACCTACGGATTAAAAGTCTGTTGCTCTACCAACTGAGCTACGAGGTCAATTTCCTTATTTATATGGATAGATATCAGAGGGCCAAAGGTCAACCCAAAAACTAAAGTTCTCCATGTTCTGCTAGCCATCGCTCTGCATCCAATGCAGACATACATCCACTTCCTGCTGCCGTAACTGCTTGCCGATAGTAGCTATCTGCCACATCGCCCGAGGCAAAAACGCCGTCCACACTAGTATTAGTTCGTGCGGGTTTTTGCCAAACTATATAACCTTTATCATCTAATTCCAACTGCCCTTTAAGGAAATCGGTGTTGGGGGTATGGCCGATGCCGAGGAACATGCCGCTGGCTTCCAGTTCTTCGAATTTCCCAGTAACTAGATTTTTAAGTTTAATTGCGGTTACGCCATCTTTATCATTGCCCAAGACTTCTTCGACAGCACTATTCCAGCAGGGCTTGATTTTAGGGTTGCTTAGGGCCCTTTCTTGCATGATTTTGCTAGCTCGGAGTTTATCTCGGCGATGGACCAGATAAACAACACTTGCAAATTTGCTGAGGTAGGAAGCCTCTTCGAGGGCCGAATCGCCCCCGCCCACAACAACTATGGGTTTATTGCGGAATCGGGGCAGGGCGCCATCACATACCGCACATGCGGAAACGCCACGGTTTTTAAAGTTATCTTCCGAGGGAAGGCCAAGGTAGTTGGCTCGGGCACCTGTGGAAATAATCACAGACATAGCTTCAACCGTGTTTCCTTCCAAGGAAGTGATACGGAAGGGTTTTTTGGAAAAATCAACATGGGTAATATCATCAGTAATGATTCGGGTACCGAAATTAAGGGCCTGCTGGCGCATAAGATCCATAAGTTCGGGGCCGGTGATGCCGTGGCCTGGTTGGCTTTTCTTATCTAATACCCAGTAAGGCCTGCGATCTTCGGGCAGAGCGGTTTCTAAAAAATTATGCAAGCTTGCTGAAGGAAACCCAGGGAAGTTCTCAACTTCGGTGGTAAGTGCGAGTTGGCCCAGCGGAAGAGTACCTTTAATTCGGTTTTCTTCGGTGATAGCGCCTTCAAAAACAATAGGTTGAAGGTTGGCTCGGGCTGCGTAAATTGCAGCAGTCCAACCAGCAGGCCCCGAACCGATGATAACAACTTTTTCCGGCATTCCTTCTCCTTGGAATAAACAGGGCTTTGCCTTCAAAGCCCACTTGGTTACATTTGTAACTAGTATTCTAGGAAGGAATCTAGGCGGGTGCAACATAAGGATAGTGTTTAACGGGAATTTTAAATGATCCATCAACTTACGAAGCTACGAGATATTTTGCGATATGTACCCCGCTTTCGGGATAGAACCTTCGTAATTGCGCTGGACGGCATCGTTGTGGAAAGCGAAAACTTCCGCAACATTCTTTTGGATATCGCCCTTTTACGCAGTTTGAACATCGGGGTGGTGCTGGTGCATGGTGCTGCACATCAGATATTAAAGCTTGCAGAAGTCATGGGCAAAAAGCCATCCAATCTAGATGGTACAGGCATTACCGATGCTGATACTTTGGATTTAAGCTTGCTAGCTGCCAGCCGGGTTTCCCACGAACTTCTGGAAGGTTTGTCCACATCCGATCTTAAAGCTTCGGTAAGTAATTCCATCGTGGCGCATCCCGCCGGGATACTTCAAGGCATTGATCAACAGCACACAGGAAGGGTCGAAAGAATTGATACGGTGTTATTAAATTCATTATTGAAGCAGGATATTGTTCCGGTGATTCCACCGATTGGGTGCGATGGGGAAGGGCATAGTTTTCGTTTAAATTCTGATATAGTTGCATCCGAGGTCGCAAGGGCGTTGCAGGCGGTGAAACTGATTTATCTGACAACCCAATCCGGGCTGGTTATCCAGAAGGGGAAAAAGAACGACAATAAAGAATCCTTTGTCAGGCAGATTTCGGTAGATGATGCGGAACAGATACTCAAAAAGCAACGCGATGATATTACCGGGCCAATGGTTTCAAAAATTGAGCAGGCGATAAAAGCTATTCGAGGGGGGGTGCCCCGGGTTCATCTGATCGATGGTCAGGTGGAGGAAGGATTGCTTGCAGAGGTATTTTCCAACGAAGGAATAGGAACGCTTATTCATGCCAACGAATATGTTGCGATTCGAAAAGCGCAAAAAAAAGATGCTCGTGCAATTCATTCGCTGATACGCAACTCCATTGCCAACGATGAGTTGATCAGCAGAACTCGTGCGGAAATAGAAAAACAGGTGGATGAATTCTTTGTGTTTGAAGTGGATAAAAACCCAACGGGGTGCGCTGCGGTGCACTTTTTCCCTGCAGAGAAGAAAGCAGAGTTGGCTTGCTTATGTGTTGACCCTCGCCATGAAAACCAAGGGGTTGGAACAAAACTTATGCAGTATGGGGAATCGCTTGCAAAAGCAGCAGGTATGCAGGAATTATTCTGCCTATCCACGCAGGCGATCAACTTTTTTCAGCAAAAAGGGGGGTTTCTGCCCGGTTCCCCAGATATGTTGCCTTTGTCTCGGAAAGAGAAGTACGATAAGAGTGGTAGAAACTCTCTGGTACTTGTTAAGAAATTGAATTCTTGATTTAGACCAAATTACTAAGATCTTTATTGTAACTTTTCTGCTTCAGTACGGATGTGATCCAGCACACGCAGATGAATTCCGTGGATGACCGCATCCGACCATATCCCCCAGTAGCCATTAGGCCACATGTTATTGGAATACCAAGTGCTGCCCTCTAAACGAGTGCGATTACCCTCTAAGCGGATCAGCCTGAATTCGCCTTTTTTACTGATCAAATGATGGTCGAGATGTGGCGGGTGAATGTTGTAGGGGCTCCATTCCTTCATGGGGCATGGTTGGCTGGTGACATCAAATGAAAGCCTATTGGGTTCATCCCAGCGGGTGATGGGTTCGACAAAAGGGCCAGTCGAAAAAATGCAGTTCCTGACTGCGCCCACACCCTTGCCTTCGATTTCTGCCCTAATCGGATACGCAATTCCGGTAAGAAACATCCAATGCCTGTTGGCTTCGGGAATCGGGGGAAACGCAATCACCTGGGGCCATACTTTTTCGGGTGGAGCATTAATTTCAATCACGCTGATCACCTCTCGAGTAGGGGAGGCATCTTGCAGGATTTGTTCCATTCCCATCAACAGGGGCAAGCCCGGAAATTGAAGCAATAGCAGTAGTGGGAATGCTGCTTGGGAAGATGGCCTGCGTTGTACCAAATATCCTAGTAAACACCCAAGATTAGAAAGCACCAAGCCTATGGGAATAAACATGATCAGGCAAATTGCACCTTCAATTGCAAAAAAGAAGAGCAGCAGAAACGCTAGAAGACTGGAATAATATCCAACCTTCATGCAGTTTCCAAAAGGTTGGGGGTTATGCCAACCAAAAGAAAGAACGGAGAAAAATCCATGAGCAAAGGGTAATCCGATGAATAGGCCAAAACCATAATTTTGCAGGATATTTGCCCCAAAAAATGCAAGTGGAACGGTGATCATGCAAGAAACTACAGTTGATCTGAAAATTACTCCCCAAGTAGGAGGGACTAATTTGGGAGTGGGGGGTTCAAGGATAGTCACTTGCTCTAATGGCGAAACCACCTTGGCGGGCAAAAGGCACAGCAACCCAATCAAAAAAAGATTTAAGATCGGTACAAAAAATAAGACTACCAATCCCCTCGGAAGATCCGCACTTAGTAACCTACGGAAAGTCATCACGGTGCCTATGATGATAAATGGAATGGAAAGTGCAAGCATGGTTAGGCCAAAATTGCGGTCATCTGGGCCTAGGTTGAAAAAAGTTACTGTATCATCATCGGGCCATATGATATATTTCCTCGGGGACCAGAGTTTTTCAAAAAATACCCAAGCGACTAAAATATCGATGGCATACTTAACCAGCATAAGAGAGAAGCCTACTTGGGCATATCTTCCACGAGTTACAGGGGTATTTAGGGAGTCAAGTAATTTCATTTTGTTTCTCGATAATCAATACAAAGCCTTTTAATAAAGATAACAGGATAAACATGAAAGACATTAATAATCCACACTCAAATCTATCAAAAGCCCTTGATAAAATGGCAGTGAATTCAAATTTGACCAAAATTCTTTTCAAGTATTCTGGTTATGTTTCAACTCCAACTTTAGGAGCAACTTGGCAGGGGAAAGATTTTGTTATTGCAATGCGTTTTCGATTGGTGCAATTGATAGCCGTTGTATTTCTCTTTCTGGATTCAACTTTTTTCTTAGTTGAAATGGAGAAGTATGAAAACCCTTCTACGAAAATCATAATTTTTCTGGTTGAGTTGATAGTCAGTATCGTGGTTTTTTTTGGATACGAAGTATGGTATCAAAAAAAGCGCTTAATGTATCAAGCCCGCCAGGAAATCGAACCCAATTTTTATAAGGTTTTAACTATTACAGTTGAAGCCTCCATCCCATTCGTTTGTATCTTAATTCAATCCTTGCACCTGCCATTAGAAAAAGCCTATACCAATGTGTATTTAATCGAGCATATACCATTCATGCTGTTAAGTATTCTTTACCTGCGTTTCTGGCTTTGTTTTTATGCCGCCCTTATTGCAAGTATGGGAAGAATCCTCTTACTCCTCTTGATCTTGTCATTTAGCGAAGTGGACAAACACTTTCTGGAGGAATCTTGGGGCATTGCAGAAATTTTACTTTCCGGCTTCATCATGGGAACAATTGCATTGCTCTACAGGAAAATGATTGAATCAGCCATAGCTGTAGCTTTTGAAAAAAACAAGCTGCATGATATCTTTGGACGATTCGTATCCAAGGATGTAGCGGATCAGATTGTATCCAAAGATTTAAAAATAGGTGGGGATAATGTCAATGCCTCGGTTCTTTTCTTGGATATCCGAAACTTCACCCATCGCTCTTCCACCATGACCCCGGAAGATGCGGTGGCCTTCCTGAATCAGGTATTTAACTTCACGGTTGCAGAGGTTGAAAAAGCTGGAGGCATTGTCAATAAATTTCTGGGGGATGGCTTTATGGCTGTTTTTGGCGCGCCTCTTAGCCTTCCTAACTCTTGCAATTCCGCAGTGATCTGTGCTATTGGGGTTTTTGAAAAGTTACAGTTGTTCAATGTCTCTAGATTAGGTGAAAATGTAAATCTGGGTATCGGCATTAATTACGGCCCTATGGTTGCAGGGGTAATGGGCACGGATACTCGTAAAGAATACACGGTAATTGGCGATGTCGTGAATACGGCATCAAGAATTGAAAGCCTGAATAAAGAGTTTGGCACCAGCCTACTGATTTCGCAAAGCGTCTACGATAATCTGGATGCAAATCTAAAAGACCAATTCGAAAGCCTCCCCCCCACGATGGTGAAAGGGAAGGATCAACCGATTTCGATTTATAAGAAAATCTAAGTGATCGGAACTTTACTTGGAATCAATAAAAAAGGGCCGGAGGTGTTTAAATACCCCCGACCCTTTTGCATTCTTAAATACTAGGCAAGATTTACTGTCACCGTTTTGGTTTCGGTGTAGTGATCCAGCGCTTCTTCACCGTTTTCACGGCCTTGTCCAGACATCTTGAATCCACCAAACGGAGTCGTGGTATCTACGATGTGGTAGCAATTCACCCACACGGTTCCAGCCTTGACTGCAGCAGCATAATTATGCGCCTTATCAATGTTTTTGGTCCAAACACCTGCGGCAAGGCCGTAGAAAGTATCGTTAGCACGAGCAACCACTTCGTCAAAGTCCTTAAAGGGCAGAACGCTGACCACTGGGCCAAAGATTTCATCCCGGGCAATGGCCATTTCGTCTCGCACGCCATCAAAGATGGTTGGTTCGATGAAGTAGCCCTTGGCACCCTTGCGTTGCCCGCCTGTGACCAACTTAGCGCCTTCGCGTTGGCCAAGAGCGACATAATGCAGGATTTTATCAAGTTGTTCTTGAGAAACCTGCGGGCCCTGTTGGGTGGATTCATCTAATGGGTCGCCCACTTTTCGTTGCTTGGCTTTTGCAGCAAGCCGTTCAACAAATTCCTTTTGAATCTTTTGTTCGACGAAAAGTCTGCTGCCTGCGGTGCAGCACTGGCCACAATGGAAATAGATTGCATGGAATGCACCTTCCACTGCTTGCTCAAGATCACAATCAGCAAACACGACATTGGGGCTTTTGCCTCCAAGTTCGAATGTGGTTCGCTTTAAAGTATCAGCAGCTTTTTTCTGAATGATTTTTGCGGTTTCAACATGGCCGGTGAAAGCGATCTTGTCAACGCCTGGGTGAATCACAAGTGCATTACCTGCGGTTTCACCAAAGCCATTTACAATGTTAATAACCCCAGCAGGGAAGCCCGCTTCAATTGCAAGTTCTGCAACACGAAGCGCTGTTAGGGGAGTTTGTTCAGCGGGTTTAAGCACAATCGTATTACCACAGGCAAGTGCTGGTCCCCATTTCCAAGCAAGCATAAGCAAAGGGAAGTTCCAAGGGATGATCTGGCCGATAACGCCAACCGGTTGACGCAGGGTATAAGAGAGGAATTTTCCACGAACAGGAACAGTACGGCCTTCGATCTTATCGGCCCAGCCTGCGTAATAACGTAAGGTGTTAATAGTGCCTACCAAATCGCCTCGGGCATCCGTAATGGTTTTGCCACAGTTGTAAGATTCGAGAACAGCGAGTTCTTCGGCATTTTTTTCGATGAGATCTGAAAGCTTAAACATAAGTTTGCCACGATCTGCCGCATCCATCGTCGCCCAAGGGCCAGATTCAAGCGCCTTGCGCGCTGCTTTTACTGCAAGATCAATATCCTTTGCGGAAGCCTCAGCAACTTTTGCGATGACTTCGCCTGTTGCGGGGTTATAGGTTTTGAAGCTGCCACCTTCCACGGGATCGACCCATTTGTTGTTGATCAAAAGCTTGGTTTGCTTGATTTTTGGAGTCGTAACCTTTTTTACTGCCTTTTTTCCTATCACAGCCATGCTAAACACCTCAAATTAAAATGGGAGAATACGATGCCTTGGTAGTTTACTTTGAAAAACTAACCTTGGTAAGCATGATAATTACATAAAAACAGAAAGCAAGTGTTTGCTTTTTACATTTCAAGTTCTCTTTCCTAGTCGGTATTGCTTCTCTGGCCAAATAAAAGTTATAAATATTCATTCGGGGGAATGGACGCTCCCAAATTTAGATCATTGCACGGAGGCAAGACCCATGAATAGTGAATCAAATTTTTCATCGAAAACTGATTGGCAAAAACGCATCGGCTTAGGTGTATTAACCCTTGGTGTTGCCCTTACCGCAATGCTTGTATTAAAAAAAGTACCCCAGCCAAAAGTTGCTGCGGAAACACCCCAGGTAAAAACCGAGGTAAAGCAAACGCCTTCGCCCGCTTCCCTGCCAAAATCACTTCAAACTTCAAACATGCCTTCAACCAACTCTGACTATTCCAGCAGAGTTGTTGCTTATGTTTACGACAATATGCCTGTTACCCGTGAAGAGCTTGGCGAATATTTGATCGCCCGTTACGGTACCGAAAGGCTCGACTTGCTTTGCAATAAAAAGATTATCGATAACGAATGCCGTAAGGTTGGTATTGAAGTCACCGCGGCAGAAGTTGAAAACTCCCTTTCCGAAGATTTGAAGGGTCTGAATGTTGATCGCAAGACATTTGTAGACAAGGTGCTTAAAAATTATCGCAAGAACCTTTATGAATGGAAAGAAGATGTGATTCGTCCAAAATTGATGTTGAGCAAGTTAGTTCGATCCAGAGTCAAGGTAACCGATGACGATATTAAGAAAGCCTTTGATGCGTACTATGGTGAAAAAGTTGAATGTAGAATTGTGATGTATGAAAAAGGTTTTGAACGAGCAGTGCTTTCTGATTACCCAAGATTAAGAGATTCCGAAGAAGAATTCCACAAGGCAGCGAAGAATCAGAAAAGTTCTTCCCTTGCTGCAACTGCTGGAAAAATCAGGCCTATTGCAAGAAACACCACGGGCAATGATGAGCTTGAAAAGGCAGCTTTCGCTCTTCAACCTAATGAAGTCAGCCCTGTGATTGGCACACCTGAAGGGTTGATTATTGTGAAATGCGACAAGCGCATCCCTGCAGATACCACTATTAATTTGGAATCGGTGCGCGAGAAGATCACCGCAGAGATCATTGAGAAGAAGATTGCCGCAGAGATCCCAGTTGCTTTTGCAGAAATGCGCAAGCGAGCCAACCCTAAGCTCATCCTTCAAGGCACCAATCAAATGGATGATCTTACTAAAACCATCGCTCCTTTGATCAAAGAAGTGGACGATGCTTTAAAAGCAGTAAGTGGTGGCAAATAAGCCAGATTTGCAGTGTTTTATATTTAAGCTGTCATGCGTATCCCATGCATGGCAGCTTTTTTTATCCCTACATTTTAAATTTCTAGCATTACCATCTTGCCAAGACTGCTTTTTTGTAAGAAGATCATTTGCTGTGGTCCTACCTTTTGTTCAACAAAATCAGGAGAAGTAAATGAGGAGATTTTTGTTATCCCTCGCAGGGATTTTAGGAGTAACTGTGATGGCAATCGCAGCAGATAAAGTGGAAGAAGGCAAGCCTGCCCCACTTGTGGAATTAAGCGCAGCTTCCAAAACCAAGGGCGCTAAAGTTAATTTGGCTGATTTCAAAGGTAAGAAGAATGTTGTGCTGTTCTTCTATCCCAAAGCCATGACTGGTGGCTGAACCAAGGAATCGTGCGGTTTCAGCGGTCTTGCTGAAAAATTTGCCGCACTTGATACTGTCGTTTTTGGTATCAGCACTGATACCCTAGAATTGCAGCAGAAGTTTGTTGAAAAAGAGAAGCTTGAAATCCCATTGCTTGCTGATCCTGAAAAGAAAGTGACCACAGCTTTCGGCGCACTCAGTAAATCCGGCATGGCTTCGCGTTACACTTATGTGATTGATAAGCAGGGCGTAGTGAAGAAAATCTACACCTCTGTAAAGCCTGATGCTCATCCTCAGGAAGTTCTTGATTACATTAAGGCCAACCTAAAGTAATTCAAAACCATCCCATAAATAAAGACAAGAGGCCCGGGTTTCCCCGAGCCTCTTGCTTTTACCTACTCATACTTTCGATGTTAGTATCGTAAGATCACATCGATTGCGAAGGTGAACAAACCATTAGACGGGGTTCCATTATTGTTGTAAGCCTTCGAGGTGGAGTTGTTGTCATACCTGAACTCTGGACGAACCCACAATTGTTCTTCGTACATTTTGTAGGTGATACCCTGGGTAAGGGAAGTGTAGAGGCCGGTGTAGCCAGTTCTTACACCTTCGGTGTCGGTAAAGAATTCAACACGGCTGGTGGTAGAAAGCTTGTCAGTAACATTGTAAGTCAAGTAATTGACAAAGCCGTACCAGTTAGCCCAACCTTGGTAATTCGTCGGGGGTTGATTACCATTAACAATGGTTGAAATAAGCGGGATTTTTGCGACAGCCGAATTGTAATTGTTGATGAAGGAATACATGGTATCCGAAGTGAAAGACCATTTATCATTGATCTTATGATTGAACAGGATTTCAAACACATCAAAAGTGTCGGCAGTACCTTGTGAACTATTGAAACTTGGGTCGGTAAGCTGAGTGTAGAAACTGAAGTTGGTTCCATCGTCTTCCGATGCCCAAGTCAAACCGCCAAGGTAGGAAGCTTTGCCTGAAGGTCCAAAGAACACATCTGCACCACATGTTAAACCGTTGTAGAATGTCCATCGATCATCAAGTTTGGTTTCAGTAAGAACACCGGTGTGGGTGAAAGGATTATTCATGAAAGTAAGTGCACGACTCACCAGTTTATTCTGGGTGGGGTCGATACTTTCGTTGAATAGGATGGTATAGAAACGGCCTACCTTGGTGTCCACACCTTTTAAAAGGTTAGGATTGTAGGTTTCGACAAAGAACTGGGGAGCATCAACACCATAAGTGTTTGGCTGCCCGTTATTGTCGGTAAGCTGGCTATCCATAAGGTTATTCTGCACGGTGAAGCGATAATCGCTACCTGGAAGAATACCCATCAATGTAAAGCCCCAAGTTCTTTCATTGGCTTTGGTGTCAACAGCTTTCTCAATCATAAGCATGTTTTGTTCAAGCAAGAACTGGTTTGCTTTATAGTTCATCGCCATTGGAAGGTTTTGGTTTGATGCCGTGGACGCAGTATAGTTCATATCCATGTAACCTTTGATGGTGATCCCTGATTTATCAAGGAATTCGCCACCAGTACGGCCATCAAGAAGTTTCATAAGCAGAAACTTTTGAGCTGCTTCTTCTTCCTTTTCTTCTTCTTTCTTTTCTTCAGCCATGGGCTGTTGGCCAGGGGCTAAAGGGGCCATTGGAGCTGCGCTTTTAGGAGCTGCTGGGGCTTGAACAACAGAAACAGGGGCAACTGGAATAGCTAGTTTTTCTAGCGGGGTTTGCGCAGTGGCTAATAATCCACTAACAAATAAAGATGTCCACATGATAAATTCCTCTCGTAATCCTTACGGTTTCAAAACAAATACACACTAAAAGCAGGGAGCAGAATAAAATCAGGAGAGTAAATTTTATTCCTACTTTTTGCAAACACATCCATGCGCTTGCATAATATTCATATCGATCCATAGAGGTAGAATAATTGAATGAAAGGCACTAAATAGAACTACCCTACCATGCGAAGGTACAGGCACAATAATCACAATAATTATAATCGGAATAACTTAACGCAAATGTTGTGAACTTGGGTAAAACAGGAAGATGTAAACGAACAAATGCAGGGTTTTCACCCTGCATTTGATTGAACTGTCGATGTAAAATTAACGACTTACTAGCTTCATCGTCTGAAGTTCGGAGGTTTTCACTTCGATCTGCTTTTGGAAAACAGCTCTACCATCAACATCAGCAAGGTAAACCAACCAGTTGCCGGGTTCAACAGTAGTGGAAAACATGCCATTTGCATCAGTGGTAACATTTACTTTTAATCCACGGACAGTCTCGTGAACCAGAAAAAGCTTTGCGTTAGCAGCAGGAAGCTGATTCGCGGTAACCACGCTGCCTTGGAGATTAGATGCTGCCTTTAAGGAAACGATGCGATCCAACCTAACAGAAGAAGGAACTTGGGGTGCGGGCACAACAGGGGAAACAGTTTTTCCGGGGATTACCGAAGATCTGCTGCTGTTGGTGGGATTAGGAGCAAGTTCCCTGTTTTCGTTGATTCCTGGGGCTACTGCTGCGGGTGC
>Ga0208234_1000116_pt1 | contig 12748 bp, 20 predicted proteins | sample LakMenEpi27Sep12_FD_150741 | JGI IMG/M metagenome (GOLD analysis project Ga0208234, IMG submission 150741) | Freshwater microbial communities from Lake Mendota, WI - 27SEP2012 deep hole epilimnion (SPAdes) | ecosystem: Environmental > Aquatic > Freshwater > Lake > Epilimnion/Euphotic zone ...
AAGAAACGGCACGCTGATGCTCGCAGTGAGCTTCGTTTGCCCGCCGTGCCATTGCCCGCGCCCTTGCGGGATGTCAGGTTCGTTGTGGTTGCGCGTGGTTGCCGAGAGCACTGCCGCCGATGCGGTCACATTCACGCCCAGCGAATAGCCGACTTGAACCCATTGAAGCTGGAACAGGAAACGTGCGGGCGCGCGGTCTGCTAGCCATTGCTGGCGAGTAATATCACCTGCGCCCCAGTTTTCGAGCCATTGATCATATTGGCTGCGTCGCTTTTCGATCTGGTTGTATCGAATAATCCCCAAGTCTCGAACTGGCGTCGCCCTTTTTGCTTTATTCAGCGAAGGACGGAGGAAGTAATTGCTGATTTCCGGCTTGAAGATGCGCGCGGGAATGCTCGCAAGCTCCTTTTGCTTGCGACGAATCCCGCTCATGTCCATTTTGAAGCCGGAGTTTCTCATTGCTTGAGGTTGCAAATCAGCCGCACGATTGAATCATCCTTGTCCGGCTGGAAGTTTGCGACTTGGAATGCCAGCGTCGTCCGCCCCTCGCCGAAGGTGGAGGCGTAGGGCGTGGCAAATTCGATTGTGTCTCGGAGCTTGATGCCAGCCGTTGCCCGGTCGCTTTCAAGTATTTGGAATGAGAACGTCACCTTGGCGTCGTAGGTGTTGGGGTTGATCGTCTTGAATAAATCCAGCGGCGGGGCGATGCACGCAATGGTTGCGCCGTTAAACGTGATGGAATCGGGGAAGATTGCCAGCAACGCCGTGTTCAGCGCGGCCATTGAAGCGGCCCAGCTCATGCGTTAGGGCTTCGCTACTGCGTCGCCGGTGATGCTCAGTCGCATCGTGGTTGCCGTGATCGCCTGTCCAATCGGGACAAGCCATTCACCGCTTGCCACGTCTGCCGGAGTCTCAGTGATTGACCCCGCCGTGGGCGAAAGGTAAATCACATTTGCAACCGTCATCGTGCATCCCGGCGTGAGCGAACTATCGCCGCTCACGAAGAAAAACGGTTGCCCCGGCCCTGCGCCGCCGAGCGCCATTCCAGCAGGAACTTTGACGGCGCTGACGTTCGCGTCGGCGAGCTTGTAGGTGTTGGTAGCCGAGTCGAGTGATACCATGTTACCGGCAACAATCGTGACGCCAGCAGCGGCGATGCCGGTGCCAATGACGCCGTTGACGGAGCGAAGAACCGAAGCGGGAGTTTGTGAGAGTGCAGCCATTTTAGTAAGTAGGAAAAAGAAAGACGCCGCGCCGCAATGATACAGCGCGGCGTCTTAGGTGGATTGTGTGTGGGTTAGAAGCGGAGCGTGTAGGTGATGGACGTTGCCGTGAGCGTGTCCGTCGCGCCGCACGTCTGCGAAAACGCGATGTAGCGGCGGGTGTTGGGAGGCAGGCGGAAGCGGCAAAGAACCGCGACGCTGCCAGTGCTGACAACGCCGAGAACCTTCACCTGCGTCATCGGGACAACCTCAGCAAAGCTGGAATTGTCGGCGCTGTCGTGGAGCGTGATTGTCGTGTTGTTCGCGGTGACGTGGAGCGCCATTGCTGGCACACTGATTTCGACTTCCAGTTCCTCCGGCTTGAACCCGACATTGCCGAGGTCAAAGGAGTCAGAGACATTGGTTGCCGATGCTGCGGGGAGCGCCTTAGACGTGGTAAAAACCGCGTCTTGAATATTACGTCCGAATTCGTTAGCCATGATGGTGTGTTAGTTAGTGGTTGAGGTTAAGCGATTGCTTCGGTGCTCAGGATGGAGTCCGTGCAGATAATCGGGATTCCGTCATAGCTGTCGGGAATCGGCGCGAGCAGTTCCTGATTCGGGCGGGTCGTGCCCTGTCCGAACAGAGTAACCGTGCGCGACGCCTGCAACTGCTGGCGCGAGCGGCGATTCATGAAGAAGTGCGTCGGCTTCACGCCAATCGGGAACTTCTGGATGAGCTGCGAAAGCAGCGAGTCGGTGAGCGTCTTTCCGCTCTGCGCGGTCAGATTCTTAATCTGGCCGACTGCGAACTTGGAATAAAACGCCGCGCCCACCCAACCTTCCAGCGAGTTTTTCCACGCAGTCAGTTCTTTCGAGCTGCGCGTGATGGTCTGCTTGCGCCATTCGCCGACTTCGAGCACGGTGTTCTTGCCGAAGATAAGCTCGAAGAACTTAGGCATCGCGCAGATAGCCCACACGGAGCTTCCGGTGTCAGCCGTGTTGCCTGTGGCGTCGAGCACAAGGTCGGAATCCACGACTTCCTTCGCGCCGGGGAATCCCTTGGCGTCGCCGTTCGTGCCGCGTCCATACCAGACTTGCGGCCCAATGTCGAGCATGTAACCGCGCGCCGCGCCGTCCGCTTCCATAGCGAGGGCGTGCTCAGGGCCATTCTCGTCGGCGCTGGCAATAGCCGCGTCCATTTCGAGTTGCAGGTCGTAGTAGAACGTCTCATGCGTCCTGTTGAGGTAGGTGCTTTTGACCGGCTCAACGCCTTCGTTTGCGGAGCGGAAAGCGCCGGAAGGGTAGGCGGTGCGGACAAGCGACTTAAAGGACGTGCCGGAAACTTGACGCGCGGGAAGAATTGCGGCTTCCGGTGCGGCGTTCAGGTTTTCCTCGATAAGTCCAACGGTCTGATCGGAGCCGTTGACCTTCGCGAGGTCGAGCATGGTGAGGTATGAGTATGCCATTGTGTAGGGTAGTTAGTTTTTCTGTTTTTCGAGTTGGGCGGTGATTGCTGCTTTGACTTTTTGCATACCGAAAAGCGCGGTTTCGGCCTTGGATTTTTCAGCGGGAACTTTGACGCTTCCGAGTTCCGCGATGATTTGCGCCTTGGCTTCGATGAGCAAATCAGCCTTGGATTTCTCCTGCGCCTTCGTGAAGTCGGCAAGCTGCGCGGTTAGGCGAGCCTCGAACTTCTTTTCCAGCGCGGCCATAGCTGCGACGGCTCCGGCGTCATCGTTCGGGGTTTCCACGACTTCCGTGACTTCGGTTTCATCTTCGGGCTTGTCAGCCTTTTCGATGGATTTGAGCATCGCCTTGACTGCGGCGAGCGTGTGCGGGTCGGCCTGACAAGCTGTGCTCAATTTCGAGAGCAGGTCGTCAACATTAGGTGTGGTGGTTTCGTCCATAGGTGAGGTAGTTAAATCGGCTGCGAGAAGTGCAGTGACGCCCGCGCCTTTTTCCACAAGGTCGGCGGCTTGAAAATCCTGCGGGATGCAAAGCGGGTCATCGGGAAGGAACGAATAGACCGCCGAGAGCATAAAGTTCTCAGGGTCGTTCTCCGCGTGCCAAAGCGCCGTCTCGCGAGTTGCGCCGGGAGCAAGATGCAAATCAGCGCGGAGGTTTTTGGAATCGTCGCGATAAAATCCTTTCAGCGCGCCAGCCTTCGTCACAAGCCCATCCTGCTCCTTGGACGTGTGGGAATGCGTCATGTGAACCGGGATGCTGCGATTGCCCGCGTGGTTCATCAAAGCGGCAAGGTGGGCATCGTCGAGCGTTACAGCCCTATGCGTTTTCGTGCCGTCGTCCCTGCGGGCGGAAAACTGCGCCAGCTTGCCAAGCTCCATGACATATACGCCTCGGATGATTCCAGCGGCACGGTCATCCGCCGTGATTTCCGGTTTGCGAAAAGTTGCTTGAAAGGTTGCGAGCACGGCGCATGTCTAGCGCGGCCATGCTATGACGTAAAGCGGCGACGCTTAACGCGTTATCTTTTCGCGGGGAGTGCCGAGAGAAACGCCACCGCGCGCTGCACTAGGCTTGCGCTTTGCCTGCGCCCGTTTTCCACGTAGGACAAATGCACCGGATGAACGCCTAGCTCCCCGGCCAGCTCCTTTGCGCGCACGTCTCGCGATGCGCGGAGCCTTGCAATCTGCGTGTGCGGGATAGGCTTCATTTCGCTTTGTCTGCAACGTATTCCGTGCGCTTCCGTGCCGCCTCATGCTCCGGCGAATCTTGCCCATGCTCATCGGCGGCAATGTCCTCCCCGCGCAGCGCGTGCTGGATGGTTTTGGTGTGCATCTTTGTCTCCGCAATCTTCGCGCCGAGTTCGCTCACGGTCTTTTTCAAGTCGTCATTCGCCGTGCCGGTTCCGGCTTTGAGTTGCTCCACAAGTTGTGAGTGCAATTCCGAGACGCGCGCATTTGTGTCGGCGAGCTTCTTTGCGCCTTCCGCATTTTTCGCGCGCAAGGCTTCCAGCTTTTTCCGCATGTCGTGCGTTTTCTTTTCGCCCTTGGACATTTGCGAGACTGGCTTTTGCTTTCCGTCCGCGCCTTCGCCTGTCTCGTCAGCCTTTCCGCCTCCGCCTTCGCCAAACTTGCCATCATCGGCGCGGGGATGCTTGCCCTCGTCAAACGCCAGTGCCGCCGTAGCGTTCGCAGGAGCCTCGCCTTGCGGTTTGTTCGCATCGGGCGCGGGTTCCGGTTGCTGTGCGGGGTTCGCCGTGTCCTGCGCAATGTTCAGGTCTGCCACGGTGGGCTTGTATCCGCGCTTCACAAGCTCGCGATTCGCATCCTGCGTTGCCATTTCGATGGCGATAGCTTCCTGCGTGCCGCGCGCAAGAACGTCCTCGAACGTGCCGTCGCCGTTTTTCGCGATGATAGCCGTGCGCGTCGTGAGGCCCGCGCGCATCGCTTCCACGTCGCTCTTGTCGTCCCTAAAGGCATCTGCCGTGGGCAGCGAAGGCCAGTGCCAATGCCCATTCAGCACGCCAGCGCGGGCGGGTAGCTTTTTGCGAGCGATGCCGTCCATCAAAAACAGATAGGCCATTTTCTCCAAGCGCGGAAGATACACGTCATTGCGAAGGCGCATGATTTCCCGCCCTGCGCGGCTCATGTCGAAGCGCGTAGGAGCGCCGCCGCCATCGCGCGCGGAAATCAGGAATGCCTTGGGGAATCCGAGCGAGAGGCATGTGCGCTCGTCTGAGTAGTCAAGCCCTTGCAAAAGCGCGGGGCCGGGAGCTTCCGACTTCATAAACTGATACGAGTCCCCGTCGCTGAACTGGTATTTCACCACTGCGCCATCCGCCATCTTTTCCGTGTAGGTGATGGTGCCGTCCGAGTTCGCGGTCGTCTCGTAGTCGAGCGGGTCTGGCGAGCCGCTGGCGTTGCTGGCAATGGCTGCAATCTTCGACTGAATCGCCATGCTATCCATACCGCTTTGCCAGATTTTGTTTCGCTTCTGGATACTCTGGATTGCAGGCGCAAACTTGGTGACTCCGCGATGCCCGTCGAACAGATTGTCTTGGAAGAAAATGACGTTGCACGCCGGGACGATTTGCGGGTTGAGATAGGTCTGATTGTATCCGCGCTCGTAAATCTTGAACGCTTCGTTCATGCCATTCGGCGCAAGGAAAATTCCGGCAATGTAGCGCACACTCGGCGCGGGAGGTTGCACGAATGCCTCGGCACCGTAGCTGGCAGGATTTACGAAGCGGTAAAGCTCGCCGATTTGATCGGCGCACCGAACGATGAAACGAAGCTGCGTTTCGTCGTCATACCGCTCCAGAATCGAATCACCGCGCACTGGCATTTCAACGTGGGCGGCGCACGAAAAAGCGGAAAGCGCGGACTGGTTAATGCCGCCGCGTTTCATCACTTCCCGCATGTATTGGTTCACTTCGCTGTCGAGTGCCGGGTCGCCGGTCTGCGCGAGGTAGCCAATCGGCTGGCAGTATTGTTTCAGCGAATAGCAAACGGAAACCCAGTCGCTGTTCTTCACTAGGTCCTCGGCCTGCCACATGAGTGTGACGCGCTGCTGTTGCGCGTATGCCGAGTTTGGATTCGTGCCGATGCGATTCGACATTTGCCGCGTCTTGTCAGGCATCGCGCCGTCATAGCTCGCCATCGAAGCGAGCGCGAGGCCGCTGCGCTTTGACCGTTCAAGTGTTGCCGTGTCGCGTTTCTGGTATCGGTTGCGCTTGCTCATTTGTATCCGGTCAAATCCATGTTCACTTTTTTCGTCGTCATAATGCCCGCCCGAAAATCCATTTCCGCGTTAATCTCATGCAGCCTCAACTTGGCATCCGTGATCGCCTTTGTGCCGCTCTTTGCGCCCCCTCCAACGGACTGCCAGCACTCCTCCAGTTCCTTCTTGGCCGTCGCGAACGCAGCCGCCAAATCGGGCGTGGAATAATGGCGGTAAAGGCGTTGCGGAGATGGCATGGTTTGCCGTGTATTTACACGGGCGCGGGAGGCGTGTCAATCTCGGATTCTTTGCCGAGAGGGAAGAAGCCGCTGCGAATGGCAATGACGAGCGCGAGAATTTCCAAATCCCAATAATGATCCTCGCGGATTTTCTTCCACACGATTTTCTTCACCGTCGCCGTTTTCTTGTCCGGCTCGATCAACGGCATGAAGCCCGGCATGTTTTTCACGTAGCACTCCGGCATGTCGCTGGCAATGCCGAAATAGCGGCCCGATGCGCCCGTAATGAGCGCGTAAAGGTATCCGTAGAGTTCTGGATTGTGCGACGTGATGCAATATGCCCAGCCCTCCGGCAAACGGCCAACCTTGACCTTGCGTGCGCTTTTTGGCAGTGCCTCGCCGACAACGCCGGATTGCGGCTCCGGCTGCGAATACGGCATGGGATGAGTGACGTTCATCGCGTCCGCGCCGATGCCCTGCTTGATGGCGTGGAACTGCTGGAGGTCGCTCCCCTTGAACGCATACCATCCGAATTGCCCGCACTCCCGAAACGTGCGGCGGGGTTCGTGCCCGCTGTCGATTATGACGTGCGAATTTTTGCCCGGCTTGCCTTCGCTCACGCCAAACTCAGCGGCCATTTCGTGAAGCTGCGCTGCCGTATCTATGCGCCGGTAGCACACGCGCCGGGAGTTGCCCTGCCTGTCCCATTCCGTAACGAGCGCGTGCCGGTGCGCGGGTTCGCCTGCCTTGCCCGCCTGCGGGTCGCAGGATAGGACACGCAATGTCTCACCCCCCGGCTGCCACACGTCTCCGAGCCGGTAGTCACGATTGCCCTTGGCGTCGCCGAAATCTGGCAGGCGCGGCACGTAGATTTTGCAGAGGCGTTTTTTCTCGAAATCCTCCCACGGCTTCAAATTGCCGAGCTTCGCGGCGTCCATCGCGCTGTTGCTTTCGATGAGCATTTCCCGCCATGAAATCCAGTGAGCGGCGAATACGCTCCAGCGGAAGCTACGCGTCTCTGGCGGTGCCGTTGGATTCTGCGCGACGTAATCGCCGTCGCGGTTGAGCGCGTAGCGGTCGCGCGCGGTGTCGTTTAAAATATGGTCGCAATGTGGACACATAAAAACGACGCTATCGCGCATCGAATCGAAACCAAAAACTTTCACGCCGTTGTAATGTTTCCCTGAATCTTCGCCCCATAGCGGCCACACTAGCCGCTCGCATTTCGGGCAGCGGAAGTGCCATTCGTCTTGCTGTCCTGCGAGGTAAAACGTCGCAACCTCGCGGCCTTCATCCGGTGCCGTGGTGATATGCGTGCCCTGCCTGTCCCATCGCCCGCCCATGCGCTTTTCAAATTCGATGAGCCTTCCGTCTGGGTAGCTTTCGAGATGGCTCTCATCGGTCTGGCAGTAACGCACCTGCACAGACTGCGCGGATGATATGCCGGGGCCGGTGATTTGCAGAAATTTCGACCTGAAAAGCACAAGATCGTTGGTCATCGCGTATTTGTCGCGAGATAGCAGCCGCATGGCGTCGGGGTTAGAGCGTATCCATTCCTTCCCGCGCGTCTTTGCCCATGTCGCCGCGTCGTCATCGGTCTGGCAGACAATCATCTGGTCGCCCACGTCGCACACGATGCGCTTCAAGTTGATGATTTGCCCGGCGACGGTGCCCATGCAGCTTGACGCCTTGAAAATGACTAGCCGCTTGCATGAAATGTCATCCGCCGCCTCAAAGGGCTTTCTGAGAAAAGGATAGTATTCATCGCGAAACGGCCCGGTGATTGGGCTGGATTTGTCGAAGCGGATTTGCGCGCGGGCGAAGTCGAGCGTTTTCATGCGATTAAATTTGCGCGCCGATGCTCAAAGCATTCTCGTCCGCTGTATTGAGTCGGGAATGCTCGCGTTGGCTTGTCGATTTTTGCACAATGTCCATCGAAGTATTTCCCCGCGCCAAGGTGCAGCGTGCCGCCTTTCGGAAAAAGAGCAGGGATTTTGTCCACAATCGCCCCCCGCTTGAAGTGCGCGCAGTCATTGCAATCCGCATCAATCGTCTGCATTTCGATGATGTCCTGCGGTGTCAATTTCGCGTCAAACGCGTGCCACTCCTTGGCCTCGTCCGCCGTCATTTCGCGGGGCTGCTGCGTGCTCCAATACCGTTTCATGCGGCGACTTCCTCGCGTCGAATTGTGGCGGCGCTGTCCCACGATAGCAAGCGGTCGGACGGTTCCACGCCTTGCCACGGCTGCGCCTCAATCACATGCTCGCCACTTGGCGCAACGCGCACCGTCTCCGTGAGGATGCGGCGGAAAACGCTTCCGTCTGGCCTGAGAAAAACGGCGTTACGCTCGCGAGTGTAGGCTATCATACGGTCAACCATTTCGGCAGCACGGAATCTGCCTTCGCGCTCGCCAGCGCCCCGTCCTTCGCGGCCCGCCAGTTGTCAGCGGATGCGCGGTGAAAAGCCTCTGGCGAGTCGCACAGCGCGGCGGATTGGGCATCGGCGATGATTCGCTGTTCGAGGGCGAGGTCAATCGTGAGGATCAACTGGGCGAAGATTTCCCGCGCTTCCTCCACGCTGATCTTCTCGCCATCCTTCCGCTCAGTCGCGACTCCGCGATCATAGGCTAGAAGGATCTTCGCCGTCTTGCCGAAGTTGTCGCGCGCCGTGATAAGCTCGCACTCCACCCGCGCGATTTGCTCGCGGTTGTCCTTCGTTTCCGCCGCATTTGGACTGAGTTCGCCGAGCGCGGCGAGCCGAGCCTCCGCGTCGTCAATTTGCGCGGAGAATTTCGCGGCGTCCATTTGCAGCCGCTTGAGCACGGCAGGCGCGGCGAGTTCCTGCACGGCATCCGGCGCGGCATCGGGTTTGCGTTTAGCGGCCATTTTCGAGTAGGTGTTTCAGTAATTTCGGCCCGCTGGTCGTGCCCTTCCGCGCCAGCCATGCGGCGTGCAATTCCGGCGAGAGGCGCATACACAGTGCCACGGGCGCGGGCTTGCGCTTGCGGCCTGAGCCGGGACGTTTGCCTCCGCGTGTCATTTTGCCTCCCCTGCGGCAATCATGGCGTCGGCTTGCTGGTATGCAAGCCGTGCAAGCTCGCGGTGCATCAACTCCTCCGCGCCGTTGGCGATGGTGTCCTCGCGACTCAGCAGCGCGGCCATTGCCAGCCCTGCGAAGTGCTGACGCAGGCTCATGCCGGGGCCTAACGAATTGCCGGATTCCCCTAGCGGCTTCCAGTGCTCGGGAAACGCTGACCCGCCGTTGTTGATTGGAGTGCTCATTTGCAGATCAGCGCAACGTGCGCCGCGCGGCTTTCGTCAAGGTATGCGCCAATCTTGGCGGACAGCGCAGAGTCGTGCATGTCAGCGGCACCGCGCAGATGACACAGCACCTCGCGGGCGGTGTAGAGTTCGCCAGACGCCGAGCGGCGGGACATGGCGTCAATGAGTTGGGCGAGGAGAATGGAATCGGATGTCATAGCGGGAGTGCGTGTGAGGGTGTAGGGTGAAGGCGCATCCTGTTCGCGGATGGCGAAAAGATGCTCACGCTGTTCACGGGGTGTCATTGTGAGGCTCATGGCTGGAAGTGGTGCGTTCATTTTGTCGGGTTGTCGGGTTGTTGCCGCTCGGCGTGGTGCCTTGCGTTGGAGACAAGCTAGTGCCGCACTTGAAAGCGCGCAAGCATTTTTTCAAAGTATTTTCAGCCGTGCGTAAAGTGCTGACTTGCGGGGCAGCTACGCCGCGCGATGAAACACCGCTTGCACGATTTCAGTGCGCGCCTTGCCAAATGGCGGGGCGGGTAGAATCCCCCGGCGTGACTGAGGCGTGACGGGAGCGTGACTGTGCGTGACTGTGCGTGACATTCGTTCCGTAATGCTGACAGTAATCCGCCACGGCTGACGGTGGCTGACGGTGGCTTGCGACGCTTACGCTCGGCGCACCGTAGTCGAAAAAAGCCGCTACGGTGGAATTCCCCTTGCCAGCGCGCCGTGCCGGTGCAATACTCCCCGCGTCGCCAATCACGGCGACGCGCCGAATCGCACCGGCTCAAAAAGCCTTTTCATTGCCTTCCCTGCGCCTTGGTATTCGCCAAGGGTGCGACGCAGGGAAGGCACCTTTTGTCCATGAAATCATCCTGTATCCAACACCCCGCAAGCGAATCCCTGCTGATCATTCGGCAGTGGCAAATCGAGGCGACTGGAACCACTTGCGCCGCCGCCCTGCTGTCTTTTTTTGAGTATTGGCATGACGTAAAGCTCGGAATGCGGGAGAAGGCGCGGCAAGCCAACGCGGTTGCGGTGAGTCACGGCGACAACGGAACCCAAGACGCGAGCCTTTACCAGTTCCACACTGCCGAGGAACTGCACTCCGGCATCATGGCGCTCTACAATAAACGGAGCATCCGCGAAGCGATTTTGAGGCTCACCGAGATGGGGGTTATCTCTGTGCATCGTAACCCAAACAGCCGCTACAAGTTCGACAACACGCGGCACTTTCTTTTCTACCCTGAAGCGGTGAACAAATGGCTCTCCCAAAGGACATGTGGCAAAAAGGACCGACGAGAGAATCAAAAGGCGCGACCAGCGAACCAAAAGGACGGAACAATACCTAAGACTTCCTCTGAGACTTCCTCTGAGACTTCAAAGAAAGAAAAGGGTGCTTTTGCAAAGCACCAGTTGTTTTTCGGAGAAAAAAAGCCGCTGCATCCGTATCCGACTTCGGTGGAGGCGATGCACGAGACGCTCAAACAGCACGGCGTAGAACCGAATTCCGATTATGACGGCAACTTCTTCGCCTCGATGCAAAGATGCGGATGGCTCATCAAAGGCAAGCCGGTGCATGACTGGATCGCCACGTATGCCGCGAGACTCGCGAAAACTACCCCCACAAAATAAAAAGAAAATAATTGTTGACGCACGGACGCAGCCCGCTAGATTCGACCCCATGAACAACACGAACACCACCAGCGCGGCCCGCGACGAAAGGCAAAAGTTTGCAGTATTCACCACGAACCGAAACACCGGCAGCTTTTCGCATATCGGCACGTTCGACACGAATGAAGAAGCCGAAGCGAAAGCGGCGGCAAATCGCGGCGGCAACTGGCACGCATGGGTGGAAATCGCCCGATAAATTCGCCCTCACATGAGAACTAAAGGAAGCTGCAAATTCGACCCATACTGGAAAATCGAGCGATGGAACGCCAAGCTCATGTGCTGGCAGGTCATTCAGGTCACATACCCGACACTCGAAATGGCGAGACTTCACGCCGAGGTCGGGCAGGGAAAATATCGCATCACCGAATGCACAGAGAAGGGATTCACGATACTGCCATGACGCAATTCACCATGTTTGCGCCGGAGCAATCCGAGGCGAAGAAATACAGCGCGAAGATCGAGGCTCCGATCTACGAACCGAAAAACCAGCAACCACATGTGGTCACGCTCTGCAATGACGGGAAAACGCGCGAGCTTCTGCGCGAGATTGACGATTCGAGCCTGCCGGATGCTGAGAAGGCGTTTCTACGCGCGGCGGCACACCGCCACAGCGTTTTCAATTACGAACGCTGTGCGGACTACTACGCGCACGCCACGCCCGAAATGCAGCGACTCATGGAACGCTCCGCGCTTGTCATTATTGACTTTAACGCGGCCATCGAAAACGGATTTGTGAGACTCTGCGACGAAATCAAAGGCCAATTTTTGGAGGAATACAACGATGGAAAAGCTACCTGATACTTTTGCCGTTTTCATCCTCACGCACGGAAGGCCGGATAATGTCATCACGGCAAAGACGCTCGCCAAGTGCGGCTACACCGGCAAACTGTTCTTCATCGTGGACAACGAGGACAAGACGGTGGACCGCTACATTGAGAACTTCGGGCGCGAGCGTGTGATGATCTTCCGCAAGAAGGAAGTCGCGGACGCCTGCGACGAGGGCAACAACTTCGATGAGCGGCGCACAATCCTCATGGCGCGCAACGCCTGCTTCGACATCGCAAAAGCAATTGGCGTGACGCACTTCTTGCAGCTCGATGACGATTACTACTACTTCGGCTATCGCTTTGAAACCGGGGCGAGGAAAATCATCAATCTTAACGCCGCGTTTGCAATCGTCTTGAACTACTACAAGTCGGCGAACATCGCGTCCATCGCATTCGGGCAAGGCGGCGACCACATCGGCGGGTTTTCTGGAATCAAATTGAAACGCAAGTGCATGAACTCTTTCTTTTGCTCAACCGAACGCCAGTTTCGATTCGTCGGCGCGATGAACGAGGACGTGAACACGTTCACGACGCTCGGGAGCAGGGGGAGCCTTTTCTTGACGTTCACGGGGCTACAACTCGACCAGAAGGACACGCAATCGCAAGCGAGCGGAATTACCGAAATGTATCTCCGTTTCGGCACGTTCTGCAAGGCGTTCACGACCGTGATGATGATGCCTGGGAGCACGAAGGTTTCGATGATGAACACGAGCAACCCGCGCATCCATCACCTCATCAACTGGAGGGCAACCGTGCCGTGCATCGTCCGAGAGACGCACCGCAAAGCGGACATCACCGACACGCTGGCAGGGCTGGCCGAGGACGCCGCCGAGGCAGCACAAGACCGATAACCCCATGAGAA
>Ga0208234_1000130_pt1 | contig 12014 bp, 12 predicted proteins | sample LakMenEpi27Sep12_FD_150741 | JGI IMG/M metagenome (GOLD analysis project Ga0208234, IMG submission 150741) | Freshwater microbial communities from Lake Mendota, WI - 27SEP2012 deep hole epilimnion (SPAdes) | ecosystem: Environmental > Aquatic > Freshwater > Lake > Epilimnion/Euphotic zone ...
CCCTTCTTGCATTGCTGCCATAAAAAATGCTAAGTCTTCTATGTCTCCACCAAGTTGTCTAATAACTGGGGCTACTTTAGGAATTGCCTGAGTAATATCATCTAATGCAACTACTGTTTGGTTTTCAACTGCGTTTAAAAAATTAATAGTTTTATCTAGTTCTTTTCCAGTAGCACCAAAAGCGTTTTGAATAGCGATTGTGGCCTCTAGGGCCTGATCTTGTGCTACACCACCCAACACCGATAGTTTTGTTGCTTGAGCAACAACATTCTCTAATTGTTTTCCAGCATTGCCAGCAGCGGCTGCATCTGCAGCCATCTTCATAGTATCTACTACGGTAACACCATATTTTGTATATTCGTTTGCTAGTTTTTTAATACTTACTAAAGCAGCGTCTGTTTCTGATTTAGATGTAAACATATCTCCGTATACTTTTTTAAATCTTATTGCCTGCATTTCCATATCTTTAAATGTTCTAATTGCTGTAGACCCTAAAATAGTAAGTGGAATTGTAAAACCCACCATCAACTGACGACCAGCCCATTGAGTATTTTTACCAAAATTTAAAAGTTTGGTTGTTCCAGTATCTAATAACTTATTAAATATTTGTTGTTTTTGTATTGCTAATTGCATAGAAGTAGTTGCTTTTGAGTAATCAAGAGATTTAGGAACAATCTTTACTGCTCTCATAGCACCATCTGCAGCACGACCAAGTTCTATATGTCTAGCCTGTAATTCTTTTACTCTTTCTTCAGCAACTTTTGTAATAGTGCTAAATTCTTTTCCAAATAGTTTTCCAAAGGTTTTTGTAGAGGCCATTGAATATCTAAAATATTCTCTAGCAGAAAATTTATTTTTTTCTAAAGCGTTAGTAAATCTTTCAGTTTCTGTATGAACTTTGCCCATAGAGGCAGTAAATTTTCCAGTGGCGTTTATATTGTGAATTAAACTTGCATTAAAATCATTTTGTACACTTCGTGCTTGAGCACTACCTTGAATAATATTCTTATTAAATGATTGTATTTGTTTTTCTAAAGACTTTAATTTGCCAAGAGCCTCTGCAATATTAACATCAATATTAATATTAGTATTTATATTTTCAGCCATTAATCAATTACCTCGTAATCAAGGCCCTCCCCAATTCCAAAGCCAGCCCTTTTTGCTGCAGCCCCATTTAAAGAAACAATATCATTAGGGTTATTACTTTTACCTTTACTAAAAGCCTTTGCTTTTATTCTTTCCCATTCATCTTGTGCGTCAGCACTAGTACCCTTGTCTATGTCAACACCTTGCAAGGCACCTAAAAATTTTCTGTCAGTATGGTCTTTTTCTCTTTTTGCTTCGAGAATGGCCACTAACTCAGGCATCGATAAACTATCCTCCAATTCTTGATAATCTTTCCAATTACCAAGAAGAAATACTTCAGATTCTATAGGTACAAGATCTAAATCTGACCACTTAGAGCCGCTGTTGCGGCTAGAAGGTTTGGGTCGTTAAGTTTAACCCCTGAAGCAATTTCAATTATTTTGTATACTGTTGGTAAATCAATTACATCTTCTAGTTTTTTTCTGTCTGTTGATAATTCTGGACTGTATTGTTGCATAGCAATTTGAACACAATCTATTAATAAATCCATTGATTTATCGTTATCTGATGCTACATCTACGTTATCTAACCCCTGAAACTTTTTCATAAAATCTCTTAATAAAGAAATTTTTAAAGGTCTTAAAGTTAACTTTGTACCGTCTATTAACTCTATCTCTACAACTTGGTAAACACTTGTTGCCATTAAATCCTCCTATGGATATATTAAAATTATAGCATAAAACAGACTTAAAACAAAGGCTGTTGGACAATAGGACTATCGCAAGAATCCCAAGTTTTTGTCAATAAGGATATGCATGTTGAAAATTCAAGTGCATTTGTAGCATGAGGAACTCCAATAGGGGTTCTAAAACAAAATCCCCTACCCCCCGTTATGCTAAGTTGCTCACCTGTATTACTGTCTATTGTTGTTAAAATTATAGATCCTTCTGTTACTAAAAAATATTCAACAAATTCTGGATGATAGTGATTTCCCCTAGTTTGATGTGGGTAAAAATATAACATAGTAAACTCTTTTATATCTTCTTCTGATACCCAACTTAGAATTGCACCTCTACCATCTTTAACTGTAGATAGGTTTATTGCTGGATTTAAAATTTCTATTTGACCTAAATAAAAAGACATTTCTTACCTTTCCTAGATAAAAATTATAGCACAAAACCCACCCCCTTAAAGAGAGTGGGCTAAGTGTTTATGAATTTATCTTAAACGGTACGATCAACAATTTTTCCGTAAGATCCGTTTGCTGCTGAGAGCAAGCGGAATGTTACTTCAAACATTGATGGTTCGTCACGTTTTGCTGAAACTGTTACATTTTCAATTGAAAGTGCACGGTTTGCAACATAGACACGTTCTTTAGTTGTGTTTGGGTCACCAGTTCCTGGACCAACTGCAGCGATTGCTCGCTCCAATGGTACGTCTCCGATATCTCCAGACAATAACTCAAGTGTTTGACCATTAGATGTAGATGAGTTGCCTGTTAGGTCAGCATCATCTCCTGCAATTGCAGTTACAAGGTTTTCCAAAGTTGCTTCACCAAATGCGGTGACTAAACTTACGGTCATTCCTTGCTTGTACAAACGAGCAACGTCTAGTAATTGATCAACTTGAACTTCACCAAAGTCTGGTTGGAATTGCATTTCCAAACCATTCATTGTGTAGCCTACGTTTGACCAATATGCTGCGTCTCCTGCTCCGCCTGATAAAGTTTCTTTAAAACTTGTACCTTGTACGAATGCTGGAAGTCCGTTTGCACTTGCTGCGGCTGCAGAAAATTTGTATGCGGAAAGTGCTTCATAATATTCTAATGAATAGTCTCCGATAAAAAGTGCTGCGGCACCTACGATAATCTGTTTTGAATCTCCACGAGTATAAGCCATGTTTTTTTCCTCCTCTAGTTTTTAATAGTGGGGGCGTTCCTCAGTACAATTATATATCTTGTTTATGCAAACTTACTATTTATTGGCAGCATATGATAGTCTGCCTTTATTATAATATCTTGAGAAAAAACACTTCTTTGATCATCTAAGGTAGTAGCGTCTTTTAAGTATGTTGTTTGATAAGCATTTACACAATGAAGCATAATTCTATGATTCCCCCCGTAATATTGCCTCATAAAGCCATTAATGTCTGAGGCAGCCTCATCTTCCCTATCTATAATTTCTACCAACCTATTAGTAATAATCCTTGTTACAGCATAGTCATATGTTGTTACCTTAAATCTTGACTGAACACCCTTTATAGGATAAAAGTATTTATACTCTCCAGATCTAGACTTTATAAAATCATCATAAATTATTGTTAGTTCATCTGGAATAGATGTCTCTGGTAGTCTTACCCCAGCATTTGTTACAGGGTATATAGGTACAACCATAAGACCATTAGTATCTTTAATTTGTCCATACTTAGCAAACCCTGGAAGTTGAATAAGTTCATTAAAAGCATACTTTAAAATATTCAAAGTAACATCTTCTGCTGCCACACTAGCAGACATGGTCCAAAATTGAGGATCTTTAATGTCTGGAAGCAATATAGGACTAGCCAATGAAATCATCTCCTGGCATAGTTGCTATCCATTGCATTGCAGAATTCTTACCTAAATTTCTAGGATTACTACTTATAGTAGATCCTTTAATATTTTTTTTATAGGCATTTGCATTTTCTAGATGTTGATAAAATTTTATAGATCTTAAATATATTTGAGAGAAATAGTTTTTATAAAATTCATTAAAAGATCTAACAAAAGATCCTCTAACTGCTTCTCCTCCAGGATTTGCTATTGTTATAGGTCCCTTTCTAAAAAACTCTTCTCCATCTATTTCAAAGAATAGGGACTGTGCTTCTTTCTCTGAAACTGTTACCGTTTCTCCATATTCCATAATGCTTGCTTTATCATAAAATGGTTCAGTAGAACCATCTTTAATGCTTGAAGATTGAGTTAGTTCACCATCAACACTAACGGACTTTCCAACAGATATTGTTTTTAAATTAAAAAGTCTTTCTCCAGGATTGCCTATTTCGCCCCATTCATAAACATGATGTAGCATTTCTGGATGCATCCTTGCTAAACCATCTAAATAATCATAAAATGTTTTGACGCTTATTCTAGCAATTTTAGATGCTATTTTGCTTTCACTTTTCTTTGTTTCATCAAGATATCCATTTGAATACTGAATAATATTATTTATAGTTTTAGTCATTTTCTTAGTATCAAAAGAGGTACGTATCATTAGTATAATACCTCTTCTTGTTTTTTAGACCTAGACAAGTATCCTTTATAAAATTGTTTATTATGGTCTGGACCATACTGTATTACAAATGATTTTAATTCAAATTGAACCCTTTTATTCAATGTATCTTCCCAAACATAATCTCCCCTAGGATCTTTTATATCTGTTATAAGTATTTCAGATATTGGGTAAAAAGTACCATTTTTCTTTTTTTGTATATTATCATTAGTTCTTAATATAGCATCAGCATTTAATTCAAATAATGATTTAACATTAACACTTTCAGGACTTAAAGTTGTTTTATCTGATGCTTGAGATATAGTTGAACATTTAATAGTTCTATCATATACCCAGGTTTTCTTCATTGATCCTAACTCATCTTGCTTAGTATCTGCGTAATATATCTCTGCAGTCATAGGGTATAAGACATCATCTAAACTTGACTTAGGTAACATTTACAACACTCCGACACGAATAGACTTTTGATACTTCTCCAATATTCTATCTACAATACGATTTCCAGTAGTAGATGTCCAATTTTTAGAAAACTTAATCTTAAAGTCATCATTATCAAAAGACTCTATGTACTTATTAATATATCTTAGATTATCTTGAACTATATCTTGCATCAATAGTTGAGATGCCTCTTGGATATCTTGAGGAATAACCCTCCATCCAAAGTCTCCATCAACCACATATTCATACCCGTCAAAAAAGTCTACATCTAAAAATCTATCTCTCCATATTTTAGGATAATTTATTCTATTAGTTTCTGGAATATCAAGAACAATAGCATTCAATTGTTTATTAACTCTATATGTTGATTCATTGCTTTCCGAGGTAGAATCATAAATAAGTTCTCCATTCTCATACAACTTATATAAATTATGAATATTTTCATCAATTAAAAGTTGATCAGTTCCATCCCCAATAAACTCTTTTTCTTTTCTTACATAATTAAATCCACCTGTATGTGAATCTATAATATATCTAGCAATTCTTTCATATTCTGTAGCCTCTGAAGTTTTAATATTTAATAATGAAGCAGTTGATGCTATATTGCAATATGGTCTTATTACATCTAGATTTGTCATGTTTACTATGTTATCTAAGTTATCTTTTACTGAAACGGAGAGTTGGCCAGTATATGTTAGGTAATGATTTGGAAGTGTAAATACTGCAAGCCCTGATTGGTTTGCTATAGCACTTGCTGAGTATGAGGTAGATGTTATTAAATCATCTAGATCTAAAGTATATGATCCGCTTGCTGTTAGTCCAGAAAATGATGCAGATAATGAAGTAGAATTATTTAATCTTAAAATTTCCATTAATACACCTCTAAATTATTATATCATTTATAAATAAATAAATAAGAGGGGAACATTTCTGCTCCCCTCTCTAATTAGTTGTTAAGGATATTATCCTTGTGCAACTGCGATAGCACTGGTTTCTTCAACTTGAACGCCGAAACGTAAGAAGACAGTATATTCTACTGTATCTTTCTTAGGTTGGAATTCACGATGAACTGTGACATCTCTTTGGAAACCCCAAATACGATTTTCAGGGAATGTTAGAGATACACGGTTTGCAGGCATCAAAGGAACTTCCAATAAAGGAAGACCTAGTACACGGTACTGCAATGGAGCACCGAGGATTTGTGGTTCTTGACCAGCAACAACTCTTTCAACGATTCTTTCGCTGTTCAGGTTACCTGAAGAGCCAAGACCGTTGATAATGTTTGATACTGTTTCTGTGTCTGCATAGAACTTCATTGCTGAACGTGAAGCACGATATTTACGAGGCATTGCAAGCACAAGTGCTTGTAAGTCTTCGATATCTGTACCGAATGTTGCAGTGTTTGTAGAAGTGTCTTCTTTTGCAACAAAACCTTCCATGATGTTCAAGAATGCATTTGAACCAGAACCTACTCCGTTGATTGCGAGATCTTCGAGATCATTTGCGAAAGCACGAGTCATTGTACGGACCAAGTGGTCTTCCAATCCTGCACCTTCCAAGTTGTCTTCGAGTGCTTCAGTTGATACTTCCCAGTCAAGACGAATCTTCTTTGTAGAGATTTCTACCTTTGTGAAAGTAACACCAGCGTTTGTGTAAGTTGCATCTGCTTGTGCAGCGGCACGGATTACACGTTCTCCAACGTTAAGTTTTTCAAGTTCAGCAGCGTTTGTACGCATTGTTACTCTGCGTCCATCTCTTGCTAGTACTTGTTGTTCGAATATGTATTCGATAAATTGGCGTGATTGCTCAGGAGCAAGAATACCTCCGTCATTAGCGGAACTTCCTGCAACACCAAGGTCTCCTGCGGCTGGGGTGCTTACACCTCCAATACCACCAGAAACGATAGATCCTGTAGCAGCAGCCTTTTCTAAAATTTCTTCTGCCATAATTATTTCACCTCCTAGTGAATGTTAACGATATAGGTCAGCGGAATTGAGGAAACGCCCGCCCCACATCGATCCTTTCTTTATTTGTGTTTCTTCCTGTACGAACCCGCCAAGGTCGCCAGACTTACGGACAGCGGTATCATCTTCTAGTGAATCTACACGCTTTCCAAACTCTTCTACATTGTTTTTAATTCCAGCAACTTCCTCTTTTGCTGAATCAATGCTTTTTTGTAATTCTGCCATTTTGTCATTTAATGACTTTACGGTTGTCACCAAGTCTCCAAGTGCTGAAGCAACTGTGTTTTGAATCTCATCAACTGATTCTTGTACTGTATCTACAGCCTTTGCTAAATCAGCAGGTGCTTCTTCAGCACTTACTTCTTCAGCAGGAGTGGTGGCATCAACGTCTGATGCTGGTGCATCTGCTACTGCTTCTGCTGGTGCGTCTGCTACTGCTTCTGCAACTGCTTCTGCTGGTGCGTCTGCTTGTGCTTCTGCCACTTCTGCAACATCATCATGTTTTGTAATTTCTTGATCTGCCATATTATTCCCCTCCTTGATAGGATTATCAGCCTTGGCTACTTTATCACCAAGTCTATTTTTCTGTGATTTTAATAAATCTTTTACCACAGAATTCTTTTCTGAATCGTTTGATTCTACGAAACCAATATTTGTCATACCCTTGTCACATGAAGGGCATGAAGAGTCTTCGTCTTTTGAAAGTCTAATTAGTGAATCTGATTCACACCAGTAAACATTTTCAAGATCTACTTTACTAATGATACCATCAATTTTATTACTACCGTCTGCTATTTTTTCAATTGATACAATATTTGCAAATTGATTAGCAGGATTATCTACTAATGATAATTCTTGGAGGTCATAGTCCTTAATAACCCTGATAGCCTTATCCAAGTCGGGGTCGTATACGCTGTCCGATTCCTTGATACTGCCACCAATAGAAAACCCAGAAAGAGTACCATCAAGAACCTTTTCCCAAGTATCTTGAGCACCTTTAGAAATATATGCATCTACGTACACCCCATTATAAAACTTATCTTCTTCTCTATTATAAAATTTATCTGATTTGAATGACATTACTCTACCGACTGCGATAGGCATATGCATCTCTCTTAGGTTACCACGAAATCTTTCAAAGGCTTTAACACTAACATCTGTTGGAACTATGTCATGTTGTTTGTCAACATTGTCAAGGGTAGCAAATCCTGATACCATACGTTTTTCTTTATCTACTTTGCCAATAGGCATAGATAGTCTAATATTATTTTCTTCAGAGTGCCAAAAGGCTTTAGTTAAATTAGTCATTCTACCTCTATTATAATAAGTGTTTATAGACACTTTATAATATTATAGCATTTATTCTTGAGATCTGCCTTCGCCCTGTGCACTTCTACCTCTTGTGGTAGATGTTGAGTCGGATGCGTTGTTAGTTCTTTCTTGGTCTCTGCGTCTATTTCCACTTGCCTGTGCTGTTTGTTCTGCTCTGGCTTGTGCTCCTAAAAGGACTGGATCTGTGCCACCTGGTCTTGCTGGGTACCCAATTCTTTCACGAACTTCATTTGGAACAACAACCTGCATACGCAAATATCTTTCGTCTATCTTACTTTGAGTATCTTCATCAGTTAAAGTTAACTCATTGAATTTAAGCAAAAGCATATCGGTCTTTTCTTTAATAAGTTTATTTATTGTCTTTTCAAGATTTCTTTGTGCTGGTCTAGCAACTTGCTCTTTAAAGGTTCTATCGGCAACTAGGGCTGAGGCTATTGATACACCTTCACCTCCACCTACCTTTGAAAATGGAACTTGGTGTGCCATTAAGATATCGTCACGATTTGCCTTACGATATTTTTCAAATGACCCATCTTGAATACCATTTTCGATTGGATCTAGTTTAAACTCTACCTTGTTATCTGGACCATCTGATGGAAGAGGAATATAAAGGGTTCTGTGATTTTGACCTTTTAGTCCTGCTTGCATAAATCTAAAAAACTTATCTTCTGCATCTGGGCTAAGTCTTGCACCCTTTAAAGTTGCAATATATCTAGGAACTGCTTTATTTTCAAAATAGTCAACATTGTATTTTGCTGCTAATTCGTTACCCACCATAGATGTTGCAGCAGCAACTGTATCTGGAACTCCATAGTATGAGTTCTTTGGAGAGTACTTCTTAATGTGAATTAATTCGTTTGGCCTAGGATCAGTTGTTACTGTGTTTGCATTTTTACCTTGAAAGTTTCTAAAATATACTACCTTTTGATTTACTATTTGAATATACCCATCACGCATACGGCGTACACGAATTGTAGTTGCTGGGATATGGCCAATGTAGCCAATCTCTCCATTTACTTTACGACCAATTTCAATATATCCGTTACCTGTTGATTCTGCATCAATATATGCTTTTTCTAAAATATGGCTAAAGGTATCTTCATCATTTAAACTTTCTAACCACTCGGTTAAAGAAGCCTTTGCTCTTTGTATTTTTCTTTGTGCTCTCATTAATGATTCTTCATTTGGTGCTTCTTCTAGTCTTGCCAATACTGAATCTGTAATTTCAAAACCATATCCAAGTCCAACTATGTTTGATACTTTTGCTGAAATTGCTGCGTGATTTGCAAATGAGTTTTCATAAAAATAAGAAAGTTCATCTAAATTGTATGGTGGTAGAACAACATCAAATAAACCGTAGGCTGTAACCATATCCATTTCTGGAAATAGTTGTTTTGACTTAGTATTACCAACACCTGTAAATGCCTTACTTACAACTCTATTAATCTTTCTTTTAAAATTATGATCTATTCCATTATAAGATTTTACTATTTCTGCATCAACATTAAAAGAATCTATTTTTTCTTTAGGTTGTGCTTTATCTAAATTATCTATTTTTGCTATTGCATCATTATTATCTTCCATTTTTTCTCATTCCTTCTTGGGCAAGCATCCATGCACCTATGTCTGTTTCGCTAGGAATTAATCCTTCTTTCATTCTATGAATTTGATTTTGATGCTCTTCGTCACTAACTCTATTTACACCAGCCATGAAATGGACCTTTCCTGCAGGAGCACCATAGTGTTCTGCCGCTTGTCTTATTTTTGCCATCTTTTCTAAATCATATGGTCTTCCTGGAACATTCATTATATTACCGTTACCATCACCAAATGGTTTACTGTCAAAGTCACATAACCAAACGTAAACTCCCCAGTCTGATTTTTTTTCTATTACTGTTAACTTAGGCTTACCATTATTTTTGAGTTTTGGCTTATTCATGTACACAAGTATACCATATTATACTGGTTTGACAAGTCTTGTCTCCCATGTAACGTTAGAAAATAGGTCTGCCCCATTTGAATTAAACAATATTGTTGCATTATCGTCAATTACTACACCAGCAGTTCCAGAATATGACTCTAAAATATTCTTTCCATCTATTGCAAACTTAAACAACTCTACTGGTGCGTACAACTCTGTCCATGTGTATACCAACCAATCATCCCATTGATTTTCTGTAGTAATAGACTCAGTCTCTGTTTCTATATCTGTAAACCTTGCTTCTTGCCAATTTCTACTTCCAACCGTAAAGTTTGATGTAATCTGTGGCTTTTCATAAATTGAAATATTATTATATAAGGCTCCTTCATATAGTTCTAAACTTCCAGATGCTAGGGGAGACTGTATGCTTGATCCAAAGGCTATTACGATAGAAGTCCATTTAAGTGGATTAATTATTGGATTTTTAATTAGATATCCATCTTGGTAAAATAGTATATCTCCTACGACTTCATTGATAATATCTGATATGAATCCAGTTTCAACGTCATATCCTTTTAATATACCCCTTTTTCCATTGTCTATAGGTTCAATAAAAAAGTCATAAGTTTTATCAATAGTGGATACCCTGGCAATTTTTTTAGTAGAGTCTATTAAATTGTCTTTATTGTACATAGCCCAAAATTGAATACCACCTAAAAAGTATGAAGCCTTTCTATTTTTATTAATAGGGATTGAAAAACCTCTTTCTGCTTGAGAGGTATAAGGCAACATTGTTATTCCAGAATTTCCAGTCAAATATAGGTATGGGGAAGTTTCTGGGTATATAGTAAATGGATTTTTATCTTTAAAAGAATATGTCCTATTATATTTTGCTACTGGATATATTTTATTACCAGACCTAGTTCCTATTTCAGTAAAGGTCTTTTCATTGGTTACTAGAGATGATAATAACATCTTTCTAATTTGTAATGGTTTATTACTTATACCCTCGACTTTAGCCTCAATATGAATAGTAATATAGTAGTCTTTAAAATCAACTAGTTCTTTAGGTGGAATTATAATTGTTCCATCTACTACTTCAAATTTTGTTTCTATTACATCGGTTGTGTTATCAAAGTCTAGAACTCTTCCTGCACCAATTTCTTGAGTATTTGTATATGTTGAGTATGCAATATTTCCAACATTATCGCTATCTTGTAAAGTAACATATGTTTTTACTAGATCCGATAGGGCATAAGAACTTGCAGAAGGAGAGGTTAAAACCTGAGTAGGAATATCAATATTAAACTGAATCATGTCTAGATCAAAATACTGTAAACCACCAGCACTAGTTACTTGCTTTCCAAAATATGAAAGGGGTATAGAGTCTTCCCAATATCCAGCACAACTTACATCTAAGTTTAAATATGTAGGGGTTAAAATTGGCTTAACGGTATAGTTTCCTACATACTCCATATCTGAACTAGAAGAATCTGATAAGGCAATACCCTCATCGTCAAACAAACTATATGTATCCTTTTCGTGAAAGAACAAATTATTAAAAGTAAACTGATATAGTTTACCAGAGTAAGTTGAATCTCCGTAACCTAAAAGACTCAAAGATACATTTTGTGGATTAGCAAAAAAATTACCTACGGTATCTGGATAGTTTATTCTTAACTTATCAATATCTACCCCAGCAATAAAATCTGATGATTCAAGAATTGATATATTTTTGATCAATGTATTATTATAAATATACTTTAATCCACTAACATCTACGGTTACTTTAAAAACATTATTGTTATTAGAGTTATAAAAATACATCAAAGTTTCTGGAGTCTCTACTGCTGGCAATTCATCTTCTGTTCTAAATACTCCATATATTGAAGCCACATTGTTTTGAATTGGTTTAATAGTGTCAAACTCAATTGAAGAGTTAACATTGTCATACCCTAGATTTGGCTTAAGTGTAAAAAATGGAGCAGACGCACTAGACTGTATAAG
>Ga0208234_1000134_pt1 | contig 11833 bp, 9 predicted proteins | sample LakMenEpi27Sep12_FD_150741 | JGI IMG/M metagenome (GOLD analysis project Ga0208234, IMG submission 150741) | Freshwater microbial communities from Lake Mendota, WI - 27SEP2012 deep hole epilimnion (SPAdes) | ecosystem: Environmental > Aquatic > Freshwater > Lake > Epilimnion/Euphotic zone ...
GTTGACATTTTTGCATTCGGTTACACCCACTTGAAAGCTAAACTTGTCAGCTTATTTACTGCTGCTAAAGTAGAAGACTGCTAATTTGGCAGATTCTACAGAAAAGCATTATATTTGCATAAACCAACTAAACAATATAAATCATGGCAACTAAATTAAACGAACAAGAGATCGAAGCAATCAAAGGCTTCCAACAAAAGACTCAAAACGTAATTATGGATTTGGGTAAGATCGAACTCCAGATGAATGACTTGCTTTCTGTAAAAGAGAAAGTAAAAGAAGCAATGGCTGAAGTAGTAAAAGAACAGAATGAGTTCTTCCAATCTATTGAAGCTAACTACGGTAAAGGTCAGATCAATTTGGATACCTTTGAGCACATTGCTGCTGAAGCTCCTGCAGAACCTACTATGTCTGTAGTAGAGTAATCTCTAATTATTTTTAATTTTAATAAAAAGACTCCTTCGGGGGTCTTTTTTATTAGTGATTAATTGTTTATATTATAGTGTACACTATAGTCGTGTACTCTTATATTTATAAAAAATGCTTCCCGTAGGTTCAAATTATAAAAGCACAGGATGTTCAGAGGTATCATCTAACTGCGTTATCTGGCAAGGTCCTAACATTCCTTGTTTAAGTCTTTGTAAAGGAGATACAGTAAGTGAAGTAGTTGCAAAACTGGGTGAACAGTTATGTGATGTTTTAACTGATTGCTGTATTGATATTGCAACTTTAAACTTATCATGTCTTAGTTTAGGTTCTACACCAGCTAATTCTACAGCTTTAATACAAGCTTTAGTAACTAAAATTTGTAGTTTACAATCACAGATTAGTGCTATTAGTGTTCCTCCTGCAGCTAATTTAACTTGTTCAGTAGCAGCTTGTTTGCAAGCAGCCGCTGGTGGTGCAACATTAGGTGTTGTATCATATGCCCAGTTATTAGGAACTAGGCTTTGTACATTAGAAACAACAGTTACTACTTTACAATCTAGTGTGGTTAGTAATAGTAATTCTATTACAACTATTAATAACACCCTTTCTTCTTTAAGTACAAACTATGCACCTAAGAATTCTACTTACGTTTGTTTAAGTAGTGGTTCTGCACCATTGACTACAATTGTTTCTACTATTGAACAGAAGCTTTGTGATCTACAATCAGTTGTTGGAACTCCGGCTTTATTATCAGCCAGCATTGTTCCTTACTGTGATATCTCTAATGAGCCTGCTTTAAGTACTACTGGTACTATGGCAAGTGCTTATTCAGATAGATGGAAGACTACTGTATCTACTGTAGCAGATAGCGTAAACAATCTTTGGATTACAATCTGTGATTTACGTAATGAAATTGAGTCATTAAAAGCATGTTGCACTAAAACTTGTGCTGATATTGATTTAGGTTTCTTACTAGATATGACATCTAGTACAAACCTACGTGTACGGTTAACTGGGACTAGTGTAATTCCTTCAGGTTTTGTACAATGTCCTACACCAGGATCAACTATTACATTATCTGTAGCATCTCCAGTAAGTAATATTCCTTTTACTGAGACCTACAACTTCCCTAATATTGCTAACTTAATTGGTGGTACTAACTATTATGATTTGAACTTGTCTAGCACTCAGTTAGATTTGTCTGGTTCTTATCAAGTAGCTATTGCTTATTGTTTCACTGATAACCAAGGTTTGGTTTGTCAGAATACTTTAACCTACAACGTTACCTCTAATATTAGTTGTCCTACATTATCATTATCTTCTGCTTTATCTGGAACAACCTATACTCTTAGTTATAGCTTTAATAACGTTTACTCGTCTAGCTCTACTAAGAAATATAGAATCAAATTGTATACTAATGCTGATGCATTGCTTTCACAAAGTACTACTAACATTGCAAATACATATGGTGGAACTATTAGTGGTACACTTCAAGGTCTTACAGTTGGAACCTACAAGGTAGAAATTTCAATTATTGATGTAGCATCTGGAGTAGATGTAGTTAGCAAAGTTTGTCCTAAACAAACTACCGTTGTTGGTTCAGGCAGTTGTCCTCCAATAAGCAACCTTAATTCCTTTATAATTAACTAATCATGAGCTGTAATTGTCAACCAAAACCCTGTGGCTGTGAGGATACCAAATTGGTATCCCCAGTTACTACTGAATGTGCTATCTCTGAACTATGTGATGAGGTAGTAAGTTTTGAATGCGTTAAATATACCGGTAATGATATTTATACTATTGATATCAAGAAGAATGAGCGTCTTGATTTAGTAGTAAAAAAATTAGTATTATATTTAACTAATCCAAACTGCTTTAATCCACTAGCTACTTGTCAATCAATCAAGAATTTTAATATTAGTAATGTTAAACAAACAGAAGCAACTGTCAGTTATACTGTTCCTGGTGCTCCTGCTACTATTACTTCAACTAAATTACAATGGTCTACAGATCCTGCGTTTGTAACGGTTACAGGTTCTCAGTCAATTCTTGTTAGTGCTACGCCTAAGTGGACTATTATTAACTTGTCAGCAAACACAACTTATTATGTAAGATTACTCACCAGTACTTCTGGTAGTGCTGATTGCTGCACATCTATCACCTTATCATTTAAAACATTAACAACCTAATGGCATCTTTATATTTAACTTTTACTCCTCCTAACCCTACACCAGCTCTTGGTTATTTGGTAAAATACAGAGTTAATTCTCCTCAAGGAGCATGGCAAAGTATGGTTTTTCCACAATCTAGTGGACCAATTCAGTTAGCAGGATTAACATCAACTGTTTATGATGTTGAAGTATATGCACGTTGTGGTTCTGGCGAAAACGTAACGCTTAGCTTAGTATCATCTGATACAACTATTGTACAAAGTTGTACTAGTTATACAGTTAATAATCCTACAGGAAATCAACTACTTATTAATTATGAAGCTTGTGGTACAAGTGGTGAAGAAGTTAATATGACTGTTAATGCTGGAACTACTATTTCATTATGTATTGTTACTGGACAGTATACAGCCGCTTCGGGGTTAGTTGTTACCGCAGGTAGTGCTTGCGTACCACCACTTTAATTTGGATAATTAAAAATCATTTACTATATTAATATTGTATAAGTACTAAGAGGGTTTGTTGGTTTACCCCTCTGATTAGACCCCGGTGTAAAAAGCCGGGGTTTATTTTATAATAACTTGATTATAAACTATTTTTACTACATTTGATAAAACAATTACCGCATGTATTCACAAGAATTAAAAGATAAGGTAGCCAAAAGTAAAGAATGGAAGCTATCTAATATTGAGTGTGCAAGAAGAATTGGTATTACTTTAGATGAATATTTAAAGATTAAAAAGTCTCTAGGATTTAAATCTAAAAAATTAAAATACAATTCAGAACATAATGTAGAAAGAATTAATTCGGAGTCTTATGATTTAGAAAAAGGCACAGGTAAGATAGAGAAATTAGTATCAGTTAATCCTAAAACCCCTGAAGAGATTATAGAGATCTTGGGTATAGATACTACAGAGTGGAAGTTATCTCAATATTGGAATAAGGAGAGAAGTGATAAATGGTTAGTATCAGCTTTAGTAACTAAAGTAGTAAAGACTAAAGAAGATTATCTAAAAGACATCATAGAAAACTTTAAACCGGATTATAAACCAGTAGTAGTAAAGAAGCAAAAGAGACACCGATATGTAAGCTGTGTACTATCTATGCAAGATATGCATATTGGTAAGGATGGTAATGATGATATCATAGAACAGTACTTTGCTTCACTAGAACAACTTACAGAGAGTGTATCTAATAATTACTTTATAGATGATCTAGTGTACGTTGTGGGTGGTGATATATTAAACATGGATACGTTTAATGGTACTACTACATCAGGTACTCCGGTAGAGAACTCTGATAAAGCCTACAAAGTATATGCTGAAGCTTTTGATGCCCTATACCGGGGCATTCGTTTTTTAAAGGAGAGGTGTGAGACATTACATATAATGTTTATACCCGGTAATCATGATAGACTATCATCTTATCATCTAGTACACGCTCTCTCTAAAGCTGTACAAGAGGATGGTATAGTATGGCATGCTGATTATGCAGAGAGAAAAGTACTTACGTTTAACAATAACTTCTTTGCATTTGAGCACGGAGATGTAAATACTAAGAACTCATTACTAGTTTATGCTACTGAATTTTCAGAGCCCTGGGGTAATACTAAATTTAGAACTCTATATACTGGACATTACCATAAGAAGAAAACTGTAGAGTATATTACAGAGGATGAAATAACTGGTTTCTCTATAAAGATTATTCCTAGTCTATCTAAAACAGACTACTGGCACTACCATAATAAGTTTATTGGTAGTAAGAGAGCTGCCCTTATTGAGGTTCATGACTATGACAATGGTAAGATTGGAGAGTTTGTTTATAACTGTATTTAATCTGGATTAAATTTTGTATCTTATTAATGTAGTCAAGGTATGAGAGGATATAAAGCACCTGATTTACATGCCTCAAGGCTGAGAATAAAACCTAAGAGAATCTTAACAAAAGATTTTTTAGCAGAGTTCAAGGAGAGGCATCCTGAGTTTTCTACATTAGATGACAAAACTATCAAGAAGATAGTGATGAAGTTTAATGAAAATATTTGGAAAGAGGTAATTGCGTATAGAGATGGAGTTGAGTTACCAGAAAGTCTGGGATACCTGTTCATAGGTACCTGTACATTTAACCGTGACACTAATGTAAATTATGGTCTATCAGTTAAATACGGTAAAGAAATAAAGAACAGGAATCTAGAGTCAGATTCTAAGTTAGCTAAGATTTTCTATACAAACTATCAGACCAAATATAAGTTTGCAAACCGTGAGTTATGGGGTTTTCAAGCAGTTAGACAATTCAAGAGATCTGTAGCTAAAGAGTATCCTGTGTCTTGGCAAAAATATATTGTTGTAGATTCATATAAGAAAGTGTCAGAGATGTTTTCAAAAGCTCTTAGAAAGCAAAGAGTTAAGAAAGAAGATAAGGATATACTTAGCTCATATGATGAATTTGAATTTTAATAAAAATGGTAACTATTGGAACCGTAGTCTCAAGGGTAAAAAATCAAGTTAAGAGTGTAAGACAAGATGCATTTCTTACTAATAGGTATGTTTATAATGTTATAATTAAATATGCCCAAGTTCTGATGAGGAGACAAGACTCTCAGAATAAACTATCTAAATTTAATTCTATTTGGCAAACTTTACCATGTTTAGAGTTAATTGAAATAGATAAGGTTGAAGCATGCTGCGCTGGTATAAAATCTGGGCGCACTATAATGCGTACAAAAGATAAACTTCCCACATTCATGGAAGGTTACTGGGGTCCTTTAATTAGATCTGTAACGTCTATAGATGGTAGTCAGGAATTAAATCCTACTACACCTGGTGTTTATACCTCTATGACTAAGACTACAGGTTTTAAATATAACAACACTAAGTACTACTGGTTTTTAAACGGTTATTTATATATGCCGAATATTAGCTGGGAAGCTTTAAAGATAGAAGGTATTTTTATTCAAGATGTATCTCAGTATACAGATGAAGATACTTGTATTAAAAGAATGGATCATAAGATTAATGTTCCTGAATTTTTATTAGCTGAAGCAGAAAAAATGGCTATCCAAGATTTTATTGGAAGATTACAGATTCCTTCAGATTTATCAGATGACAATATTAACTTAAACAGATAAGGCAATGCTTACAGAATTAAAATATAAAACCTTTGATGAATTACTTGAAGATGTAAGCGTTGATTTCTCAATGTATTCTTTAGAGGGTATGATTGAGCCTCAACAACTTATTAAAGTTGTTCAGAGAATAAATTATGATTTAGGTTTAAGAATATTTAAAACTAAAGAAGAGGTTCTAGACATTGAGAATAATCTGGTAAAACTACCAGATGATTTCTATGTAATGAACTATGCTTTACTTTGTGGTCAATACAAAGTTGAACAACCGGCCATGAGTGGTACTCACGTTGAGGAAGTTATAATTGATCCGGCAACTGTTACTACTCCATGTGGGGATACTTGTATTACTGATTGTGGTGATCATATGCGTCTTGTACAAAAATTACAGTATGAGACACGAATATACGATATAAATACACCAATTACATTAACTGGTAACTCTAAAAGTATTTCTTGTGATTGTCCTAATACCTCTTATAAGTCACCATACGTTGGTAAACTTAAAGATGGTTTCATATACATGAACTTAGAGACCGGAAAACTATACGTTAACTATCAAGGAGCTTTAGAAGATGAAGATGGTAACTTGTTAATCTTGGATCATCCAATGATTAATGAGTACTATGAATATGGTTTAAAGCAAAGAATACTTGAGAACCTTTACATGAATGGAGAGGATGTAATGCAGAAGTTAAACCTTATTGAACAAAGATTCAGAGGAGCTCGTAACAATGCATTGTCTATTGTAAATACTCCTAACTTTAAAGAGTTATCTAAATTGCATGATATGAATAGACGTGCCATATATGGCAAGTACTATGATCAATTTAAAAGTTACAACTATAATAGTTCTAGATAATGGATGGTAAGACCAGTTTAATTCACACCGAGCTGTATAATAAAGGCTTACTAAAAGATGTAAGTGATGCTTATATTGGTGAGGGATATTGGACACATGCTAGAAATGCTGTAAACAATTCTCCTTCTGGAGATGTTGGAGTATTGGGTAATGAACCCAGTAATATAGCTTGTGTAGAAGTACCCTACACCATCATAGGTACTATTTATATAAGTAATGGTAAGTGGGCTATTTACTCAACAAATGACTTTTCTTCAGAGATTGGTTTGTTTGATGAGAATGGTTGCACATATAATACAATTCACAATGATGCTTTAAACCAATGTTTTAAGTTTAATAAGGTTTATCCAATCATTGGAGTATCTAAATATACCTCTGACTGTACTTGGAATCTTTATTGGGATGATGGTAATAACCCATCAAGAACAATGAATATTGGTAAGGAAGAAGCTTGGCCTTATAGTCCTTTAAACTGGGAGGGTGTTCCATATCTTATGAATGACCTGGATCCAGGACCATGTAAGGATGAAGTATCTACAGGTGTATTAGATTGTGATAAACTAAGATTAGCAGCTTATGCTAAAACCCCTTGTATAAAAATTCAAAAGGGTCATGGCTTAGGAACATTATTAAATGGTTCTTATCAAGCAACTATTGCATATTCTGTAAATGGTATTAAAGTTACTGATTACTTAGCTATCTCTAATGTTCAAGCATTATGGAGTCATGATAACGTTAATGGTTCATTAGATATTATTATTAGTGATATAGATGCAGACTATGATGAGTTTGAATTAGTTTTAATAGGCTTTGTTAATCAACAAGCTGTAGCTAGAAGGATTGGTTATTATTCTACTCAAACAACCACTATATCTTTAGATGCTGTTGATCCAACATTAGTAACAGTTCCTTTAGAACAAATACCTTTACGTACACCGGCATATGAGAAATCAGCCGGTATGTACAATGTAAATGATTATTTAATTAGAGTCGGTCCTACTACTTATGAAGACTTTAATTACCAACCCCTAGCTAATAATATTACAGCAAAATGGGTGGGTGTAGAATATCCCGCTGACTATTATTATAAAGGCGGAAACAAACCAACATTTTTAAGAGATGAAGTATATAGTTTCTTTATACGATGGATTTATAACACCGGTGATAAATCATCTAGTTATCATATTCCAGGACGTGCTCCAAAGCCCGGAGAACTTAATAATAATGCTAGCCCTGATCACATTATAGATTTTGGTCAAGAGCAAGAATGGCAAGTAAATAATACAGCTACAGTAATACCGGCTTCTGGAACAACAGATGATGGTGGTCTTATTAAGTATTCTGGTGAGCTAGCTTATTGGGAATCTACTGAGAAGTATCCTGATAACAAACCGGATATTTGGGGAGATCTTTGTGCTGAAAACATTAGGCACCATAAGATGCCTGATGACATTGTAATACCTAACTATAATCCTACTACTAATAGTATTATTATTTTAGGTGTTGAGTTCTCTAATATAGAATTCCCAGTAGATCAAAATAATCAATATATAAATACTATTATAGGTTATGAGATTTTAAGGGGTACTAGAGAAGGTAACCGTACTATTATTGCCAAGGGTCTTATTAATAACATGCGGGAGTATGATATACCCGACAAGGTTGCAGGCAATAAGATTACAACTGGTTTATATGTAAACTATCCTTATAACTTCTTAGATCATGATCCATTCTTAGGTAGAGATAAAGCTACTTTAGATAGACCTGGTAATAGAAGTGTACAAACTAAGGGTGGAGCGTTTAGAGATAAAGATAAATATGATAGCACTGGATTAAGTAATGTTGATGTTACATTATTTGATGGTGTTAAGCGGGATATCTTTTCTTTTCACTCACCTGAGACAACATTCAGAAATCCTTTTTTATCTGCCACAGAATTAAAAGTTTATGGTGAGGTATATGGTAATGTAATTGGTAGATTTATTCCGGTTGAGAATCATCCTAAAGATAAATTTATAACAGACACTGCTGTAATACTTTCCTCACTAGCTGGTGTTGCTGTTGGTGTAACTGCAGCCAATGCGGCTAATGGAAATTTTGCAGATCAAACTAAGGCTGCTCTTATGACAATTGCTTTAGGTGGCATTATAGGAACACCAGTAGCAGGTGCATCAGGCGCAGTAGTTGGAGCATTTGCTGGCGCAGCTGCTTATGCAATAGGTCAAGCATTTTTAGTATCTTATTATTGGTTAGAATCAACAAGAAATATAGTTGATATCATAGAATCCATTGGTAAAAAAAGACAGTTTGCTTATCAATATGTATCACATGGTTTTTATAATAATCTTATAAAAGCTGCAGTTGGTAGTAGAAGAAGAGGTATTAAGAACTCTTTATATCTTGATCCTGTTGTTCAAGACTATGATACTATCTATAAGATTAATAATTTATATAGAGCAAATACCGTTGTCTTAACTACTGAAAGAACAATTAATGATCCAATAACTAAAGACAATACTTTATTTACTATTGGTCATATTGCACGCTCACAAAATGGTAGGCCTGATTTAAGTGTTTATGGTGTAGATGATAAAGGTAAACCTTTTAATGCTAAAGATATCTGGAAAGAACCAGAAGCATATACTCAAACATCTGTTACTTCTGCTCACTACGCTGCTTTAAAAATTAAGAATGATAATTTATATGGTCAATTAGATGGTATTAGACAAATACCTGTAGGCTGTATAAACCTTTGGACTATTAATAAAGCTCTTAAAGCTACCTCTGGTTTAGTATTTGGTGGAGACATGTATGTAAACCGTTACACTGAAAAATCTACATTCTTCTATTTTACTCAGTGGATGCAGAATTTACCAGATAGCACAGAGTGGGATTATAGATTATACAACATGCTTCCTTATCCAAGATATTGGATGAACACTGGAAAGTATAACGTTGGTGATTTATTAGATATTATTTTTGAGCCAACCAGTGATAGCATTCTACCTAATGATTATCATCACTTTGATAGAAGAATGACTTCAGGATTCTTGATGGTTAGATTTGCTTATATGTATTTGTTTAATTCTGGTATTAGAGATTTCTATGTAGAGTCAGAAATTAACTTAGCATACAGAGATCATGATGATAATCCTGGTAAAAGACATTACGATTTTAAAACATATAGTGATTATGAACAGTTGTTTAATGCTGCTTATATTAAAGATACAAACTACTATAAGTATGATTACTCTTTAAGTATTAGTAAGCATGTATCAAACTTTGTTTCATGGGGTAATCTTCAACCAAGAATATATGATCCTAATAATGTAAGTTGCTTTACCTCTTATGATACAAGAGTTCTTTATTCTTTACAGCAACAGTATGAATTAAGAAAAGATAACTGGAGACAGTTCTTAGCAAATAACTATTACGACTTTAATTCTAAGGTTGTAACTATGAGAAACTTTGGTAAAACTGGTGCAGTTATTATGTTTAATGATAGCTCTCCTATTATATTCCAAGGTGCAGAAACTTTAGATCTTAATGGCGGAACTAAATTAACTATTGGTGATGGTCAGTTATTTAACGGCCAACCTTTACAAAACGTAGTAAACGTAGATCCTGAGTTTGAATATGGTAGTTGTCAGAATAGATTATCTGTAATCAATACTCCAGCTGGATTGTTTTATGCAAGCCAAAACCAAGGAAAGGTATTTTCTTTTGGTCAAGGAATACAAGACATTTCTAAGTCTGGTATGAAATGGTGGTTTTCACAGTACAGTCCTTATGCAATTCTTGAAGATTTTCCTGATCTAGATCCTATAGTTTTAGATAATACAATTATTGGAGTTGGACTACAAACTACCTATGATAACATAAATGAGATTCTTTATTTCTGTAAGAAAGACTATAAATTAAAACCTGAGTTTAAAGGTAAATTTAAAGCCGGAGCACAGAACAAACTTATATCTACAGAGTATGCAGGATTAATAATTAATTTAGGTGATCCTACATATTTTGATAATGTATCATGGACTGTTAGTTATGATCCTAAAGCTAAAGCTTTTATATCTTTTCATGACTGGCATCCGGATTTAGTAATGGCTAGTAAGACATACTACATGACTGTTAAAGGTAATACCATTTGGAAACATAACTTAGTATGTAATTCTTATTGTAATTACTATGGTGTTGACTATCCATTTGAGATTGAGTATGTACAGAACCAAGGTCAAACCGTTACAACAACCCGTTCAGTAGAATATATTTTAGAGTGTTATAAGTATTCTCCTAACTGTTTAGATTATCATCATCTATTAGATGAGAACTTTGATCGGGCTATTGTATATAATACAGAACAAATTTCTGGGGACCTAATATTAAACCTATCTCCTAAGAATAATCCTTACTTAATTAATAACTATCCTTTAGTAAATACTAGTGATATTGATATTCTATTCTCTAAAGAAGAACAGAAGTATAGATTCAATCAGTTCTGGGATATTACTAATGATCGTGGTGAATTTACTGGGACTTTTGTACCCATGTGGACCACTGAAGCCAACGGTTATATTAGGAATATTAATACAAGTTATGTAAATTATAATAAGGGAGCTACACAAAGAAAGAAGTTTAGACATTACATTAACAAGGTTATATTAAAGAAACTTGTTTCTGGCTCATCTAAGTTCTTATTGAAGCTCAGTAATAACAAATTGTTAGCTTCATTTAGGTAATAAAATGGCTAGAAAAAAACCTATCATATCTCCTTTAGGTCAGTGGGCATATCCCGGTGAAGTTACAATCATACCCTCTTCTGATATAACAATGAAGGGGGTTAACTATCCTGTATTAGGTATAGATGATTTAGGTAATCAGCAAATGATGATGCCCGGTCAGGATTATACATTCCCCGGTGACTATGTAACTGAGATACCTCAGATGGGTAAAGGTGGTTTAAGACAGTGGTTTGATGAAAAATGGGTGGATGTTAAGACAGGTAAGACATGTGGTAGATCAGGTAAAGATAAAGATGGTAGACCTTATCCTGCATGCAGACCAAGCAAAAGGGTAAATGAAACAACTCCTAAAACTACATCAGAGATGTCATCATCAGAAAAAGCTAAGTTTAAAAGAGAGAAGACTTCAGGTAAGCGTATAGACTATAATCATAAGCGTAGAGAAGATGGTGGTGAGACAGGTTGGTTAGATGAATATCAAACTGGTGGAACATTACCTCCTAGGTAT